>Ga0136640_10001090_pt1 | contig 10742 bp, 10 predicted proteins | sample AntDrymUQ8642106_2_FD_105498 | JGI IMG/M metagenome (GOLD analysis project Ga0136640, IMG submission 105498) | Polar desert sand microbial communities from Dry Valleys, Antarctica - metaG UQ864 (21.06) | ecosystem: Environmental > Terrestrial > Soil > Desert | place: Antarctica: Dry Valley...
CATCGACGGGTAGCTGCTGTTCGAGCATCCACGTTTGGCCCTTGCTGCTGAGCGGGTCGGTGGCCGGGTTGGGCTTCGTGGGAAACGCGCCGGATGAGGGCTCATGCTGGGAATGCGCCCTAGGGCGGCAGCCTCCGTCCCACGCGCCGGACGCGCAGCCATCGAAAGCCGTGGGGCTCCAGGTCGAGCTCCACGTGCCCGCTGTTGAGCGCGTACACGTCGCCCGAGAACAGATCAACGAGAGCGTCCGCGTCGTCTGGTCCGTCGAGCGCGAGCGCCACCGTGACCGCCTTTCCGCCCAGTTCGTGCACCGCCACGATCGTCGATCCCTCCCAGTCGCAGCGGTGGGCGAGGACCGACGGCACGCCGGCGGCGAGGATCTCGAGGTCGCCGAAGCCGATCTCGGGGCACTCGCGCCGGCGCCGGATGAGCCGCTCGAACCAGTTCAGCAGCGAGCCGTTCTCGCGGCGCTGACGTGCGACATTCACCGCGGCGGGCCCGAAGCGCTCATCGGCGACGACCGGCCGGGAGAGCGCTTTCGCGTCGGCCACGGTGGAGAATCCGCCGTGCGGCTCTTCGGACCACTGCATCGGCGAGCGCACGCTGAGGCGTCCCTCGATCGCGAGATTCTCCCCCATCCCGATCTCCTCGCCGTAGAAGAGCACCGGCGTGCCGGGCAACGAGAAGGCCAGGCTGTAGACCATCCGGATCGCTTGCTCGTCGCCGTCGAGCATCGGCGGCAGGCGTCGACGAAGTCCGCGGCCGAAGAGCTGTAGCGACTCATCGGGCCCGAAGGCGGAAAACACCTCCTTGCGCTCGGCGTCGGAGAGCTTGTCGAGCGTCAGCTCGTCGTGATTGCGCACGAAGCGCCCCCACTGGCAATCGGGCGGGATCTCCGGCGTGTCGCGTAGCGCCGTGCGCAGCGGCGCCGCATCGCCCCGCGCGAGCGCGAGGTACATGGCCTGCATGCCGACGAAGTCGAACAGCATGTGCAGTTCATCGCCGTCCTCGTCGCCGAAGAACTTGCGCGCGTCAGGCGGCTCGAGGTTGACCTCACCGAGAAGCATCGCCTCGCCGTTGCGCCGCGCGATGAACGCGCGCAGGTCGCGCAGCAACTCGTGCGGGTCGACAAGCGCCCCCTTCGGCATGCCCATCGGCTCGAGCAGGAACGGGACGGCGTCGATGCGGAAGCCGGAGAGGCCCTGCTCTATCCAGAAGCCCATTACCTGCGCTATCTCGTCGCGCACCGCCGGGTTGGCGACATTGAGATCGGGCTGGTGGGAGTAGAAGCGGTGCAGGAAGAACTGGCCGGCCCGCTCGTCCCACGCCCAGTTGGAGTTCTCCTTGTCGGGAAAGACCACGTCGCCGGGCTTCTCCTCGGGCTTCTCGTCGCTCCACACGTAGAAGTCGCGGTACGGGGAGCTGCGGTCGGCGCGCGCCGACTGGAACCACGGATGCTGGTCGGAGGTGTGGTTGACGACAAGGTCGGCGATCACCCGGATGCCACGGTCGCGCGCAGTGCGCACGAACTCGACGAAGTCGCCGTGCGTACCCAGGCGCGGATCGACGGCGTAGAAGTCGGAGATGTCATAGCCATCGTCGCGGCGCGGCGATGCGTAGAACGGCATCAGCCAGACGCACGACACGCCGATGCCGCCAAGGTAGTCGAGCCGGTCGGTGAGGCCTCGCAGGTCGCCGCAGCCGTCGCCGTTCGCGTCGTAGAAGGTCTCGACGTCGACGCAGTAGACCACCGCGTTCTTCCACCACAGGTCGCTCGTGGCCTTGAGGCTCACGCCGCGATACCGGGCAGGACGTGCTCGCCGAAGACGTCGATGAAGGCGGTGAGGTCCTGGCCGACATGGTGCAGGTGGATCTCGTCGAATCCCAGTGACGCCAGCTCCTGCAGCCACGTGGTGTGCCGTGCGAGATCGGAGGAGACCAGCACGACGTCGCGGACCTGCCCGGCGGTGACGGCGCGGGCCCTGCCGTCGAAGTCCTCGACCATCTCCAGATCCCAGCACGTCGGCGGCGGGAACACGTTCGTGCGCCACTGCTCGTGGGCAACGCGCAGCGCCTCCGCCTCGCTCGGCGCCCACGACAGGTGGACCTGCAACACCAGCCGCTTGCCCTCCCCTCCGTTCGAACGGAATGCGGCGATCATCTCCTCGAGCCTGGCCCGCGGCTGGTTGACCGTAACCAGCCCGTCGGCCCACTCCCCCACCCACTTCGCTGTGTCGACGCTGATCGCCGGCCCTAGGAGCGGCGGGCTTCGCCGAGGCAGCGTGTGGAGCTTCGCCCGATCGACGCGTACCAACCCGTCATGCGAGACGGTCTCGCCGGCGAAGAGCGCGCGCATGACGTCGACGCACTCGCGCAGACGCGCGTTGCGGGTTGCCTTGTCGGGCCACGGGTCGCCCGTGATGTGCTCGTTGGACGCCTCGCCGGTTCCGAGCGCCACCCATAGCCGGCCGGGAAACATCTCGCACAGCGTCGCAGCGGCCTGGGCGACGATCGCCGGGTGATAGCGCTGCCCAGGCGCGTTGACCACGCCGAACGGCAGCGCGGTGGAACCCATCGCCGCACCCAGCCACGACCACGCAAAGCCCGACTCGCCCTGCCGCTCGCTCCAGGGCGAAAAGTGGTCTGACGACATGATCGCTCCGAAGCCCGCGGCCTCGGCGTGCTTCGCGTGCTCGAGCAAGCGGCTGGGTGGAATCTGCTCGTGGGAGCAGTGAAGGCCTACGACGGCCATGCTGGCTTCTGGGCGCTCGCTGATTGCGGCACTGGCATCGCGCGCTCGTACGCCATGGCAGCGGAAGCTATCCGATCGGTCAGTGAACGTGCCGTCGCTGTCGCGCACGTAGATCCCGCCGCCGTGGCCGTTGCCCGCCGGGAACTTGAGCTTCGGGGCGACAGCGGCGCCGGCGAGCGTGGTCGGCGTCCCGGCGCTGTTGTCGTGGATGCGGCAACCGCGGACTTGACCTGGCGGCTGGTGAGGACGGCCAGCCCGCCGCCGCGACCCGCGGTGGACCCGAGCAGCTCGCAGCGCTCCAGCGTGACGTCGCTCGTGCCGGTGACCAGGACGGCGCCGCCGTCGCCGGTGTGCCCCGCGCCGCCCGTCAGCGTCAGGTCGCGCAACTCGACGCCGGCCGCGGCGATGCGCACCGCCGGCTGCGGCGCGGTGCAGAGGATCGTCGCCGGTCCGACCAGGGTGACGTTCTCGGGAAGGTCGAGGCCCGGTTCGCGCAGCGTGCCCGAGCAGCGGATCGTCAGGCGCTGGCCGGCGGCGCGGGTCGCCGTGCCCTGCGTCAGCGCCGTGGCGATCGACCGCAGCGGCGTGACGGCCGAGCCGGCGTCGGCGTCGTCGCCGGTGTCGGAAACGTTCAGCTCGACGGCCGGGGAAACCAGCCCGAGTGCTTCCAACAGGGCGACGAGCAGCAGCATTGTTCCGAGTCGGCGTCGATCCTCGCGCATCGCGACCGGCGAATGCAAGGTGGGCGATAGGCGTGCTCGAGCACGACGACGTCGCGGCGCCCGGTGCTGCGATCCGTCTCGACGGTGATGGAGCCCGTCGCGCCATCGGTCGCGATCGCAGCTGCGTGGCCGCCGGTGACAATGAGCCGCCGATGACCTTCGGTTCCGTAGACCGACGCGTAAGGCCAAGATTTGGCTCTATAGAGCAAAATCTGATGCACGAAGTCGCCAAAATGTCGCCAGAAACTCTCCGATCTTCCTCGTCGGTAACGCCGCGGCGGCGCCCGCGGCCAAGCGATGCGGGGCGAGGAGAGGCGGCTTCGGCCGCGCGATCCGGTCTCGGCGCAAGAGCGCCTCGGACCCGATGGTCAGTCGCTCCGCCACCGAGTCGCGTGCACGTCCCAGGTCGTCAACTCCCCGCCGACGTCAGCCAACAGGGTGTCGACGAACTCGCGGACGTCGGCGAGCAGGTCAGCCCACGACCGGGGCGGGAGGCGCTGGTAGGCCAGGCGTCTGAGCATCGCCGAGTAGGGCACCTGGCGATCGGGCATATTCGCCAACGCCTCCGCAAGCGGAACGACGTCGTGGTAGCGATGCGCGGCAACGTCGTCGATGGCGGCCCGCAGGCTCAGCGCCGGGATGTTGAGCGAGCGGCTCATGACCCAGACGTCGGCGAAGTCGCGGTCGCGGGTTTTGAGCTCGCGGCGGCTCATCATCGTCGCGATCTTCTCCGCCAGCGTCAGCTCAGGCGGGTACGAGGCGAGCCGGATGGACCCGGTGCCGAGCAGTTCGGGCAACTCGATGACGACAGAGCGGTGCGGGTCGCCGAACGAGAAGTCGAGCGTCGTGGTAATCCGTGCTGTCGACAGGAGGGCCTCGAGTTTGACGCGAACGCCGTGGTAGTCGGCGTCCTCGCGCATGAGCTCGGTCCGAATCGTCGTTTCGTCGAAGGCCAGCTCATCGTCGACCGCGACGGCGATGATCTCGCTCACCACGGAGGCGATCGCGGCTTCTTCGTTGGCCACGCCGACGGTCGCAAGGTCGGCGTCCTTCGTCATTCGACGTGCCGAGGTCGCGGCCATGAGCATGCCGCCCTTCAGCGTCATGTTGGCGGCGTACGGGGAAGCGGCGAGCCGGCGCAGGAACCCCTCCACGGCGTACACGACCAGCAGCGCGCCGGTGTTGCCGCCGTAGTCGGTTCTCGCGAGCGCCTGCAGCGCGCGATAGACCTCTCGCCCGCGCTGTTCGCTCACGCCAGGATCACCTCGAGCGCTCGAGTCATCTGCGCGGCGCCACCGAGCCGGCGGGCGAGCTCGGTCAGTCGCAGCGGATCGGCGTTGTCGCCGCGCATGTACCGCTGCAGCGCCGACAGCACCACATCGCGACCGGCGATGCGCTGCAGGCGCATCGCGTCGACGATGCATCGCTCCGCGGAGTAGATCCAAAACGCCTCGCCGGCGTCCGTGTGTTGCCGCAGCCGGTCAAGCGCGAACGTGGCCGCGGCGAAGCGATGCAATCTTGTTGCCGGCGTGTCGATCTTCGGCCAGTATGCGCCGCGGGCGACGGCGAGGTCGATCGCTGCGGGCAGCTCGTCGGAAAGGTCCCAGTAGGAGAGCCCGGAGTTCAGGCAGATCGTCGCGTGCGGCGCACGCGCCGCCAGCGCGGCGAACTCGTTGTACATCGCGGGCTCGCTGTCGGCAGGCTGCATCACCCCGCGCGAGATCGTCAGCAGAAGACCCTCGTCGCGAAGGCGATAGAGGAGATGCCGCCGGATGCCGGCATCCACGGCATCCCGAACGCGGAACGGCTGGTTGCCGAAGCGCTCCTTGATCTGTCTCAGGATTTCCGAAGCCATCTAACAAAGCCTAACCACCTTTACCGCTGGTGGTACGTTTTTGTCGCACACGCTTTGACGAGCGGAGCCCCTCGGCGTCGGCGAAGCCGACGTCCGCGGGAGCATCATGTGTTGTCGGATCCGTGAGCCCGTTCTGCGTCGGTGAGTTCGATGCCCGCGTCGCGGAGCAACTCGACGACGCGATCGGCGGTCTCGTCAGGGAAGTCGGGTGCCCAGGAGACCAGCAGGTCGTCGTTGCGGATGTGCCGCTCGACGGACTGGAGCGCCTGGAGGATCCCGAGCCCGAGGCGGCGTGCGGCCTCGGTGAGGCCGAGGCTCGCCCGCCGGGTGATGTCCTCATGCCACGGCTCGACGGCCGCTTCGAGCAGGGACCACGCCGCCTCGGTCGGTTCGACGTATCCATAGCGCGTTCGCCCGGCGTTGGCGACGAGGTCTTCTTGGTCGAGCGCGAGCAACGACGCGACGACGGCATTCGCGACGTCGTCGGCGTCGACCTGCGTGAGCCGCGAGCGCGCCGCGCGTTCAGCACGGTCTTCGAGTTCGTGATCCGCGGCGACGAGGTCATCGAGCACGGCGGCCTTCTCGCCGTCGCTGGCGACCGCGAGCGCCGAGGGCGCCGCCCGCGGCGCGCTCATCTGCCCTGCCAGCGTCGGTACGCGGCAACGGCGACGCCGAGCGCGCTGTCCGCGGAGAAGGTGAGGTCGGCGAGCGCGACCTCGTGTGTTGTTCCGTCGCGCATCACGCGGGCCGTCAATCCCGTGCGTGCGTCAGGGCCGCAATCGACGCTCATCACCGCGACGGTGACGCCGGCGATCGTCGCGTGCTCGCAGCGGACGAGCGCTTCCTCAGCACCGACGAGAAAGCCCGACAACTGCTCGTCGTCGTTGTATGCGTCGACGGTCAACTCTTCGATCAGCGTGTCCAGCTCGGCCGCCGTGGTCATGCGGCGCGCAGAGCATCGAGGTCGGGGATCAGGCCACGTCGACGAGCCTCGTCCTGCAACTCGGCAGGCAGGGTGCGGGCGTCGAGGATGAAGCCGTCGACCTCGACCAGCCACGCCATCGGATGCTGCTCGATCATCGCCACACGCGACAGGTCGGGCTCGAAGATCCCGACGTCCAGTGTCCGGTTGATCATCCCGGCCTTGTTGGCCATCGTCGTCTTGACGACGCCGAGCGCCTCGGCCAGTTCCTCGGCGGTCATGTGCGGCGTCTGGGTGCGGTCGAACAGGAAGTTGACCTGGCCGACGGCGTAGATCGCGCCGGCTGCCCAGATCCTCGCGTCCCCGCGCACGATCGGCGAGGGCCGCTTGCGCGCCAGCCGCGCCACCAGCCGCCTGACGAGCAGGCCGTACTCGTCGTCAAGAAGCTCCCGGCAGGCGGCCTCGGTCACGTCAATGATCTGCTGCGCCCGATCACGCAGCGCAGCGGGGATCCGCAGGTCTTCGGAGGGCATGGCGAAATGCTCGCGCGCGACCCGGACGCACCGAACCAGGCCATCGGCACCGACAGATCGGTTATGGGTCCGGTCGGTCCGAGACGATGCCCGTGTGACAACCTCGACGAACGACCTGGCGCGGGCGCGCGAGCGACTCGTCGAGCTTGATCGCGAACGGACTGAGCTGTGCCGCGCGATCGCGGAGCTCGAGTTCGCGACCGGCGGGCCAGACATCACGACCGCAGCGGGTCGCGTCGCGCTGTTCACGTCACTGTTTCGCGGGCGCCCCGACGTCTTCGCGTCGCGATGGGAAAGCACCAAGAGCCCGGGAAAGACCGGGTGGGCGCCGCGCTGCTTGAACGAGTGGCGGCCGGGCGTGTGCGGGAAGCCGAAGGTCAAGTGCGCCGACTGCCGCAACCGGCGCTTCGTTCCGTGGTCAGAGGCGGAGGCGCGCCGCCACCTCGAAGGTCACCAGGCAGCCGGCATCTACCCACTGCTGGCCGACGAGACCTGCTGGTTGGTCGCTATCGACCTCGACGGCCCGAGCTGGCGCGAGGACGTCGGCGCGCTGCGTGACACTGCCCACGAACTGGACGTGCCGGTACTCGCGGAGCGGTCACAATCCGGGAACGGCGCGCACATGTGGGTCCTGTTCTCGCGGCCGGTGACAGCTCGTGTGGCGCGCGCGGTCGGTTCGCTGCTGTTGACGCGCGCGATGCGTCGCCGGTCGATCGCGATGGGCTCTTATGACCGGCTGTTCCCCAGCCAGGACACGATGCCGGCCGGTGGCTTCGGCAACCTGATCGCGCTGCCGCTGCAGCGCGCCCGCCGCGCCGAAGGCTGCACGGTCTTCCTCGGCGAGGACCTCGAGCCGCATCCGGATCAGTGGGTCTACCTCGCCAGTGTTCAGCGAATGGCCGGTGAGCAGGCCGAGCAGATCGCCGCCGACGCCGAACGCGCCGGCGGGACCCTCGGCCTGTCCGAACGCAACCACACGAACGCGCACACACGGCCGCGGAAGTTGGCGCCCGCCGCAACCGGCGCCCTCGAGGTCCGCTTGACCGGCCGAGTCGAGATTCCCGTCGTCGATCTGGCATCCGAGTTCCGCGATCGCCTACGGCGAACCGCGGCGTTCGCCAATCCGGAATTCTTTGAGCGCGAGCGCGCGCGGCTGTCGACGCACAAGACGCCTCGTGTGATCGCGTGCCATGAGGACGACGGCGATCGCCTGCTCCTGCCACGCGGTTGTCTGGAGCAGGTCGTCGACGAGTTCGACGCGGCTGGCATCGACCTGACCGTCCGTGACGAGCGCAGCGACGGCGATCCGATCTCCGTGACGTTCGCCGGGACCCTGACCAAGCCGCAGCAGGCAGCCGTCAATGCGATGGCAGCTCACGAGACCGGCGTGCTAATCGCGCCACCGGGCGCCGGAAAGACCGTGATGGCGACCGCATTAATCGCCAAACGCGCGCGATCAACCCTCGTGCTCGTGCACCGTCGACCGCTGCTTGAGCAGTGGATCAGCCGGCTTGCCGAGTTCCTCGACATCGCGCCCGACGAGATCGGATCGCCGGCGAAGACGTCGGGATCCAGCGGCATCGACGTCGCGATGGTCCAGACGCTGACCCGCCGCGAAGGTATCGACCTGTCGCGCTACGGCCACGTCATCCTCGACGAGTGTCATCACGTCCCAGCATTCTCGGTCGAACGCCTCATGCGTGATCTCCCAGCGCGGGTCATCACCGGGCTGACCGCAACCCCGCAGCGCCGCGACGGGCACGATCCGATCGTCAACATGCAATGCGGCCCCGTCCGGCACACGCTCAAGCACGCCGAGCAGATCGAGACCGCGACCCGACGGGTGCTGGTCACTCGAGATAGCCAGTTCGACCCCGCAGGGCTCCCCGTCGATCCCGGCATCCAGGAGATCCTCAGCGCGGTTGCCGCCGACGCGACCCGCACACGGCGGATCGCCACCGACGCCGCGACCGAACTGAGCGAGGGCCGCTACCCGCTCGTGCTCACCGAGCGTCGCGAACATCTGGATGCAATCGCTGAACTCGTCGCGAGTGAGACCGAGCGCATCGTCGTGCTGCACGGCGGGATGGGTGTTCGAGCACGACGCCATGCCGACGAGATGCTCGCGACCGACGGGCCACGAGTGGTGCTCGCGACCGGCCGCTACATCGGCGAAGGCTTCGACGACCCCCGCCTGGACACGCTCATGCTCGCGATGCCGATCGCATGGAAAGGGACGATGACGCAGTACGCCGGCCGGCTGCACCGCCACCACGACGCCAAGCACGAGGTACGCATCATCGACTACGTCGATCTCGCCGTCCCGGTCCTTCGCCGCATGTACGCAAAGCGCCAGCATGCCTACACGAGCCTCGGCTACGCGACAGGTTGACGCTCGGCAACGGCCGGCGCTGGCAGCCGCTCGCTCAAATCCAGTGACGGGCCGAGCCCGTCGTCGAAGAGGTGGCCGTAGTTGTCCAGCGTGAACGCCGCGGAGTGATGCCCCATCCATCGCTGCAGACGCAGCGGGCTGGCGCCGGCGTCGATGAGTAGCGCTGCGCAGGTGTCGCGCAGGGTGTGACAGCGAGCCCAGGGCACGCCGGCGCGTTCGGCGGCGGGGATCATGACGCGGTAGCGCAGGTTGCCGGGTCGCAATATCGCGCCTTGAGCACCGACGAAGAACAACTCGGATTCGTCGCGGCCGGCGACGAGCACCGCGAGCTGTTTGGCGACCTTGTGGCTGACTGGGATCGTGCGTCTGCCATGCCGGGACATGGGGCCGGTGAGCTGTCCGTCAACGATCGCGCGGCGCACATGGATGCGTGGCCGATCCGCGTCGAGGTCGACGTCCATCACACGCAACGCGATCGCCTCTGAGATCCGCAGACCGGTCGACGCCAGCAGCTGAAAGAGCGGCTGCCAGTCGTCGGGGATCTCGCCGAGCAGCCGCGCCAGCTGCTCGCGCGTGAGAAAGCGTCGCTCATCGAACTCGTAGGCGCGCCCCCGGCGCCGACGCGGCAACAGCACCACCGGCTCCCCACGATTGCCGAGCAGGCCGGCGCGTGCGGCGTGCGTCAAGCACGACTGCAGCGGCACCACGACGTTCCAAACGGAGCGGTCGCTGAGGCGGTGACCGTCGTCATCGGTCAGGCGACACAGCCAGTCGACGAATGCCCGGGCGCGGTGCTCGTCGAGGTCGCGCAACCGCTCGCCGGGCTCGAAGTACGCCAGCGCGTAGCTGATCAGTAGCCGCCGGTACTCGCGACGGGTGCGGTCGTTGATCACGTCGTTGGCGCCGCGGCCGGCGTAGTGGTCAACCCACTCCAGCGCGTAGCTGTGTAGCGTCGGTCCGGCGCCACTGGCGGCCGCCTGTGCGGTGCGCCGGATCTTGATCTCGCGCGCCTCGCGGAACGTCGCGGCCGACTGCTTGTGCTGGCGCCCGTCGATTCGGTACACCGCCACCCAGCGCGATCCGCGGCGGTAAGACGCCGGGATGCGAAGTCGTCCGCAGCGCTCGGCAGTGTTGCCCTGTTGCCCCCGTTGTTGCCATCCGGTGAGGACATCAGGACCTACGAGAAACCGCCAATTTACAGGCAAATTCCCGTGTGGTACGTAGCGCGCCCGAGAGGATTCGAACCTCTGACCTTCGGTTCCGTAGGCGACGCGTTGGGCCGTAATTTGGCTCTAGAGAGCCAAATCAATGGCTCCACGTCGCCAAGAAATCGCCAGAAAGTCAATCTGCGCGTGGCTGCTACGGGACGGAGCCGGAGGAGACATGACGCGCGCTCCTCGCCGAAAGCAGGCACGAACCGAGGGCCGACCTGGACGCCCGCGTCTCGTCCGTTGCGAGAGCCTGCCTGGAGCCGCTGGGGACACCCGCATCCTTCCGGAAGTGGAAATGCTAGTTTTGGGACCATTGCTCCGCCGGGGTACACTCGGCGTCCAAGCGGAGGGCACC
>Ga0136640_10001091_pt1 | contig 10742 bp, 8 predicted proteins | sample AntDrymUQ8642106_2_FD_105498 | JGI IMG/M metagenome (GOLD analysis project Ga0136640, IMG submission 105498) | Polar desert sand microbial communities from Dry Valleys, Antarctica - metaG UQ864 (21.06) | ecosystem: Environmental > Terrestrial > Soil > Desert | place: Antarctica: Dry Valley...
ATCTCAGCCGCCTCGTTCACCTCGAAGAGGCCCAACTCGGGTCCGCCGGTGATGTTCAGGATGATCCCGGTCGCACCCTCGATGCTCGCCTCCAGCAGCGGGCTCGAGATCGCCGTCTTCGCCGCCTCCGAACCCCTGGACTCGCTGGTAGATTCCCCTATGCCCATCAACGCCGAGCCCGAGTTGTGCATGATCGTGCGCACGTCCGCGAAGTCCAGGTTGATGAGGCCGGGCACCGTGATGAGGTCCGTGATGCCCTGGACGCCCTTCCTCAGGATGTCGTCAGCCATCTTGAAGGCGTCCATCATGCTGGTTCGTTTTTCGGCGACCTGCAACAGCCGGTCGTTCGGGATGATGATCAGGGAGTCCACGTTCTCCTTGAGGCGCTTGATCCCCTCCTCGGCGTACGTCGAACGCCGACGTCCCTCGAACGCGAAAGGCCGCGTCACCACCCCGACGGTAAGCGCCCCGGAGTCGCGCGCGATCTTGGCGACCACCGGCGCCGCCCCGGTTCCGGTCCCGCCGCCCTTGCCGGCGGTGACGAAGACCATGTCCGCCCCGCGCAGGGCCTCCTCGATCTCCGCCTTGTTCTCCTCGGCGGCCTCCATCCCGATCTTCGGATCGGCGCCGGCCCCGAGGCCGCGCGTAATCTTCTCTCCTATGTGGATCTTCTGGTCCGCGTCGCACATCTGGAGCGCCTGCGCGTCCGTGTTGACTGCGATGAACTCGACCCCCTGCAACCCCGAGTTGATCATGCGGTTGACGGCGTTGGTTCCACCACCGCCAATCCCCACAACCTTGATAACCGCCAGATAGTTTGTCGCCGCGTCCAACATCCCTCGTCTACCCTCCATCACGCGCTTTTCGGGGGGCTCGTCCGTCTATCCTCCTCGGAACCAGCCCTTGACCGCCGACACTATGCTACCAAAACTGGTAACTCCTGCACCTTTACTCTTTGGTCCAGGGTCACCGTTACGAGCCGCGAAGTATAGCAGACCTACAGACGTGGAGTACTGAGGCTTCTGTACAGGTTTAATCTCGCCCTTGACACGCCTGGGCGCGACCATCTGCACGCGCATGCCCAGGATGTCCTCTGCGAGCTCGGGCATACCGTTGAGAAGTGAGCCTCCGCCGGTAAGCGCGACGCCGCCCGGCAGGAGGTCGCGCATGCCGGCCGCGTCGAGGGTATCGCGGACGTACTCGAGGACCTCGCGGGCGCGGTACTCCAGGATCTGGCAGGTGAAATTCGCGTTGTAGAAGCGGTCGTCGATCTTGACGGCGGCGACGGAGTCTACGGTCTCGGAGAGCACGGTTCCGTAACGGAGCTTGAGGTGTTCCGCCGTGCGCTCGGGCACCTTGAGCCCGTAGGCGACGTCTGAGGTGAAGCTCTCGCCACCGAGGGGGATGACCGCCGTGTGGGTCAGGGCGCCACGGGAGAAGGTGGCGACGTCGGTCGTGCCGCCGCCTATGTCCACCAGCGCTATGCCGGCCTCGCGGTCGGCGTCGAGCAGGCAGGCCTCCGCGGAGGCGAGCGGTTCTAGAACGACGCGCGAGACGCTGACGCCGCAGTCCTCCACGGCCCGCAGGAGGTTCTGGATGCTGGAGACCGCCCCGCTAACGACGTGGGCCCGCATCGTCACCTTGCGGGCTGCGAGGCCCAGCGGGTTCTTGACGCCCTCCGAGCCGTCGAGGACGTAGCCGCGGGGGACGACGTGGATGACCCTCTCGTCCTCGTGAAGGTCTAGCTGCCGGGCTTCCTGCTCGAGTTTTCTCAAGAAGCGCTCGTTCACGGTGAGGTTCCGGCTCCGGTTGAGGAGGGTGACCTCGGTGTTGAAGGACGAGATGTGGCTGCCGGCGATGCCCACGCTCACCTGCCCGCCGCGCACGCCGCAGGCGTCCATCGCCTCTGCGATCGACTCCGCCGCGGCCTGACGGTCGACCACGACGCCCCGCTTTAGGCCGTAGCTCGGCGCCTCCCCGATGGAGAGCACCTCGGCCCACCCGCGCCGCGCGTCCACCCGGCCGGCGACGGCCACGATCTTGGTGGTCCCCACGTCAATGCCGTAGACGAGAGAAGGCGCCATCTACAGGCTCCCCGTGCCGTCGCCCACATCGGCGTCGGCCGTTACCACCACCCGGCCGGGGGAGCGCAGATCGAAGACCGCCGACTCGCGCCAGCGCCCCATCGCGTCCCCGAGGGCCCGGACCTGCGTCCCCGAAACATCCTCGGCAAAGACGACCTGACGGCCCTCGACGGTCGCGGCGATACCCCCGGGACCGGCGCTGTCCACCGACTCCATCCGCAGGCCGCCCTCTTTTAAGACCCTCCCGACCCTCAAAACGTCTCCTACCTGGTCCTCGTCCAACTCTACCCTCTGGAGGCCCACTCCCCCGAGCCCCGGGAGCGCCCCGCCGTCAAGCGCAAGGGTCCTGCGCTGTCCCTCGACCTCAGCGTCGAGCACCGGCCTTCGCTCCTCAACCTCAACCGTAACTATACCGGACTCGGTATCTTCGAGCACCTCCGCACCCTCGACCCAGGGATTAGCCTCCACCCTGCGCTCCAGCTTTTCATCGTTGAGGGTGAGCAGGCTCGCGTGCTGGGAGACAGCGTCCCAGGCGTCGGATTCGGGGTACATGGTGGCGCCTTCGACCCGTATCCCGGTCACGGGGAAGCTCAGGTATGTGACGACCACGACCGCGGCGGTCGTCACTACGGCGACGAGCAGGGAGAGGAGGATGGAGCGCAGGTGGGAGGTCACGGTCTCTATCTCGGGGCCTCCAGCAGTTCGAGGAGGTCGTCGCCCACGCCGGAGATGTCCCCGGCGCCGAGGGTGAGCACGAGGTCGCCGGGTTCGGAGACGTCGCGGAGGACACGAGGGATGGCGCTCTGTTGTGGCAGGTAGAAGACCTCGGGGTGCCCTCGGGTCTCGCAGATGGCGTCCACGATCAGCTTCCCGTTCACGCCGGGCTGGGGCATCTCCCCCGCCCCGTAGACCTCTGTTATGACGACGGCGTCCGCCGAGCCGAATGCGTCGCCGAACTCCTTGTAGAGGGCGCGGGTTCGCGAGTAGCGGTGGGGCTGGAAGACCGCGATCACACGCCCCCCCTCACCCACGGTCGAGCGCGCCGCATCGAGCGTGGCGGAGAGCTCGGTCGGATGGTGGGCGTAGTCGTCCACCACCCGGACCTCCCCCCGCTCCCCCTTGAGCTGGAACCTCCGCCGCACGCCGCCGAAGGTCCGCAGGGTCAACGCCGCCTCGTACGCGTCGTGCCCGAGCCAGCGGGCCGTCGCGACGGCGGCCAGCGAGTTGAGCACGTTGTGCCGCCCGTATACCCCGAGCTCGACCGTACCCCGCTCCTCGCCATCCTCGAAGAGCCTGTAGCTGTTCGGCCCGAGGACCTCGGCCCGGAGGTCGCCCCCCGAGATGCCGTAGGTCGTGACGGGACAGGGCGCCTCTGCCGAGAGCCGCAGGCACACGGGGTCGTCGGCGCAGGTGACGAGGTGGCCGTCGGGGGGCAAGGCATCAAGGAACGTTCCGAACGTCTCGATCACGTCGTCCAGCGAATCGTAGAAGTCCGGGTGGTCGAACTCGACGTTCGTCACGATAGCAACCTGGGGGCGGAGGTACAGAAAGGAGCGGTCGCTCTCGTCTGCCTCGGCGACCACGAGGTCCTGGCGCCCGAAGGCGACGTTGCTCCCGATGTCGTTCAGCTCGCCGCCCACGAGCGCCGTCGGGTTCTCGCCGAGAGACCTCAGGACGTGGGCCGTCATGCTGGTTGTGGTGGTCTTGCCGTGGGTGCCGGCGACGGCGACACTGCGGCTGCCCTCGAGGATGGAGGCCAGGGCCGCGGCGCGGGGCAGGACCGGGATCGACCGCCGCCGGGCCTCGAGGAGCTCGGGGTTCGTCTTCGGGATGGCCGTGGAGATCACGACCTGCTCGGCGTCCCCCACCTGCCCCGTGTCGTGCCCGATGTACACGTTGATGCCGGCCTCACTGAGCCTTCTGGTGTAGGTGGACTCCTTGAGGTCCGAGCCGGACACCTCGTGCCCCCTGGTCTTGAGGACCTCGGCGATGCCGCTCATCCCCGCCCCGCCGATGCCTATCATGTGGATCTTCACCGCCTACTCCTCTCCGGCCGCCCGCAACAACCGACCGGCGACGGCGTCCGCCGCCCCCGGGGTCGCCAGCGCGGCCATACCGCGGGCAAGCGCCTCGCGTCTGTCGTCGTCGTCTAGCAGGATCTCGACCCTGCGCTTCAGGGACTCCGCCGTGACCTCGGCGTCCATCATCAGCTCGCCGGCCCCCTTTTCGGTGAAGTAGCGGGCGTTGTGCAACTGGTGGTCGCCCGTGGCGAACGGAAAGGGAATGAGCACCGCCGACCTGCCCGCCGCCGCAATGTCGAAGAGCGACCCGGCGCCAGCCCGGCTCACGACCAGGTCGGCCGCGGCCAGGTACCTCCAGAAGTCGTCGACGTATTCGAGGATCACGTGCCGCGGGTTCTCCGTCGAGAGCCGCCCGAAGTCCCGGCGCCCCGCAACCTGCACGACCGTGTAAGGCGTGCTCCCGCGAAAAGCCTCGACCGCGGCGAGGTTGAGCTTGAGCGCACCCCCGCTCCCGCCAAAGACCACCACCACCGGCGGCTCCAACCCGAGGTCCCGCAAGGCCTCCTCCCGCGAAGCCCCGAAAAACTCCCCCCGCGTCGGCATCCCGACCGTCTCCGCGCCCTTCAGGTAGTCGGCCGCGCGGGGAAAGGTCACCAGCGTCTCCTGCGTGATCCTGCCCGCCACCCGATTCACCCGACCCGGCACGCTGTTCTGCTCGTGCAGCAGCGTCGGCACCCCCAGCGTCCTCGCCGCCACCACCGCCGGCGCGCTCGCGTATCCCCCCACCCCCAAGACCGCCCCCGGCCCGATCTGGTGTATTATGCGTCTACAAATGTGGATGGCCTTGAAGAAGAGGGCGGCGGCGCGGGCGCGGGTCAGGGGGTTGCCGGCGAAGCCGGTGAGGTTCAGGGGGTGAAGCGGGAAGTTGGCGTTGGGGACGAGGGTTGCTTCGATGCCGGTTCGAGAGCCGACGAAGTGTACTTGTGCGCCCATGGAGCGCAAGCTAGAGGCCACGCACAGCGCGGGGATCGCGTGGCCGCCCGTTCCGCCCCCGGCTATCAGCACGCGCGGGGGTTCGGCGGGGTTTGATCTCTCTCGCTCTCTCACTGTCCTCCGATATCCTGTAGAGGAGCCCGACGGCGGCGAAGCATACCAGGAGGCTCGAACCCCCGTAGGAGACGAAGGGCAGCGTCATCCCGGCGAGCGGCAACACCACCATCGCGGCCCCCATGTTGAAGACGGCCTGCAGGACGAGCATCGTCGTCAGCCCGGCCGCCACGCAGCGGGCCATCACCGAGGGGGCTTCCAGCGCGATCTTCACCCCGGCCAACGCGATAAAGCAGAAGGCGGCGATCACCCCGATCATGCCCAGGAGGCCCAACTCCTCGCCGACGAGGGCGAAGATCATGTCCGTGCCTATCTCCGGCACGTTCGCCCCCTGCCCACCCGACCCCGCGCCGGAGCCGAAAATGCCGCCGGATTTTATCGCGATCATGGCCTGCACGTTCTGGTAACCAGAGGTGTCCGCGACGGCCCACGGGTCGAGGAAGGTCAGGAACCGCTCGCGCCGGTAGGGGGCGAGCAGCATGACCGCCGCCAGGGCTGCCACGGCCGCGAGGCCCGAGAGCAGCAGGTCCTTCGTGCGGACCTCCGAGGCCCACAGCGCCCCCGCCACGCCCGTCAGCAGGATGACCGAGGTACCGAAATCGGGTTCGACCAGGACGAGCCCGAAGAGCACGCCGATGGCGGCCAGGGGCTTCAACGGAAGACCGGAGCCCGGCTTCAGGCGTGCCAGAGCGCAGCTCAGGTAGACGACCGCCGCGATCTTCGCGAACTCCGACGGTTGGAGGCTCATGAAGCCGACGTCGAGCCACCGGCTGGAGCCGTTGACCCTCACGCCTATGCCCGGGATCAGGACGAGCACGAGCCCCACCAGCACGACCCCGTACAGGATGTTGGCGTACTTCCTCCACACCGTGTAACGGACCCGACTCACCACCAGGAACGCCCCGATCCCGATCCCCAAATGCGCGAGCCGCATGAACAGGATCTCCGTCCCGGAGAAACGCCATGTGGCCGAGTACACCATCACGACCCCGAGCAACGAGAGGCCGAGCGCCACGAAGAACAAATTGGTCCTGAGCGCCGTCACCGTCGGACAGCCCCCCGTTCCCCCGCGAGCCCGCGGACGAGGCGCGCGAACTCCTCCCCCCGCTCCGCGTACCCGGCGAACTGGTCGAAGCTCGCGCACCCCGGCGAGAGCAGGACCACGTCGCCGGCCCGAGCGACCTCGGCGGCCCGTCCCACGGCCGACCGGAGGTCCCCCAACCGCTCGACCAGGCCCGCGCGCCCCCCGTCTTCGAGAAACCCAGCGATGCGCGGCCCCGCCTCCCCCTGGCACAGGACGGCGCGGCATCCCCCGATGTAAGGCAGGACCTCCGCAAAGTCCGTGTGCTTCTCCGAGCCGCCGAGGATCAGGACGACCGGCCGTTCAAAACCACCGAGCGCGGCCGCGACCGCAGCCGGGTTGGTCGCCTTCGAGTCGTTCACGTAAGTCACGCCGCCGCTTTCAGCCACGACCTCCAGCCGGTGGGCCATGAGCCTGTAGTCCAGCAGCCCTTCCCGGATACCGTCCAGCGCCGCTCCCAGCCTCTCCGCCGTCGCCGCCGCGAACAGCGCGTTCACGTGGTTGTGGGTACCGCCGAACGAGAGCTCGTCGACGCGGGCAAGCTCGACGCCGGACAGGTAGAGGCGTCCGTCGCGGACCGCCGTGTCGCCTTCGCCGACCATCAGGACCTCGCCCGGTAGATCCGGCGCCGCGTCAAGTCCGACGGGGTCGTCCGCCGCGACGAGGGCGAGGTCCGTGTCGTGCTGTCCTTCGAAGACGCGCAGCTTGTCCCGACGGTAGTCCGCGAAGGAGGCGTGCCAGTCCATGTGATCCGGGCGCGCGTTCAGCAGCGCCGCGACCTCGAAGCCCGGCTCTCTCATGTAGTGGAGTTGGAAAGAGGAGACCTCGAGGAGGAGAAGCCCGGCCGCGCGGGCTTCTTCGAGGCAGCCCGTCAGGGCCCGCCACGAGTTCCCCGCCACGGCGAGCGGCACGCCCGCGGCCTGCAGGACTCGGCCGAGCATGTCCACCACGGTTGTCTTGCCGTTGGTGCCGGTTACTGCCGCCACCCGCACCCCCGCGCCCAAAAGCTCCAGGCCAAGGGCCACCTCTGATAGCACCGGAACGCCGGCCCTCTCGGCAGCCCTGAGCACCGGGTCACTCGGCCTGACGCCGGGACTCACCACGACCCGGTCGACGCCGTCCAGGACCTCGGGGCCGGCGGCGAGGCGGACTTCCGCGCCCAGTGCCGCCGCGGTGTCCCGCAGGTGTTTGCCATCGTTGGAGTCCGCAGCGAGCACTTCAGTGCCCCGTTCCAAGAGCGCTCTCGTCGTGGCGACTCCCGACTCTCCCAGGCCGTAGACGAGGGTCTTCACGGGTTCAGCCCACCGAGTTGTAGAGGAACAGATAGTAGAGGAAGAAGCCGAACGCGGAGCACGCAGCCTGCAAGATCCAGAACCGCACCACGATCTTGTTCTCCTCCCAGCCCAGGAACTCGAAGTGGTGGTGGATCGGGGCCATCTTGAAGACCCGCTTTCCCGTGAGCTTGAATACGGCAACCTGGATCATGACGCTGAGCGCCTCCACCACGAAGAGCCCCCCGATGACGGGCAGCAGAAGCTCCGTCTTGGTCAGGACGGCCGCCGCGGCCAAGACGCCCCCGATGGCGAGCGAGCCCGTGTCGCCCATAAAGATGTCGGCCGGGTGGGAGTTGTACCAGAGGAACCCGATGATGGCCCCAACCATCGCGCCGCAGACGATGGCGACGTCGTACTGCCGCTCCAGAAACGCGATGGCCGTGTAGGAGAGCAATGCCAGGGCCCCGGCCCCCGCCGCCAGCCCGTCGAGGCCGTCCGTCAGGTTGACGGCGTTCGTCGTTCCGGCGATGACGAGGAGCAAGAAGCCGCTAAAGAGCGCAAGCCCCACGATCCCGGGCCCGAGCACGAGGCTCAGGTCGAAGTACGGCACGAGCACGGTCTGGGTCACGCCGACGTAGTAGATGGAGAGCACGTCCGCGAGCACGACCGCCAGCGTCAGGAGCCCGAACTTGTAGCGCGCGCTCAGGCCTTCGGGGCGCTTTTTGGAGATCTTCTGCCAGTCGTCGTAGAGCCCGATGCCCGCCACCACCGTCACGAGCAGCAGCGTGGCGAACGTCGCCGCGTTCGGCCGGGCCACCACCAGCAGCGCCGCCACGAGCCCCATCAGCATCACGACGCCGCCCATGGTGGGCGTGCCGGCCTTGATCAGGTGCGTCTGCGGACCCTCTTCCCGCACGAACTGCCCGAACTTCCGCGACTGGAGGAACTGTATGAACGGGGACCCGAGCGCGACGGTCACCACGAAGGCCACCGCCGCCGCGAGCACAACGCTAAACAAGAGCTAAACTTTCCTTTAGCTGACGGGTCAGGGTGTCCAGTCCGACCCCCCTGGAACCCTTGACGATCAGGTAATCTCCGGGCCTGAGATGTTCGCGGATCCCGGCCGCGCTCCGGGCGTCCGGGTAGTGTACGGTCCGGCCGGAGAAGGTCTCCGCGTACCAGCGGGCCTCGTCGCCGACGCAGGCGAGCAAGCCCACCCCGAGCCCGTCGGCGAGTTCCCCGATCTCGCGGTGGTAGGCCCGGGCGCCCGGTCCAAGCTCGAACATCCCCCCGAGCACGACCACGAGCCGGCGGTCCTGCCGCCCGGCGGCCTCCGCGGCGTAGCGGAGCACGGCGGCCATCGAGGGCGGGGAGGCCGCGTTGTAGGAGTCGTCGTAGACGAGGACGTCGTCGCGCAGGCGGTAGACGTCGCCGCGCATCCCGGACCGCTTGAGACGCGCGAGGCCCCGGGCCGCGTCCTCGAGGCCCATCCCGAGCGCCACGGCGCCGCCGGTCGCGGCGAGCAGCGGCTCGACGAGGTGCGTACCGAACACCGGGGCCCGCACCGCGGCCGAACTCCCCCCCATGTGGGCGGTGAAGCGGAGACCCTCCTCGTCCTCGTCGAAATCCGACGCCCAGAGGTCGGCCGTGGCGGCCTCCCTCGCGGAGAACACGATCCGGCGCGCAAGCTCCCCGTCGGGGACTACCGCGGCCTCGGGTACGCCCGCCGGCTGGACGAAGGTCCCGTCCGGCGGCAGGGAGGCGGCCAGCTCGCCCTTCGTCGCCGCGAGCGCGTCGAGGCTCCCGAAAGACTCCAGGTGGGCGGGGGCTATGGCCGTAAGAATTCCGTACCGGGGAGGGGCGATGCGGCAAAGCTCGGAGATGTTGCCGACGTGGGTCGCGCCCATCTCCAGAACCAGCACCTCGGTGTTGGCGGGGGCCGCGAGCACGGTGAGGGGGAGCCCGATCTCGTTGTTGAGGTTCCCGACGGTGGCGGAGACCCGCATCCCACCCGAGCGCAACACCGCAGAGAGAGCGTCCTTGGTCGTGGTCTTGCCGATGCTGCCCGTGATGCCGACGACCGTGGGCCCCTCCATCCCCGGACGCCGCAACGACCAGCGAGCCAGAGCCTGCAGGGCGGCCAGTGGGTCCTCGACGACGAGCGTGGGTCCGGCCAGCGGGCGCGAGGCGACCGTCGCCACCGCGCCCCTGCGCAGGGCCTCGTCCGCGTAGTCGGCGCCGTCGGCCCGCCCCCGCAGCGCGAAAAAAAGGGCGCCATCCCGCACGAGCCGCGAGTCCGTGGCAGCCCCGCGCACCTCCGCCGCATCCTTCGTGCCGTGGAGCCCGGCGCCCATGGCCCGCGCCACGTCCTGTAGAGAGGCCGGCCTCACGGGGCGCCCCTTCCAGAGTTATTGGCGGCGTCAGGGGGAACGTTATAGTAGCCGAGGGCGAAGCCCATCACGTCCTTGAAGGCGGGCGCCGAGGTCAGCTCGCCCCAGTAGGTGGTCTGCGGCTCATCTACGGCCACCAGCATGACGAACTCGGGGTCCGTGGCGGGGGCGAAGCCGACGAAGGAGGAGACGTACTCCGTAGTGTAGGTGCCGGTCTCGGGGTCGACTTTCTGGGAGGTCCCGGTCTTGCCGGCCACCGTGTAACCGGGAATCTGGGCCAGGTGGCCCGACCCTTCTGCGACGACGCCCTGCAACATCGTGCCTACTATATCCGAGGTCTCCTCGCTTATCACCCTGGGCCCGGGCTCCGACTCGCGCTCGGCGACGTGGGGCGTTACCCGCCGGCCACCGTTCGCAAGCGCGGCGTAGCCCGCCACGAGCTGCAGCGGGGTGACCGTGAGACCCTGACCGATGGGAATGTTCCCGATGGACGAGCCGCTCCAGTCCTCGTAGGCCGGCACCAGCCCGGGGTCCTCGCCCCAGAGGTCCACGCCGGTCCGCTCCCCGAAACCGAAGCGCCGGATCGCGTCATGCAGCCTCTCCCCGCCTAGCGCCTGGGCGAGCTGTATCGTCCCCACGTTGCTCGACTCCCGAATCACATCCGCCGGCGCCATGACCTTCGTCTCGTGCGGCCTGGAGTCGTGGATGACGCGGTCGGCGACCGCCATGTGGTCCGGCACGACGAAGGTGGACCCGGTCGTGACGGCCCCGGCCTCCAACGCCGC
>Ga0136640_10001092_pt1 | contig 10740 bp, 7 predicted proteins | sample AntDrymUQ8642106_2_FD_105498 | JGI IMG/M metagenome (GOLD analysis project Ga0136640, IMG submission 105498) | Polar desert sand microbial communities from Dry Valleys, Antarctica - metaG UQ864 (21.06) | ecosystem: Environmental > Terrestrial > Soil > Desert | place: Antarctica: Dry Valley...
AATTTAGTATTTTTGGTTGATGTTTCCGGTTCAATGGACAAGCCTGCCCGCCTGCCGCTCGTCAAGCAGGGTTTGAAATTTTTAGCGCAGCAACTTTCGACTAAAGATCGCGTGGCAATCGTTGTTTATGCGGGAAAAAGCGGTTTGGTTCTGCCTTCGACCGGCGATGAGCGAGAGATTTTAGATTCGCTCGATAAACTCGAAGCAGGCGGTTCAACCAACGGCGGAGAGGGAATTCAGTTGGCTTATAAAGTCGCACTCGACAATTTTTTAGCGGACGGTAATAATCGCGTCATCTTGGCAACCGATGGAGATTTTAATGTCGGTCTTCAAAGCGATGACGAACTTGTTCGGTTGATCGAAGCTAAACGACGAAGCGGCATTTTTCTTTCGGTTCTCGGATTTGGAACGGGCAATACAAACGATTCGATGATGGAAAAGCTTGCCGACAAAGGCAACGGAATCTACGCTTATATTGATTCACAAGCCGAGGCGCGGAAGGCTCTGGGCGAACAGGCGGCAGGAACGCTTCTGACAATTGCGAAAGACGTGAAAATTCAAGTCGAATTTAATCCGGCGAAAATCGCCGGTTATCGCCTGATCGGTTATGAAAACCGACTTCTTGCAAATAAAGATTTTAAGGACGACCGAAAAGACGCGGGCGACATCGGCGCGGGGCATTCAGTCACCGCTCTTTATGAAATTGTACCAGCCGGACAAACAGTTAATAACGAGGGCATCGAATTAAAATATTCAAAAACTGAGGCGAGCGAATCGAATTTCGGGGATGAACTTTTAACAGTTAAACTGCGCTACAAAGAACCGAATGCCGATGAAAGTAAACTGCTCACACAAGGTTTGTTAGACGAAGAGAATTCAATCGAAAATGCTTCCGCTAATTTGCGTTTCGCTTCGGCAGTCGCTGGGTTTGGCTTAATTTTGCGTGATTCACGCTACAAAGGCAACGCGAGTTATGGAAAAATTACCCAACTTGCACAAGATTCATTGGGAAGTGATTTGAAAAATTATCGCAGCGATTTTTTAGATATGGTGATGAATGCAAACATTATTAGCAATTAAACGATTTACAGAAGGGACGGAAAACTGAAGTTTTTCGTCCCTTCTGAATTTGAAATGTATTATTTGTTTACAATCTGCTTAATATCTTCGATGATTCCATCCGGCTCGAAAGGTTTTGTGTGATATTTTTGAAAACCGACGTCAAAAGCTCTCTGTTTATTATCGCTCGAAGCAAAGGCACTGAGAGCGAGCGCTGGAATATTTCCTCCTTTTTCGGCAGAAAACTCCCGAATGCGCTCGATTAAAGAATAACCGTCTTCCTCCGGCATCGCTAAATCAGAAACAATCGCGTCAGGCAGATTTGAATCTGATTTGTCCAGTAAAATTATTGCTTCGGTCGCAGACTCCGCGCTCTGAACTAGCGCACCGCTTTGCTCAAGAAAAAGCTGTAAAACTTCGCGCGAATCCTGATCATCTTCAACAATTAAAATTTTTAATCCGGCGAGCGGCTTACTTTCACTCTGAATGTTATCGGAAATTTGATTTTTTGTTTCGTTGGAAACGCCGCATAATGGCAGAACTACTGTAAAAGTTGAACCGCGATTAATCCCTTCGCTCGTTGCCGTTATTGTTCCGTTGTGTTTTTCAGTTAAAATCTTGACAATTGAAAGTCCGAGTCCGAGTCCACTCCGGTCGTGTGCGCTGTTTTGATCGCCTTGTTGAAACTGCGCGAAAATATTTGGAAGAATATCCGGTCTGATTCCTTGTCCGTCATCTCTGACGGCAACTTTTACGGAAATACGGTCTGTTTCCATATTTAATTTGATGGCGCCTTTTTCGGGCGTAAATTTTAAGGCATTTGAAAGTAAGTTTGTAAAAACCTGCTGGAGACGCATTGAATCGCCGAACACTTGAACATTCTCCGAATTTGTGGAAAAACCCAAAGAAATCTTTTTTGCCTCAGCTGCGGGTTGCTGTGAGTTATAAACGGTTTTGATAATATCGTAAAGGTTTATGGGGCGCAGTTCAAGGCGCAGTTTGCCCGAAGCGACTCTTGACGAATCAATTAAATCTTCAATCAGTTTGGCTTGTGAGCGAGCGCTCTTTTCAATTGTCTGAAGCGCGTTTATTTTTGTTGCTTCATCAACTTCTTTGGTCAGCAGAATTTTCGCCCACCCCAAAATCGAGTTGAGCGGCGAACGCAGTTCGTGTGAGACAACAGCAAGAAAAAAATCTTTGGCGCGATTAGCTTCTTCCGCTTCGTCACGCGCCTTTTTTTCGAGCGCGTAAATTCTCGAAAGTTCTTCGCTGGCTGTTTTCTTTTCAGTGATTTTTCGTACCACTCCCGACGAATTTTTCGGATTGCCTTCATCGTTCAGAAAAGATTTTCCGCGGGCTGCGATCCAGTGAATCTGCTCGTCCGAATAAATAATGCGAAACTCGATTTCATATTCTTTACCGGTTGCCTGCGATTCATTCAAAGCAAGTTCAACGTTTTGGCGATCCTGCGGATGGATAATGTTCAAAAATGTTTGTGGCGTAAATTGATCCTGTGGCGCGAGTTCAAAAATTTCATTGCATTTTGGAGTCGCAAATATATTATTTTCAACTAAATCCCAATACCACAGTCCAATTTCCGCGTTTTTTGATGCCGTTAAAAGTTGGTCGCCTCGAGTTTTATAATATCCAATTTCCCTTTGCTGCTCGGTAAGGTTTTTGGCGCAGAAGAAAATGTATTGAAGGTTTTTGTATTCATCAAACGAGGGATGTATATAAAAACTAATCATCAACTTCTCTTTGGAGCTAACTCTAAAATCTAATAATGTTTCAGATTTTTCACCTCTCGCGGCGGCATCAATTGCTTGACTTATAATATTTGAGGTCAGTTCGGATGATTGCCAGTAAACTGTTTCAGAAAATTTTTGACCGATAAGCAGTTGCGGATCAATGTTGGACTTTTTAAATATTTCTCCGTTGAGATCCAAAACAAATCCTTCAGGCGTTAACGTGCCAAAAAACAAAAATACATTGTCAAAAATGTCCTGAGTTAAAGAATCAAAGCTATACGCCATTTTAATGCTCCATACAATGTCAATTGACAATTCTGGCATTGGAAAATATCAAATACTTTCTACTCAAATGAATCTGGAAAAACCCCGATTCCTTAAATAGAATCGAGGTTTTTCTGCAAACTGGATTAAAAAAATCAGCATTTATTACTTTTGAATTAAGCTAAGTCAATTATAGAGCCTTTCTGCCGGCGATGAATCTAACCACGAGAACTGCCAAAGCTACAACCAGTAACAAATGTATATAATAATCTGCTGTGCCAGAAATAGATCCTAATAGCCATAAAACTACTAAAACTAAAATTATAGTTTCTATCATGATTTATTTCTCCTTCTCAAGTTTTATGCTTATCAGCAACCATCTATCAAGTCTCTTGTCAATTTGTGTGCCAAACATCTAAAGCATTGCGAAACATTAACTTACAAAAAAAAAAATAAAAAAACTAATCTCATCATTTTGTTAGTATCAAACTAATACATAAAAAACGCTGTAAAAGCCTACTCAAATCAGATGCTTTCTGCCATTTCTAGATCCAGAAAGATAAACAACTAATGAAATATTTTAAGCGCATCTTAATTTTTACGATTAATTTGCGCAAGCTAAATTTTTTAATCTGTTTATTTTTGATACAATTAAGATAAGTTTAAGACGACAATTTTCGGCGAAACTATTCTGGGTTTGTGTAAAATATGGCTAATCAAGCATTGGTGATCGATGATGATATTTCGACTTTAGAGATGATGAAATTTCAGCTTAAGTCGGAAGGTTTTGAAGTAACGACGGCTGATCGCGGCGCGAAAGGTTTAGAATTTGTTGAGAAACAAGAATTTGACATTATCCTCACTGATTTAAATTTACCGGACATCGACGGTATTGAAATGGTGAGCAAGTGCAAGCAGATTTTACCGGACACCGAAATTATTATGGTAACCGGTTTTGGATCGACCGAAAAAGCTATCGAAGCGACCAAAGCGGGGGCGTTTTATTATGTCGAAAAACCGATTGAGTTTGAAGAATTGCTTGTTTTAATTGATAAGGCAGTCGAGCGCAAACAACAGACAGCGGAAATCCGTGAACTCCGCGGGAAGCTTACCAGCCGAGCTTCTTACGAAGGTATTATCGGCAGCAGCCGTTCAATGCAGGATATTTTTGAAATAATCGACAGCGTTGCCGAATCGGACGCGAACATATTTATTCTTGGCGAATCAGGAACCGGAAAAGAAGTTATCGCTAATGCTATTCACTATAAAAGTCATCGCTCAAAAAAACCTTTTGTAAAATTAAATTGCTCTGCTTTGCCAAAAGAGTTGATTGAATCGCAACTTTTCGGTCATACAAAAGGCGCTTTTACGGGAGCGACAGCAGACAAAGCCGGGTTTTTGGGACAAGCGAATGGTGGAAGTCTTCTACTTGATGAAATTGGCGAGATGCCTCTCGAACTTCAGCCCAAACTACTGCGTGTTTTGCAGGAGCGTGTTTATTACCGGGTTGGCAGCGAAAAACCTCAGGAAGTTGATTTTAGATTGATTTCCTCGACCAATAGGAATCCTTTCGAAGCCATTCAGGATGCTGCGTTACGTGAAGATTTATATTACCGCATCAATACCATCGAAATTAAAATTCCGCCGCTGCGCGAGAGAATGGAAGACGTACCGATGCTTGCCGAACATTTTTTGCAAATATACGCCGAAAAATACAAGCGTTCAGCTTGCGAATTTTCCCAAAAGGCGTTTGATCAGATGCTGAATTATAACTGGCGAGGCAATGTGCGTGAACTCCAACACAATATAGAAAGAGGTGTTTTGCTAAGTAAAAATGGAAAAATTGATGAATTAAATATACCAAAAAACTTTATAAGTTCTGTCTCTGTAGCAAATATTCCGGTAAAAAACACCGAAAAGGAGCTGCCGCAAAACGGAGTTTCCAGCGAAGCAAGCGAAAACGGTTTGTCAAATAACGGTAATTTATCCGGCGAAAAATTATTTGATGAAGTTGGAAAATTTATTGTTGGAAATTTAACCGAGCCTAAAGATGGAGCAGAGCAAAGCGATGTTTTCAACTCACTCGAAAACAGCGTTGTTTTGGCGGCTTTAAAACGAACAAACGGCAATAAACAGGCAGCAGCGAATCTTTTGGGTTTGTATCGTCCAAGACTCTACGGAATGATTAAACGACACAATCTAGAAGGTAAGGTTTAGAGAAAGATAGGCAGCAATGTATAAAAAGCGAAAACGTCCTCCAAATTAATAAAGAACGTTTCGCTTTTTATACATTTCTACCTTGAGTTGGACGTTGCTGGAACTTTAATTTCAATATTAACATCTTTTTCTTTCTGCGGACTTAAAAAACCACTGTAATATAAAGCTCCAGCGATAATCGCGACCACTATTAAAAGAGTTATCGCCCAAATCAAATTATTTCCAGTATTGTTTTCTTCTGACATTTTTTATCTCCATTCAATCCTACAGAATTCAAAATTTTCCAAAATCAAAACCGCCCGAAGCAGTAACAATTTCTTAAAAATAACATCTTATTATAGATATCGAAATTTTCACAATTCAATTTCCTAATTTACTCATTATGCAGTGTTTTAGAACAATACTATAGAAGATCGATACAAACTATTTGGTCATTAATGTTTACGTACTTTTACGAAGCGAGCAAAATATCGTTTTTGGGCTAATATCATGATTAATGAGAAAGAAATAAGCGGCATAACTATTGCACGACAAAACTAACAGATTTTAATTAATTTTTTGAGTAAAAAATTACATTTACAAAAAAGATTTCGAAAAATTTTCAGGTTGCAAGATTGTGGCACAACTATTTAGTAACTCAAACAATACCTCAGAAATACTAAAATTTCCTTATCTAATTTTGGCTGTCTCTATATTTATTACTGTCGGAATTACCTATAATTTTTACAAAAGTGCTAAAAATAAAGACTTAATCAGATTTACAAACGCAATCAGCCGAGTTCAATCCGTTATTGATAATAAGATAGATTTATGTGTCGTTCTACTAAAAGGCGGGCGAGGATTTGTCGAATCTTCAATAGAATTAAATCGTAAAAGTTTTGCAAATTATGTTGAAAGCTTAAATCTAGCGCGAAATTATGTAGGCGTTCAGGGCATCGGCTATAACAAAATTATTACGCCGACTGATTTGAGTAGGTTAATGGACAAAATGGAAGCGGAAGGTTATACGGATTTTAGGATCTTTCCAGAAACATTGAAGGATTCGTATCAGGCAATAATCTATCTTGAGCCTTTTAATGATAAAAATCAAAAGGTGATTGGTTTTGATATGTCAACCGAGCCGATTCGGAAGGCAGCGCTGGAAAAAGCGGCAGATTCCGGGGAATCTGCCGCAACCGGAAAAGTAAATTTGAATCCGGAAGACGAAACTTATTCTGAACCGGGATTTTTGATTTATCTTCCAATTTACAAAAATAACGAAATTCTGGATTCGGTCGAGGCACGCCGAGAAAATTTAGTCGGTTATATTTTTAGCCCTTTCGGAGCGAATGAATTTCTTCAGGAAATTCAAAAAACAGCCTCCGCTTCCGATATTGCTCTAAAAATTTATGACGGGGAACCGATGTCCGAAAATTTACTTTCGCAGACAATTCACAATGAAAATAAAAACTTTGTCAATCAAATCGATAATGATTACACGGCGCAGAGGGAGATCAATGTTGAAGGCAGAAGATGGGTTGTTGAGTATCATTCCCTAACCAATTTTACCGAACAATCCAGCGTCGCTTGGACCCCTCTAATATTTGTGGGCGGGATAATTTTTAGTTTTCTGCTGTTTGGAATGACTTATTGGGAAACTTCGGCTCGAATCAAACTTCAGACGACCGCTACCAAACTACTCGATTCAGAGACCCAAAAACAAGGTTTGCTTGAAAACGAACAAAAAGCCCGCTTCGCCGCCGAACAAGCCAACACAACCAAAGATGAATTTATCGCGGTCGTTTCACATGAGCTGAGAACGCCGCTTAACGCTATCGCCGGATGGGTCAGAATTTTAAGGACGGATAATCTTTCGCAGAATACAAAGACGTTAGCGATTGAAAAAATTGACAAAAATTTACGATTGCAAATAAAAATAGTCGAGGAACTGCTTAATTACTCTGAAATTTTATCGGGAAATATCAACATAGAAGACAAGAAAGTAGATTTTTGTCGAGTGTTTGACATGACTTTTGAAGAAATGAAATTCAGTGCGCATGAAAAAAGTATCAAGTTTGTGAAGGATAATAAGTTAAACGGTCAGCATATCCTCGGAGACGAAGATAAAATAAGATTGGTCATTTGCAACTTATTGATGAACGCTATTAAATTTACGCATTCCGGCGGAAATATAGAAGCGCGGGCTTTTGAAAATAAAGGTGAAATTCATTTGTCCGTCAAGGATAACGGACGTGGAATCAGCCCGGATTTTTTACCGCATATTTTTGAAAGATTTAGCCAAGCAGATACTTCCAGCACACGTATCTACGGGGGGTTGGGTTTAGGATTGACAATCTCAAACCATATCGTAAAATTACATCACGGGGTGATTGAGGCAGATAGCGAAGGTTTAAATAGAGGCTCGACTTTTACGATGAAAATTCCATTCTATAAAGATTAACGGCTTTGTTTCAAAAGTGTTTGAGAGTTGAATGATGTTCGGTTTCAAGTCAATTTTTAAGTATAATGACGAACATTATTCACTCAATTTAACTTATTTTGAATATTGTTCACCTCCTTTTAACTTTTGAGACAAAGCCACGATTGTTTTTACATTAATTTTCGCAAATCGCAGTATAAGACTATTACCGTGTACTTCTTTTTCAGCTCGGCAAACTCGTTTTGATATTTCTCGCTTTCTCGCTGATCTTCCTCCAAACCCTGTGAAACGCCGCGGCATAGTGGTTTGAAAAATTTAATTTCCTTATTCTTATCGTCAACTAGTTTGCCTTCTTTATATTTCGCGTTTAATTCGTCCAGCCTTTGTTCAACCGAAGTTATTTCATATGAGTTAACTTCGCCTTTGTCGTTTTTAATCGCTTTGCCTTCTACTTCGGTGTCAAATTCGATACCCTCGGGAAGCTGATTAAACTTCGTAGGCATTCGCGTTGGTTCAGCTGTTTTTATATCTATTGATTGTTTTTCATTTTTGCCGCATTGTTCATTCATTTGTGTGATTCCAAGTAAAACAACTATTATCAAAAAAGAGATTTTCATTATGTTGTCCTCGCTCGTCCCTATGTACCAAAATTTTAGATTTGGAAATTTTTGAGCAAATTTCAAAAATTATAGATTCATCAAAATTGATTGGATGAGAGCGTATTCAAAATTATATATTTATTTTCAACGCTATTAAATTTGTTAAAATATAAATTTGATAAAACAATCTTGACACACTAAAGTTACAATTCAAAAGAAAAAAAGTAGTATCCAAGACTGCAAATGCGAAAATAAAAAAGTCCTGCCAAATTCTTTGTTGGCAGGACTTTTTTATTTTTTGATAAGATTGTTTAAGTTGAAACAGTTTTCTTTTCACGTTTGATTCCGCCAATTTGCACAAGACTCTCACCTTTAATATTGTTTTTCTCCATCACCATTTCCTGATAAAGTTTTCTCATCATCTGCATTTCTTCGGCAGCGGTTTTGGGTCCTTCCATATCTGGTTTGTGTGGACGCGATAAATCAATCTCATTCAAATTCAGATTATGCGTCGGGTCGCTTAAACCAACTTCTTTGCCCCGCGCAAAAACTTCATGGCGACCATGTTCCTTGTACCATTGGGCAACAGTCGCGTTTTGGTGCATATGCTCAATAATATTTCTCCATCCGATACCAGTGTTATAAGCACAGAAGGAAATTTCTCCTTCCTGGGTGCCATAAGGAATGATACACATTTCCGTACGGCGGAAATCGTAATTAAAGAGGTCTTGAAACCACATTCCGGCGATGAAAAGAAAATTCCATGGATCTTGACGACGTTTTTCAATATCCTCGGCTGTGCGTGAGCCGTCAACTTTGCCGTAATCTTTTCCGCTTAAGCCGAAGGATTTATCGAACTTCTTTAAAATTCCGCCCAAAGTTAAACTTTTCGGCGCGCCATAAGGATTATAGTTTTTGAGAAGTGCCATTCCCATCATAAAGTTTGAAAACCATTTGCCGCGATTTGTGTCGGTAATATGCTTCATATCTTCGACCAAATTTGGAATATTCAAAAATTGCGGAACAGGCGCCATTTCCTTTGTTTCCTTGTTAATCATCACGGCTGTACCGACACCGCAATTCGGGTGGCAGCCACAGGAAACTTGTCCCCAATCGGCTTCCGGTCCATGGACCAAATCGGCAAAATCAGCAAATGCTCCCATTAGAGATAAAGGAAACCAGTCGCGTGTCGGTTCGGTGATTCCAACCTGTTTTTGAACATCTTGCGCCAGATGCGACAAGGTATAACGCTGCTGTAAACGGCGTTGCTCGGTAATGTGTTCGTCGCGTCCGGTAAATGAAACGGGTTGAAATGATACAAATGAAACTTTTTTGGGATTTTCTAATGCAAACCGTATAATCGACCCAACCTGGTCATTATTAACGCCGTTGACTAATGTTGTAACTAGCACAATATCAACGCCAGCTTCATGTAAATTGTTGATTGCGCGGAGCTTAACATCAAATAGATTGCCGATTTGACGATGTGAGTTAGCGTCATTGCCGATTCCGTCAAATTGCAGATAAACAAACCGTAGTCCGGCTTCGGCAGCTTCACGGCAAAACTCTTTCGATTTCGCAAATTCAATTCCATTAGTCGCTGCCTGCACCGAGTTGTAACCAACTTTTCGCGCATATCGAATCGACTCCAAAAAGTACGGTGAAAGAGTTGGCTCTCCGCCGGAGTATTGGACAGACATTTGACGACGAGGTTTGATAGAAATCGCGTTGTCAAGAATTTCTTTGACATCCTCCATCGACAGTTCGTGAACGAAACCAACTTGATTTGCGTCCATAAAACACGGGTCGCACATCATATTGCAGCGATTCGTCAAATCAACCGTCAAAACCGCGCCGCGTCCGTATTTAATTGTCGAAGAACCATGATTGTGCAATTTTTCATCATTGTGCGATTGAATGTCACGTCCAGGAAAGTTTGCTTCAATATGTTGCAAAAATTTAGAGTCAATTGCCATTAAATCTTCGAAATGCCCGTGCGTCGGACAATCTTTAATCATCCAAATTTGACCGTCGCGCTCAATAATTTGCGCTTTGATCTCACCGACTTTTTCATTGACTAGAATACCAACTTCTTTTTTTCCGCTTAAAATATCTTCTCGCGCCTCGATTACACAATTCGGACAGAGCGAATCTGTAGTTCGTGGAAAACCAAGCGTCGGCTTAGTTTTTTGCCAGGATTTAAGCAGTGGCTTATCCGACCATTTAGGGGTAAATGATGGATTTGGTTTATATTGATTGACCGATTTTACAGTTTTGAATATGCCTTTAGCAACATAAGTTAAACTTTTCTCGAAATGTTTGATAGGTGTCATTTTAGCTATATCTCCGTAAAAATTGCTTAAGATAATCAGTGAAAAGTTCTTTGATGATCGCCCGGAATAAGTACTTTATTTGCTTTAATAAGTTAAGGTAG
>Ga0136640_10001093_pt1 | contig 10739 bp, 9 predicted proteins | sample AntDrymUQ8642106_2_FD_105498 | JGI IMG/M metagenome (GOLD analysis project Ga0136640, IMG submission 105498) | Polar desert sand microbial communities from Dry Valleys, Antarctica - metaG UQ864 (21.06) | ecosystem: Environmental > Terrestrial > Soil > Desert | place: Antarctica: Dry Valley...
CAAAAAAATACGAAGGCAGCCGAAGTTTGCGAGTTTCCTTTAACGGTTTTACTGATCCTACCTTGTTTAATATTCTGCAGTATGTTGCGGTAAAGCCGGGCGTAAGGTATCAGTTGACTTTTTGGTTGCGCACGGAAAATCTTAGAAGTGCGGGAATGCCGACACTGGAAGTTTACAATGCCAACGACGAAAGAAATTTAGCAACCAGTAAACCTTTTCCACCCGACCAAAAAGATTGGCAGCAAATTAAACTTGTGTTTAGCGCCCCGCAAAATGCCGAAGCCGTCGGAATTCGTACCACCCGTGATTTTTGCGGAGCAGATTGCCCGATTTTCGGGACGTTTTGGTATGACGACTTTAAGTTGGAAAAAATAAAATGATATGAGTTACGCAGTTGCCAGCTTTTATAACGCATCTATACCGAATAATTTTTCCAATCGTCTAACTTTTAAGTTAAATGTAGAGATTCGATTAATTTCAAATGATAAACGAAATTGAAACAACCTGGGCAAGCAAGCTTCTATTTTTTCTGCTCTGCGCCACAACTATTTTTACTACGCTAGCTTACGGTGCTGTTCACCACCCGATTATTGCTATCTTTTACCTCATTGCAGCAATTGTGATTTTATTGTGGGCTTTTGATGCTTTTATTGGCGAGGTTTTGCGTTTTAACAAAAGCCTTTTGCAGATTCCGCTGTTAGTCGCATTTCTTTACGGTATTTTTCAAATTATTCCATTTGGCACTCTTACCGAAGTTGCAGGAATAACTGAAATTTCACGCACAATTTCATTCGACCCATTTTGGACTCAAGTTGCCGCTTTTCACTTTTTAGCTCTTTTAATTTTTCTTGCCGCGCTTTTAACTTATATTGACAGTGCAAAACGCCTTAATAAAATAGTTTTAGTGATTACAGTATTCGGCTTTGTCTTTGCATTTTTCGCCGTTCTCCAATCTGTTCTTAGCCCGAACAAAATTTATGGAATTTATGAAGTAGATTACGCGACACCTTTCGGCTCTTTTGTCAATCGGCACAATTTTGCCGCTTTTATGGAAATGAGCATCGCCGTTCCGCTAGGTTTGATGTTTGTCGGAGCCGTGCAGAAAGATAAGAAGTTGCTTTACGTGACAGCAATTGCATTAATGGGAATAGCGCTTATTCTAAGTGGTTCGCGCGGCGGTCTGGTTGCGCTGCTGGCGGAAATTTTCTTTTTGATTCTTCTGACAACTAAAACAAAAGGCTACAATCAACTGATTTTAAAAGTGGGTTTGGCAGTTTTACTGGTCGCGACGATGATTTTTGGTTCGATGTGGATCGGCGGCGAAACATCTCTGACTAGAATTGCGGAAACGGCTGCCTCAGAAGACTTTTCGGCGAACCGCACCCATATCTGGAACGTTACTTTGAACATTATAAAAAACAATTTTATTTTTGGCACCGGATACGGTTCGTTCGGTGTAGCTTATACGCCGTATGATTCTTTTAACGGTTTGGAACGTGTCGAACAAGCACACAATGATTATCTGCAAATTTTAGCTGATGCGGGAATTATCGGATTAATAATCGCTGGATTTTTTATCTTTACACTATTTCAAACCGGATTAAAAAATGCGCAAACTTCTATCACTTTTCGGCGTGGTGTGGCGGTTGGTGCGTTGGCAGGATGTTTCGCTATTTTGGTTCACAGTCTCTTTGATTTCGTTCTGCACACAACAGCGGTTGCGATGATGTTCGTCACGTTGGCTTCATTAGTTGTCGTCAGCGGAAATCGCTTTCCTGAAGACACCCCGGATGTTTCGCAGAAACGAACTAAAAAACGTCGTACGGAAAATGTTATTCCAATTGGGAAACGAAGGGAAAATTTACTTATTGATGACGAAAATAATAAAACAGAGTAATTAAAGATTGTTCTAAATCAGTGATTCTTTGACCTTCCCCCTTCTTTTTGGACTTAAAAAACTCACTACATACCAGATGACACCGTGCGCCACATAAGTGAAAGCAATTGCAAAAAGTATATATTGCGGAAAAAGCCAGCCAAGCATTCCGAGAGCGGCGATAATCAAAATAAAGTAACCGCTTTGTTTGCCCGAACCGGCGGTTTTGAAACTGTTGTAACGGACTGTGCTAATCATCAAAAGTCCCAAGACAGCTAAAAGGATAATCACCAGGATGGTGTAAATATTTGAAAGATTAGCAGGAAAAGTGCTTACGGGAAGTGGATGCAGATAAACGATTGCGGCGAGAAGCCCGGCAGCAGGCGGAATTGGAAGTCCAACGAAATTTTTCTTGTCTACTTTCGGTGTTCCTTCAATTAGTACGCGCGGGCGCGTCGCTTTCAAATTAAATCTAGCTAATCGAAAAGTTCCGCACATTAAATACATAAACAGCATAAACACACCGAGCGCGTGAAGTGAATTCGCTTCATCGAAAGTTGCGCCAATTGCCCAACTATAAATTAAAACAATCGGGGCGACACCGAATGTTAAAACGTCTGCCAGCGAATCAAGTTGAACGCCGATTTCGGTCGAGGTCTGCGTCAAGCGCGCGACGCGCCCGTCAAGCGTGTCAAAAACAATTGCTAAAGCGATAGCTTTGGCAGCATATTCAAAATAAACAGCGGCTTGCTCCGGATTAAGAGAAATGATCTGAAAACCACGTACAGAAGATAAAACCGCCAGGAAACCCATCGCAATATTAGCGGCTGTAAAAGCAGATGGAATCAAGTACAGACCTTTTTTTAAGCCTTTATGAGCCGGTTTATTTTCTTGAATTTCATCTTCCATAATCACTTTTAATTCAAAATCTATAATTTGAAATATGTCTAATTTCTGAGCCTGCCGATGATTGTTTCGCCGCCGACCACTCGGTCACCGATTTTAACCGCAATTTCAACATTTTTTGGCATCAGCAAATCAGTCCGGGAGCCAAATTTGATCAGACCGTATTTTTCGCCAATTTCAATTTCGTCACCTGCCTTTCTCCAGCAGACGATCCGGCGGGCGAGAATCCCGACAATTTGCGTGCAAACAACCGTCATTTTTTCGCCTTTGATAGTCATCGCGCTTCTCTCATTTGTCTGACTGGCTTCGTTACTTGTGGCGGGGGCTTTTTTTCCTTGAAACAATTCAACCTTAACAACTGTTCCGGCAATCGGCGCGCGGTTTATATGAACATCAACCGGCGATAAAAATACACTGACGAATTTTCCGTTCTCTCCCTCTTCAACGTGGGTTACTTTGCCATCTGCTGCCGAAACAATGATGTCTGCTTCGGTTGGAATATTTCGCTGCGGGTCACGAAAAAAATATGCCATAAAAAGGGCAAGCCCGACGAAGACAATAACACCTAACCAAATTTGAAAAACCCCTAAGACAAGAGCGATAAGTAGCGGTATCGAAATAAACGGAATTCCTTCTTTGACCATCATAAATGTAGAAGTGCTTAGAGGTTAGACATTAGACATTAAAAAACTAACCTCTGACATCTAACCTCTGACAACTTATTTTAATATTACGTTAATTTATTCGGTTTGAAAAATAAAAAAAGCCCGATGCAGCAAAACATCGGGCGCAAAGGAGGAATGAATAGAAAACTTTTAGCTTCGTATCGGATTATCTTTTGCGTAACTGTAAGCGCACCACGCAGCGATAAGATGAACAATCCAGCCCAGAGTTCCGGCCGAGCCAATCCAGGAAACACCGGTTAAAAGCAGCCAGAGTATGCCGCTGATGATTCTGCCGTTATAAATCTGTCCGACACCGGGAATTAAAAGACTTAAAATACCTGCTATCCAAGGTTCACGCATAATAAAAAATTACCTCCGCTTTGTTCTACTCTATTCTACGATAAAATTATCTTCAAGTTTCAAAAATATTCAAATTTTTTGATGGCTCAATTTTTTCTACTTCTACAATTTTTCCGCGAAAGATCCGCAAGGCTTTTTTGACAAACGGATGATTTTCGGCGTAATGCCACATTTCTTCAGTCGTCGGATTTTCCGGCAAAATCGGTATTTCATCGCTGATGTCTTCGGTTCCAAAAGCGGAAGGCAAAATTATTTCCGTTTGATTAATATTGACAGACTTCGCATCTTTATTGCCATTGCTGCCATTTGAACTTGTTCCTAAAAGTGATGCGGCGATTTTTGCTATATCTTTTATTAAAGCTAAATTATCACCGGATTGTTGCAGCTTTCTCTCAAATTCCGCATCAAGCCAGTTATCTTCAATGTGTTCAAGTTCCTCTGACGTGATCGGCAGAAGCTTTAACGGCATTGTTTCGATAAGTTGAATTAGTTCATTCGCCGATGATTGTATATTTTGGGGCGCGTTGTCTGAGAAAACTTCTTCAACGTCTTCGAGAACTAAATCGACATCTATTTTGACGGATGAAAATTCTGAATTTTCCAGGACTGTAGTTAATTCTTTTAATTCCGGTTTTATCTCAGCAAAATTAGTCTGAGGAACAAATTTGGTTTTATCAATCGAAACGGGGAAGGGGATTTCTTCAGGCGGAAAGTCAATTATTAAAGTTTTTTTTTCCGGCTCTCCGGCAACGGGCTCAAAAGTTTTTTTTGGATTTAGATCTTCACTTTCAAAAATTTCACCCTTTAGATTATTTTCAATTTTTGCCAGACGCTCTAAAATCTTTTCAATCGGCGCCACGCGGCGCATTTCAACTAGCTTAACCAGACCAATCTCTAAAACATAACGCGGTTGTGTGGCTTCACGAAGTTTACTTTCCGTTTCGCTGAGAGAATTAAAAAATCTGATTAAATCGGCTTCGGAAAAAGGCTCGGCATATTGTTTCATCTGTGCCCGATTTAAAACTGCCATATCAAATAGTTTTTCAGCTTCAGATGCCATTTTAAAAATTAGTAAATCCCGAAAGAAACTTAATAAATCGCGGCAGAAGTTACGCAAATCCTGCCCCCGCCCAACCAATTCGTCAACCACAAAAAGCGCTTCGCCCGGTTTATTTTCCGCAATTGCCTGACTTATTCGTGTTAACATTTCTGAACCGGCAATTCCAAGCGCGACAGCGACATCTTCAGTACTGATTGTCTCACCGGAAAAACTGATAACTTGGTCAAAATTGCTCTGCGCGTCGCGCATCGAGCCTTCACCGGAGCGGGCTATCTCGCGCAGCGCTTCATCGGAAACGTCTATTTTTTCAACTTCGGAAATTTTTTTGAGCTGCCCAAAAATTTTATCGGTGGAAATTGTCCGAAATTCAAATTCCTGGCAGCGCGAAAGAATCGTGTCGGGAACTTTATGAAGTTCCGTCGTCGCCATTATAAAAGCGACTCTTGGAGGTGGTTCTTCCAAAGTTTTCAGCAGCGCGTTAAAGGCAGCCTTTGAAAGTTGGTGAACTTCATCAATGATAAAAACTTTGAAACGGTCGCGGGCAGGATTAAAGTTGATGCTCTCCAGAATCGTTTCGCGAATATCATCAATACCCGTGTGCGAAGCCGCGTCGATTTCCAATACATCAATCGAACGGCTTTCCGAAATTTCAAGACACGATTCACAAACTGTTTCGTCGGTTGCCGCACACGGTTTCGAGTTTGGCTTATCGGTTTTGCGGCAGTTGAGTGCTTTGGCAAGCAGCCGCGCCGTCGTAGTTTTACCAACGCCGCGCGCGCCCGAAAAAAGATAAGCATGATGAAGACGGTCATGTTCGACCGCATTACGCAAGGTGCGCGTAATCGCTTCTTGTCCGGTTACTTCTTCAAATGTTTGCGGTCGCCATTTTCGAGCGATTACCTGATAAGACATAAAGCCTTTATTCTACCTATTTTTGCGCAAGTAGTGCAGAGTGTTTTTACTGAATTTTACAAACTATCTTACCACTTAATTATGCTCTGTTTAAACAGGTAGAAGATACATTTTCAAACACAGAAACTTGCGACTGATTAAAATACTTTGATAAACTTTTTTTGCTCAAATAGTGAGATAAATTAGCAAATACTGAAGATTAAATTCGAAAATAAATCCTGGTAACCAAATTATTTATATCAGGCATCTAAGTTTTTGTTCAGCACCGTCTTTATTCTTTTTTAATTCAGACTATAATAAATTTAATTTACAGTAATGAAACTTCACATTTTAATTTTAATTTTGACTTTTTTCGTATCTGCAATCACCGCTCAAACAATCCGATCAACCGTTCCGAAAATTATCGAAAAATCTCCGGGCGAGCCTTGCAGCTTAAAACTCAGTGATGCGCCGACCCTTCGCGGACTAAGCCTTGATATGCTTAAAGCACAAGTCAGAAAGGAATATCCGGCAATGATTATATCGACTCATCCGGTTATATCGAGCGGTATTGCGTTAAACAATCAAATTAGTAATCCAAAATATCAGGAAGATATTGATCGCGTTACGGTAATGTTTAGAAACGACAAAGTATTTTCAATTTTATTGACTTATACAAACTTAATCAGATGGAATTCGGCAGAAGAGTTTGCTGACAAAGTGTCTGAATCATTAAATTTACCAAAAGCCACGTCGAGAAAAGTCCTGGGCGGCGCTTACTATTCAATAAATTGCGGAGAGTTTCTTGTACGCACCGGAATTAACAGCGAAAAACAACCTACGCTGCTGCTGACAAAAGACCCTGATGAATTAAACGAAGGCAATCAACAAAAAAAGGAATTATTTAAACCCTAGATACAATAAAAAGACTCATTACAGATTGCCCACCCACTTAAAATCATACTTATAAAAACTACCCAACAAAATAATAATTGCCTGTTACTCTAAGAATCAAATTTATTACCGAAAAATTAATAAAAAATGGTTGGAGAGTTATTTAATGATCATTAAATAACTCTCCAACCATTTTTTATTGTCAAATAAACCTCCGAAACTATTAGCTTGTTTGTGAAGCAGTTTTGGGGTTAGCAACACTTACGGTATTTAAGATAGAGGTAGTTACCAACGATTTTTCCACTAACTTTGTTTTGATCGTCGCTTCCTTACGTTTCATTCCGATTATTTTGCCGTAAGTCATTAAAGCCTGAGCAACAATCTGGTCCATATTGTAATACTTATAAGTTGCCAGCCGTCCGACAAAATGCACGTCTGAACGCGCGTCGGCAAGGACTTTATATTTTGCGTAAATATCGGCGTTTTCCTTTCGCGGAATCGGATAATACGGGTCGCCTTCGGCGCGCGGAAATTCATAAACAATACTTGTTTTTTTGTGCTCCTGCCCGGTCAGATATTTGAATTCCGTGATGCGCGTGTAGGCTTGTTCATTCGGATAATTGACAACCGGCGCAACTTGAAACTGCTCTGTATCGTGCGATTCGTGTTTAAATTCGAGCGATCGATACGGCAGTTTTCCGTAACGGTAATCAAAAAAAGCGTCAACCGGTCCGGTATAAATCATTTCCTTAAACGATATTTGATTAATGATTTCCCGGTAATCGCAATTGAGCATAATTTTGATATTCGGGCTGTCGAGCATTTTTTCAAACATTCGCGTGTAACCGTGTTTCGGCATCGCTTGGTGCGAATCGGTAAAATAACGGTCATCACGATTCGTACGGGTCGGCACGCGAGCCGTAACTGACGCATCTAGTTCCGATGGGTCAAGTCCCCATTGTTTGCGAGTGTAATTTTTAAAGAACTTTTCGTATAGTTCACGCCCGACTTTTGAAACGACGACATCTTCGGAAGTGCGAATTTGTTCACGCTTCTCAGCCAGGGATTCAAAAAACTTTTCAACCTCAAAAGCGGTTAAATTTAATCCGTAAAGTTTATTAATCGTATCAAGGTTTATCGGCATCGGCACAAGCATCCCGTCAACACTCGCTAGAACTCTGTGTTCGTAAGAACGCCATTCCGTAAAATTTGATAAATAATCAAAAACTTCCGTCGAATTTGTATGAAAAATATGCGGTCCGTATTTGTGAATCAAAATGCCTTCGTCATTATAAAAATCATAAGCATTTCCGGCGATATGCGGACGTCTATCGCAAATTAAAACTTTTTTATCCGAACCATTGGCAATTCTTTCGGCTAAAACACTGCCCGCAAAACCGGCGCCCACAATTAGATAGTCAAACATTTATAAATTCCCCCTTGTTTGTAGAGTAATATGATTGTATTAAATACACTCTTAAAATTAGTAAACTATGCGCTTGCAAGTTTTATGCCTTTGTCAATTTCTTCCAAAATTAATTTTTGCATCTCCGCCCAGGTTTTTTCCCAAGAATTTTTTGCTAAAAATTCATCGGCTTTTGCCATTCTTTCCGGTGCGTTTTCCTGCAGGGCTTTTTCGCAAGCTGTGACGAATTCTTCTGCCGTCGAAGCAATATGCACCAACCCAGCTTCGCCATAAGCTCGCACAACGTCTCGAACGGGTGTCGAAACCACTGATTTTCCAGCAGCCAGATACTCCGGCGTTTTAGTCGGGCTGATAAATTTTGTCGATTCATTAAGGGCAAACGGCATCAAAGCCACATCCCAAGCTGTCATATAAGCGGGCAGTTCCTGATAGTTTTTGCTCCCGAGATAATGAATATTCGCGCGCTGCGGCAAATCCTGGTCGCTGATTTTGACGACCGGACCAATCATTATAAATTGCCAGAGGGGTCGCAAATCAGCCGCTTCTTCCAACAGCGAAAGATTGATTCTTTCGTCAATCACACCGCAGTAACCGAAACGCGGATGAGCAATGCTTTTCTGGTCTTCAGGCTCTTTTGTATTTTCTCGCGCGCGCCTGAAATGTTCGACATCGATACTCGAAGGAAAAGCGAAAACCCGTTCGTGCCGGTCTTTTTTGGCTTCGTATAAACTTAGCCCGCCGGTAAAAACTAAATCGGCTTTTTTAAAAAGCTTTTGTTCATTTTCCAATACCTCAGGCGAAGCAAACTTGAAAGCCGAAAGCTCATCCATACAATCATAAACCGTAACCTCCGGCTGTAAATGGGAGGCAAACGACATTGCCATCGGCGTGTATAACCACAGAACAAATTGTTTTATTTGTTGGTCGTAGAAAAGTTGGTCTAACAAATCGCGTTGAATTTCTCCAACTGTTTGCGTTTCGCGGTCTAAATTCGAAATGTGCGGAACAATGACCGACAATTTATCTTCACGTTGACTGATTTCAAGCCTGGTCGTATCGTCGGTAAAAATTGGTTCTTCGACAAAAAAAACGCGCTGCTGGCGGGCAAAGCGGCTCATCAAATGCTGCGGTCTTTGATAAACGAAATCCCACCGCAAATGAGATAAACAAACAATATCAACATTAGGTTTGTTGTTTGTTAATGATAATTCGGATAATTCATGATTATTCAAATTTATGTCCACCTTAATAATTATACTTTTGCCGGAAAAATTACACAGATTTACTTTAAAGATATGTAGAAGTTATTAAATTTTCTCAATCGTATATTATATAATAATCTCGTATATTTCTCACTGTCGCATGACTTATGTAACAAAGTTTTTGAGTTGACATAATGTACAATTTATTAAAAAAGGGTTAAAAATGCGAAAAGATTTCAGAAATTATATATTTGAAAGCTATTTTATGGGCGGCTTCGAATGTTCAACTCATCGAAACTACCAAGGTCGCCGAATTGATGTTATCGAAGCTACCAGCCACGATACTTTTGCCGAAGCCGATTACAGACGGCTTGTAAATTTTGGAATGAGAACGGCACGCGATGGCGTACGCTGGCATCTGATTGAGCGTACGCCGCACCAATATGATTTTTCGAGTGTCGCCACTCAAGTAAACGCAGCTAGAAAAGTCGGCATTCAAATTATCTGGGATTTGTTTCATTATGGCTACCCTGACGACTTGGACATTTTCGACGAAGATTTTCCGATTCGTTTTGCCAGATTTGCCGAAGCCTTTACTGAATTTCTCATGAATGAAAACAATTCCACGCCGTTTATTTGTCCGATTAATGAAATCTCGTTTTTTTCGTGGGCGGCAGGTCAGGTCGGCTGGTTTCACCCATTCAAAAAACAGCGCGGCGACGGATTGAAACGCCAATTCGTGCGAGCTTCGATAGCGGCGATTGACCGGATTCGGACGATTTGTCCAGCGGCGCGTTTCGTCCAAGCCGAGCCAGCGATTCATATCACCTCGGCATCGAAATCTCCGCCAGAAATAGCGGCGGCGGAAGAACGGCGGGTAGCGCAGTTTCATGCGTTCGATATGCTGATTGGACGACGCGAGCCGGAACTTGGCGGACACGAGACATACCTCGATATAATCGGTCTTAATTATTATTTCAATAATCAGTGGCGACACCGGAGCGGCAGAAAAGTTTTACGTGGACACAAAAGCTATCGTCCGTTTAACCTGATTTTGCACGAATACTCCGAGCGGTATCAACGCCCGATTCTGATCGCCGAAACCGGCATTGAGAACGAAGCGCGTCCCGAATGGTTTCGCTATATCAGCGAGCAAGTTCGGATTGCCGAAGCGAACGGCGTTCCAGTTCAGGGAATTTGTCTTTATCCAATCGTCAATCATCCGGGCTGGGATGATAACCGTCATTGTCACAATGGTTTGTGGGATTATCCGAATGAGAAGGGAGAGCGAGAAATTTACGCGCCCTTAGCAAAGGAGATTCAAATACGGATGGATATTGAATCGCCGCTTGCCGCCACTGCGTAAAAAGATATTTATGAATTTTATTGTCTTGGTTGGATTCGCAGAAGATAGCTGCAAACGGTAATTGTAGTTCCGGGGGAGACCGAAATTCGTTGC
>Ga0136640_10001094_pt1 | contig 10738 bp, 11 predicted proteins | sample AntDrymUQ8642106_2_FD_105498 | JGI IMG/M metagenome (GOLD analysis project Ga0136640, IMG submission 105498) | Polar desert sand microbial communities from Dry Valleys, Antarctica - metaG UQ864 (21.06) | ecosystem: Environmental > Terrestrial > Soil > Desert | place: Antarctica: Dry Valley...
ACCGCCTCGGCCACACGCTGCATCACCAGGCGCTGCCGCTCGACGAGCAGATGGTGCATGCCGAGAAGGAGCGCGACCGTGAGCTCGGACGCGACGCAGAGTCAGGGGCGAAGCCTCCGGCCGGCGAGACGGCGGGCGGGACGTGAGCGAGCCCCGCTTCGCGATCGCCGTCGGGCGCTTCTACGAGGACCTCGCCGAGCGGCTGGTCGCCGGCGCGCAGCGCGTGTTCACCGCGGCAGGGGTCGGGGAGGCCGACGTCTACGCCGTGCCGGGCGCCTTCGAGCTCCCACTGGCGGCGAAATACCTGGCCGAGAGCGGGCGCTTCGCGGGCGTCGCCTGTCTCGGGGCCGTGATCCGCGGTGAGACCGACCACTACGACTACGTCTGCGCGGAGGCGGCGCGCGGGATCGGGCTGGTGCAGCTCCAGACCGGCGTCCCGTGCGCGTTCGGCGTGCTCACCGTCGAGAGCATGGAGCAGGCGCTGGCGCGCGCAGGCGGCGGCAAGCGCGACCAGGGTGAGCACGCTGCGCAGGCCGTGCTCGCGCTCACCGCGCTGCGCGCGCAGCTCGCAGGCTGAAACGGGCGCGCGAACGTCGCTGAGTCGCCCCTATGCGGCACCCTGAGCGACGTTCGGTGCGGCGCGTCACCCGGCGGCACGCCTCGCCGCCAGCGCCCTCAGCCGGCGGCGGCCGGCGCGCAGCGCGCGGCGGGCGGTCCCGGCGGCCAGCGCGCCGAGCGGCCGCGAGGTCTCGATCGTGTAGCGGCGCGGCTCGCCCGGCGCCTTGCGCGCCCAGCCCCACCACTCGTCCTGCACGCGCAGCTCGGTGAACGCCGGGTGCTGGGCGACGATCAGGTCGAACACCGCGCGCAGGTGCGGCTGCGTGCGCTCGGCCTCGGAGAGGTCGCGGTTGGCGACGCCGTCAGTCGCCCGGCGCGCCGGGTCGTCCGCGTAAGTCCAGTCGAGATCGTCCATCAGCAGCCAGCCGCCGGGCCGCAGCAGCTTCTCGACGAGCACCACCGCGAGCCCGTCGATCGTCCAGTTCTTCGCGCCGTCCAGGTAGACGAAGTCAAAGCGCGGCTCGACGTTGCCCTGCGCGTCCGAGCGCGCGGCGACCTGCTCCTTGAGCCACCAGGTGTAGGACGAGAACTCGCGCACTACGGTCACGCGGCCGGTCAGGCCCGCGCGCGCGAGCACGTCCTCGGGAGCCGGGTCGTAGGCAGCGCCGGCGAAGTCCACCGTCGTCAGCGTGCCGGCGCCGTTGTCTGCCAGCCCCTCCGCCATGTACGCCGCGCCGGCGCCGTGTGCGGTTCCCAGCTCGAGCACCTCCGCGGGGCGGGTCGAGCGGACGTGGTCGTAGACGGTCCGGCCCTGCGCGGGCGACATGAAGGGCACGCCCGCGATCGCGGCTGCGACGGTCTCGAACGGCACGCGGGCGAGCCTTTCAGCTGCCGTTGCGCGCGGCGGCCTTGCGCGCGCGCTTCAACTCGCGCTCGATGGCCTCGGGCTGGTCCGCCGGGAAGCGCTGCTGGCGCTCCTCCAGCGCGGCGATCGCGCCCGCGGGGTCGCCCGTGATGCGCAGCGCCTTGGCGTACTCGTACAGTGCGTAGGCGCAGGGGCTGACCGCGGACGAGCCGCGACAGAGCTCGACGGCCTTCTGGGCGACCGGGAGCGCCTCCTCCGACCGGCCGGAGTTGTTGAGGTTGAACGCCTGGACCTGGAGCGCCGCGGGGCTTGCCCCGGTGACGGCAGGCTGCTCGCCGCTCCCGGAGCCGCTGTTGCCGCTCGGCTGCTCGGCCGGCTCCTCCGTCGCGGCGGGGGTCGCGGTTGGAGTCGCCTCAGCTGTCGGCTCTGCGGTTGCCGTTGCGGTGGCGGTCGCGGTGGCCGTGGCGGTCGCGGCCGGAGTCCGTTCGGCGCGCGTGGAGGGGTCGGGGTCGGGGTCGTCGCCGCCGGTCATCAGCGCCGCCGCGCCGGCGACGACGAGAAGCAGCGCGGCGAGCGCGACGAGCGCTCCCGCGCCAAAGCCGCGACGGCTCCCGGCAGTCGCGGCGGGCACGGAGCCGCGGCCGCTCGCGCCGCGACGCCCCGCGGCCGGCGCAGGTGTGCGGCGGCTCGCGGCGGACCTGGTGCCACGGCGACCCGCCGCGGGCGCTGAACCCTGGGCCATCACCTGCGTCGCATCGTCATCGACGGCCGCAGCGGCCGCCGCCCGCCGGCACGGTGGTGGCGCCAGCGCGTCGTCGAGCGCGCGCACCAGTGCGCCGGCGGTCTCCCAGCGCTCCTCCGGCAGCTTGGCCATGCCGCGCTCCAGCACGGGGTCGGCGGCGCGCGGCACGTCGACGTCGAACTCGGACGCATGCGGCGGCTCGTCCTCGACGTGCGCACGTGCCTGGGCGGCGAAGTTCTCCGCGCTGAACGGCTTGCTGCCGGTCAACAGCTCGAAGGCGACGACGGCCAGCGCGTAGCGGTCCGACGCCGCGGTCGACGGCTCGCCCAGTGCCTGCTCAGGGGATAGATAAGCCGCGGTGCCGAGCACCTGGCCGGTCTGGGTGATCTGGTCCTCGAGCCCGAGCCGCGCGATGCCGAAGTCCGCGAGCAGCAGCCTGCCCTTGTCGTCGATCAGCATGTTGGCCGGCTTGACATCGCGGTGCACGACCCCTGCGTCGTGAGCGGCGTCGAGCGCCGAAGCCGCCTCGCCGAGCCAGCGCAGGGCCGTGCGGTGCGGGATCTCCTCCCCGGCGCGCAGCCGGTCGCCCACGGTCCCGCCGCCGACGAGCTCCATCACGATGAACGACTTGCCTTCGTGCTCGCCGACGTCGTAGATCGTGACGACGTTGGGATGCGAGGAGAGGCCGGCCGCGGTCCGAGCCTCGCGCGCGAAGCGCCGCCGCGCGCGCTCGTCCTCGCCCAGGTGCAGGGCCAGGATCTTGACGGCGACACGCCGGTCCAGCAGCTCGTCGTGCGCTTCCCAGACGCTCGCCATGCCGCCGTTGGCTATGTGCCGGACCACGCGATAGCGATCGGGCAGCGTTATATGGGCGATCGCCTCGGCCACCTGTCAACCGTACCCAACGCCCCAGGCCGCTATGCTCCGCGCCCGCGATGGCCCGTGTCTGTCACTCCTGCGGCAAGCGTCCGGCCTTCGGCCAGAGCCGCTCGCATTCCATGGTCGCCACGAAGCGGCGCTTCGATGCGAACCTGCAGAAGGTTCGGATCACCGAGGCCGGCGCGCCGATGCGGGTCTACGTCTGCACCCGCTGCCTGAAGGCGGGCAAGGTCACCAAGGCCTAGGGGCCTGTCCAAGAAGTCCCGTACGCCGGATACCGACCGTGGACACTCCGTCAGATCGCCACCCGAACCCTCGGAGATACGGCTGTATTCCCTTCGGATTCGTGCGTCGCCTGACTCGATCCACGGTCGGTCCCGACGCACGGTCCTGTTCTCGAACAGGCCCCTAGCCGGCCACCTTGGCCGATCCCAGCCTCGTCCGCTTTCGCACCGTGGTCCAGCGTTCGCTGGCCGAGCTGGAGGCACGGCGCGAGGAGGTCAACGACCTGAACGTGTTTCCGGTCGCCGACGGCGACACCGGGGACAATATGGCGCTGACGCTGCGCGCCGTGCTCGACGAGCTCGACCGGCTCCAGGGCGCCGGCGCGCTCGACGAGATCGGGCGCGACGAGATCGTCGACTCCGTTGCCCGCGCCGCCCTGCTCGGGGCGCGCGGGAACTCGGGCGTGATCCTCTCCCAGCTGATCCGCGGCGCCGCCGAGGAGCTCGCCTCGCGTCCCGGCGAGCTGGTCGACCCTGTGCTGATCGGAGCCGCTATGGCGCGCGCTGCGGATCGCGCCTACGCCTCGGTCCGCGACCCCGCGGAGGGCACGATCCTGACCGTCGTGCGCGAGATGGCGCACCGCGTCGCGACCGAGCTGGCGCACATGGGGCAGCCGCGGCTCGAGCAGGGCGATGACGCGCGCCAGGATGCGCTGATCGCCGAGGTGCTCGAGCGCGCGCTCGACGCGGGCCAAGAATCGGTGCGGCGCGGGCCGGACCTGCTCCCGGTGCTGCGCCAGGCAGGCGTGGTCGACGCCGGCGGGTTCGGCCTGACGGTGATCTTCGCGGGAGTCATCGCGGCGCTGCGCGGCACCGAGGCGCCGCCGCTCGACCACCATGCACCGGCGCGCGTGACGCATCCCCAGCACGCGTCCTCGACGTTCCGCTACTGCACCAACTTCGCCGTCACCGGCGAGCGCCTCGAGCCGTCGGCATGGGTCGAAGCGCTCGAGGCGATCGGGGACTCGGTGCTGGTCGTGGGCGACTCGCGGACGCTCAAGGTCCATGTCCACACCGACGAGCCGGAGCGGGCGACGTCACTGTTCACCGGTCTCGGGTCCGTCTCACGCCTAGATGTCGCCGACATGCACGAGCAGGTCGCGCAGCGCGCGGAGCGGTTGGCCGGGCCGAGCGTCACCGCCTGCGGCGTCGTCGCCGTCGTCGCGGGCGATGGGATGGGCGACCTCTTCATCTCGCTCGGCGCCACGCCGCTACCGGGCGGTCCGACGCTCAATCCGTCGACCTACGAGCTGCTGGCGGGCATCCACGACGTGCCGGCGGAGGAGGTCGTCGTGCTGCCCAACTCGCCCAATGTGCTGATGGCTGCCGAGCGTGCAGCGGAGCTGTCGGAGAAACGCGTCTTCGTCGTCCCGACGCGCTCCCAGCAAGCCGGCCTCCTTGCCGCCGTGGCGCACGACCCCGCGCGCGGCGCGGTCGCCAACGGCCGCGCGATGCTCGACGCGCTCGCGCAGGTGCGAACCGGCGCGGTCACCGGCGCCGCGCACGACGACGCCGAGGAGCAACCCGCCCGCTTTCACCGCGGCGACGCCGTCGGCTTCATCGACGAGCAGCTCGTCGCGTGGGGCGAGCCTGCCGAGACGCTCGAGGCGGTGCTCGGCGAGCTCGGGCGCGAGGCCGAGCTGGTGACCCTGATCACCGGCGACGGTGCGCCGCTCGACGGCGCCGCGGTGACGGCGCTCGTCCCCTCAGGGGTAGAGCTCGACCTCTCCTGGGGCGGCCAGCCCGCCTACTGGTGGCTGATCGCCGCCGAATAGCGCCCACAAGGCGCGCGCCGCCCCCGCCGCGAGCATCGCCATGATGGGCGCGTGCTCACGCCGCCGCTCGCGTTCGCATCCTCCGCGCCGCTGGGCGCCACGGAGCTGCGCGACGAGGCCGGTCCGCGCTGGCCGCGACCGTCGCTGCTCGCTGCAGCGCTCGAGCTGAAGCCCGCGCCGGCGGCGAAGGGCGCCGAGCGCCTGGGGCTGCTGACCATCGGAGACCTGCTCGAGCACCTGCCGCGCGACCGCTCCGAGGCCCGCACGATCGCGGAGCTCGGGCCCGATGACGTCGCCACCGTCGTCGTCGAGGTGCGCTCGATCACGTCGCGGCCGGTGCGCCGTCGCGGCATGAAGCCGCTCGTCGAGGCGACCGTCGTCGATGCGACCGGGATCATGAAGGCGACGTTCTTCAATCAGCCCTGGCTGGAGCGCAAGTACCGCACGGGCACCCGGCTGATGCTGCAGGGCAAGTACCAGGGCCGCAACCGGTTCCGGGTCCAGTTCCACGCGCAGACGGGGGAGGAGACCGGATCGGACGGCGACGTGGCGACGTACCCGGCCACGGAGGGCCTCTCGACGACCCAGATCGCCGCGCTCGTGCGCGAGCACCGCGCGGCGCTCGCGCACGTCGTCGAGCCGCTGCCCGCGCGCATGCGGGCAGCCGGAGGCTGGCCGAACCGCGCGGCGGCACTCGCGGCGGCGCACTTCGGCGACATGGAAGGCGGGCGCGCCCGGCTCGCATTCGAGGAGCTGCTGCTGCAGCAGCTCGCCCTGTTGCGCCGCCGGGCCGGCCGGCGCGCGTCCGCGCGCGCCGAGGCGCTCGACGCCCCCGGCACGCTGACGCGGCGCTGGCTCGGGGCCTCGCTCCCGTTCGTGCCGACGCACGACCAGATCCGCGCGATGGAGGCGATCGACGCCGACCTCGCGGACGGCCGGCCGATGCAGCGGCTGCTGATGGGCGAGGTCGGCTCGGGCAAGACGGTGGTGGCGCTCTACGCGATGCTGCGCGCCGTCGAGCAGGGCGCGCAGGCCGCGCTGATGGCACCCACGGAGACGCTCGCCGAGCAACATTTCGCCACGCTGCAAGCGCTGATGCCCGGCGAGCTCGTCCAGACTGCGCTGCTGACCGGGTCAACGTCGGCGAGCCGCCGCGGCGACCTGCTCGGCAAGCTCGCGAGCGGCGAGTTGAAGCTGTTGGTGGGCACGCACGCGCTGATCGAGGACGCAGTGCGCTTCGAGCGGCTCGCGGTCGCGATCGTCGACGAGCAGCACCGCTTCGGCGTCAACCAGCGCCGCGCGCTCGATCGCAAGGCTCCGGAGGGACTCGCCCCGCACGTGCTGCACATGACCGCGACGCCGATTCCGCGCACGCTCGCGATGACGGCCTACGGCGATCTCGACGTCACCGCACTGCGCCACCTTCCGGCAGGACGCCGCCCGATCGAGACGTACGTCGCCTCGACCGAGCGCGAGCGCGAGCGCGCATACGAGCGCATCCGCGAGGAGCTGCGCGCGGGACGGCAGGCTTTCGTCGTCTGCCCGCTCGTGGAGGAGTCGGAGGCGCTGGCGGCGCGCGCCGCAACCGTCGAGTTCGAGCGCCTGGCGCGCTCTGAGCTGCGCGACTTCCGGGTCGTGCTGCTGCACGGCCAGATGCGACCGCGCGAGAAGCAGGCCGCGATGGCCGCTTTCGCCGCGGGCGGCGCGGACGTGCTCGTCGCCACGACGGTGATCGAGGTCGGGATCGATGTTCCCAACGCCACGGTGATGCTCGTCGAGGGCGCCGAGCGCTACGGCATCTCGCAGCTGCACCAGTTGCGCGGGCGCATCGGGCGCGGCGCGCACGAGTCGGTCTGCGTGCTCTTCGGCCCGAAGGAGTCTGCACGCCTGCGTGCGCTGCGCGACCACCGCGACGGGTTCGAGCTGGCCGAGATCGACCTCGAGCTGCGCGGCGAGGGCGAGATGCTGGGCACGCGCCAGTCCGGGCTGGCGCAGTTCCGCGTCGCCCGCCTGCCCGAGGACGTGGAGCTCCTGGACGGCGCGCGCCGGATCGGCGCGGCGCTGCTGGAGGCCGACCCCGAGCTCGCGCTGCCGGAGAACGCGCTGCTCGCCTGGGCCGTCCGCGCGGCCCACGGCTCCGAGGCGCTCGACCCGATCCCGGCGTGAGCCCGCGGGTGATCGCGGGGCGCTATGGCGGGCGGCGGCTGCAGGCGCCCTCCGGGGACGTGACGCGCCCGACCGCCGACCGCGTGCGCGAGGCGCTGTTCTCGATCCTCGGCGAGCGGGTGCGTGAGGCGCGCGTGCTCGATCTCTTCGCAGGCTGCGGGGCGCTGGGCCTGGAGGCGCTTTCGCGTGGGGCGCGGGCGGTCACGTTCGTCGAGCGGGCGCCGGCGGCGCTGGGGGCGTTGCGGGCGAACGTCGCGGCGCTCGGAGCCGACGCCGTCGTGGAGCGCGCAGACGCGGTGCGGTGGCTCCGTGGCGCATCAAGGGGCGCGCGCCAATACGATCTCGTGTTCCTCGATCCGCCCTACGCGCGGGCGGCGGACCTGGGAGCGACGCTCTCGGACCTGCTGCCCGCGGTGCTGGCGCCGGGCGCGCTGGTGGTCGCCGAGTGCGACCGCCGCTCGCCACTCGAGCTCACGATCGCCCAGACCGACGAACGCCGCTACGGGGACACCCTCATCCGCATCCATGCCGCCTGATCCCACCCGCCCGCACATCGCCGTCTGCCCAGGGTCCTATGACCCGATCACCAACGGGCACATCGACGTGATCACGCGCGCCGCCGAGACGTTCGACGAGATCATCGTCGCCGTCGTCAACGCGTCGGTGCGCAAGAACCGCGCCATGTTCGCGGCGCACGAGCGCGTGCGCTTCGCCGAGCTCGCCACTGCCCATTTGCCCAACGTCCGGATCGACACCTTCGACGTGCTGATCACGGACTACGCTCGCCGCGTGGGAGCCACCGCGATCGTCAAGGGACTGCGCGCGATCTCCGACTTCGAGTACGAGCTGGAGATGAACCAACTCAACCGCCACCTCGCCGGCGACATCGAGTCCGTCTACCTGATGGCGTCGCCGCAGTACAGTTTCCTGTCCTCAAGCGGAGTCAAGGAGATCGCCACCTTCGGGGGAAACGTCTCCGACCTCGTCCCCGACGAGGTTGCGAGGCGCTTGAAGGAAGCGCTCGCCCGCTGACGAACTACGCGCCAGGAGCCCATGGACGTCCTCGTTCTCATAGACAAGCTCGACGATCTCGTCCACAACGCCAAGGGCGTCCCGATGACGGACCAGGTGCGTGTGGACAAGGAGGAGATCTACGACATCCTCGACCAGATGCGCGCCACGATCCCTGAGGAGATCAAGCAGGCGCGCTGGATCGTCAAGGAGCGTCAGGAGATGCTCGCCGAGGCCAAGCGCGAGGCCGAGCGGATCGTCAAGGAGGCGCGCGAGCGCCAGTCGCAGCTGGTCTCCGAGCAGGAGGTCACCAAGCAGGCCGAGCGCGCCGCAGAGGACATCATCGAGGATGCCCGGGCGCGCGAGCGCGAGATCAGGCTCGGCGCAGAGGACTATGCGGACGAGATCCTGAACACGCTCGAGGTCAACCTCTCGAAGTTCATCGCCGCCGTCCAGCGCGGCCGCGAGCGGCTGCAAGGCAAGGACGAGCCGGCCGAGGTCGGCTGAGAGTGCCGGCCGCCCCCCCGGACGGCCGGCACCGATACAACGCGCCGGAGTTCTGATAATTGCACCGGCGAGTCGAAAGTCGTTCGGGTCTGCGCCACGCGGGTAGGACGCGGCGCGGATGCTCGAGCTCGACGGCCTGACTCGTCGCTACGGCGAGCTGGTCGCCCTCGACGACCTGAGCTTCACCGTCGCACCCGGGCGCCCGCTCGGTTTCGTCGGCTCGAACGGCGCCATCCTGCAGGCCGCCAACCAGCGCGTGCGCGCCGCCGCGGCGCTGCGCGACGCGGGACTCGACGACGCGCGGCCGCCCGCGCGCTCTCCCCGCCGCCGCTCGCGCTGACGACCGTCGAGCCGGTGCCCGACGGCGAGGACCGCTAGGCGCCTTCGCGGTCACCCTGGGCGCGGCAGCGCTGCTGATCCCACTGGCCGCGCGGATCTACTCAGGCGCGGTCCTGCGCACGGGCGGCGCGGTGAAGCTGCGCCAGGCCTGGCGCGCCGCGCGGGAGTAGCGGCCCAGCGGTGGCGCAGCCCGCCGGCCGGCCCTGCCCGCGGCTCAGACGAGCGTGCGCTGGGGCGGCGTGTCGTCGCCGGTGCCGGCCACGACAAGCGCGTCGACCTGCTCGAGGTGCCCGCGCACCCGGTCTGCCATCTCGTCGAGGATCCTGCGCGCGGCGTCGATGCCGCCCGTCGCAGCCGTGAGCTGGGTCTTGATGCGGCGCACGTCGTCCATCGCCGCCAGGGCGCGCTCGACCTCCGTGCGCAGCGCGCCCGCATCCAGCTCGTCGCCGTCGGCTTTGGCCATCAGCGTGCGGGCGCGCGCGAGCGCGTAGGCGACCTCGAGGCCGAGCCGGCCACCGTCCACCGGGTCGTGGACCACGAACAGCTTGTCTCCGTTGACCTCACGCAGCTGCGCGCCGCGCCCTGGCAGGAGATCCTCGGACGGAACCACCCAGACGCCGTAGTCGGCGTCGCGCTGCTCCATCGCGGCGTCGAGCTCGGCCACCGCCTTGTTCTTCGGGACGTACGCGTTCTTCGCCTCGAACACGATCCGCGCCCGCGCCGGGCCTGCGCAGCCGTCGATGCCGACCAGCACGTCACCCTTGCGCCCGCCGCTTCCCGGCAGGTCTCCGACCGCATCGGCGTCGTCGCCGCGCGCCCGGGCGATCGCCTCGATCGCGTCGTAGACAGCCTCCTCGTAGGGCCGACCCTTGGCGGTCGAGCGGGCGTGCTCCGCGGCGACCTCGACCTGCTTCTCGCGCTCGGACTGGAGCTTGACGACCTCGCCCTTGAGGGCGGCGATCTGCTCGTTGAGCGCATTGAGGTTGTGGTCCTGCTGCTCGGCCGCGCGCTTGATGACCGCCATCGTGCCGGCCTTGAAGTCGGCCAGGGGATTGTGGGCGTCGGCGGAGGAGAACTGCTTGAGCAGGTCCTCGCGCATGCGTGCCGACTGCTCGGTCATCACGGCGCGCAGCTGATGCTGGACCGCGACCGCGGACTCGGCGCCGAACAGCCGCTCGAGCTCCTTGGCGAGCTGCCCGTTCTCAGGGGCGAAGACGTCGTCGACGCGCTTGCCCAGGAACTCGGCGACGATGCGCGCCTTCTCGGAGAACGCGCCCTCGACCTCGCGCGAGACCTTCTCGAACTCGGTGCGCACGAAGTCGGCGTTGACCTCGGCCTGCTCGCGCGAGAGCACGCGCGCTCCGATCTCGATCGCGTCGACCAGCACGTCGGCCGGGTCGGCGCCGCCCGCCGTGCGGTCGCGCACGAGATCGACGGCGCAGCGATCGCGCACGGCGAGGCCATCGGCGACGACGACGTCGCCGATGATCGCGATGCGCGCGGGGCGGAGGGGCGTTGCGGCTTCCATGGCAGTGGGTCGCACGGTACGGACGGCACCTGACGGAACGCCTGCACGCGTCAGCCGACTTGGAAGCCGCGCAGCCCCTCCGGC
>Ga0136640_10001095_pt1 | contig 10738 bp, 9 predicted proteins | sample AntDrymUQ8642106_2_FD_105498 | JGI IMG/M metagenome (GOLD analysis project Ga0136640, IMG submission 105498) | Polar desert sand microbial communities from Dry Valleys, Antarctica - metaG UQ864 (21.06) | ecosystem: Environmental > Terrestrial > Soil > Desert | place: Antarctica: Dry Valley...
CGCAACATCGGGCTCGCCGCGTTGCTCGATTCCGCCCGGCTCAAGGGCGCGCCGACGTGCAAGGATTTGGGCTTCGCGCTCGGCCCCCGCATCAATGCCGGCGGGCGGGTCGGCAAGTCGGACCTCGGCGTCCGGCTGCTGATCACCGAGGACGAGGAGGAGGCGCGCGCCATCGCTGCCGAGCTCGAACGCTTGAACGAAGACCGCCGCGCGATCGAAGGCTTGGTTTGCGAGGCGGCCGAGGCGCTCGCCGCGGCGCAGGATCATCGCGCGGTCGCGGTCGTCGCCGGCAAGGGCTGGCATCCCGGCGTCATCGGCATCGTCGCGGGCCGCTTGAAGGAGCGGCTCGGCCGCCCCGCGATCGTCATCGCGATCGATGAAAACGGCGTCGGCAAGGGTTCGGGCCGTTCGATTCAGGGAGTCGACCTCGGCGCCGCGATCCTCGCAGCAAAGGACGAGGGCTTGATCATTGCCGGCGGCGGGCATGCCATGGCCGCCGGGCTGACCGTCGCCGCCGCCGACATTTCCGCGCTGACCGACTATCTCGACGCGCGCCTGGCCGATGACGTCGCGCGCTCACGGCAGGATCGCTGCCTTCGCATCGACGCCGTCCTCGCGCCGCGCGGCGTGTCTCCGCTGCTCCACGACGCGCTCGTCGCCGGCGGCCCCTATGGCGCGGGTTGGCCCGCCCCGCGCATCGCCGCCGGGCCGGTGCGGATCGTCAAGGCCGACATCCTCGGCAACAATCATCTCCGCCTGATAGTCAGCGGGGAGGACGGCGCGCGCATCAAGGCGATCGCGTTTCGCCAGGGCGACAGCGCGCTCGGCGCTGCCATGCTCGCTTGCCCCGCCGACCGCCGCATGTGGATCGTCGGCCGGGTCGAGCGCGACGACTGGGGAGAGCGCCCGTCCGCCGAACTCCACCTCGAAGACGCCGCCTTCATCGACTGAACGCTGCCTTGACCCCATCCGGCCCAGTGCCTAATCCGCCGCTGCACCGGGCCCCGTCGAAGTCCATTTCGACGGGATAGCTTTGGCCCCTTCGTCTAGCGGTCTAGGACGCGGCCCTTTCACGGCTGAAACACGGGTTCGATTCCCGTAGGGGTCACCATTCAAAACAACGGGCTAGGTCTGTTTTGGGACCAATTTCCCCAATGCTTCCCTAATATCGCCTATTTTGGACCTGCTTTGGATTTCCGTTTTGCATGGAAGCAGACATCCACGTCTTAGAGCTGATGGCGGCAAGTGGCCGAATCCGGCTGGTCTGCTTTCGGGGCGAGAAGTGCGAGAAGCGGACCTAGAGACCGTCCTCATCGGACGAATTGATCGCGGAGATTCGCGCCTTTGCTGATGGCAACAAATCGTTCAATGCTTGGATGCAAGGACCCGACGAGTGCCTGAGCTCGCGAGCTTGGTCCTCGATCCGGCGATCCGGGCCCGCAACGGGCGAGCGCCCGAAGCCGCTCAGGTCGGGAGCGACGCAGCGGTGGAACTCCTCAAGCCGGTCGATCACTTCCGACCACAACCGAGATGAGCTCGCAAATCCATGGACGAAAAGCAGCGTGGGCGATCCGGTCCCGCGGTCGAGCACATGCAGGGCGCCGTCGACTTCAGACATCGACTTTCAATCGTGCGGGTTGGTCGGTGACGTCGAACACCTCGGCGTGGGGCACGACGGCCATCTGGCCGAACTCCTCCAGAAGCATTCGGTAGGCCTCCCGGACCGGCCGAGGATTCCGGTCCAAGTCAAACAGTCCGCAGGGGTTCACGGTCCCGTTGCGCTCCGCCATTGCGGTCTCCCAGTCGATCTGATCCGTAAGACTGTACCAGTTGAAGCCCAATACCGGGACGCCATCGTTGCGCATCCGCAGCACGTTGATCCATTGCTTCCATAGCCAAGCCGGAGCTTCGTCCGAATCCAGCACATTTGTTTCAGTATGCATCACCGGTTTCTTGTAGCGCTCGTAGTACTCCCGGGTGATCTGATACCACCCCATGACGTCTTCGGCCGGAGACATCGAGCCGTCTGGCCGGATTATGTGCTCGTTTCGTCCGTAATAGTCGTTCCCCATGATCTGATACCCAGGCGGCTCCCCCTGCATGAACCAGTCATACTCATCCCGGGTCATCCCATTATCCAGCAGATAAACGTATATGTCCGCGCCTGTGTGGCGAGCGTAGAGCAGGTCTAGCGATATGAACCTTTGCTTGTTCGCGAGCGTGACCTCAAAGGATTTGATGGCTTTCGCTTCGTGGGTGTACTCGGCGCTTTCGCTCTGCACGATCACGCAGTCGGGCCGTCGTTTGGCGATGGCGTGGTTAGCCAGAATGCTGGCGGCTACGCAGTGCTTGATGGCGGTGACGAAGCCCTTGTCGGTCTTCAACTGTTCGTTCCAGGCCCCCTCCTTTCCGCTCATCTTGGCTGTCACGTAAATCTCGTTCACGGGGGTGTAGTAGCGAACCCACGGGTAGCGCTCGGCGACGGCGTCGGCGTAGGCGGCGAAGTGGACCGGCAGTTCGGGGTTCTGGAAGTTCCCCAACCAGTCGGGAACCCCGAAGTGGAGAAGATCCAGGATCGGCGTGATCTCCAACCGCCGCATCTCTCCCATGACCTGGTCGGCGAAGCTCCAGTCGTACTGGTCGGGCCCTAGATGCATGAGGTGGTACGGCAAGCCGTAGCGCAGGGCCTTGAGGCCGAGCTCCTGTACGAGGCGGAGATCCTCGCGCCAGCGCTCGTAGTGACCGCACTCCTTGAGGCTGTCGCGCCGGTCACGGCCGTGATCGATGGTCGGGTAGGAGCACTCGATGCCCGTGGCGAACATGAACTCGCCGGACTTGCCCGTCGGCAGGCCTGAGCCGGATTGGCCCTTTCCCCCGCCGTGCTCGTCGCCCGAGTAACCGCCCTCGCCCTGGACGCGTTTGACGATCGGTAGGAAGCTCTTGGCCATGTCAGACCTCCGGTGATTGGGCGTGGGCGAGGAAGCGGTCGGCCGTGCGTAGGCTCAGCGCCATGATTGTGAGCGCCGGGTTGGCGCTCAGCGCGCTCGGGAAAGCGGCAGCGGGTATGTCGCTGGAAAAATCCGTGCAGCTCTGCGCCAGCCTCGCCGGGCGCGATTCTGTGTCGCTCATTTCGGCTTCTCCGGGACGTAGGTCAGGCGAATTCCTCGATGTATTCGGCGACCGGCGCATCGGCCGGCGGCGCCGAAAAGTCGCTGAGCAGCACCAGTGCATAGGCGGGATCGCCGCTCAGCCAGCGATCCTCGACCCGCCAACCGGCTTCGGCGGTCAGCGCTTCGAGCCCGGCAAGCGTGAATTTGCGCGAATTCTCGGTGTGAATCGTCTCGCCCGCCGCCAGGGTGAAGCGGCGGTGCCCGATGCGAAATCGTTGCTCACGACGGCTGACGAGATGCATTTCGATCCGCGACTCCGCCGCGTTCCACGTCGCGCGATGTTCGAACGCGCCGACGTCGATATCCGCGCCGAGTTCGCGGTTGATCCGCGTCAGGACGTTGCGGTTGAACGCGGCGGTGACCCCGGCCGCATCGTCATAGGCAGCGAGCAGGGTCCGCTCGTCCTTGCGCAAATCGACGCCGAGCAGCAACCGGCCGCCGTGTCCGAACAGCTCGCCGGCCGATGCGAGGAAGGCGGCGGCGGCGGCGGTGTCGAAATTTCCCAGCGTCGAGCCTGGAAAGAAGCCGATGCGCTCCAGCGCCATGATCTCGGCGCCCAACCTCAGCGGCCCGGTGAAGTCGGCACAGACCGGCTCTACTTCGATCGAGGCGTAATCGCGTTCGATTGCGCGCGACGACCGCGCGAGCTCATGGGCGCTGATGTCAATCGGCACATAGGTTCGCACCGTGAGCGCGGCGTCGAGCAACAGCCGCGTCTTGCGGCTCGCCCCACTGCCGAACTCGATGAGCGCCGTGGGTTTGTCGAGCCGCGCCGCAAGGTCGGGCAGCGCTTCGGCTAGCAACGCCGTCTCGGCGCGCGCGAGATAATATTCCGGCGTCGCGCAGATCGCCTCGAACAGCGTCGAGCCGGTGTCGTCGTACAACCATTTGCACGACAGCGTCTTCTGCGGCCGGTCGAGCCCGCTGATGCAATCGAGGAAGAACTCGCATGCGTCGCGCAGCGCGACGGGCGAGCCGGTCACCTCGCCATCGTTGTCCAGTTGGGACTCGTACTTCGGGTCGAAGGCGTTCATCCGGGTTCTTCCTCCAGGCCGAAGCGCTCGCGCGAACCGCGCAAGGTGCGGGGCGCGTCGATCTCGCTCGTGCTCACGATCTTCCGGAAATTGCGCGGGTCGGTGCCGTAGGCGTCGCGGAAGGCGCGCGAGAAATGACTGCGGCTGGCGAATCCGATGCTGGCGGCGATCACCTTGATCGACGCGGTGCTCGATTTCAGCAACTCGGCGGCGTGATGGAGCCGCGTCTTCGCGACAAACTCTATCGGACCCATAACGAGGCATTCGCGGAACTCGCGCGCGAAGGCCGAACGGCTCATTCCTGCCTCCGTCGCGAGCGACGCGACGGTATGCGGCGCGGCGGGCTTGTCGAGGACCGCGGCGACCGCTTTGCCGAGCCGGGGATGCCGCAGGCCCGCGAGCATGACCGAGTGAGGCGCCGTGTCCTCGAAATAGCGGCGTAGAACCATCATAAGGCAGATTTTCATAAGCGCGCCGGTCAGCGCGCGCGTGCCCATGCGCGGCTGCGAGACTTCGTCGAGCATGATCGCGAAGGCCTGACGGACGATCTCGACGTCCGTCAAATCCTCGGCGATCGGCTCCTCGACCTGGTCGAGGAGGCCGAACGAACCCGAAAAGCTCGCCATGATGAGACCGCACGCGAAGCGAAGGTCGGGCGCGGCGCCCTTCGTCGCGTCGTAAACCAGCAGGCCGTCGCGCATCATTGAGCAATTTTCGCTGGCGATGACGTCCTCGCCGGGCTGATCGTCGGCGGTGATATTCTGCGGGGTGGCGGGAGGTATGATGACGACGGTGCCCGGGCCACAGACGATCGGCTCCTTGCCGCGAACCATTAAATACATCGTGCCTTGAAGCACATAGTGGACCACGATGGCGTCGTCTGGCTTCGCCACGAGCCGTAGACCCCGTCGCACCTCGCAGATCGCGAACGCGTTGACTGCCACGTCGAGCGTGACGAGCATCCGGTCCAGTGTGCCATTGGCCATCTTAATTCCTCTAGGCAAAGCACCCGGCTCAAGCGGTCGTTCCGCCCCCGCACATGATGAACGTCAAGTTAATACAGATTAGGACGCAATGTGGACGATAGAGCACGTTCGGTACGGGACAAAAACGATAGTGGGCCGTTTGCTAATTGGACGTTGGAGCACAGGCTTATTGTGCGATGCGACTGGCGCTGAGCCTTGGCGAGATGCTGGAAAGCGTGTGTCCGAGTTCACACCGAATGGAGAGACACGATGAAACGAACGATAGCCTTGGCCGCAGCGGCCGCAGCGCTCCTGAGCGTCTCGGCTGGCGCGGCGACGATCGTCGGCGCGGCGCAGCAGGCCGGCGACTTCACCAAGCTGCTCGCGGCCGGCAAGCTGATCGGCGTCGACAAGACGCTGAACGGTAAAGGGCCATTCACACTGTTCGCGCCTAATGACGCGGCCTTCGCGAAGGTGCCGCCCGCCAAGCTCGACATGATGATGAAGCCCGCCAACCGGGAGATGCTGAAGACTGTAATGGGCGCGCATCTGCTGACGGGCCTCCTATCGATGCAGGCGATCGACCAAGGCCTGGCGAAGGAGCCAGCGGTGGCAGCCACCACGGTCAACAACATGCCGCTGGTGTTCAAGCGCGAGGGCGGCATGCTGACGGTCAACGGCGCCAAGATCGTCAAGCCGCCGATGCGGGTCTCTAACGGCATCGTTTACGTCATCGACACCGTGCTGGTGCCGCCGATGCCGCTGCAACCAACATATTGAAGGAGGCCAGAATGGCTACCACAACAGAAACGATGGCTCCCGCCGATCGAAGCTATGCGCGCGAGCGCGCATCCGGCCATAATGCTGTCGAGCGCCTCGGCGGATGGGCGCTCACCGGGGCGCTGTCGATCATCTTTCTCTGGTTCGGGTTCCTAAAGTTTACCGACTATGAAGCTTCGGGCGTCGCCGGCTTCATCATCAATAGCCCGCTGATATCTTGGGTGCACGGCGCGTTCGGCACCGGCGGCGGCGCGCGTTTCATAGGCATCTTCGAAATCCTCACCGGACTGCTGATCGCTGGCCGCTTCATCAGTCCGCGCCTGTCAGCGATCGGCGGGGCGATGGGGCTCGTCACTTTCTTCACTACGCTGACGCTTATGCTGAGCACACCCGGCGTGATACAGTCCGGTCATAGCGGCCCGTTCTTCCTGTCGGCGGTTCCGGGCCAGTTCCTGCTCAAGGATCTCGGCCTGCTCGCCGCCTGCCTGTGGATTCTCGGTAGATCGCTCAGCGAGCTTAAGGCGCAGCGCTCCCACTGAGCTTGTAACCGCACGCCGCTGCTCCCCTCCGGCGGCGGCGTGCGGCCCGCCCTACGCACTTTCCAAGGAGCCGATGATGAGCAAGACTGTCGGCGATTTCGTCATCGAGCGGCTCCAGGAATGGGGTGTCGAGACCATGTTCGGCTACCCTGGCGACGGCATCAACGGCGTTTTCGCCGCGCTCCAGAAAGCCGACTGCCCGATCAGGTTCGTGCAGGTGCGGCACGAGGAAATGGCGGCGTTCATGGCGTCCGCCTACGCCAAGTTCACCGGCCGGCTCGGTGTCTGCATTTCGACGGGCGGGCCGGGCGCGACCCACATGATCACCGGCCTCTACGACGCCAAGCTCGATCACATGCCGGTGTTGGCGATCACTGGCGGGGCAGGACGCGGCGTGCGCGGCGCGCACTACCAGCAGGAAGTGAATATCGACCGGGCGATGGCGGACGTCGCGCTCTACGTCCAGGAAGCGCTGCTCCCCGAGCAGGTCGCCCATGTCATGGACCAGGCGATTAGAATGGCGACCGCGCATCGCGGCGTCGGCGCGATCGTGCTGCCGGGCGACCTGCAGCTTGAACCTTATGTCGAGCCGCCGCGCAAGCACGGCTTTACCCGCTCGAGCAGCGGTTACTCTCGGCCGAAGCTCGTCCCCTACGAGGCCGATCTTCGCCGCGCCGCCGACCTGCTGAACGCCGGCAAGAAGGTCGCAATTCTGATCGGCGCGGGTGCGATCGGCGCGCACGACGAAGTCGTCGCGGTCGCCGAAGCGCTCGGCGCCTGCGTCGCCAAGGCGCTGCTCGGCAAGGCCGCGCTGCCCGATGACCTGCCGTTCGTAACCGGCACGATCGGGCTGCTTGGCACCGCACCGTCGTCCAACATGATGGACGAATGCGACACCCTGCTGATGGTCGGCACCAGCTTCCCGTGGGCCGAGTTCCTGCCCAGGACCGGCCAGGCGCGCGGCATCCAGATCGACCGCGATCCCGCCTCGCTCGGCATGCGCTATCCGACAGAGGTCAACCTCCATGGCGACAGCGTCGAAACGTTGCGCGCGCTGCTGCCGATGCTCGATCGCAAGGCCGACCGGAGCTGGCGCGAAACCATCGAGGACGAAGTCGCCGGCTGGTGGGAGTTGATGGAAAGCCGCGCCATGGCGAAGGCGAACCCGGTCAATCCGCAGCGGGTGGTGTGGGAGATGTCGCCGCGGCTCGGGGCGGACGCGATCGTCACCAGCGATTCGGGGAGCTGCGCCAACTGGTATGCGCGCGATTTCAGGGTCAAGCGCGGCCAGCTGTGCTCGCTGTCCGGCGGCCTCGCCTCCATGGGAGCGGCGGTCCCCTACGCGATCGCGGCCAAGTTCGCTCACCCCCACCGGCCGGTGGTGGCGCTGGTCGGCGACGGCGCGATGCAGATGAACAACATGGCCGAGCTCATCACCGTCCAGAAATATTGGCGCGAATGGGTCAGCCCGACCTGGATCTGCTGCGTGTTCAACAATGAGGATCTGAACCAGGTCACCTGGGAGCAACGGGTGATGCTCGGCGCTCCCAAGTTCGAGGCAACCCAGGTCATCCCCGACGTGCCCTACGCCAAGTTCGCCGAGTTGATTGGCCTCAGGGGCATCTATGTCGACGATCCGTCGATGCTCGGCGCGGCTTGGGACGAGGCGCTGGCGAGCGATCGGCCGGTGGTGATCGAGGTCAAGACCGATCCCGAAGTGCCGCCGCTGCCGCCACATATTAGCTTCGAACAGGCCAGGACCTTCATGCACACGCTGCGCAAGGGCGACCCGGCGCAAGGGCACCTGCTGGTCGAAACCGCGCGGCAGATGCTGAGCTCGGTGCTGCCGGGTACGAAGAGCTGATTCGATGGAGCGTTGGTCCCCGTCCACCAAGGCCGAGGTTCGGCTGCTCAAGGCCGAAGCCAGGGAAGCCGATGTACGCTCGCTCGGCTTGCTCGTCCTCGTCGGCGCCATCGCAGCCGGCAGAGCTGCGCTACGGGCAAACCGGCACCGCTCCTTGGAGGTGAAGCCACAAAATCCCGCGGCCGGCCCCGCGCCGCTCGCGATCGCCGGGCTGCACGGCGCGGCCTCGCTGCTGGCGCTGTCGGTGTTCGCGGACAGCGCAATCGAGCATTCGCGCGGCCGCTACAAGAATCCCGGCATGTACGCGCCCGTGCTGATCGCGGGGCTGGTCGTGGGCGTGAACGCCAAGGCCATGTTCGGCACGGCTGGCAGCACCGGCACACGCGACCGGCTCCACGCCACCGCCGTAGCCTTGGGCGTGGCGGGTGCGGGCTTTCACGCCTGGAACGTGCTGCGCCGTCCGGGCGGCATAAGCTGGCACAATTTGTTCTACGCCGCTCCCGTGGGAGCACCCGCGGCGCTGGCGCTGGCGGGCCTAGTCGGAGCGGCGGCAGACCACGTCCGCGTGGCGCGTCCCAACGCGCCGGCAACTCTGGTCGGGCTTCCCGCCGGGCGGATGATGGCCGGGCTTATTGCCACTGGACTTGCCGGCACCGTCGCGGAGGTCGGCCTGCTGCATTTTCGCGGCGCCTTCAACAGCCCATACATGTGGCTGCCGGTGACGCTACCGCCAGTCGCTTCGGCGCTGCTCGCGCGGGCCGCCGTCCGGCCGATCGGCGCGCCGCTGGCGGCGACGAAGCTATGGCTCGGCCTCACCGCCGCCGTCGGAATAGCCGGCGCGGTGTTCCACGCGCGCGGCATTTCGCGGATGATGGGCGGCTGGCGCAACTGGTCGCAGAACGTCACAGATGGCCCTCCGTTGCCGGCACCGCCCAGTTTCTCGGCGCTGGCGCTGGCGGGCTTAGCGGCGCTCGCCTTGATCGAGCGCGGCCGTGTCTGAGCGCTACCCCGGCTACAAAGTGCTCGGCAAATGGCACAGTCCCTCGTTCGACGATGTCACACGAAAAGTGCTCGCGCGGCGGCTCGACGCCGTTCCGGAACGGCGCTTTCTGAACGTCGAGGAATGGGAGCTGCTGGAGGCACTCGCTGCCCTCCTGATCCCCCAGCCGGAGCGCGCCGCGGCGATCCCGATCGTGCCATGGATCGACGCGATGCTCGCCGACGGCGACGGCAGCGGGTCCCGGCGCACGGGAGAGCCCCACGATGCGGAGGTGTGGCGGACCGGGCTCGCTGCGATCGAGAATGAAGCCCGGAGGCGGCATGGAGTTCGCTTCACTGCCATCGAAACGCCGATGCGAGAAATGCTGCTGCGCGAAGTGCAGTCGAGTGTCGTCAGCAACGGCTGGACCGGCGTCGCGCCGAAGCGCTTCCTCATCGAGTTCGTGCTCAAGACGATGACCGGCATCTATTACAGCCATCCCCACGCCTGGAGCGAGATCGGCTTCGGCGGTCCGGCCTCGCCTCGCGGCTATGTCCGCTTCCAGCTCGACAAGCATGATCCCTGGGAAGCGGAAGAGGCGAGGTGACCGCCGTCGCTCAGGTCGATTCCGTGCGTGCCTGCGCCGGTCGCGCGCCCGATGTGTTCGAACGCGGCGGCTGGGTGCCGATGCGCGAATATGGCGACGACGAGCACGTCGACTTTGCGATCGTCGGCACCGGCGCCGGCGGCGCGACCCTCGCCGCCAAGCTCGCCGAAGCCGGCTTTTCCGTGGTCGCATTCGAGGCCGGGCCGTATTGGCGACCGCTCGAGGATTTCGCGTCCGACGAAACCGAGCAGAAAAAATTGTTCTGGACCGACGACCGGCTCACCGGCGGCGGCGACCCGCTCGAGCTCGGTGCCAACAATTCGGGGCGCGGTGTCGGCGGCTCGACCGTGCATTTCAGCATGGTATCGCTGCGCTTTCGCCCGGAATGGTTCAAGGCTAAGAGCCTACTCGGCTACGGCACGGACTGGCCCGTCAGCTATGCCGAGATGGCGCCCTACTATGACGAAGCCGAGCGCGCACTCTGCGTGTCGGGACCAATTAACTACCCTTGGGGGCCGCGGCGCCGTCGCTACCCCTATCGCGAGCATCCGCTGAACGCCTCCGGCCTTCTGCTGGCGCGCGGCGCCGAAGCGATGGGGATAAAGTGGTCGTCGACGCCGCTGGCGACGGTCTCCGCGCCGCGCGGCAAGTCGCCGCCCTGCGTCTATCGCGGCTTTTGCATCCACGGCTGCTCGACCAACGCCAAGCAGAGCGCGCTCATCGTCTGGGTGCCGCGCGCGCTCAAGGCCGGCGCGGAGGTTCGCGACATGGCGATGGTGGGGCGCATCGAAGTCAACTCC
>Ga0136640_10001096_pt1 | contig 10734 bp, 10 predicted proteins | sample AntDrymUQ8642106_2_FD_105498 | JGI IMG/M metagenome (GOLD analysis project Ga0136640, IMG submission 105498) | Polar desert sand microbial communities from Dry Valleys, Antarctica - metaG UQ864 (21.06) | ecosystem: Environmental > Terrestrial > Soil > Desert | place: Antarctica: Dry Valley...
CGTGACCGAGCCGCTCGACCTGGCGATGCTGGGGCGGTTACGGCAGGTCGTCGGCGCCGCCACCGAGGCCTTCGACGCCTACGACTACACCACCGCGCTGGATGTGGCCGAGCGGTTCTTCTGGACGTTCTGCGACGACTACGTCGAGTTGGTCAAGGAGCGGGCGTACGGCGCGCGCGGCGACGCAGCGGCGCTGTCGGCACGCGCCGCGCTGGCCCGGGCGCTGCACGTGCAGCTGCGGCTGCTGGCGCCGTTCCTGCCGTACGTCACCGAGGAGGTCTGGTCGTGGTGGCAGGACGGCTCGGTGCACCGGTCGGGCTGGCCGGTCGCCGAGGCCGACCTGCAGACGCTGCCGCAAGACCCCGACGTGCTGGCCGCAGCCGGCGCGCTGCTGGGTGCCCTGCGCGGCTCGAAGTCGGCGGGGAAAGTGTCGATGCGCACCGAGGTGCTCACCGCGACCGTGCGTGGCCCCGCCCCGGTGCTCGCGCTCGCCGAGCGTGCACTGGCCGACGTGCGGGCCGCGGGCAGGGTGAGCGGCGAGTTGCTGCTGACCCCGGACGCCACCGACGGACCGGATGGAGCCGAGGTGCCAGCTGGGGTCCGCGTGGACGCGCAACTGGCACCGACACCCTGACCGTTTCTCCCCAAGTGCGTACGCAGAACATGCGGCGGTGTGTGGCTCGGCGGAAGAATTCCTGCGGCTGTGCCACACCTCGCGATCCGCGCATTCCGTACCCGCCGGAATGCGCGGATCAGGACGCCTTTTCGCGCCGCTCGCGTTTGGCAGCTGTCTTATCACGCGGGATCAGTGTCGGATTGACGTTGCGTAGCACGACCTCGTCGGTCACGACCACCTTGGCGACGTCGTCGCGGCTGGGCACCTCGTACATCACGTTGAGAAGCACCTCCTCGATGATGGCGCGCAGCCCACGCGCCCCGGTGCCGCGCAGCATCGCCTGGCTCGCCATCGCCAAGATCGCGTCGTCGGTGAACTCGAGCTCGACGTTGTCCAGCTCGAACAGCTTGCGGTACTGCTTGATCAGCGCGTTGCGCGGCTCGGTCAGGATCTGCACCAGCGCGGGCTCGTCGAGCTTGTCGACGGTGGCGATGACCGGCAGCCGTCCGATGAACTCCGGAATCAGACCGAACTTCAGCAGGTCCTCGGGCATCACCTGGGAGTAGACGCCGTCCTTCTCCTCGGCGTCGGTGACCGCGAGGTCGGCGGCAAAGCCGAGCGCCTTCTTGCCGCTGCGTTGTTCGATGATCTGGTCCAGCCCGGCAAACGCTCCACCCACCACGAACAGCACATTGGTGGTGTCAATCTGGATGAACTCCTGATGCGGATGCTTACGCCCACCTTGCGGAGGCACGCTCGCCGTGGTGCCCTCGAGGATCTTAAGCAGGGCCTGCTGGACTCCCTCACCGGACACGTCGCGGGTGATCGAGGGGTTCTCGCTCTTGCGGGCGATCTTATCGACCTCGTCGATGTAGATAATGCCCGTTTCGGCCTTCTTGACGTCGTAGTCGGCGGCCTGAATGAGTTTAAGCAGAATGTTCTCAACGTCCTCACCGACGTAACCGGCCTCGGTGAGCGCGGTGGCGTCGGCGATCGCGAACGGCATGTTGAGCATGCGGGCAAGGGTCTGCGCGAGATAGGTCTTTCCGCAGCCGGTGGGGCCGATCACCAGGATGTTGGACTTGGCGAGCTCGACGGCCTCGTCCTTGGAGTTGTGCTTGCCGCCGGTGGTGCTGGCCTGGACCCGCTTGTAGTGGTTGTAGACGGCGACCGCGAGCGCCTTCTTGGCCGGGTCCTGCCCGATGACGTAGGCGTTCAGGAAGTCGTAGATCTCGCGCGGCTTCGGCAGCTGCTCGAGCCCGCCTGTCTCGGCCCCCTCGGACAGTTCCTCTTCGATAATCTCGTTGCAGAGGTCGATGCACTCGTCGCAGATGTAGACCCCGGGCCCCGCGATCAGCTTCTTGACCTGCTTTTGACTCTTTCCGCAGAAGGAGCACTTGAGCAGGTCGCCACCGTCACCGATGCGTGCCACGAAGGTCGTCCCTTCCTTGAGTGCGCCAGGTGAGCGAACTCACCTCGGCGTGCTGTCGGTCTCGACCGTACCCCGTCACTCCGACCATCGGTGCGGGCTTGCACACGTGGCGTCGTACGCCAGCGGCGAACACTCTGCGACCGACAGCCCGGCTCAGACCTGGACCAATGACGATTTGCGGGAGCCCAGCACCTGGTCGATCAGCCCGTACTCGACGGCCTGCACGGCGGTGAGAATCTTGTCGCGCTCGACGTCGCGGCTGACCTCCTCGGGGGTCTTTCCGGAATGCTCGGCGATCATCTGTTCGAGCAGTGCCCGCATCCGCAGGATCTCGTTGGCCTGGATCTCGATGTCGGAAGCCTGACCGTAGGTGCCCTCGGTGTACGGCTGGTGGATCAGGATGCGGCTGTTGGGCAGCGCAAGCCGCTTGCCGGGAGCACCAGCCGCCAACAACACAGCTGCAGCGGACGCCGCCTGCCCCAGGCATACGGTCTGGATGTCGGGCTTGACGAAGCGCATCGTGTCGTAGATGGCCGTCAAGGCGGTGAACGAGCCGCCCGGTGAGTTGATGTAGATCTGGATGTCGCGGTCGGGGTCCATCGACTCCAGCGACAGCAGCTGCGCCATCACCGCGTTGGACACGTCGTCGGAAATCGGGGTGCCGAGGAAGATGATGCGCTCCTCGAACAGCTTCGCGTACGGGTCGATGCGGCGGATTCCGTAGGACGTGCGCTCTTCCCACTGCGGGATGTAGTAGCTCATCACGGTGCCTCTCAGGTCTGTGCGGGCCGGCCGTGCGCGGCAACCTCGCCGGCACTGCTGACCACGTTGTCGATGAAGCCGTACTCGAGTGCCTGATCGGCGGTGAACCAACGGTCGCGGTCGGCATCGGCCTCGATCTGGTCGACGCCCTGGCCGGTGTGCGCGCTGATCAGCTCGAACAGCTGCTTCTTGATGTGCAGGGACTGCTCCGCCTGGATCTTGATGTCACTCGCACTACCGCCAAGACCGCCCGACGGCTGGTGCATCATGATTCGCGCGTGTGGCAGCGCGTACCGCTTGCCGGTCGCACCGGCGCACAGCAAGAACTGCCCCATCGAGGCCGCCAGCCCCATACCGACGGTGGCGACGTCGTTGGAGATGAACTGCATCGTGTCGTAGATGGCCATGCCGGAGTCGACCGAGCCACCCGGTGAGTTGATGTACAGGAAGATGTCGGCCTCGGGATCCTCGGCGTTGAGCAGGAGCATCTGCGCGCAGATCGCGTTGGCGTTCTGGTCCCGGACCTCCGATCCGAGGAAGACGATGCGCTCGCGCAGCAGCCGCTGGTAGATGTGCTCGTCAAGACCGACCTGGTTGCCGTTGTTCTGTGCCGCCTGCGGTTGGCCGGAGGCCGACGCGGCGGAGCCAGCGTGGAGGTTCATGTTTCGACCCTAGCGGCGGGTGCGGACACTTCCACGTCGTGCCGGGTGCTGTTCGCGGCGGGCGTACGGTCAGCCAGGTCGACCTGCGTTCAGCGAGCCAACACCGGCAGCAACGCGGAGGCGTACGCACGCTCAGCATCGACGTCGACGTGCCGCTCCTCGTCGGCGTCCCCGTCGGCGATGACCACGACCCAACCGAGTGCCACCGCCTCGAGCCGTACGAAGGCTGTCCCCAGCGCGCCACGCAGCTGCTCCTCGCGCGGCAACCAGACGACGTCGGTGGCCGAGATGCTGTCCAACGCCCACTCGACAGTGCCGTTGAAGCCGATAACGCGCCCGCTCGGCAGGTCGTGCACGTCCACGACCATGTCGCTGACGACGAAGACATCGTCATCCATGTCCCGGTTGGGCACCACGAACCGGTCCCCCGGCGCTGGCTCCCAGGACAGTCCGGCGCGCTGCAGGCGCTGTGCCAGCTCAAGCGTGATCACCCTGTTCATCATGCCCTGCCCGGCGGTGACCGGCCGACGATGGCAAGCACGCGCAGGGACCGGCGCTGATGCATCCGTGGTCGATGGCTGAGCGGGCACCCGGCCGCGACCCGCCGTACGCGCGCTAGCCGACCCAGCTGGGTCCGTGACTCAGGCGTCGGCCTTCTGTGACTCCTGCGTCGTGTCATCGTCGATGACTGTGACGTCCCCGGCGTCCCCGACGTCCTCGCCTTCACCGGCCGTCTCGGCCAGCTGGGCGGCTGCCGCCTCCTCGGCGGCGGCGATCTCCGCCGGGTCGGCGTAGGTGCCGTCGGGCTGCAGCGTCTCGAGCTCGACCGGCTCGCCGGCGGTGTCAGTGATCTGTGCCTTCTCGACGACCATGGCCAGCGCCTTGCCGCGCACGACCTCGCTGACCAGCAGCGAGATGTGGTCGTGCTCCACCGCATGCTGGGCGTACTGGTCCGGCGATACGCCGGCCTGCTGGGCCCGCCGGACGATGTGCTGGCTGAGGTCACCCTCGGACACGCCGAGCTGCTCGGTCGTGGCGACCTTCTCCAGCACGAACTGGGCGGCGAGGGCGTCGCGGACGCGGTCGGCCAGCTCCACCTCGAACTGCTCGGCCGTCTGCTCCTCCTGCTCGAGGTAGTCGTCTTGGGTCATTCCGGCCTGCGCCAGTTGCTGGGTGATCTGCTCGCGGCGGCTGGACAGCTCTTCGGCGACGACGGCATCGGGCAGCGGAACCTCGACCATGGTGAGCAGCTTTTCCAGTACGGCGTCGCGGGCAGCGCCCGCCTGCTCCAGCCGCTTGCCGCGGGTGAGCTTCTCGTGCAGGTCGTCGCGCAGCTCGTCCACGGTGTCGAACTCGCTGGCCGTCTGGGCGAACTCGTCGTCGAGGTCGGGCAGCTCCTGCTCTTGTACCGCCTGCACGGCTACCTCGATGTCCACCTCCTGGCCGGACCGGTCGCCGCCCATCAGCACCGAGCTGAACGACGTGGACTCGCCGGCCGCCATCCCCCGCAGCGCCTCGTCCAGGCCGTCCACCATGGTGCCCTTGCCGACCTCGTACGACAGGCCGCTGGCCTGCGCCTCCTCGATGGGTGTGCCGTCCTCGGAGGCGGCCAGGTCGATGGTCACGAAGTCACCGTCGGCGGCGGCGCGCTCCACCTCGTTGAGTGAGCCGAACCGCTCGCGCAGACCCTGCAGCTGCTCGGCGACGTCGTCGTCGGACACCTCGATCGCGTCGACCTGCGCCTGCAGCCCGGTGTAGTCAGGCAGCTCGATGTCGGGGCGCACGTCAACCTCGGCGGTGAACTCCAGCGCGTCACCGTCGGCGAACTTGACGACGTCCACCTCCGGCTGACCCAGCGGCTGCAGGTCATTCTCGCGCAGCGCCTCGACGTAAAGCTTTGGCAGCGCGTCGTTGACGGCCTCGTCGAGCACCGCGCCGCGTCCCAGCCGCTGGTCGACAATGGCGGGCGGTACCTTGCCCTTGCGGAATCCCGGCACCTGGATCTGGGCGCCGATCTTCTTGTAGGCGGCGCTCAGGTTGGGCTCGAGCTCAGCGAACGGGACCTCGACGGTCAACTTGACCCGGGTCGGGGTCAGGGTCTCGGTGGCGCTCTTCACGGTGAGGATGCTCCTTGCGGGACGGCGGTCGTACGGGTCGGTGCACGCGCAGCATCGCCGCCGGGCTCACCGGTGGCGCGGGCAATCGGTCGGGGCGACAGGACTCGAACCTGCGATCTCCTGCTCCCAAAGCAGGCGCGCTAGCCACTACGCTACGCCCCGCGGCGCTGCGCGAGTCTAGTGGACCGCGCGGGCTGTCAGGTCGGCACGCTCGCGCCGCGGGACCGTCCGGGTCGCTGACGGATGACGTAGGCCAGCCCGCCGAGCGCGAACAGCACGGCGGTGATGGCCAGCCAACGCCACAGGTATCCGTCCGACGACAGCGTGGTGGTCGGCTCGAAGCCACTGCTCAGCCGGAGGATGGCCGGGAAGTACACCAGCAGCAGCAGACCTGACAGCGCCAGCGGCACGCGTACGTAGTTCGCCCAGAGACGCTTGGGGGGCCCCTCGGGGCGGTCGACCCGGGGGCCGTGCACCAGCCGGTCGACCGCCGCGTAGGCGGGGAGCAGGACGAGGTCGTGCACGATCGCCGCGCCGACAAACCACACGGCCACGCCGAGAGCGCCCTGCGGCAGCAACCGGAAAACGGCGTACCCGGCGACCACAAAACTGGCCAGCAGCGAGACCAGGTGTGCTGGGTGTGCGCCGTAGGATTGGCTGAGTCGTCGCATCGGCTCAGACCTCGAACGTGAGCCGGCGGACCCACTTGGTGTTGTGCACGCCGGGGTTGTTAGGAACTATCAGCCGGGCAGGAAAGCCGTGGTCGAGCGACAGATCGGCTCCGTTGACCCGCAGCGCGAGCAGGCTGTCCGGGTCGAGCACCTGGTTGCCGCGCAGCCGTACCGTCCCGAAGCCGCTTTCCTGTAGCGATTCCACGTACACCGACACCGGGACGTCCACTCCCGCCATCCGGGTGAGGTCGGCCAGTCGGACCCCGGTCCACTGCTGTGGCGATGTGGACCAGCCCTCGACGCAGGCGATGGGCAGGTTGGCGGTGTGCTGTGGCATCGCGAGCAGCCGGTCACGGTTCAAGGTCACGGGCTCGGCGTCGGGGCCGCCGCGCAGCTCCAGCTGCCACCCCGGATCCTGCGCCGCGTCGGAGAGGCCCAGCTCTGCCGCGGTCTTATTGACCTGGAAGCCGTTGGGGCCGTCGTCGGGGTCGGCAAAACGGGGTGAGAGCAGGGCGGTGCGCCGCAACACCCCGCCGAAGCTCTGGCCGGCAGTCACGACGAACAGCAGCGCCGACCCACCGCCGACAAGTGCCAGCGCGCCGCGCCGCGAGATAGTCGCCGCGGTTGGGGCGGGGCTGACCAGGCCATGCTCGTCGGGGGGCTCCGGCCGGGTGTGCGCGGTGTCAGTGTGCAACACCTCGCGCATCGAGCCCGACCTCAGGGCACGGATCATCGTCGGCAGTTTGAGGCCCACGTGTACGACGAAGGCCGCGATGAAAATCCAGGCCGCGTAGAAGTGCAGCGGGTAGAACGAGCCGGGGAAGACGTACCAATACTGGACGTTGGCGATGCCGGTGACGAAGGTGAAGACCGCTCCACCGACCAGCAGCAACAGCGACAACCGCTCCAGGGCTTGCGCGATCGACCGCACCGGCGGCCAGGTGAACAGTTTGGGAATGACTGACCACAGCTTGGCCAGCAGCACGGGGACCAGCACGATGCCGACGGTCACGTGCACCCCCTGGCTGACCCGGTAGAACCACGACGGGCTGGTCGGCCAGTCGAAGAGGTAGAAACCGAGTGGACCGGCGCCGGGGGTCTTGTCATTACCGCTGAGGTCGGGGTTGTACGCGGCGTACGAAAGCAGACCGGTGACGAAGACCAGTGTGATGCCGACCAGCAGCACCGAACCGAACACCGACGTGAGCCAGGGGCCACGCAGCGGGCTGCGCCAAAAGTCTGGACGGGTCGGCCCCGGCGGCGGGTTGTCTGCAACCGCTCGCCCGAGTCGTGACAGGCGTCCCGTCGGCTGCTCGACGCGGTTGGTCACCTACACAGGGTAGGCGCCGGTCCCGAGTCGTGGAAGGCGCCGGACCCCGGTGGGCGGCTTGTTAAGGGTTCCGTAATCGCTACTTCTTCTGTCGCCGGCTGCCGGCGTGCCAGTCCTCTTGCATCCCGACCTCCCCCGGCTCAACGCCTGCGGACACCAGCTGCGGACGCTCGCGCAGGCTGCGCTTGAGCTCGGCGAACCCGGGAAAGCGGGCGAGCCCGACAACGTGGTCCCACAGCTCGACGGCCTGGTCCTGGCTCGGCTCCCGGCTGACGACCGGGCCGAAGAACGCGACACCGTCCGGCGGGTCGAAGTGAATGATCGGGGTTCCGACGTCCTTGCCGGTCAGCGCCAGCGCCTCGTCGGTCTCGGCCTGGACCGCGGTGTCGAGCAACTCATCGTCCAACGCGTCGACCAGATCCTCCGGCAGGCCCTGCTCGCTGAGGATCGGCGTGAGGAACTCCCGGGTGCCGACGTACCCCTGGCCGCCATCGACCTGCTGGTCGTGGATGGCGGTGCCGAGGGACTCGTACAGCGGGCCGATCACCGCGCCGCCGTGCCCGTTTCGGGTCCGGACAAGCACCCGCAGCAGCCGAAGACCTGCGGTGTGCCCGGCCTCGTACTCCGTCGGGAAGTGCGCGTCGTAGTCGATGTGGGAGTTGAGCAGACGCAACGAGATGAAGCGCCAGTCGACGGTGTAGTCGCGCTGAGCGGCGACCATGCGTACCCACTTGCTGGTCAGCCAGCAGAACGGGCAGACCGGGTCGACGTAGAAGTTGATGTTGGCGTTCATACCGTCGAACCTAGCCGCTACCTGACCGATCATCCGACGCCAGCAACTAACCGGCCGACCTTCCGACACCGGCAGGCGCCGGGGTGGGCACAGCGCCGGAGGATACGACCACGGCGCGTCGTTACCGCCGGCGTGGAGGTCGGAGCCGCGCTGCGCGCCATGCCATCATGTACGCGCCGCAGTTCGGGCGCGCGGGTGTAGCTCAATGGCAGAGCCCCAGCCTTCCAAGCTGGTCATGCCGGTTCGATCCCGGTCACCCGCTCCAGTGTTTGTGCAGGTCAGAGGCGGTTTTGCTCGAAGTCCGCTTGACCGTAAATACCCCTGATGACCCCTCTTTGACCTCCCGTTAGGTCACGGCTAGGTCATGCGGAGGTCACGCCGAGCCCTCCAGGAACGGTCGGATCCGAGGTCGTTGGGCCTTGCGAAGCGCGCAGAGCAGACCGGCCCCTCGCCGTCGTCGGTGGCGGGATGACGCGGCTACCCGGCTGGGTGTCACACGGCGGCCGTGGCTGGTGTCTGTATGTCGTAAGCACCGAACACGAGGAGGACGACATGACCGGCTCTGCCCGTATCCAGCCCGCTTCGATCACCGGTGTCTTCGGCAGGCGGATGGGTCGCAGACGACCAGTCCTGTCATGCTGAAATGGCCACCGTCTTCCGCGCATTCAAGCCTCTGCTCGACGGCGTCTCTGGTCGCCCCCAAGCGGTGAAATGACGCACATCGGTCGCCGGCGGCAGCAGTCGGGGGTTCCGTCGACGTCGTCAAGCGGGCTGGCGTCAAGGGAGGGCGGGATCTGGGTGGTCGATCGCGAACTGTTGCGCGGCGCTGTCGTCGATGAGTCCTTGGTCAAGCAGCCACTCGACGGCCCGGCGCTGGGCTCGAACATCACGCAGGGCGTGCCACGCCGAAATCAGTTCGGGGTGGTGTTCATAGACCTGGTTCTTGAATCGTCTGAACGCTCCCCGCCCCTGCAGAGACTGTGCCAGCTGTCGGCCGGCTGCGTTGTCGCTGATGCCGTCAGCAAAATCAGCCATGTCCTGATACCACACGTAGGACGGGAGAGGGTCGATGGGAATAAGATCCAGCTCGTCGATCTCGACGGGGTTCTCCCCGTCGAGGCCCGTGTCGCTGGTCCAGAACGCCACCTGGCCCGTCCCCGGGTCGACCAGCCATCGGTGCTCGTAGTCAGTCTGATCCGCTAGCGCGGTTGCGATCTCCTCAACGTCGATTCCGCCCAGGTCGAGCATCCACTCAGGGTAGAACCCGAGCCCGGCGTCCTGGAAGGACCGTGTGAGGGGCGTCGCGGCTGCCGGCCAGCTCGCGGTGAAATGACGCGTTCTCCGGCATCACGACGCGCGCGTTCGTGCGTCGTGGTTCGGCACTTCAGTCCAGGCTGTGAGCCAGCCGCGCGACCGCCTCGGCCACCGGGGACCCGAACATGACGGGGTCGTTGTGGTCGGCATCCGCGAGCACCACCCGCTCGGCTAAGGAAGGGGCTTGGTCCGCGACGCGGCCACTGAGCCCTGAGGGGATCACCGAGTCGCGGTCGCCATAGATGACCGTCACCGGCACGTCGCTGGCGGCGAGGTGTTCCACGACAGGGAACCGGTCGTGCAGCAGCGCGCGCACCGGCAGCCACGGGTAGTGATGCGCGCCCACGTCGGCGAGCTCGGTGAACGGCGAGCGGAGCACCATTCCTGCCGGCGGGTGCCGGGCCTGGAGCGCCGCCACGACGCCTGAGCCCAGGGACTCGCCGAAGTAGAGGGTCCGTTCTGCGGGGTAGCCGAGCTCCTTCAGGGCCTCTGCGGCGGCGTCCGCGTCGGCGGCGAGGCCGTCCTCGCTGGGACTGCCCGGGTTGCCGCCGTAGCCGCGGTAGTCCATGAGCAGTACAGCGAGCCCGCGGCGGCTCAGTTCCTCGGCGAACTCGGCCCTGCCTGCCCGGTTGCCACCGTTACCGGGCGCGAGCAGAACCGCCATCCCGGTGTCCTGGGCGCTGGCCGCGGGGGCGAACCAGGCGCCCAGCTCGAGTCCGTCAGCCGTGTGCAGGGTGACGTCGCGGGCGCCGGCGATGACGTCTGCGGCCGGGGGCACCGGCATGGGATCGGGGAAGTAGATCAGCTGACGTTGCATCGCCCACAGCATCGCAACCGCCGTCCCCACGAGCAGCACCAGCACCAGCAGCCCACGCGTGAGCCTCCTGCGCAGCGGCCGGGCCATTCCTCATGCTCGCCCTGGCGTTCCTGCGCCGCAAGTGAGACGGGCGGTCGGAAGGGTCGAGACGAGACAAGGGTCCGCTCGCGGTGGAAAGACGCGAGTCCGGCGAGCTCGCGGCTGGATTCAGCGAAATTAG
>Ga0136640_10001097_pt1 | contig 10733 bp, 4 predicted proteins | sample AntDrymUQ8642106_2_FD_105498 | JGI IMG/M metagenome (GOLD analysis project Ga0136640, IMG submission 105498) | Polar desert sand microbial communities from Dry Valleys, Antarctica - metaG UQ864 (21.06) | ecosystem: Environmental > Terrestrial > Soil > Desert | place: Antarctica: Dry Valley...
TCGTCATTCCGCCCGTCGAAGTTCCCGCCGCCAGATTGCCGTCTTTGTCGAGCGCGACCGCGCCGACCGTGCCGTATTTTTCGGATTTGGGATTTGAGATTTGAGATTTCGGATTTTGTTTTTGGTTTTCCGACTTTGGACTTTGGACTTCGGACTTTGGACTTTTCGCTTTCTCGCGTTCGAGAATTCTTTGCAAATCGTCCCAACGCTCCTGCGTGAAAAAATACTTCGGGTCAACGAGTTCGATTTTTTGCTCGGCGGCAAATTTCTCCGCGCCGTCGCCAATCATCATTACGTGCGGCGATTTTTCCATCACGGCGCGAGCTAAAGTTATCGGATTTTTAACTTTGTGCAGCCCGGCAACCGCGCCCGCCGCCAGAGTTTTGCCGTTCATAATTGAAGCGTCGAGTTCGTTGATGCCGTCGTGAGTGAAAACCGCGCCCTTTCCCGCGTTGAACAGCGGCGAATCTTCGAGCATTCGGATGGCGATTTCCACCGCGTCGAGCGAAGTTTTGCCGTCCTGCAGGGCTTTGTAACCGGCAAGCACGGCTTCTTCGAGCTTCTTTTTATACGCGGCTTCCTTTTCCGCCGTTAGACTTCCCTTTTTAATCACGCCCGCCCCGCCGTGAATCACAAAACCGAGACGCGGATTCTGCGGCGATTGCAGTTGTTTGGTTTCGGAGAAACCGCCCTTTTGCGCGAATATGGCGACGGGCGAAGTTAAAAACAAAGCGATTAACAAAAACGACAAAAAACTTTTCATAATTTACTCCGGTATGCAGAAAATTTTCTTTGAATCTAAAAAGTAGATTATCACAGAGACCGCAAATACTTGAGTCATAACCGTATCGAATAACCCGTTTGTCAGTTGCAATGCTCAACCGTTATTTTACTTTACATTTCCAATAATTTTAGCTATCTTATTACCGTTCAACCAATAACAACTTATCAATTAACCCGGTGATTAAAATCAATCGGACTTTTTTCAGGAGTAAATATGAAAGCATATTCGTATAGATTTTTAATTTTGGCGGCATTTTGCTGTTGCTTGCCATCGGTTTCTAAAGCCCAAGAAATTCGCAAGCCGGTAGAGAATATCGCCGCCGATTCGGTTAAACAAACACAGCCGCAGCCTGCAAAAACGGTTCTCTCGCCTTTGGAAATCGCCGTTGCCGTTGAAATTAATCAAGCCCGCAGCAACCCGCAAAAGTTCATCGCAATTTTGGAAGATTATCGAAAATATATGACGGGCAATGTTCTCGCGCTGCCGAATAAAGTTAAACTTCAAATGATTGAAGGGCTGCCGGCGATTGACGATGCCATCAGCGATTTGAAGAAAATGACAAAGTTCGATTCTCTTGAAGTTTCCGGCGGATTGTCGAAGGTCGCCCGCCGTCATCTGACGGATTTACAGGAAAATCCGAAGCTGAAACATTACGGCAAAGACGGCAGCGATTTGGAAAAGCGTTTGCAGCAAGTCGGTTTTGCCGGAAATGCCGTTGCCGAAAATATCAGCTACCGGGTTGATACGGCATTGGAAGTTGTTTTGAATATGATAATTGACGACGGCATCAAAAGCCGCTCGCACCGGAAAAACATTTTCAGCCCGACGTTCAAGTTATTCGGCATCGCCTGCGGCGCGGCGAAAGATAAAACGACTTTGTGCGTCGCCGAGTTTGCCGACACTTTTAAGGAATTTAAAAGCTAAAGATATTTTCGGTAAATAGTCGTTTAGAATTATTTTATATTTAAACCACAGATTGACACAGATAAACACGAGATAAGAAAAGAGAAGATAAATCCTGATTTGTTCTTATCAAAAAAAACATCTGAGTTCATCTGTGGTTTAAAATTCCCATAAAATAATTTTGCGTGGCTGCTAATTGCTCATTTTCACTTTTTTATCCGCCGACAAAATCATAATCTCAAGCGCGTTTGCCATATTCTTATCGAGTTTCTTCAATTTTTCGAGAGCTTTTTTGGCTTCCCTGACGTTGCCGCGCCGCAGATTCGATTCGCCGAGATTGAAAAAGCCGATGGCGTATTTCGGATTCAAATCAACCGCTTTTTCAAATTGCTTGACGGCGTTCTCGAAATCGTCGGATTTACGATAAGCGATGCCGAGTTCGTTGACGGCGAACAGCCAATTCGCGCGCGATTCGTTGGCGCGCTTCAAAACTTCGATTGCCGCCCGATACTCGCCCAAATCATTTAACGTAATTCCGAGATTCAGATTTGCCGGCGCGAAATTTTTATTCGTTTCGACGGCTTTTTGCAGCGCAATTTTCGCCTGCTGCAATTTCGCCTGCGCTTCGGTTTTACGATTTGATTTCATATCGAGCCGCGCCGAATTGTAATACGCCCAGCCTAAATTCGTGTAATCAATATGGTCGGCACTCAAGGCAATCGCTTCGTTCAAACGAGTGACGGCGTTATCCCATTTGTTCACTTTGCCGAGACAGAATCCCCAATTGCTGTAAAGTTCCGCGTCATTTTTGATGAACGCCGCCGCGATGCTGTATGCGCCGTTGGCTTCGCCGCATCGTTTCAATTGCCGGTAAGCGTCCGCCAAATTCGCATAGGCTTCGCCGCTGTCGTTTTTTATTCGCGTCGCTTCACGATAAGCCGCAACCGCGTCTTCATATTTTCCCTGCTCGTAATAAATCACGCCTAAATTGAACCACGCATCGAGGTAATTCGGCTTCAAGCGAGCGGCTTCCTGGTATTCGGCGACGGCTTCGGCGCGGCGGTCGAGTTTGTCCAACGCTTCGCCGAGCGAGAGATGCGCTTCCGGCATCGCCGCGTTTAATTTGGTTGACTCGGTTAAGGCAGCCCGCGCATCTTCGTAACGGTTTTGTTTGTAGCGCACAAGTCCCAGAAAATACCGGGTCAGAGCGTCATTACTGTTCGCCGCCGATGCTTTACTGAGAAAGTTTTCGGCTTTGGCGATGTCATCTTTACGGTAGTATAAAATGCCGAGCGGCGCGTCAAGCTCTGTCAAACCATCGTCGAGAGCCAATGCTTTTTCGTAATTTATCAGTGCTTTTTCGTCATCGTTTTCCGCGTCGTAAATCTCGCCCAAATTCGCATACGCGACCGAATTTTTATCGTTTAATTGGATTGCCTCTTCATACAAACCGCGTGCTTCCCGTGTTTTATCAACCTCCGCTAAATTGCTGCCTTTGGCTGCCAGCGCATCGCTCAAACCGAGTTTCGCGTCCGCGTTTTTCGGGTCGAGTTCAATCGCTGCGCGGTAAGAATCAATGGATTTTTCAATCTCGTTCTGCCGGTAGAAATAAAGCCCCGCGCCGGTTAAATCCTGCGCGGCTTCTTTGGCGGATTTCTGCGTGACGGCGGCGGCGGCGGCGGTAGTCGCCGCCGTCGTTTCCGGCACGACGGTTTTCACCCGTTTGCGGCGGCTCGTCACCGAGGCGAGATTGTCATATTGTTTGCGGATATTTTTGACGGCGACGACGCGCTGCGCTTTCGAGCGTTTTGTTTTATTACCGCTCGAAACGAATTTTTTCAGTGCCGTTCTGCCCGAACTGCGAAAAACGAAAACGCTCGCGCCCAGAGAAAGGTCTTCATTGGGCGGAAGGTCTTGCGCCGTTATCAAAAAACTGCCGACCAGAACCGTCAGGATAATAAAATATGCCGTAAAAATTCTGTAAAATTGATTTTGAAAATTCATCTTGTCCTCACGAAATTACTTTTTAACTGATGTTACGCAAAAAGGAAGAAAATTTTAAATTCAGCATTCTAGAATCGCGCATTAGCTTAGAAATAATCGCTTTTTATCCATCAGAATTTAAAGTTTAGAATCTAGAATTTAGAGCGTGTCTGAAAAGTCGTTTTTACGCCGAAAGTGTATCAAGAAGGTAGCCGGACGTGCAACGTCTGGAATCGAGCCGATTGATTTCCGCGCTTGAGGCACGGCAGAACGGCTCTTGCGCCCCTTCAGGGCGCGGATGTTTTGTCCTGTGTGACCGGACGTTTCACGTCCGGCTGCCTTCTTCGTGCCGCTTCGCGGCGAATACTAGGAGTTTTCAGACACGCTCTTAGAATTTAAGCTATATTTTCAACAATTTTCTTTTCAAGAAGTTTAGCCTGCCTTTATTTTGCTTTTGAAATAAAAATCGACTTGTTTCTTTTTCAGGGACAAGCCAATTTTATTATATTGACAACTGTTCATATTAGCGAACAAAGGCATTTGGAATCGGCAAATCCTCACTAATGCCGAACTGCGTTCCCGCAAATCCCTGCGTCGAACGATTCAGATACCACGACCCGTTTGATGGACGGAAAACCGCCACATCCGCTTTGCCGTCACCGTCGTAATCTGCTGGAACGGGCAAATCGCCGTTCGTCCCGAACCGAATCGCGCCATAGTTATTCTGCGGATTCGTCGAAGTAAACCACGTTCCGCTGGACGGACGGAAAACAGCGATATTTGTCACACCGTCGCCGTCGAAATCAGCCGGAACGGGAATATCGGTTGAAACGCCGAAGTTCGTTTGCAGAACCTGATTGTTTGAGCTTCGCAAAATATACCAGGCGGCGGTCGAAGGACGGAAAACCGCCGGGTCAAGCCTGCCGTCGCCGTCAAAGTCGCCAACCAGCGGTTTGTCGTTTGCTCCGCCCCACGCAATCGCGCGAAAATCAACGCCCGGCTGCGATGACGGACGATAGTAAAAGAAACTTTGTCCGCCTGTCGGCGAACCTTCACGGTAAACTGCCAAATCGCTTTTGCCGTCCGCATCCCAATCGCCGGTGACCGGCACGTCGCCGGTTGCGCCGAACTGCACCGGGCGAAACGAATTGTCCGCGCTGTTAAGAATATAAAAATATGCGAAGTTGCCCGCGCCCGCGACGACATCGCGGAAGACGGCGACATCGGCTTTGCCGTCGCCGTCATAATCGCCCGGCGCAATCCGGTCGGTTTGCTGTCCGAACTGCACGGCGGCAAACGTATTATTCTGGCTTCGCAACTGATACCAAAAGCCGTTTGACGGACGGAAAACCGCAATGTCGGCTCGCCCATCGCCGTCAAAATCATACGGCGTGAGCGGCGCGCGAACCGGACCGACGTTCAATCTGGCAATGCCGAGACGCGTCACATTTTCAATGCTCGTAAAACTGCCGCCGACAATTATCCTGCCGTCCGTTTGTCTGACAATCGCGTTAATTTGATTGTTCGCGCCGGAAGGAAAGAAAGTGCCGTCCGAGCTGCCGTCCGGTCGCAGTCGCGCCAGCCTCGAACGGGCAGTGTTATTGACGGCGGTAAAACTTCCGCCGACAATAATTGTTCCGTCCGGTAGAACGAGAAACGCGTTGATCGCGCCGCCGCTTAAGCTTGGCGACTGGAAGGCGGCATCCGCCGTTCCGTTAGCGTTCAATCTGACGAGCGTATTTGTTAAAACCAGGTATTTTCCGTCCGGTAAAATTTCAATTTGGTTAATCTGGGAGATGCGTCCGGCGTTAAAGGCGGTGTCAAGACTGCCGTCCGCGTTTAAGCGAACTAAGTTGTTTCGGGCAAATCCGTTGACGGCGTTAAATGCGCCGCCAACCATAATTTTGCCGTCGGCTTGAACGGCGATGCTGCGAATAACGGTTCCCGTTCCAAATGCGGGATTGAAACTCGCGTCGGTAGTTCCGTCTGAATTCAAACGCACCAGACCAACGCGCGTTTGTCCGTTGACACCGGTAAAACTGCCGCCGACTAAAATTTTTCCGTCCGCTTGCAAGACAATCGAATAAACGGTGATTCCTAAAATAGGATTGAATACGGTGTCTAAACTTCCATCGGAGTTAAGTCGGACGATGCCTAAACCGGAGAGATTGCTGCCGGTAAAACTGCCGCCGAGCAAAATTTTCCCGTCCGGCTGAACGACTATTTTTGTAATTGGATTATCAATTCCGACTCCCGGATTAAAGGTCGAATCCAGAGTGCCGTCGGCGTTCACCCGCGCCAATTTTCTGCGCGGAACATCATTCACCCGGCTGAAATCACCGGCGAAGAGAACCTTTCCGTCAGGTTGAACCGCCAAAGTCAAAACCGAGCCGCCGATTCCAAAATACGCATTCAGAAACACACTTACGCTTCCGTTCGGGTTAAGTCGGGCAAACTTGAAAACCGTGACGCCGTTTTCGAGAAATCCGCCGTAAACTAAAACTCTGTCCGAGGCGTCAACTTCCCATTTGACAATTTGAACCAAGTTCGCCGGTGAAGCGAATGTATTATCAAGACTGCCGTCCGCGTTAAAACGGAAAAATCTATTGCCGGATGCGGGCGGAGGAAACGCGGTGGGAAATCCCGTGCCGGTGCTGATCAAAATTTGCCCGTTCGACAAAATTTTGATTTGATTAACCGGTTCTGCGCGCATAAAAACGCTAGCCGGAGCAAATGATAAGTCAACGTTGCCGGCTGGCATCAACCCGACGACGTTTTTGCGGCTGATGCTGTTGACAGCAGTGAACAGACCGCCAATCACGATTTTGCCGTCCGGCTGAATGTCAAAGTCACTAATACGGCTGGAAGTGTTGCCGACATCCGGGTCGCCCGTTAAAATCGGCGATTCAAATGTCGTGTCGCTGGTGCCGTCGGAATTATAACGATTAAGAAAACCCCTGCCATTTGAGTTGTTGCGGCTGATAAGAATTTTCCCGTCTGCTGTTATCGCAAGTTTACTAACAGAATCCCTGGAAAGTATCCCTTGAAAAATGTTGATGGTCGTGAACGTATTGTCAAAACTTCCGTTCGCGTTGAGGCGGTAAATTCCCTTTTGACTGGCACTGGAGCCGGCTGAACGCGATGTGATTTCAACCAAAACTTTGCCGTCCGGCTGAACCGCCCAGACATACGCAAAAGAATTTACCTGAGCCGAAGGTTCGCCTAACGGCGCGGCGAATGAGTTGTCGAGGCTGCCGTCCGCGTTTAATCTTCTTATTCTCGCAACGTTAGTCTGGGTCGCCGCGGAATAGAGCGAACCGGCGACCACAATTTTTCCGTCCGCCTGCACCACCGCGCTTCCGATACTAAAATCGCAAGCGGCGCAATCAAATGAATTGTCCAAACTTCCATCCGCGTTGAGACGCGCAATTTGATTTTTTATCACGCCGTTGACAATTTGAAATCCGCCGAAGACAAGTATTTTGCCGTCCGGCTGAAGCGTGAAATTTCCGCCGTCGGCATCTTTTGAAAGCACGGCGTTAAAAGACAAATCCACGCCGCTGGTCTGAGCTTTGATTACTGAAGTAACGGTAAATGCAATTAAAATTAACTGCGCAAAAGTGAAGATGCGTTTGAAAGTTTTTAGTGATGTATTCATATTTCCTCTTTATCAAAAAACAGTTTTTTTCTCTTATAAAAAACAGCCTTGAAACTTCAAGGCTGTTTCACCGGACAAAATCACCTAACGAACAAAAGCATTCGGAATCGGCGCGTCTTCGCTAATGCCAAACTGCGTTCCCGTAAATCCTTGCGTTGAACGAAGCAAATACCATACGCCGTTTGACGGACGGTATACCGCAATGTCCGCTTTGCCGTCGCCGTCATAATCAGCCGGTGTCGGCTTGTCCGTCGCCTCACCGAATTGCACGCCCGTGAAACCGAGCATACTTCGCAGCAAATACCACGTGCCGTTCGACGGTCGCCACACGGCAATATCTGTCTTGCCGTCGCCGTCGTAATCAGCCGGAACAACCAAGTCGCCGGACGTGCCGAATTGTGTGCCGACTTGCTGACCGGCGGCGTTGATGCGATACCACACGCCGTTCGACGGTCGGAACACGGCGATGTCAGATGTGCCGTTGCCGTCGAAATCGCCGAGCGTCGGCTTGTCGCCCGCTTGTCCGAACTGCACGCTCACGACTTGCCCGTTCGAGCTGTTGATGCGATACCACGTGCCGTTCGACGGTCGCCAGACGGCGATGTCGGCTCGTCCGTCGCCGTCGTAATCGGCAGGCACGGGCAAATCATCACTCGCGCCGAAAGAAACGCCGGTAAAGCCTTGACTGGTTCTTTGAATAAACCAATTGCCAAGGCGATAAACGGCTAAATCGGTGCGACCGTCGCCGTCGAAATCGGCGGGCGCAATCACATCGCCGGTTGCGCCGAACTGCTGACCGGATTGTTGATTGCTCGCCGAGTTGAGTTGATACCACACGCCGTTCGACGGACGAAAGACCGACAAATCGGCTTTGCCGTCGCCGTCGAAATCATACGGCGTTCGCGCCGCTGAATTGTTCAAGAGACGAACGATAGATACTTTTTGGATGTCGTTATATTTCGTAAAATTGCCGCCGACGAGAATTTTATTGTCCGGCTGTAGTGCCAGAGAAAAAACGATGCCGTTGATGCCCGTTCCCGGATTGAAGGATGAATCGAGCGTGCCGTTGAGGTTTAATCTGGCAATTCGGTTGCGCGAAACGTCGCCCGCCGTCGTGAACTCGCCGCCGATGATAATTTTTCCGTTCGACTCGATTCTGATTGCTCTGACGGTAGCGTTGGCGGAGGTTGTAAAACTCGCGTCGAGGTTGCCGTCGGTATTGAGCCGGGCGATGTAGTTTCGACTCGTGCCGTTGTAGCTGAGGAAACTGCCGCCGATGACGATTTTGCCGTCCGATTGCAAACCGATGTCAAAGACGGTGTTGTTCGCGCCGCCGAGCGGGTTGAAGGTCGCATCGAGCGAACCGTCGGCATTCAACCGCGCCACTCTGCCGCGCGGACTGCCGTTCACGAGGGTAAAGTCGCCGCCGATTAGTATTTTGCCGTCCGGCTGCAAAACGACACGGTGAACCGAGTTGTTGAATCTCGCATTAAACGTATTATCGAGCGAGCCGTCCGTATTAAACCTGCGAGCGAAAAGTGTGCAGCCGCAGTTGTCGTTGCCGGTAACGGTGATAATTTTTCCGTCCGGCTGAACGGCGATGTCGAAAACAAAACTATTCGCTCCCGCCGATGAAGCGGAATTAAACGTATTATCCAGCGAACCGTCCGGATTGAGACGATATAACGACGGCGACGGTGAACCAACAATAATAAATCGTCCGCCGATTAAAATTTTTCCGTCCGGCTGCAAGGCGATTGCGCGAATAGTCGAGGCAAGAGGATCAAACGGCGGGTTAAAAGTCGTGTCGGGGCTGCCGTCGGCGTTAAATCGCCCGATGCTCGGACGGTTGAATTGATTTAACGCGCCGAAATCGCCCGCCACGAGAATTTTCCCGTCCGGCTGCGCGACAATATCCGTAACCGTTCCGCGCACGCCGACCAATCCCGTAAATGAATTGTCAATTGTTCCGTTGTTATTCAGCCTGATTACCTTGTGGACTGTAGTCGAAGGCGGTGCGCCGACGGATAAAAGAATTTTACCGTCGGGCAAGGGCAAGATGACGAAAACGGGTTCGACAAGCGTCAGAGTATCGGCAAAAGTGTTGTCCAGTTCTCCGTTTGCGTCAACGCGCACTAAATTCCTTCTCAATGCGCCGTTGAAAATTGAAAACGTCCCGCCGAGCAGAATTTTCCCGTCGGCATCCGAATCAATATCGTTGAGAAACCCGTTGGTCGTAATGTTAAAAGCGGTGTCGAGCGTTCCGTCCGCGTTCAGACGAGCCGCGTCAACGCGGGCGACGTTGTTGACGAAACTAAAATCTCCGGCGATTAAAATTTTGCCGTCCGGCTGTATTTTCAGCGCGTTGACGCTTCCCGTCACCAGCGCGTTGAAAGAACTGTCCTCGCTGCCGTCGGCGTTAAAGCGTTTGATGAATCGGCTGCCTGCGCCGCCGTCGGTCGTGACGCCGATGATTTTTCCGTCCGCTTGAATTTCGATGTCGTTAATGTCGGTGAACAAACCCGACGGATTGAACGCCGCGTCGGTCGTGCCGTCGGCGTTCAGCCGCGCAAATCTCGCCTTTGAACCGTTCGACGACGTATAGATAAAACTTCCCGCGATTAAAACTTTACCGTCGGCGGCGACCGCAATGTCCCTGACCGCATTCGTCTGACCGGTCGGGTCTTGGGTCGTCGTTATCGTCGAGAAAGTATTGTCGAACGAACCGTCGGCGTTTAAGCGGGCGGCGTAAGTCCAATTGGTCAAAAGGGGAATGAGAAAATTCCCGCCGATAAGAATCTTTCCGTCCGGCTGTATCGCAATCGCGCGAATCGTGCCTTGCAGCGTATCGGGCGGATTAAACGTCGGGTCAACGGTCGAGTCGGCATTGAGCCGGGCTATCGAATATCTCAATGCGCCGTTGGCAACTTCAAAATTGCCGCCGATGAGAATTTTCCCGTCGGTTTGCCTTTTGATAACAAACACATTGCGGCTCGGCTGAATAAAAGCCCCGCCGTTAAAAGTCGCGTCAACCGCGCCCGCCTGGGCTTGAACTGCGGAAAGGGAAACCAATACAATCAAAGCTAATTGCGCCGTGAAAACGATTCTTTTAAATGTTAATTTCATAAAATTCTCCTGCGTTGCTTGACGTAGACTTTTCAAGCGAGAGGTCTAAATTAGGATTTTTGATAGCCAGTTGGAATTTGCGCTGAATTGTAGACGATATTGTAATTGAAATAGTTGGTTTTGTAAATAAATTTTATTTCTAAAACCGGCGAAAACCCTAGCCATCTTGCCATCTCTACTTTAATTAAGATAAATTTAATAGCTACCAATTTCCTTAAGTTTCAAGTTCCGGGTTTCAAGTCTGTCCAACCTCAATCGGACTTGAAATTCTCGATTGAA
>Ga0136640_10001099_pt1 | contig 10725 bp, 11 predicted proteins | sample AntDrymUQ8642106_2_FD_105498 | JGI IMG/M metagenome (GOLD analysis project Ga0136640, IMG submission 105498) | Polar desert sand microbial communities from Dry Valleys, Antarctica - metaG UQ864 (21.06) | ecosystem: Environmental > Terrestrial > Soil > Desert | place: Antarctica: Dry Valley...
CCGCGACCCTAACCTGGGGCCGATGTGCGGTTGGATCGGCCGATGCCGACGTACGTAGCTCTGCTGCGCGGGATCAACGTCGGCCGGAACAAGCGGATCGCGATGGCCCGCCTCCGTGAGCTGCTCTCGGGCCTCGGTTACGACGAGGTCCGCACGCTGCTGCAGAGCGGCAATGCCGTGTTCACGAGCACCCGCTGCTCGGCCGATGCGGTGGCCGCCGAGATCGAGCAGGCGATCACGGCCGAGCTCGGCATGCAGGTGGCGGTGCTGATCCGGACCGCGGCGCAACTCAACGCGGCGGTGCAGGCGAACCCGCTGGCGGCCGAGGACCGTGATCCGTCTCGGCTGCTGGTGCTTTTTCTGTCCGGCGTACCGGCGAAGTCCGCCCTGCCGGAGCCCGGGGACGTGGCACCCGAGGAGTGGCACGTCGGCGCCCGCGAGATATACCTGTGGTGCCCGGACGGGGTGCTGGAGTCCGCGCTCGTGCCACTGCTCACCGACAAGCAGCTGGGCGTGCACGTGACGATGCGGAACTGGCGGACCGTGTGCAAGCTGGCCGAGCTCCTCCCGCGACGATCGTGAACAAGTGGGCCGAGCTCCTCCCGCGACGATCATGAAGTTTCGGGGATTCCGAAGGGCGCAAATGCCACAATTCGTCCCCACACGGCTTCATGATCGTCGCGTCGGAACGCGGGCGTCGTACGCTGCGCCGGTCATGACGACCGTGCTGCGGGACCCAGCGCCGGCGCTGGCGCCGTTCGTCGAGGCCTTGTGGTACGTCGAGGACGACCTGTCGCCCGGCCGGGAACGCAAGCTGCCCTCGGGTGAGATGCAGATCGTCGTCAACCTCGCCGAGGACGCATTGCGGTGGTACGACGGAGCGCACCTCGACCAGCAGCGGACCACGCACGGCGCGGGGCTGTGTGGGGTGTTGGCCGGGCCGATCGGCATCGACACCGCCGAGCAGCAGCGGGTGCTCGGTGTCTCGTTCCGGCCCGGTGGGACGCTCCCGTTCTTCCTCGACCCGGCCACGGAGCTGACCGAACCGGTGATCGGTCTCGATGCGTTGTGGGGGCGGGCCGGATCGACGCTGCGTGAGCGGCTGCTGGACCAACCCACGCCTGCCCTCATGCTGCGGGCGATGGAAGCAGCACTGCTGGAGCGGGTGATCCGGCCGCTGCAAGCCGATCCCGCACTGACCGCCGCGGCCGCTGCTCTGGCCGGCGGTCGTTCGGTCGGCGGTGTGGTGGCAGCATCGGGGACGACCACGTCGACGTTCAGTCGCCGCTTCCGGCACGGGATCGGGCTGGCGCCGAAGCCGTTCGCCCGCATTCGCCGGCTGCAACGGGTGCTCGGCTCACTGCCCGCTGCGCCGGCGGCGGTGGACTGGGCGGCGCAATCCACCCGGCACGGGTTCTTCGACCAGGCGCACCTGATCAACGACTTCCGCAGACTCACCGGGCTGACGCCGGCGGCGTACGAGCCGCGATCTCCGGCCGCGCCGAACCACGCCGCGCTGTGACGATTTTCTCCAATCGCCGCCGGCCGGGAGCGAGCAGGATGTCGGCATGACGACCGGAGGACTGCGCGGCGTGGAGCCGTACCTGTACTACCCGGACGGCGCCGCTGCGCTGGACTGGCTCACCCGGGTCTTCGGCTTCACCGAACTCGTGCGCTACCTCGACGAGAGCGGCGCGGTAGCCGAGGCCGAGCTGCTGGCCGGTGCCACTCGGGTGCATGTCGGCGGCAGCTGTGAGGCGCACCCGCCAGTGGGCATCGAGCTGATCGTGGTGGTCGAGAATGTCGACGCCCACCATGCCGCGACGGTGACGGCCGGCATCGACGCGCCGGCTCCACAGGACAAGCCCTACGCCGCGAGGACGTACTCGGTGCGCGACCCACAGGGCTACTCGTGGACGTTCTGGCAGCCGCTGCCGACCGACGTCGAACTGCAGCCAGGGTGGCGGGAGGTCCGGGCATGATGCAGGTCATTCCGCGGCTGGTGATCAGCGGCGCCGATGCGGCGATCGACTTCTACCAGCGCGCCTTTGCCGCCGAGGTCACGTCCCGGTACACCGGCCCCGACGGGTCGGTCGTGAACGCAGACCTACGGATCGGCCAGTCGCTGCTGACGCTGAAGGACGCCGACGACGTCGACCGGTCGGCAACGTCGTACGGCGGGTCGCCGGTGCTGCTCATGCTCGTGGTCTCCCACGCCGACGCTGTCGCCGCAGCGATGATCGCGGCCGGCGCGCGGGTGATCTTCCCGGTGTCGGATCAGTCCTACGGCTACCGGCAGGGCCGGCTGGAGGACCCGTTCGGCTACCAGTGGCTGCTGTCGCAGGACATCGAGGAACTCACCCCCGAGCAGACCCAGGATCGGCTGGACTCCGAGCTGTCCTGAGCCCTGATCCTGTCCTGAGCCCGGATCCGTCGATCTTGGTCAAAGCGACCCTTCCCGGGCTCCTGAGAGGTTGTTTCGACAAGATCGGCGAGGCACGGAAAGACTTCGCTCCCCGGTGGATCTGCGGGACGGCGCTTGTCCACAGGACGCGGATGGTTGTCCACAGGTCGACACCGGGTGGTCCGGAGTGCCGGCTGATCGCTGGTAACCTAGCGGCGTTTGCTTGACGCGAACGTCCCTCCTGTCGCGGACCGTCCGCGACCGCTGTAGTCCATAGGAGGTGGGTACTTCGTGCGTCGTTATGAACTCATGGTGATCCTGGATCCCGATCTTGAGGAGCGCACCATCGCGCCGTCGCTGGATCAGTTCCTCACCGTCGTCACCAAGGACGGTGGCACGGTGGAGAAGGTCGACATCTGGGGCCGCCGCCGGATGTCCTTCGAGATCAACAAGCGGGTCGAGGGTATCTACGCAGTAGTGGACCTGCAGGCTCAGCCGGCCACCGTCGCCGAGCTGGACCGGCAGCTGAACCTCAACGAGTCAGTGCTGCGGACCAAGCTCATCAGACCAGACCAGCGATAGGGAGCATGTGATGGCAGGCGAGACGATCCTCACCGTCGTCGGTAATCTCACCGCCGACCCGGAGTTGCGGTTCACCCCCAGCGGCGCCGCGGTCGCCAACTTCACGGTCGCTTCCACGCCGCGAACCTTCGACAAGGCCAGTAATGAGTGGAAGGACGGCGACGCGCTGTTCCTGCGCTGCTCGATCTGGCGACAGGCCGCCGAGAACGTCGCCGAGTCGCTCAACCGGGGTGCCCGCGTGGTCGTGACCGGTCGGCTCAAGCAGCGCTCGTTCGAGACCAAGGAAGGCGAGAAGCGCACCGTCGTCGAACTTGACGTCGACGAGGTGGGCCCGTCGCTGAAGTACGCGACCGCGAAGGTCACCAAGGCCTCCCGCGGCAGCGGCGGCGGTTTCGGCGGTGGCGGATCGGGCGGCTCCGGTGACAGCTTCTCCTCCGGCGGCGGCAGCTCCTCCGGTGCCTCCGACGACCCGTGGAACCAGGCCCCGCCAGCCGGCGGCCTGTCCGACGAGCCTCCCTTCTGACCAGCCACTGATTGCGAGACGAAACCCCATGGTCAAGCCACCACCCCGCAAGCTGAAGAAGAAGGTTTGCATCTTCTGCAAGGACAAGACGACCTATATCGACTACAAGGACACCGCGCTGCTGCGCAAGTACATATCTGACCGCGGCAAGATTCGTGCCCGCCGGGTCAGTGGCAACTGCAGCCAGCACCAGCGCGACATCGCCATCGCGGTCAAGAACAGCCGGGAGATGGCCCTGCTGCCGTACACGAGCACGGCCCGATGAGGCTCATCCTCACCCAGGAGGTCAGCGGGCTGGGTACGCCGGGGGACGTGGTCGAGGTCAAGGATGGCTACGGCCGCAACTACCTGATGCCGCGCGGGCTGGCGATCGCCGCCAACCGAGGCACGGAGAAGCAGGTCGCCACGATCCGCCGCGCCCGCGACGTGCGTGAGGTCCGCGACGTCGGCCAGGCCAACGAGGTCAAGAAGCAGCTCGAGGCACTGAACGTGCAGCTGTCGGCGCGGACCGGCGAGGGCGGCCGGCTGTTCGGCTCGGTCACCACCGCGGACGTCGCCGAGGCGATCGTGCGGGCGGGCGGGCCGAGCGTGGACCGGCGCAAGATCGAGCTTTCCGGCGCGATCAAGTCCACCGGCAGCCATGCGGTGACAGTTCGCGTCCACGACGAGGTCAGCGCGAATCTCGAGGTCGACGTCACCCCCGCCTGAGTACGGGCTTCCGCAGATCCCCTGGCCGCGCAGAGTTGTCAACTTTCTTCCGTCCCCAAGCGGTGTACGCCGAACCAGCCGGTCGCGGCCTCGCCATCACGGCGCCCGCGCCGAAATCCTCAGGCTATGCACAGTGTCCACACAGGACTGAAGCCGGGTTGTCCACAGCTTGTCCGGACGCGGTCCACATGGCCGGTTGAACCGGCTGGCCGACGATCTCTACCGTCGGCGCTTCGAGAATGTCGCACCCCACGAGTAGGTCTGTACCTGACCAACGTATGCGGCGCTCGAGGGAGGGGACTCGATGGCGGTAGCCGACGATCGGGGAATCCGCCAGGGTGCGGAGTTCGACCGGCTGCCGCCACAGGATCTGCAGGCCGAGCAGTCGGTGCTTGGCGGCATGTTGCTGTCCAAGGACGCCATCGCCGACGTGGTCGAGGTGTTGCGCGGCACCGACTTCTACCGGCCGGCGCACCAGACGATCTTCGAGACGGTGCTGGATCTGTACGGCCGCGGCGAGCCGGCCGACCCGGTCACCGTCTCCTCCGAGCTGTCCAAGCAGGGGCAGCTGATGCGGACGGGCGGAGCGCCGTACCTGCACACCCTCATCGCCTCGGTGCCGACGGCGGCCAACGCCGGCTACTACGCGCAGATCGTCGCCGAGCAGGCGATCTTGCGCCGGCTGGTCGAGGCCGGGACCAGGATTGTCCAGCTGGGGTACGGCGCCGCGCAGGGCCAGGGCGGCGACGTCGATGACGCGGTGGACCGGGCGCAGGCGGCGGTCTACGAGGTGACCGAGCGGCGGCTGTCCGAGGACTACATCCTGCTGGAGCACCTGCTGCAGGAGACGATGGACGAGATCGACGCGATCTCCTCGCGGGGCGGGGCGGCCGCCGGGGTGCCCACCGGTTTCGTCGAGCTCGACCAGGTGACCAACGGGCTGCATCCCGGCCAGATGGTGATCGTGGCCGGGCGCCCGGCGATGGGTAAGTGCCTGGCCGCCGAGACGCCGATCGTCGACGCCGCCACGGGCGTGGCCATGACGATCGAGGAGTTCGTACGCCGGGGGCAGGCCGGCGAGGCGCTGCGCGTGCGCACGGTGGCCGCCGACCTCACGCTGCACGAGGTAGCGCCGAGCGCGTTCGTGCACAACGGCGTACTGCCGGTGCTCCGGCTGCGGACGCGGTCGGGGCGGCAGCTGCGGCTGACCGCGACCCACCCGCTGCTCGGGGTGCACGGGTGGGTGGCCGTGGGCGAGCTCTCGCCGGGGGTGTGCATCGCCGTACCCCGCGGGACCGCTGTCGGCGTACTGCCGGTGGAGTGCTGGGACGTCGTCGAGCAGGAGATGGGCGGTCTGTCCTGGGAGGAGGTCAACGCCCGATGCGGGCGGCCGCGGCAGCACGACTGGCACGTCGACAAGCGCGGCATCGACCGGGAGTGCTTGGCCGAGCTGGCCAAGGCGCTGGACTCCGACCGGCTGCGGTGGCTCGCCACGGGCGAGCTCGCATGGGACGAGGTCGTCTCGGTGCTGCCCGACGGGGTCAGCGAGGTCTACGACCTCACCGTCGAGGAGACCCACAACTTCGTCGCGGCCGACATCGTCGTGCACAACTCCACGATCGGGCTGGACTTCGCCCGTTCGTGCTCGATCAAGCACGGGATGACCTCGGCGATCTTCTCCCTGGAGATGGGCCGTAGCGAGATCACGATGCGGCTGCTGTCGGCCGAGGCGAAGGTGCCGCTGCACCACATGCGCTCGGGCACCATGAACGAGGAGGACTGGACCCGCCTGGCGCGGCGGATGGGTGAGGTCGCCGACGCCCCCCTGTACATCGATGACTCACCGAACCTGACGATGATGGAGATCCGGGCCAAGGCGCGGCGGCTGCGGCAACGCCATGACCTGAAGCTGGTGGTCGTGGACTACCTGCAGCTGATGACCAGCGGCAAGAAGGTCGAGTCCCGGCAGCAGGAGGTCAGCGAGTTCTCCCGGTCGCTGAAACTGCTCGCCAAGGAACTCGAGGTCCCCGTCGTCGCGATCTGCCAGCTCAACCGCAGCCCCGAGCAGCGCCAGGACAAGAAGCCGATGCTGAGTGACCTGCGCGAGTCCGGTTGCCTGACTGCGGCAACCCGGGTGCTCCGCGCGGATACCGGCGCCGAGGTCAGCATGGGTGAGCTGATCGCCTCCGGCGAGCGCGACATCCCGGTCTGGTCGCTGGACGAGCAGCATCGGATCGTGGCGCGCACCATGACGCACGCCTTCTCCAGCGGGGTCAAGCAGGTGCTCGCGCTGCGGCTGGCCTCGGGCCGGCAGATCGAGGCGACCGCCAGCCACCCGTTCCTGACGCCGGACGGGTGGCGCCCCCTGGGCGAGCTGGTTGCCGGAGACCGGATGGCGGTCCCGCGCCGCGTCCCGGAGCCGCGGCGAGCCGTGGACGTCGCGCCGCTGCGGGTTTCCGACGGGCATCTGTCGCGGTTGGCGTTCGGTCTGTCCGAGGCGCGGCTGGGCAAGTTTCTCGCCGACCTGTGGTCCTTCGGTGGTTCCGTGCGCTGGCTGGGCGGGGAGGACCGGGCCGACATCCGCTACAGCTCCGCGAGCCGGCATGTGGTCAACGATCTGGCCCGTCTGTTGCTGCGCTTCAACGTGCTGGGGCATGTCGGACCCGAGGACAGCGGCTTCTGCCTCACCATCGTGGACCTGGCCGATCAGCAGCGGTTCTTCGATTGTGTAGCCACCAACGCCGGGCTGCCGGAGTCCTGGCGGCCGGTGCTGCTGAAACTGCGGATGGCGGCGACGACGCACGAGTTCGGCCGTCGCGCCACGCGGGACACGGCGGCCAGTGACGACGTGTACTGGGACAGCGTCGAGTTGGTGGAGCGCATCGGCGAGCAGGAGGTGTACGACGCCACCGTCCCCGGCACCCACAACTTCATCGCCGACGGGATAGCCGTGCACAACTCCCTGGAGCAGGACGCCGACATGGTCGTGCTCATCCACCGCGAGGACGTCTACGAGCGGGAGTCACCGCGCGCCGGGGAGGCCGATCTGCTCCTGGTCAAACACCGCAACGGGCCGACCGCCACGTGCACGGTTGCCTTCCAGGGTCACTACAGCCGTTTCGTCGACATGGTCCAGTCGTAGCCGAGCCTGCACCAACCCGGCCCGGGCGGTTCAGTGTCGCAGTCTGATCCACATCCGCGGTTGGCGCGCCGTTTGGGCGTAGGCGATGCGGTAGTCCTCGGGTTGGGGTCGATGCTGGGCGCCGGCGTGTTCGCTGCGATCGGTCCGGCCGCCGCGGCCGCCGGCGCCGGGTTACTCATCGCGCTCGGAGTCGCCGCTGTCGTGGCCTACTGCAACGCGATCGCCTCCGCGCAGCTCGCCGCCCGCTATCCCGAGTCCGGCGGGACCTACGTCTACGGCCGCCGGCGCCTCGGTCCTATCTGGGGGTTCCTGGCCGGCTGGGGTTTTGTGGTCGGCAAGACGGCCAGCTGCGCGGCGATGGCGCTCACCTTCGGCGCCTACGCCTGGCCCGCGCACTCCACCATGCTCGCCGTCGCCGCGGTGGTGGCCCTCACCGCGGTCAACTACCTCGGGATCACCAAGACCGCGCGGCTCACCCGGGTGTTGCTCGCACTCACCCTGCTCGCACTGGCCGCTGTCGTCACGGCGGCCCTCGGCGGCGGCCAGGTCGACCCGGCCAACCTCGCCGGCGCGACCCAGGCCGGGGCGCTGGGCATCCTGCAGGCTGCGGCGTTGCTGTTCTTCGCCTTCGCAGGCTATGCCAGGATCGCTACCCTCGGCGAGGAGGTCCGCGACCCGGCCCGCACCATTCCGCGCGCCATCCCGATCGCGCTCGGTATCGTCGTCGCCGTCTACGCCCTTGTCGGGGCTGCCGCACTCGCCGCAGCTGGGCCCGACGCACTCGCCGCGGCGGTCGCCCCGCTCACCGCCGCCACCCAGACCGGAAGCCTGAGCTGGCTCACGCCCGCCGTCCGCATCGGCGGCGCCGTCGCCTCCGCCGGGGTGCTTCTCTCGCTCATGGCAGGCGTTGGGCGCACCACCCTGGCCATGGCCCGCGAGCACGAACTCCCGCGCCTGCTGGCCGCGGTCCACCCTCGGTACCAGGTTCCGCACCGCGCCGAGATCCTGCTCGGTGCCATCGTCGTCGCCACCGTCCTGGTCGCCGACGTGCGCGGCGCTATCGGTTTCTCCAGCTTCACGATCCTGACCTACTACGGGATCGCGAACGCCGCCGCATTCACCCTGCCCGGCCGGCAACGCCGCTGGCTACGTCCGCTCGCCGCTGTCGGCGTCACCGGTTGCGCGCTGCTTGCCCTCACGCTCCCCACCGTCACCGTTCTTGCCGGCGTCGCCGTCCTCGCCGCCGGTCTGCTTGGACGAACCGTCCTCATCCGGCGGCAGCCAGCCACACCGCCGGACGCCGGACCTGACGGCCAGCCCAGGGTCGGTGCCACCTGACGATCGCCGCGCGTGGATCTCGTCGTACGACGTCGCGATCCGGTCTGCCCGGCTCATCGGCGTACCTCGTCACAAGTGCCGAGGAATCGGCGAAGAGCGTCATTCCCCGGTCGCTCGTCACCAGGTCCACCAGCGGCAGCCCTCGGCCGACTCGAGTCCGGGCTCTGGCCAGGCGGCGGGATCGACGCCCACGATCGGCCGCCGGTGAATGCGGCGTCGAGCACTGCGCGTACGGCGGGCAGCACCTGCTTCACCTCGTACGGCGCCGACAGGTGCGTGTGGCCATGCAGGGCCAGGAACCGCGCCGTCGGGATCTCTGCGGCCGCCCGTTGAGCGTTGGCGTGCATCTCCTCGCCGTCGGCCACGTAGATCAGGCACGGCAGCCGCCAGGCGGTGAGATCGGAGGAGATCGCACCCTCGGACAGGGCCGACCGCCAGGCGGCCCCCATGGCCACCGGGTCGTTCGCCAGCAACCGGCGGCGCACGGTCTCCCCGAGTACGCCGCCGAGCGTCGACTCGATGACGTCGACAAAACCTGCCATCCCGCGATCGCGGGCCACGTCGAAGGCGTCGGACAACATCGCGACGAAGGACCACCGCTGCTCCCACGCGTACGGCTGGTTGCCGCACAGCACGAGTGACAGCACCCGTTCCGGCGAGTGCTCGCCGATCGCGAACCCCAGTCGAGCCCCCCACGAGAAGCCGAGGATGTGGGCCCGCTCGACACCGACCTCGTCCAGGACCGCCTCGGCGTCTGCCACCCTGGTCGGCATCGCGTAGGCATTCACGCCGTGCGGCTTGTCACTGCGGCCCTGACCGCGGTGGTCGGCGAAGATCAGCCGGTGGTCCTCGGCGAGAATGCCGACGAGCGGGTTCTCCTGCGCTTCCTCGATCGGATCACCGAGCCCGGTGTAGACGAGGATGGGCGACCCCTCACCGCCCCAGTCCTCGAAGTAGCTACTGAGCCCGTCCACGCGGTTGGCGGCGTACGGCATGGCGCTAGTCGCCCTCGGTCGTGAGGTAACTCATCGGGATTGCTCTCGGTGGCTGGGCGAACGGGTCATGAAAAGGACATCTCAGCCGCCGGCGGCCTTGAGTTCCGCCGTCACCGCGGGCGCAAGGTCGCCGTGACCCGCGACGACAACATCGTCCAGGCCGAGCCAGCCGGCCATGGCCCTTAGTTCGGTGGCCAGCGGACCGGCGACGGTGCCGGCGTCGTACCCATCGTCGAGAAACGCGCCGGGGACGCGCAGTACGCCGCCGTTCCGATCGGCCTTGAGGTCGACCCGCGCCACGATCTGCTCACCCAAGAGGTACGGCAGGACGTAGTAACCGAACTGCCGCTGGGCGGCGGGCACGTACAACTCGAAGCTGTGCCGGAACCCGAAGATCCGCTGCGTACGCCGGCGGTCCCAGATCAGCGAGTCGAACGGCGACAGCAGCGCGCTCGCGGCAACTGCACGCCCAGCTTGCGCGGACGGCGACACATAGCCTGGCTCGCTCCAGCCCTCGGGCCGCGCGGCAATGAACGCACCGGCGTCGACGAGTTCCCGGACCCGGGCCCGGGTGGCGGCAACCGGCAGCCGGAAGTAGTCGGCGAGATCGGCGACGGTGGCGATCCCCAGGGCGGCTCCCGCGTGCCGGACGAGTTCGCGCTGGCCATCCGGCTCGGACAAGGCGGGCGCCTCGAGCACGGTGGCCGGGATCACCCGCTCGGCGAGGTCGAAGCGCCGGTTGAAACCGTGCCGCCCCGCGACCGCCAGCACTCCTTCGTCGTAATAGCACTCGAGCACCGTCTTGCCGTCGGAGCCCCGATCCCACAGCGTGGTCGACGCGGCGTACCTGGGGTTGCCCTTCCCCCGCCGAGCGGGGTCGGTGAGCTCGCTGAAGGTCAGCGGCCCGCGGGCGGCAACCTCGGCGTACACCGCCTCGGCGTATCCCGGTCGATCGCGCTCGACGCGGGCGAGGAACGACGCCCACTCCGGGCTTGCAGCGGATCGGGTCATCCGCCATCGCAGGGCGGCGTAG
>Ga0136640_10001100_pt1 | contig 10718 bp, 12 predicted proteins | sample AntDrymUQ8642106_2_FD_105498 | JGI IMG/M metagenome (GOLD analysis project Ga0136640, IMG submission 105498) | Polar desert sand microbial communities from Dry Valleys, Antarctica - metaG UQ864 (21.06) | ecosystem: Environmental > Terrestrial > Soil > Desert | place: Antarctica: Dry Valley...
CCATTCGCGTTCGTTGATCGAGCGCGAAAGCAGAATGTATTTTTCATCAGTTGCCGCTTTGTTTGTCGCATAATATTGCGCCATTAAACTGACGGCAACTTTCGGCGACAATTCTTCTTTTATCCAGCGCAAGTTTTCTTCAATTCCCGCCAAATCATTCGGCAAAACAAGCAGACGAATGAGCAAACCTTTTTGTAGAATTCCTTTTTTATCAAACTGTAATTCAACGCCTGTCTGCCGAAACATTTCTTTAATCGCCTCACGCGCAAAAGTTTTATAGTCGCGCACTTTTGAATATGTAAAACCTTCCTCATTATTAGCGTATTTCAAATCAGGAAGGTAAACATCAACAATTCCGTTTAATAATTGCAGAACTTCGACCGAATCATAGGCGTTTGTGTTGTAAACAATCGGCAAATTCAAACCGTTTTCAGCCGCGATGAGAATCGCTCGCGCCATCTGCGGAACAAAATGCGTTGGTGAAACAAATCCGATGTTATGACAGCCGCGTTCCTGCAGCTCCAGCATCATTTCCGCCAGACGTTCGTGCGTTGTTTCATTTTTCTTTTGTGTTTTCCAGGTTTGTGAGATTTGAAAGTTCTGGCAATAAACGCAGCGCAGATTACAGTTCCCGAAAAAGATATTGCCCGCGCCGCGCGTTCCCGACAAAACAGGTTCTTCGCCGAAGTGCGCCGTGTAGCTCGAAACAATCGGCAGCCGTCCCGAATAGCACGCCGCGATTTCATCTTTTAGGCGATTATTGCCGCAATCCTTCGGGCAAATCGTGCAGGATTCGAGCAGTGCTTCCAGCTGCTCAACTCTTTTTTTCAGTTCGCCCGCCGCTAAAAGTTTCGTGAATCCTGGCTCTGATTTTTCCTTTTCCAAAAGCATTGCGTTGATATTTGTTGATAATCGATTCGGGAGCGACGGTGCGCGCCAACTCCCACGTAAAATCCATCTCTGCATTAACGGTCGCGGTTGCCATTCGTGTTTCGCGGAGCATTAGAACGCTGCCGTAAAATAAAAATAAAATGCCGATAATTCCGATTGGAATCGGCGTCAAGCGATAAATGCCGACGATTCCGACAATGCCGATTGAAACGCTCGTTAAAACGAAAAAACACAAACCGTAATAAAACGCGCCCATCGCCCTTTGCAAAATTCTTGAGCGACTCGTTACTTTATCAAGCAGATTGACGACTGTTTCAATTCGTTTATCGTAGAGCGGAATGCTGTTTTTGTCTTCGGTCATCAGCAACTCCGCCAACCTCTGCTCCAAATCGCGCACGCGGTCAACCACGCGCCCGAGTCTGGTTGAAGTTGAAAGCACGAGCGAACCCGTCGCTGAAATAAGCAGTGCGGGCGTAATCATCGCCGTCAGAAATTCGATGGTAATCTGCAGCGCGTTCGGATTAAGTGAAATTACATCGCCAGCCATTTGTTTTATTTACAAATTGATAAGCATGAATTATAAGTTTGAGAAAATCGACCTTAAATTTTTTGTTTTCTTCGCGCCTTTGCGGGAGAGATTTTATTTCTTCCCAAATCAATTTTCTCTCGCTCTATTTCCTGCGTTATAATCAAACCGTCCTAAAAACATTAATGTTATGACTACCGAAAAACAAACGCAAGGAACTGTTACGGTTTTGCGGCACAAAAGCGAAATTTTGAAGAATAATCCGCTCGGCGACAAATTCATTCGGGACGTATGCGTTTACCTGCCGCCCGGTTACGAAGAAAACACCCAAAAATTTCCCGTCATTTATTGTTTAACCGGATTTACGGGACGCGGAAAAATGCTTCTTAATGACAATGCCTTCGTGCCGAATATGGCGGAAAGAATAGATCGATTAATCAGTGAAAATAAAATCAAACCGATGATTGTGGTGATGCCCGATTGTTTTACATTTTACGGCGGCTCGCAGTATATCAATTCGAGCGCGACGGGCGATTATGAAGATTATCTAACCGCAGAAATCGTTCCGTTCGTTGACGCGAATTTCCGCACAATCACGGATAAAAATTCGCGCGCCGTGATGGGAAAATCCTCCGGCGGCTACGGCGCTTTAATAATGGCGACGCGCCACGCGGACATTTTCGGTCTGGCTTGCTCAACCAGCGGCGACGCTTATTTTGAGTTTTGCTATTTGCCTGATTTTGCCAAAGCGTTCCGCGCCATCAAAGGCAATCCGCAAAAACTCGTTGAAAAATTTTGGGATGAAGAAGCGAACAAAGGCAAAGATGATTTTGCTGGTCTCAATGTTATCGGAATGAGCGCGTGTTATTCACCGAATCCGATGAGCGAACTCGGATTCGATTTGCCGTTCGATTTGGAAACAGGCGAAATTCGCTTTGATGTCTGGGAAAAATGGCTCGCGCACGATCCGGTCAGACTTGTGGAAAAGTCTGCGGAAAATTTGAGATCGCTGAAACTTTTATACATCGACGCCGGAACACGCGACGAATTCGCGCTTGATTTAGGCGCGAGAATTTTATGCAAAAAGCTGCGCGAGTTTGACATCCCGCACCTTCACGAAGAATTCGACGACGGACATATGCAAATCAGTTATCGCTACAATCGTTCACTCGAATTAATTTCACAAACTTTTGAGCGGCAATTCTAATTTTGTGAAATTACTTTCTCGAAACACGCTCGATTTCCCTGTTCATTCTGCCCGTCAACATAAACCAGACCATTTTGTAATCGGAAACAAATGACCAGAGCGGATATTTGAACGTCGCCGGTTTATTGTGTTCGACAAAGAAATGCGCGAACCAGGCAAATGCGTAACCGACCGCAAAACAAAGCGGAAAATAGTACCAGACGCCGCCGCGGATCAGCCAGGCGAGCAAAACCAGTCCGAGTGTCGTGCCGATAAAATGCAGATAGCGCGTCAGAGGTTCGCTGTGTTCTCGAACGTAAAAGTCCCAAAACTCGGCGTAGTTTGCTATTCGTGTTTCGTCGCTTATCATTTTATTTACTTTGATTTTATCTTCGAGTTTTTTAAGACCTATATCGTCTTCTCGATAATCTCAACGATTTTCTGCAAACCGCTGGCATCTGTTTCGTTAAAATCATCGAGTTTATCGCTGTCCACATCTAAGACCATCGCCACTTCGCCCGATTTATTAAAGACAGGCAGAACAATTTCGGATTTTGAGGCGGAACTGCAAACGATGTGTCCGGGAAATTCACTAACGTCCCGTACAATAACGATTTTTCTTGTTGTGTAACAATGTCCGCAGACGCCTTTGTCGAAATCAATTCGCGTACACGCAATCGAACCCTGAAACGCGCTTAGGACAAGTTGGTTTTCTTTTTTGATATAAAATCCAATCCAGAAAAAGCCGAACGCTTCTTTGAGAGCCGCCGTAATATTTGCCAAATTGGCGACTAAATCCGTTTCGCCTTCGACAAGCGCGGCAATCTGCGGCGCAATTATGTCATAAATATTTTTACGATCTGAAGTTTTTGGGATCGTTAAACTTTCCGCCATATATTTTTGATTTTAGCATGTTTGATTTCGAAATTTGCGCAAATGCTGAACACTTTCATTATTTGAATTAAACAGCTAATCTCGTTTGTGAGACAAATGTTAAAAATATGAAAACACTTTTTCTACTGCGCCACGCCAAGTCAAGTTGGGACAATTCCTCTCTAGCTGATTTTGAACGCCCGCTCAACGAACGCGGACTCCGCGCTGCGCCTTTGATTGGCGCAACAATTCTTCAACATCAATTTCAGATTGATTTGATTATAAGTTCACCGGCAAAAAGAGCCGAGCAAACTGCGCTTCTGGTCAAAGAAGCGGCGCGCATAAACTGCGAGATTCAGTTTGATGCGGGGATTTATGAAGCCAGCTCACAGAAGCTTCGGCAAATCGTGACAAACATTGGCAAAGAAATCGAATCGATTTTGCTGGTCGGTCATAATCCCGGATTTGAAGTTTTTTTAGAATTTCTCACTCATAAATCTCACCAGATGCCGACGGCGGCGCTGGCAGTTATTGATTTGAGAATTGACGAGTGGAACAAAGTCGCTGCCGATACCGGCAAACTGCGAATGCTGCTTCGTCCGAAAGAGTTAACAAAGTAAGTTTCGGTCTCGCTGTCCATTTATTTAACATTCATTTAACACTTTGTTCAGACTGGTGTTAAATTCCTGATCTAATCTGAATTTTAATTTCAAACTTCGCGCTTTCTAAATCGGCATTGTGCTTTAAATCTTAAACGAAGGAATAAAGGAAAATTTTGGAGCGCGAATTAAACATCCTGCGTGACCGTTTGCTGCTGATGGGCGGCGAAGTTGAGATGGCTTTGCAGCGCGCCACTCACGCGCTTATTCAGAGAAATAGCGGAGTTGCCGTACAGGTTTTAGAACACGACCGTGTTATTGATTGTCTTGAACTTGAAATTGATCGTCTTAGTATCGAAGCCTTAACAATGCATCAGCCGGTTGCCGGCGATCTGCGAATGGTTATTTCGATCTTAAAGATCACGCCTGTTTTGGAACGGATCGCCGATCACGCTTCGAGCATCGCGCGGGCAGCCATTGAATTAAATGATGAACCGGAACTAAAGACGTATGATGAACTAAACGAAATGGCGGTAAGGGCTTTGGAAATGCTTCAATCCGCTCTCGACGCATTTACTTCCAGCGATGCGGATAAAGCGCGGCGATTAATTATTAAAGATAAGGAAGTTGACAAGATTTACGAACATTTAATAACCGAATTATTGAGAACAATGGCGCAGGATGCAGCAAAATCGACTCGGCTGACACGGCTCATATTCGTCGCGAAAAATCTGGAACGCATCGCCGATTATGTCAAAGATATTTGCAAACTGACTATTTATATGAAGGAAGCAGTATTTGTTTAACATTAGCAACTTAATTTTAGATTGAAAGAGAAAAGTCTAATTTTATTTAACACTTTCAAATAAATTTTTTGTAAATCCAAAATCTAAAATCCAAAAATGAAATATGTTACAAAACATTTTGATAATCGAAGATGACGCTGATATTGCCGAAAGTCTGCAGTATAATTTTAAGCGCGAAGGCTTCCGCCCCATCATTGCCGAATCAGGCGAGAAAGGTTTGCGGCTGGCGCTTGACGAGAAAAATCCGCCGTCGCTCGTCATACTCGATTTGATGCTGCCGGGAATGAGCGGAATGGAGTTGTGCCGAAGGCTTCGGCGCGAGCCTCTGACGGAAAAAACCCCGATTATTATGTTGACGGCGAAAGCTGCCGAAATTGACAAAATCGCCGGACTCGAACTCGGCGCAGACGATTATATCGTTAAACCTTTTTCGGTTAAGGAAGTTGTGGCGCGCGTTCGGGCGGTTTTGCGACGTGTTGAAAAAGACACGATTGATCGCTATGAGGACGATAATCTCTCGATTGATTTTGCGGATATGCGCGTTGTCTGCGGCGGTGAAGATGTTCGGCTGACGCGCAAGGAATTCGCTCTTTTGACCCATCTGATTAAGAATACGGGACGAGTCGCTACGCGCCAGAATCTGCTTGACAATGTTTGGGGTTACAGTTATTTTGGCGACACGCGCACGCTCGACGTGCATATCCGAAGACTCCGCCAAAAATTGGGCGACTGCGGCAATTGTATCGAAACCGTCGTGGGTGTCGGCTATCGATTTATCGAATTAAAATAGAATTCAATATGAAAGATTCAAGTCAAAAGCTCGAATCTTTCATATTGGAAAGACTTTATGAGCTTTTTAGATAATTTGTTTGCGACTAAAAAAGCCGATGAACAATCCTCACCCAAAATTGTCCACAAATTTCTCGAAACGATGCGGGAAAGTGTCCTTGTTATCGGTGATGACACGCGCATTTTAGCCTCGAACGAAGCGGCTTACAACTCGTTTGCCCGCAGCAACGGCGTGCTCGCGGGCAAACGACTGAGCGAAGTTCTGCGTGATCTCACACTTCACGAAGCATTTCGCAAAGCGCTCGAAGAAGGTGTTCTCTCCGACATTGAACTGGAAATTCCGGGCGCGGAAAAACGAAAATATGATGTACGTGTCGCGCCGATTGAGATTGATAAAGAAAATTGCGCCATCGGTGTTTTCTATGATTTGACGCAAATTGAGCGCCTCGAGACGATTCGCCAGGAATTTCTTTCAAATGTTTCGCACGAACTTCGAACGCCTCTGACTTCAATTTTGGCTTTTGTTGAAACCCTGGAAGACGGAGCGATTGAAGACAAGGAAAACAACCAAAGATTTTTAGGCGTTATTCGCAAAAACGCGCAGCGGATGCATCGCTTAATTGACGACATTCTCGAACTTTCTCTGATTGAATCGGGCAGCGTCTCACTCAACCCGAAAAAAATAAATTTAGCGGCGTGCGTCGACGAACTTTTTACCAATCTTTCCTCAAAAGCAGTCAATTCCAAAATTAAGTTAGTCAACAAAATCCCCAAAGAAGCGTTTGTTTTTGCCGACGCGATCAGACTTGAACAGATGCTTACCAATTTAATCGACAACGCCATCAAATTCAACAGCAATCGGGGAAGCGTGATTGCCACTCACGTCTTTAACGGCTCGAAAAACATAATTTCTATTGCCGATACGGGCGAAGGAATTTCCGGCGAACATCTGCCGCGCATTTTTGAGCGATTTTACCGGACAGACCGCGCCCGGTCGCGTGAAATCGGCGGAACCGGTCTCGGGTTGGCAATCGTCAAACACCTGGCGCGTCTTCACGGCGGCGAAGTTTCTGTGACTTCCGCGCTCGGCAAAGGCACAACCTTCTCAATCGAACTTCCCTACGACTAACTTTCGTCATTTGAACGCCATCCTCAGGTGATTTCTGTGATATAGTGTTCACATCTTGCACGATTGATTTAACGGACGCGTCAATTTTATTTGATCCGTTTCTTACCTTTATTGATGTGCTATTCAAAAGGAGAAATCATTTATGGAATTAAGCATCGGTCAAAAAGTGGCGTATCCAAACCAGGGCGTTTGTCTGGTCGAAAGTATCGAAAATAAAAAAATCGGCGAGAATTTAATGAATTTTTATTTGTTGCGGGTTTTAAGCGACAATTCGACAATTTTTGTTCCGATGGCAAATGCCGCCGCGGTCGGTTTGCGCCCGATTATTGATTCCAAACAATATAAAAACTTGATCAACGGTTTGGGCGAAGATTTCGAGATAGTTTCGGGTGACTGGAAAGTTCGTCTGCGCGAATTTAACGAAAAACTTCAGTCCGGCGATGTTTTCAAAGCCGCTGATGTTTTGAAAAAACTCACATTTTTGAGCCGGGAGAAAAAACTTTCGTTTCGTGAACAGACTTTGTTGGAAAAAGCGAAATTCCTGATCGTATCGGAAGTGACTAACGCCGGTCTCGCCAACGAAAGTAAACTTGAAGGCATCATCAAAAAGCTGATTGAAAACGCCTGCGTTCTCCATAACATTACCCAACCGGACGCGATTTCAAAAACAAGCCACTAAGTTTTTTAACAAGGCAAGAATAGCAAGTAGAAAAGTGAAAGCTCAATTAGTTTTTAAGAATTAGTTGAGCTTTCACTTTTCTACCTTTTTCTTCAGCTTTTATCCTTTGAAAAACTCGCCCTGACCACCGTTTTGATATTTCCGCGAACGTGAAAGTCGCCTTCGATTTCCACTCGCAGCGGGTCGCACGCTTTGACGAAATCTTCTAAAATAATATTGATGACGTGTTCGTGAAAAACTTTTATTTCGCGAAACGAATTAATATAAAGTTTCAAACTTTTCAGTTCGATACAACGCTGGTTCGGAACGTATTTCAGCTTAATAATCGCAAAATCAGGAAAGTCGGAAAACGGGCAAATCGCCGTAAATTCGGGAATCTCAAAATCAATCCAAATCTCACGCCCGGCATATTCATATTTGAAAGAATCGAGCGGAAAAAGATTCATCTCCTCGCGCGGCGTCGAGCGAATATTCAGATTTTGGTGGTTGGTTGGCGGTAAATTTATTTCGTCAAACATATTAACTCTCGTCTTTATTAAAACCTCTTAAACTTTGAATTTTTTAGCCGCTTCCAAATTCTTCACACCGATATTGTGGAGCGCTTCTAATAAATTAACAAAAATATGGGCGGTCGCGCGAGCGTCGTCGCTGGCGCGATGATGATTGATCAGCGCGATCGAGTAATAATCGGCAACTGTGTTGAGTCGATGATTTTCAATGTTTGGAAGCAGTTTGCGCGACAATTGAACGGTGCAGAGATACGGATTCCCCACACGGTAATCCTCAAAAATTTTACCGATTTCGTGATTCAAAAAACGCATATCGAAGTGCGCGTTGTGCGCGACCAGCACTGAATCGCCGATAAAATCAAGAAAATCCTTCGCCACTTCGCGGAACTTTGGCGCGGTATTCACCATTCGGTCGGTAATTCCGGTCAGCTCGGAAATAAACTGCGGTATTAGCGTTTCGGGATTAACCAGAGTTTGGAATTCGGCAATAATTTTGCCGCCGCGAACGCGGTATGCGCCGATTTCCGTGATGCGGCACGGCGGAGTTTTCGCGCCGGTCGTTTCCAGATCAAAAACAACAAAATCAGTTTCCGCAAAGTTTCGCCGCTCAAAATTGTTTTTTAATAGTTCAACCGTATCGTTATTTAACGAAAGGCGCGGATCTGTATCGACTAAATCCGACACCAGAAGACGCGCCAAACTTGGTTCAGCTTTTTGTATTTTCATTACATAATCAACGACTTTGGCGACCGAAACACGTCCGCCGAAAGACCTGAGAAGTTGTATCGTTTCGTTTATTAGTAATGAATCTGAAATTAAGTTAGGATACGGTGTCATTTTTATTTTATTCTAACGTCAAAAACATTAAACCGTAAACTTCGACTAAACAAATAAAAAAATTATGAACTCCGAAGAAAAGATTTTAGAACACTTTAAGCAAACAAACACGCTGCTTGAAGGACATTTTATTTTATCAAGCGGTCTTCACAGTCCAAAATATTTGCAGTGCGCTCTTGCCTTGCAGTCTCCGAATGACGCGGCGAATTTCGGGCGGGCAATCCACGAAAAACTTGGCGCGGAACGCTTCGACACTGTCGCTTCGCCAGCGATCGGCGGTTTAATAATCGGTTACGAAGTGGCGCGGGCATTTGGTGTGCGCTTCGTTTGGACTGAGCGCGAGAACAATTTGATGACTCTGCGGCGCGGTTTTTCCGTCAAAGAAAACGAAAAAATTTTAGTTGTCGAAGATGTTATTACGACCGGCGGCTCGACCCGCGAATGCATCGGAGCGCTTGAAAGTCGCGGCGCGAAAGTTAGCGCTGCCGCTTCGATTATTGACCGCTCAAACGGAAAAGCTGAAACGGGTGTTCCACGGATTGCCCTTTTGAATTTGGATGTTCCGAGCTACAAACCGGAAGAATGTCCGATGTGCGAGCGCGGCGATCAAGCGGTTAAGCCCGGAAGCAGAAAATAATTAACTTTTTATTTTTACAAAGCCGATTGCCGATTAATGAACTTTAAACTTCTCATCCAATACGACGGCACAGATTTTCACGGCTGGCAGGTACAGGAAAATCTCCGCACCGTGCAGGGCGAACTCGAAAAAGTTATCGGCAAACTTGAAAACGCGGAAGTTAAAGTGATCGGTTCGGGACGAACGGATTCGGGCGTTCACGCCGAAGGACAAGTCGCCAATGTTCATCTTAAAAGATTGTTTACGCCCGACAAACTTCGCGCCGCGATCAACGGAAACTCCGGGCGCGACTTGCGTATTTTAAGTGTTGACGAAGTTTCCGGTGATTTTCATTCGCGCTTTTCCGCAAAATCAAAAACTTACGTTTACCGCGTCGTCAACGCGCCTGTGATGTCACCGTTTTGGCTGCGCTACGCTCATCACGAATCAAGTTTTTTGGACATTGGCAAAATGAGTGAAGCGGTGAGTTTGTTTTTAGGCGAGCACGACTGGACAGCATTTTCAGCCGCCCGTTCGGATGTCGAAGACCGTGTGCGAACCGTCACGGAATTTGTCATTAGTTCATACTGGGACGCGCGCGCCAGCGCTTTAATCATTGAGTTTCGCATTAGTTCGCACGGATTTCTTCGTTATATGGTGCGCTCAATCGTCGGAACAATGCTTGAGGTCGGGCGCGGCGAGAAAGATTCTGATACAATTTTGGCGGCAATCGAGGGCGGCGAACGCAGTCTGGCGGGTCGAACCGCTCCGGCAAGCGGTCTGACATTGCTGAAAGTTGAATACGAATAATATGCGGGAAATTGATTTTCAGAAAATCGTTACTTCGCCCGTGGCGGCATTTGATGAGGGTTTACGATTTTTTATGGGAGAAGGAACACTCAACCATACTTTGCGCCGCGTGGCAAAAGATTTGGACAATTGCCGGATTGATTATAATGTCATCGGCGCGGTGGCGCTCAATCAACACGGTTACCGGCGTTTCACTGAAGATATTGACCTGCTTTTAACCCGTGAAGGCTTAGAAAAATTTAGAAATGAATTGGTTGGAAAAGGTTTCCGACCGGCGTTTGAAGGAGCGACGAGAAAATTTAGAACGACGCGGGAAAATGTCACTGTCGAGATAATTACAGCGGGCGAATTCCCCGGCGACGGAAAGCCAAAGCCAGTTGTTTTTCCAAATCCAAACGAAAGCGTGACGGAAATTGATGGAATAAAAACTGTCAGTTTAGAAAAATTAATCGAATTAAAATTAGCGTC
>Ga0136640_10001101_pt1 | contig 10714 bp, 17 predicted proteins | sample AntDrymUQ8642106_2_FD_105498 | JGI IMG/M metagenome (GOLD analysis project Ga0136640, IMG submission 105498) | Polar desert sand microbial communities from Dry Valleys, Antarctica - metaG UQ864 (21.06) | ecosystem: Environmental > Terrestrial > Soil > Desert | place: Antarctica: Dry Valley...
AGCCCGGGTGGAGTCGTGGCGCTGGTGATCTGGATCATCGCGACGCTGCTCTTCGCGTTCTACCTGAGCCAGTTTGCGAGCTACAACAAGACCTACGGTTCGCTCGGCGGCGTGATCGCGTTTCTCACCTGGCTGTGGATCACCAACATCGCGATCCTCTTCGGCGCGGAGTTCAACTCCGAGCTGCAGCGCAGCCAGCAGCGTGAGGCGGGCGAGCCCGCACCGCTGGATGAGCCCTTCCTCGAGCCCCGCGATACCTCCAAGCTCGAGAAGAAGGAGAAGAAGGAGAGCAAGTAGTAGGTCCCGCCCGAACTTGCGGCCGGATGCACTAGCCGGTGAGCGCCCGAGCGCCGGCGGTCACCGCCGCGGCCGCAATCACCACCACGCCGAGCGGGAGCTTGGCGGCGAGGCACGCCGCAGCAGCGCCAACGCCGGCCAGCCGCTCATCCACTTCCAGACCACCGCCTTCTCCGCCCACGGTCTCGTAGACCACAAGCGCCGAGAGAAGAGCCGGCGCCACCAGTGCCAGCACTCCGAGGGCACGATCGTTCGGAGCCTTGCCGCCGAGGGCGAGCGGACCGGCCGACTTGATCGCCACGGTGCCCACGCACAGCACGGCGATGGTGATCCAGACCTCACTCATCGCCGGCGCAGCCCGATCAGGGTCACCGAGAACGCAGCGATCACGGCCAGCCCGGCGGGCACGAAGGGCAGGAGCGCAAGCGTGACAAGCCCGCCGGCGATTGCCACGCCCATTGCGCGACCGCCTCTGGCTTCGTTGACGAGCAGGGCGAGGAAGAAGGCCGGGAAGATGGCGTCGATGCCGAAGCGCTCCGGCTCGGACAGCGCCGATCCACCGATGGCGCCGATGGCCGTGCCTCCCATCCAGCACGCCGCCTGGGGAATCACCGAGCCGAGGAGCAAACCGCGGTCGAACCGCCCCTCGCCGAGGCTCCCCAAGGCAAACGAGGCGTCCACCACGGCCTGGCCCTCTGCCGCCCGCCTCAAGGGGCCGCCCTTGAGCACGGGCGCAACGCCGAACCCCATCGGGAGGAAACGGGTGTTCATCAGCAGCCCGGCGACGATGGCCGCGGCGGCTCCTCCGCCGGACGCCAGCACGCTCAGCGCGGCGAACTGTGCCGAGCCGGCGAACACGATCACCGACATCACGATCGGAGCCACCGAGCCCATCACGGGTTGGGCGAGCACGCCGAAGGAGATCCCGACCGCGAGCGTCGGCACCACCAGTGGGAGGCCGGCGCGGACTCCGGCGTGAAGGTCGCTGTGCTCTGCCTCCATGCGCGTCGACTGTAGGCGTCGGTGTCGCGCAGTTGCCGCTGCGCGCCGGAGTACACTCGCCTGACTGACCAGTCAATCTGCACGAGGTAACGTCATGCGCGCCGCTGCCGTACAGCTGAACTCAACCGAGGACAAGGACCGCAACCTCGAGCGCGCCGACCGCCTCACGCGCGAGGCTGCGCACGCCGGTGCCGACCTCATCGTGCTCCCCGAGAAGTTCAACCTGCTCGGCACCCATGAGCACTACCAAGCGGGAGCCGAGAGCCTCGACGGGCCCACCGTGAGCTGGGCGCGCGAGACCGCGCGCGAACTTGGAGTCGACCTTGTGGCCGGCTCGTTCGTGGAGCGGCGTGAGGGCCACGACAAGCTGGGCAACACCAGCGTGCACGCCGGGCCCGACGGCGAGATCCGCGGCGTGTACCGCAAGATCCACATGTTCGACGTGACGGTCGCGGGCAAGGAGTACCGCGAGTCCACCTCGCAGGAGGCGGGGGACGAGGTGGTCACGAGCGAGGCCGACGGGGCGCGGCTGGGGCTCACCGTCTGTTACGACCTGCGCTTCCCGGAGCTCTACCGCATCCTGGCGGTACGCGGCGCGCGGATCCTGATCGTTCCAGCGGCGTTCACCAAGACCACTGGCCAGGCCCATTGGGACACCCTTCTGCGCGCGCGGGCGATCGAGAATCAGGCGTTCGTGATCGCCGCCGACCAGATCGGCGTGCATCCGCCCGGCAACGAGAGCTTCGGTGGCTCGCAGATCGTGGACCCGTGGGGTGACGTGCTCGCCCGGGCGGAGGACCGGGAGTGCGTAATCTCGGCGGACCTCGACTTCGCCCGCCAGGACGAGGTGCGCGACACGCTCCCGAGCCTCGCCAACCGCGTGCCCTCGGCCTACCGGTGGCCGGAGGAGGCAACGGTCTGATGGCCTCTTCTCGTGCCGTGCGCGCAGGCGCGCCCGACAAGCGGCGGATGATCCTGGACGCCGCGGTCACAGTCTTTGCACGCCAGGGCTTTCACCACTGCCGGGTGTCGGACGTGGCCGATGAGGCCGGGGTGGCCTACGGCCTCGTCTACCACTACTTCGACTCGAAGGAGGAGATCCTCAACGAGCTCTTCCTCGAGCGCTGGCAGATCATGCTCGACGCCATCGCGGAGATCGACGCCCGCGAGATCCCGGCGCGCGACAAGCTCTACATGGTCGCCAGCTTCATCATCGACTCCTACAGCAACCAGCCCGATCTGATGAAGGTGATCATCGTGGAGGTCACGCGGGCGGCCAACTCCTTCGGGCGTATCCATCTGGCCAAGATCCGCGAGGCCTACGACGGCATCGCCCGTATCGTCGAGGGCGCGCGCAGCGACGGCAGCTTCAAGCTCACGATCACCTCCGAGTTCGCCGCCATGTGCTTCTACGGAGCGATCGAGCAGGTGCTCACCGCCTGGATCTTCGATCTCCTGCCGCGTACGGAGGAGGAGTTCGAGCGCTCCAAGGGCCTGGTCGTGGATGCGATCTGCGGCGGCCTCGAGACCTCGGCGCCGAACGCCCCGGCCGTGTCTGGTTGAATCACGCCCCGTGAACAACGAACTCACCAAGCGCTTGATGTGGAGTGGCCTGCTCGCCGGGGTGGGCGCGCTCACGACCATCGTGGCCAACCGTGTGGCCGGCCTCATCTGGGAGCGCGTCTTCCACGAAGAGCCCCCCGGCTTCGACTGATGGAGGCCTCTTCACACACAACGCCTCCCCCGGCGGCGCCTCCGGGATCGGCCACTGCCGCCGACGAGGCGGGCCATGACGCCTTCGCCGAGCGCCCCGAGGTCTACGTGGGCGCGGCCTTTGCCGGCGGGTTGCTGCTGGCCACCGTGATCAGGGTGCTGGGCAAATGACCCCGCCACCCGGTAACGGCGCCGAGAAGAGCCTGGGCGACATCGTCCAGGAGGTGTCCGAGAAAGCCTCTCTCCTGGTTCGCCAGGAGATCGAGCTGGCCAAGGCCGAGGTCACCGCGAAGGTCAAGACGCTCGGCAAGGGCGCGGCGGTGGGAGCGGCAGCCGGGGTGTTCCTGATCTTCGCGCTCGTCATGGCGCTCCACACGGTGGCCTGGCTCATCTCGGACATCTTCGGGTGGGACCCCTGGGCCGGTTTCGCCATCGTCACGTTGTTGCTGGTCGTGCTCGGAGCGATCGCCGGTCTGCTCGCCAAGAAGTGGCTGTCGGACGGTCCGCCTACCCCGGATCTGGCCATCGAACAGGCCAAGCTCACCCGCCAGAGCCTCGAGCGCCAGGGCACGCAGCGCGATCAGCTCGAGCGTTCACACGACCGTCCGAACCGACCCGAGGAGGTCTCCTCGTGAGCCCCGCCGAGCAGACGCCCGACCAGATCCGCCTCTCCATCGAGGAGACGCGCAAGGACCTCGCCTTCTCCGTCAACGACCTGCGCTCGAAGGTCACCGAGATCACCAACTGGCGGCGAAGCCTGTCCGAGAATCGCCAGGCGGCGCTCACGGGGGCGGCGGTGGCGGGATTCGTGATCGGTGGCGGCGTTGCCGCCACGATCTCCATGCTGCGGCGCCGACGCTAGGCCGCAGCCGGCTCGGGCCCCGTCGCGGGTGGGTCGGGATCGTCGTGCGGGTCGTTCGGTAGCGGGGCGTCTGGGATCTCCGTTCGCGGCTTGATTCCCCGCACGTCGGCGTACTCGCGCAACGCGATCTGAATCGAAGCCGCCACGGGCACCGCCACCAGTGCGCCGAGCACACCCAGCAGCGCGCTGCCGAACAGCACGGCCACAACCACGAGGAACGGGTTGATGTTCACCGCCCGCTTCTGGATCTGCGGCTGGATCAGGTTGTTCTCAACCTGCTGGTAGATGAACGACCAGATCAGCCAGACGATCGTGGCTGTGGGGAAGTCGTTGAACAGCGTGACGATGCCCACCACAAACGCCCCGATCGTGGCGCCGATCAGCGGAATCAGGTCCAGGAAGAAGATGATCAGTGCGAGCGGCCCGGCGAACGGCACGCCGAGCAGCAGAAGCACGAGGTAGGAGAGGAGTCCCGCGATCGTGGCCTGGGCGAGCGCCCCGGCCACGTAGGCGCCCACGGCGTAGGAGGACCGGCCGAGCACCCGGGCGGCCTGTTCGGCGCGCTCCTCGGGGAGATAGCGCAGGCCGGCCCGTATCCATCCCCGCCCGCTACCGAGCATGAACGCGGCGAGGATCAGAATCGTGACCAGGGCGAAGATCGAGTTCACGATCCCCAGCCCGAGGTCGCGTAGCGTGGCCGCGGCGCCACCGAGCTTGCTCGGTAGCTTGTTCGCCTCGTCCTCGAGCGTCTGGGTTATGTCGTAGTCGGCGTTGAGCTCGCGCAGGCGGTCGTTCTCGTTCACGAACATGGTGATGTCGTTGGCGTACTGGGGTGCGTTCTCGGCCAGGTTGTTGCCCTCGGTGACGAGGGGCGGCACCAGGAGTGCTCCGAGAATGAACGGCACCGCGAGCAACCCGAGGTACACGATCGTGATCGCGAACCCCCGTTTCATCCGCTGCTCCAAGAAGTTGACCGGCCCCGCCAGGGCGACGGCGAGGAAGGTGGCGATGAGCAGCCAGCCGAGCGGGCGGCGCAGCAGGTAGATGATGTAGAGGCCGATCGCCACGGCCACCACGATCAGCACCGTCCTGATCACGAAGCGGCTGCCGGGAACCTGACCCGAGTTCATCGTTAGGCCACCAAATGCTCGGCGATCGCGCCTACGCCGAGCAGCCCCGGCCCGGTGTGCGTGCTGACCACGGGTCCGACCTCGCTCACGAAGAGCGGCTCGCGCCCGAAGATCTCGTGGCAGCGCTCGATGAGGCGTTCGGCCTGGTCGGGCGCCGAGATGTGCTGGACCACCCAGGCGTCGGCACCCGACTCGTGGCGCTGGCGGGCGTAGTCCACCATGCGCTCGAAGGCGCGGGCGCTGGTGCGCACCCGTTCGACCGGAGTCAACTCCGACTCCACCGTGAGGATGGGCTTGATGCGCAGCGTCGAGCCGATCCACGCGCTGGCCGCGCCGATACGCCCGCCCCGCCTGAAGAACTCGAGTGTGTCCACGGCGAACCACATCTTCAGATCCGCGCGCGCAGCCCGGGCGCGCTCCTCCACCTCCTCCGCGTTCGCTCCCGAGACGGCTGCCTTGGCGGCGGCCACCACGACAATCCCCAGGCCACCGGCGGTGGTCTTCGAGTCGACCACCTTCACGCGCTCACCTCCCTGGCCCTCGCGCGCGAGCTGTTCGGCTGCCTGGGCGGCCGCCCCGGCGGTGCCCGACAGGCCGGCCGAGATGTGGATGGAGACTACGTCGCGGCCCGCCGCCAACAGGGGCTCGTAGGCGCCGATGAAGTCACCCACCGAGGGCTGCGAGGTGGTGGGCAGCGACTCCGCACCCCGCAGCTCCTCGAAGAAGGCGAGGTAGTCGGTGATGTCGGTCTCGCGCTCGACGCGGTCCGGTCCGAACACCACGTAGAGGGGGACGGGGGTGATGTCGAGCTCGTCCGCGAGCTCAACGGGTAGATAGGCGGTGGTGTCGGTTACTACGGCTACGGGCGGCATGGCGTCGCAGCCTACCCCTACTCACCCCGGACCCTAGACTCGCCTGACCTCATGCCCAAGACCCTCCTCACCGGCGCCACCGGCTTCATCGGAGCACACCTGGCCCGCGCCCTCGTGGAGAGGGGAGACGCGCTGCGCGTCACGGTTCGAGACGGCTCCGACACGAGCGAGATCGATCACCTCGATCTCGAGAAGGTGAAGTGCGACGTGCTCGACCGCCGCTCGGTGCGACGTGCGCTCAAGGGTGTCGACAAGGTCTTCCACGCCGCCGGGATGACCTCTGTGCGGCCCGAGGACGCGCAGCGCCTCTTCGAGGTCAACCTCGGAGGCGTGCACACGGTGCTCGGCGAGTGCCTGCGCGCGGATGTCGGGCGTGTGATCCTCACCTCGAGCGCGGCTGCCCTGGGTCCGGCCAGGCGCGGCGAGGCGGCCGACGAGGATCAGCTCTTCACCGCCGGTCATCTGGGCATCCCCTACGTGAACTCGGTGCACGAAGCGGAGTCCGAGGCCTTCCGGCTGGCGGCTCGCGGTCTGTCGCTGGTGTGCGTGAACCCCTCGGTGGCGCTCGGGCCGGGCGACATCCACGTGACGTCCACGCGCCTCGTGCGCTCGTTTCTCCTCGGCAGGGTGCCCGCCTACGCCGACGGCGGGCTCAACGTGGTGGACGTGCGCGACGTGGCCACCGGTCACCTCCTGGCCGATGAGCACGGCCGAACCGGGGAGCGATACATCCTCGGTGGGCGCAACTTCACCTTCGACCGGCTCTTCGCTGACCTGGGGCGCCTGAGCGGCGTGGACCCTCCGCTCAAGGTGCCCCGCACCCTGGCGGCGGGCGCGGCGAGCATGCTGCGGATCGGTCCCGGCCGCACCACGCTTTCCGCCCAGGAGGTGCTGGCGGCCAGCCAGTTCTGGACCTACCGTTCGACGAAGGCCAAGCGCGAGCTGGGGTGGAAGGCGCGGCCCCACGAAGAGACCCTCGAGTCCACCGTGGCCTGGTACCTGGAGCGCGAGCATGACCGGATCGTGCGCTCGCGCCGCTCGCAGGGCCTTCAGTACAAGCTCGCGGGTGCAGCGATCTCGGTGTCCGAGGACGCGCTGTCCACCGCCGGCCGGGTGCTGCGCGGGCTCGGTTTGACCGAGCGCCTGCGCGGCTAATCTTCCGGGACATGGCCGTTCTCTACCGGTGCAAGGCTCCTACCGACCTGGTGTGTCGCTGCGGCAAGGTGGCCCGTAGGCTGCGGGCCATGGACATCGATTACGCCGAGGTGCGCGTGCCCTTTCTCAAGCGCGACCGGCCCGACGTGGATGAGCTCACCGGACAGCGCTGGGTACCGGTGCTCGTGGACGGCGAGCAGGTGGTCGCGGACTCGCACCGCATCCTCGAGTACCTAGACCACCTCGAGGGCTCTCGCGCCTCCGCGGCGGACGCCCCGGCCGGGGCGGAGCCGGCCTGATGCCGCGCTTGCCGGCTGCCGGCCTGGCCCGCGCGGGCCGCCGAGCCTGGCCCGTGATGCTGATGGCCTGGGAGCGCTGGCAGGCGCTGCCCGAAGCAGACAAGGAGCGCTACCGCGCCCAGGCCCGCGCCTACGCGGACCGGGGCCGCCGCGTAGTGGAGCACCGCCGCCGCGGGCGCGGCGGCCTTTAGTCGCGAGCCCGACGCAGAACCGTTACACGACGGGGCGTTTCGAGCCCCTGCCGTAACGCCGCAGGCGCCACGATCGGGGCATGGCGGGCGAGTGGCCGGAAACGACGATATGCGGGACGCAACGAGCCACTCGGCCGCGGGACGCAACGAGCCACTCGGCCGCGAGACGGGGCGATAGCCCGGCTCGCCGACGCGCAGCACGGCGTCGTTTCGCTAAGCCAGTTGCTCGATCACGGGCTTTCGGCTAGCGCCGTTCGCAGCCGCGTGACAGCCGGCCGGCTGCACAAGGTCCACCGGAGCGTGTACGCCGTCGGCCGGGCGACGCTCACGCGCGAGGGACGCTGGATGGCGGCGGTCCTGGCTTGTGGCGAGGGAGCGTTGCTCTCGCACCGGTCGGCCGGTGCGCTTTGGGGGCTGCGGTCGAGCTCGAGGCAGCTAACGGAGGTCACCACACCGTCTCGAAGCGGCCGGACACGTGCGGGCATCGAGGTGCACAGCGGCGCAGGGATCGCACCTCAGGACGTGGCAGCGGAAGAAGGAGTCCCGTGCACCAACGTCGTCCGCACCTTGCTCGACCTCGCTGGCTGCCTCTCGCCGGCGGCTCTCGAACGCGCAGTGCACAGGGCCGAGACGCTGCGCCTCTACGACGGTTTGGCCATGGAGGAGCTAGTCAAGCGCGCCGGCAAGAAGCGAGGAGTGGCGGTGCTGCGCACGGTGCTCACAGAGGGAGACTTCACCGGTCCAGGGACCAAGAGCGTGCTGGAGGAGCGCTTCTTCGACCTGTGCTCGACCTACCGCATCCCTCGCCCGCAGGTGAACAGCTTCGTTGAGGGATTCGAGGTGGACTTCGTTTGGCGCGATCAGCGGCTGATCCTCGAGACCGACAGCCGCGCCTTCCATAGCCACTGCCGCGACGTAGTACGCGACCACGCCCGCGACCAAGGGCTTGACACCGCCGGGTGGCGCATTCGGCGCGCCACGTTCAATCAGGTCACCTACGAGCCGGCCGCTCTGGCGGAGCGGCTGAGGGGCTGGCTGGTCGGGGGCGCCTAGCCCTGCCGCCGCCCGTCAGTCCAGGCGGTTCTCGAGCGGGATGGGCCCCTGTGCGACGGGGCCGTCCGAGATCGGCGCGACGGATGTGTCGTCGTCATCGTCGGCCGGGTCCACCCCGAGGCGGTCGGCCAACTCGCCGGACTCGTACATCTCGAGCACGATGTCGCAGCCGCCGACCAGCTCGCCGTCCACGAAGAGCTGAGGAGAGGTGGGCCAACCCGATACCGCAGCCAGCTCCTGCTTGATGCGCGGGTCGGGGAGAATGTCGAGGGCGGCGTACTGCACGCCGAGCGCGTTCAGTGCGCCCGCGGTTCGCATCGAAAACCCGCACGCGGGCTGCTCGGGCGTTCCCTTCATGAACAGCATCACCTTGTTCTCGGCGATGGCTCCCTCGATGAACTCACGGATCTCGGTGGTCTCCACGGAAAGGGTCTCCTTAGGGCGTCGAAGTCTTGATCGAAAGCGCGTGAATCGGACCGCCAACCTCGTCGCCGAACACGCCGTACACAAGCTGGTGCTGCTCGATCCGGCTGAGCCCCGCGAAGCGATCGGAAACGATCTCCGCGCGGAAGTGGTCGCCTCCGCCCGTAAGGTCGTCGACGTTTACCTGGGCGCCGGGGAAGGCATCCTGGATGCGCTGCTCGAGCTCAGATGCCTGGGGCACCCGATTCACGATAGCGCCGGGCCCTTGGGGCGCTATATTTCGTGAAGCAATGGTTACTCTCACTGACATCGCAGCGGAGAAGGTCAAGGGTTTTCTCTCCACGCAGGAGTCCGAGGGCGAGATCGGCCTTCGGGTCGGCGTGCGCGGTGGAGGCTGTTCGGGCTTCCAGTACGCGCTGGCTCTCGACGAGCGCAAGGATGAGGATCTCGTGTTCGATTACGACGGCATTCGCCTGATCGTGGACCCCGCCTCGATGCGCTACGTGGACGGCTCCGAAGTCGACTACACCGAGAGCCTCATGGGCTCGGGCTTCGAGGTCAACAACCCGAACGTCACCGCTTCGTGCGGCTGCGGCTCCTCCTTCCGCATCGCGGAAGAAGAGCCTTCCTGCGGCGCCACCGCCTAGTCGGCGGCGCGCGCTTCTCGCCGGCGAATTACGCGGATCGCCGGACTCGCGGTGCGTAGCCCGCGGGCCGAGACGCGGACCCTTCGAAGTCCCGGCCCTCCGCGGGGGCGGTAGCGCACCACGGCGCGACCGCGCCGGTTGGTGCGCGCGCGCCTGGAGCCGATCCGGACGCGGGCGCCGGCCAGCGCGAACCGGCGGCGGCCCACCACGCGGGTTACCCGAAAGCGCACGCGTGTACGGCGCCCCGCCCGGATTCGGCGCGGAGCGATCGCCACGCGAATGCGCCCACAAGTCCGCCGAGGCAGAGCGCGGTCGAAGGGCAGAGCAGTGTCGAATCCGCAGCCGGCGGCGTTCTCGAGCCGGACGCTCCCGGTGCCTTGGCCGGAGACGCGGTTGCCTTGGCGCCGGAGCGTGACGACGCTGGTCGGCGGTGCGGCGAAGCTGTAGCGAAGGCCCCACGCCTCGCCCCGCTGGGCAACCGTCTTGTAGGTCCACTCCTCAGGGGCGGCGGGGACGGGCCGGAAGAGTCCCCACGAGATGGCGTCGCGCAGGTGCCGGCGCCAGTAGGGCCAGTCGTGGACGCCCGCCAGCGGAACGTAGGTGGTGTCCACGCGGGCCGCTCGTGCCGCGGCCACGAGCTCTTCGGACTGTGGGCGCAGCCCGGCCTCGACCACACCTCCGGCCAGCACGGCCGACGGCGAGCCCGGCATGCCCGGTTCGGCCTTGCCGTCGCCCACCGTCACGTAGAGGCGCGTGTGGCGCAGGTTCTCCGCCAGGCGAGTGGGGTTGTGGCCGGTGGCGTAGAAGCCGTCGATCGGCCCGAAGATGTCGGTGTACTCCACTTCTCCCACAGCCCGCAGCCCTGCCTCCACCTCCGGGCGCTGATGCTGCACGAACCCCGAGAAGGAAGCCGCCGAGCCGAAGTAGCCCGGCAGCTGGGTGGCCAGCCATGCGGCCCCAAAACCCCCCATCGAGAGCCCGGCAATGGCGTGGTTGCTCCGGCCGGGGAGCACGCGCAGCTCGCGCTCGACCTGAGGCACGAGCTTGTCGATGTAGAAGCGCTCCCACCC
>Ga0136640_10001102_pt1 | contig 10712 bp, 6 predicted proteins | sample AntDrymUQ8642106_2_FD_105498 | JGI IMG/M metagenome (GOLD analysis project Ga0136640, IMG submission 105498) | Polar desert sand microbial communities from Dry Valleys, Antarctica - metaG UQ864 (21.06) | ecosystem: Environmental > Terrestrial > Soil > Desert | place: Antarctica: Dry Valley...
TCATCAATCTTTTCCAGTGCAGCTTCTTCGCCAGCTTTGATGAATTCGTCCATTTTACCGATTTCGTCAGGTCGGAGATGCGAAATTTTCGGAATTATCACGATATTGGCGCGATAATGCTGATGTTTGGCGGCAGTTCTGAGAAGCATCATCGCTGATTGAAAAAAGACGCCGAGCAACGTTGAAGGCGAACCCCAATAAGTTGCGCCCGAAGAAAGTACGTCAACTGCAATAACAATTTCCGCGCCTAATTTTTTCACTGCTCTAGTCGGAACCGGTGCGACCACACCGCCGTCAATAAGCTTTCGGCTTCGATCATCTTCGAGCGGCGTAAACACGCCCGGCAAAGCGCAACTTGCGCGGACGGCGAAAACTAAATCACCCGTGTCGCGCAGAATAACTTCTTCGCCTGTTTCTAAATCGCAGGCGACAGCCGCGAAGGGAATCGGCAAATCTTCAAAATTTCTAAAAGGAAAATTTTGCTTGATAAAATTACCCATCGGCGCATTTGATAGCAATCCCTTCGGCGAAAAGGAAAATCCGGTCATATTAAACCAGCTAATTTTGCGTGCCATTTTGATTATTTCTTCCACGCTCATTCCGCACGCCGCGGCGCCGCCCGCAAATGAACCGGCGGAAGTCCCGGCGATAAAATCAATCGGGATATTGTGCGCGGCTAAAACTCGCAAAACACCTAAGTGTGCAAAGCCGCGCGCCGCGCCGCCGGAAAGTGCTAAACCGATTTTTTTCCGAGCCATATTATTAGTCAGTAACTAAAAGTGATAACAAAACTTTTTTCACTATTCACTATTCACCATCAGATTTTACTTTTTCAGAAACTTTCGACATTCTATCACTTAACAAAAATTTAACTTATGACTTCAATAGAAACTTTATCCTTTCTGAGAGCCACTACCAGCGCGGACATCGCGGCCGGCGAAAAGGTTTGTCCTGTTTGTGCGAGGGAAGTGCAGTATGAATTTGTCCCGCTTCCGCTTGTCGATGAAGAATTGCAAAAACTTATCCGCGCCAATTCGCCCGACACACAACTGTTTGAAGTTGTTTGTGCGCGGTGTCTGCGGTTGTTTGAACACGCCAAAGAGCATATTTTACGCGATGCGGCAATGACCAAAGACGGGTCTCATGTACTTTCAACGCCACTCCGGCTTGATGCCCTCCCGCTTTTTACGGGCAAAAGCGTGACCATCGCTTTTCTCGATTCGGGTTTTTATCCGCACGCCGATTTGACGACGCCTGAAAACCGGATTTTGGCTTATCAAGATATGAGCGCCAAGGACGGTGAAATCGCATCGCTTTTTAAAAGCGACGTTTCGAGCTGGCATGGAATGATGACCTCGGTGGTCGCGGCGGGAAACGGTTCGCTGTCGAACGGTTTTTATCGCGGAATTGCGCCGGCTGCAAATGTTGTTCTCGTCAAACTGGCGCGCACGGGTCGCATCACCGAGCAAAATATTCAAGACGGACTCGAATGGATTTTGGAAAATCGCACAAAATACGCCATTCGCGTCGTGAATATTTCAGCCGGCGGCGATTTTGAGCAAAGCTACTTGCACGATTCGCTTTCGCAGACGGTTGAAGAATGTGTCGCACAGGGAATCACTATTATTTGCGCGGTTGGAAATGCCGGACATCTGCCGACGCACCCTGTTTTTCCGCCTGCCAGTTCCCCTTCGGCAATTAGCGTTGGCGGGCTTGACGACAATAATTCAATTAATCGCGCGCGGCGCGGAATGTACCGCTCAAGTTATGGTCCGACGCTCGACGGTTTTCAGAAACCGGAAATTATCGCCCCCTCGATCTGGGTTCCCGCGCCGATTTTGCCCAATACGCCGACGGCAAATCAAGCTGCGCTGCTGGAAGTTTTAGACAAAGCGGAAGACGCCGAATTACACTCGATTATTCAAGCCAATGCGGGCGTTGAACCGTATTTAGATGTGGCGCTCGATCGTCCGGCGTATATGATTCGGCAGATTATTGCACTAAAGTTGCGAGAGGAAAATGTAATCACGCGCCATTATAAGTATGTTGACGGAACAAGCTTTGCCGCGCCGATTGTGTCGTCGGTCGTCGCGCAGATGCTTGAAGCAAATCCGCGCCTGACACCGCAAAAAATTAAACGTATTTTAATTTCAACGGCTGAGAGACTTCCGCATTATGAAGTTGACCGGCAAGGCTGGGGTGTAATTGACCCACGCAAAGCAGTTGAAACAGCGTTGTCGTTTGTTTGAAGAAGAGAGCGGCGCACAGAGAATACTGAGAAAAAATCAAAACGATAAACAAAATTTACAGGATCAAATCAAAATAAAATTTGGGTTTATCCCTGCATGCATCTGCGGTTGAGTTTTCTCTGCGCGCTCTCTGGCTAAAATTGTGGCTAAAATTACTGATTGATAAAATTATAAAACACAACGCCTGTTGCCTGAACGCTGCGGTCACCGACTTTGACCGGATTAAACCTTGATTGACGGGCAGCAGCCTCGGCAGGCGCGCGAAGCATCGGATGTCCGCCGGTTGCTCTGGCGGATAAAACATTTCCGCTTTCATCAACTAAAACCTGAACGGTAACGCGACCCGAAGCTCGCACTTGCCTTGCCGTCGGCGGATAAGCAGGCGTCGGCAAATTAACGGCTCGACCATTTAGAACTCCGGCATTAACCGGACGATTACTCGGCGGAGCCGTTATTGAAGGCAACGGTCTCGGCAAAGTGTTAGCGGGTGTCGGTGTTATGGTTGGTCTCGTATTGACCGGCGTTGACGGTGGCGGTGTTGCCGAATTCATGTTATTTGAATTTTGATTGGCGTTCGCGTTTGGCGTCGGAGCTATGCTCGGTGTCGGCGACGGTCTCGGAGTTGGAGTTTTGACAGCGATGTTTGTGTTTCGGCTGGTATTTGTATTGATATTTATATTTAGATTGCCGTTGAAATCTGTATTACTGTTGAAATCGACGAGCGAATTGCCAACGCTGAGATTAGTATTCAAATTGACATCAATCGGACTCAAGTTAGTATTGATATTGACATTTTGATTGTTTTCACCGGAATCCCTATTGCCTAAAAACAGAAAAGCTCCGCCCGCGCCTGCCAAAAGTACAATCGTTCCCAAAATTGTTAAAAAAACAATTTTCGACGTGTTTGATTTTTGCGGAATCGGTTGGCGGTAGACTTGAGTGGTTTTTGTCCCAACCGTAGGCACGATCTTTTTTTCAGTTGTCGGAATAATAATGCGAGGTTTCGATTCCCGAGCGTTTTCTGTTTTATCGGCGGGCGGCAGAGGTTTACGTCGAATAACGGTTTCTTCGCCGAAGTCGTCTTCGACCGCGCTTTCACTCGGCATTTCGGTAAAATTCGGTTGGTTTTCTTCAACCAGCGGTGTACCGTCTTTGGTGCAAAAACGCAAAATTTCTTCGTCGAAACGTGTTTGGCAGGTAGGACAAAATTTCATAGTTCTGTTTATAAAATCCGTTTTTCAATTTTTCTAAAACTGTGTAACAATTTGTGATTACGCATTCTATCACGAACTTTTAGCGTAAAGAAAATATTGCGCCAATTTCAAACTTCCATCAATTAAACAGCATCATAAAATTATTGTGAAAGATTATCAACGCTTTGTCGCCGCGCGCATCGGGCGCGTTCGAGTGTCGGGTTTGCATCTTTTTGAGGAAAATATTTTATACTTTTTACTCTACCAATTCTTATCCCTCCTGCTTATCCTCTTCATCACTGTTAAAATATATTTGTGCGAAGAAAAATTAGTATTATCGGCGCGGGTTTGGGCGGACTTTCCGCCGCGATTCGGCTTGCCAATTCAGGTTTTGAAGTAACGATTTTAGAGAAGAACGAAACCGTCGGCGGCAAAGTAAATACGCTCGAATCAAACGGTTACAAATTCGATACCGGCGCGAGCCTTCTGACTATGCGCCGCGTTTTGGAAGATTTATTTGAGTTTGTGGGGCGCGATATAAAAGATTACCTCAACATAGTTTCGTGCGAGCCGATTTGCCGTTATTTCTGGTCGGACGGCATAACGCTTGATGCTTCAACCGATTTAAAAAGGACGGAAAACGAAATCGCTCGGATTGCACCTGTTGACGCGGCAAATTTTCGTCGATTCTTAGCCGATGCGAAACGGAAGTTCGAGATTGCCGAAAAGACTTTTCTCGCGCATAGTCTAAATGATTTACCGCGGTTTTTGCATCCGAAATATTTTAAAGATTTAATCGCTATTTCCAGCTTAAAAACTCTCGACGAACACAACGGGAGTTTTTTCCGGTCGCCGAAAATTCGGCAGCTTTTCAACCGTTTCGCCACTTACAACGGTTCCTCACCCTTTGAAACGCCGGCGATATTCGCCCTTGTTCCGTATGTCGAATTTGGTTTGGGAGCGTGGTATGCGCGCGGCGGAATGTATGAAATTCCGCGAGCCTTGGAAAAATTGGCAAGAGAATTAAACGTTAAGATCAAAACGAACTGCGAAGTTGAAAAGATTGAAATTGAGAATGGAAAAGCATTCAGGGTTCGTCTAAAAAACGGCGAAATTCTACCAAGCGATTTTGTTATTTCAAACGCCGACGCGATTGAAACTTACCGCAGTTTGATTGATGAAGAGAAGCGCAAAAATTTTTCCGACAAGAAATTAAATAAAATCGAGCCGTCGTCGAGCGGTTTCGTTCTGCTGCTCGGCGTAAAAAAGCGGTTTCCAAATCTCTCCCATCACAATATCTTTTTTTCCGACAATTACAAAGCCGAGTTCGACGCGATTTTCAAAGAAAAACGCCTTGCGATGAATCCGACAATTTATGTCTGCGCGGCGTCGCGAACTGACGAAACGCAAGCGCCGGAAGGTTGCGAAAATTTATTTATTTTGGTCAACGCGCCATATACAAGTTCACAAACTGTTTGGAAAAAAGAAGCAAAAAATTACCGAGATTTAATCGTGAAAAAGCTGGAAACTTTTGGTTTGAAAGATTTGGAAACTTCGATTGAGTTTGAACAAACTATCACGCCCGAAGATTTTGAAAATAAATATAACGCCAATCGCGGCTCAATTTACGGCGTTTCGTCAAACGGAATTTTCTCGGCTTTTCTTCGTCCGCCAAACAAAGCGCGCGACATCGAAAATTTGTATTTCGTCGGCGGCGCAACACACCCAGGTGGCGGCATCCCGCTTGTTTTATTGTCGGGTAAAATGGCTTCAGAGTTAATATCGAGAAAATTAACCGCCGCCGAACGCGGATAAACGTAGATAAATCAAGGGTTTATTTGGTTGCAAGAGCCGCGAATAAAAACTATTAAATTTAGTTTTAGTAACTCCGATATTCTACTTTAAACGTTTACTATCAAGACGTTTTACGTTTATTATAAAGAAAAATTCGACTATAATTGAACAATTATGAAACAGTGTCCAAGTTGCCGAACAAATTATACTGACGATTCGCTTAAATATTGTCTGCAAGACGGAACAGAGCTTGTGGAAAACAGAGCTTTAGGCTCGGGAACCGAAGCTATTGACGATGCGGAAACGGTTGTTTCACCGCGTCAGGTTGAGCCGATCAGAATCGATGTGCCGGATTCTCAATGGCGTAGTTGGGAAGAGAGCAAGCAAGTAAAAGTTCGACCCACTGAAACTGTGCCAATTCAGCCGGTACAAATTGAACCCGCGCCGACAAAATCGAACACAACTTCGACAGTTTTATTGACCGTTCTGGGAATGCTTGCGCTCCTTGCAATAGCGGGAATCGGCGGCTGGCTTTATTTGAATAACAGAAAAACTGAAGTTGCGGTTAACGTCAATACCAGCGCGCCGAACAGCCGCTCTATTAATGCGAACGCGGTGGTGACCAACCAGGAATTGAATGCCAATCTCGCTGCACCGCCCCAAACTCCGAAAGCCACGCTGACTCCGGCTCCAAAACCAACGCTCAATTCGGAGCAATCTCAAGCCGTCACAGACGACGTTGAAAATCTGGTTGACGAGTGGAAAGCTTCTTCGGAAAATCTTGAACTTGATGCGCATTTAAGTCAGTATGCCCCGACGGTTGATTATTATAAAGGCGGAAAAATTGGGCTGGCAAAGGTTCGCGCCGATAAACAACGCGCCTATGAACAATTTGATTCGATAACCTTTAACATCACGAATATGAAGGTTACGCCCGATGCTTCAGGCGAGAAAGCAAGCGCGATTTTTGACAAAGAATGGACGTTTGAAGGTGAAAATAAATTCTCAAGCGGCAAAGTTCAGCAACAACTAACGCTTAATAAAATTGACGGAAAATGGAAAATTACGGGCGAGAAAGATTTGAAAATTTATTACATTGAATAAAAAGATGACAACGGTCTTTGGGAAAACAGAAAAAACTAGCACGAATTACACTAGTAGATAGAAAGTTTAAAAGGGCAAAAGTCCAAAAGTAGAAAAGTCTATTTCACTTATCACGCTTTCACTTTTTAATTTTTCTTATTCGTGCCATTCGTGTAATTCGTGGCTAAATTTCTTTCGTCTCTGTTCGCGTTTGTTCGTCGCTAAAATTCCTTATGAAGGCTTTGCGTTTTGAAAACAACCGTCTAAAACTTGCTAAAATCTCTAGACCGAACTCTGAAACGGAAGCACTCGTTCGAGTGCTGAAGTCGGGAATCTGCAATACGGATTTGGAAATCGTCAAAGGTTATGCCAATTTTAGCGGCACTATCGGACACGAATTTGTCGGCATCGTTGAAAAAGCGACAGACGCGCCCGATTTAATCGGAAAAAGAGTGGTCGGCGAAATAAATGCGGGCTGCGGAAACTGCGAATCGTGTCAAAAGGGTGACCCGCGACATTGCCCGAAACGAACCGTTCTCGGAATTGTTGGACGCGACGGCGCGCACGCCGAATTTCTCAATCTGCCAGCAAAAAATCTTTTCAAAGTTCCCGAGAATGTCTCGAATGAGCAAGCCATTTTCACCGAACCGCTCGCGGCGGCATTTGGCATTACCGAACAAGTCGAAATTTTGCCGGAAATGCAGGTGGCGGTCATCGGCGACGGCAAACTCGGGATTTTATGCGCGCTGAGTTTGGCGTTAAAGAGCAGAAATGTTTTTTTAATCGGCAAACACCAGGGAAAGTTGCGGCTAGTCGAGAATAAAAACGTCGAAACGATTTTGGTTGAAGATGCAGCAAAGTTCAACAAAAGTTTTGATGTTGCTGTTGAAGCAAGCGGCTCGGAAAGCGGATTTGAATCGGCACTCGATTTACTGAAACCGCGCGGAAAATTAGTTTTGAAATCTACCTTTCACGGCGCGGCAAAATGGAGCGCGTGGCGCGTTGTCGTTGACGAAATAACAGTTGTCGGCTCGCGCTGCGGACGATTTGCACCGGCGCTCGAACTTTTGAAAAACAGAGAAATTGATGTTGAAAATCTGATCAGCGAACAATTTAGTCTAAGTAAAGGCATTAAAGCGATGACCCGCGCCGGACAAAAAGACATGATGAAAGTAATACTATCAATGACGAATTAAGAATTAAGAATTAGGAGAATAATTAAGATTTAAGAAAGGGTAAACGAAATTGACAATGAAGTTTTTTCTATTAATTCGTAATTGATAATTCGTCATTCGTCATTGTTTTTTGTCTTTTGTTATACTTGTTGAAAGAGAATATTTCTTGCCAGAATCTTGAGTTTTAAGGAGAAAGCAATTTATGACCATTGACCGAAAAGAATCTAAAAAAGCTTTGCCGCGTGCAGGGCGAATGTGGCTTGCTAATTTTATTTTGATGTTTTTTGTATTTGGTGTGAGCGCCAACTTTTCAATTGCCCAGGTAAATAACACCGAAAAGGTTAGAGATTTATCGGCTACTCCTGAAAGACTTTCCGCTTCGTTCGCCCAGGTTTCAAAAAAGGTTGAGCTCGCCGTCGTCAATATTGACACCAAAGGTAAAGTTCCCGAAATAACCTCAAAAGGTGTCAAACCGCCGGAAGATGCGGACGATATTATGGAGTTTTTCCGCCGCCAAATGCCACAGCGTCCGAGTTCTGCCGTCGGAAGTGGTTTTATTGTCGATAAAAGAGGTTATATTCTGACGAATTTTCACGTTGTTGAAGATGCTTCGCGCGTTTTGGTTCGCTTGCAGTCAGGGGAGGAGTTTGTCGGGAAAATTATCGGCGCTGACCAGGAAACCGATTTGGCGGTTTTGAAGATTGATACTGGGCGTGATTTGCCGTTTATCAAGTTCGGCAATTCTGACAACGCGCAAGTTGGCGATTGGGTTTTAGCAATTGGTTCGCCGTTTGGACTTGCTCAGACCGTGACGGCAGGTATTATTTCGCAAACAAAGCGCGAAACGCCTTACGCCAGTCTTTTTCAAAAATTTATTCAAACCGACGCAGCAATCAATCGTGGAAATTCCGGCGGTCCACTCGTCAATATGGATGGCGAAGTCATCGGCATAAATTCGCAGATTGCGACCTCAACCGGAGATTATAACGGAATCGGATTTGCTCTGCCGTCAAACGAAGCGACAAATGTTTACAATCAAATTGTGCAAACCGGCAAAGTTAAACGCGGTTATTTGGGGGTCATTTTAGATTCGGTGAGAGCGGAATTTGCTAAAGTTTATGAACTACCCGAAGCCAGGGGCGCGATTGTAACGGATGTGCGTGATCCGAAGAGCGCCGCGGGCAGTGCCGGCTTGCAGGCAGGTGACGTTATTTTGGAATATAACGGGGAAAAAGTTGCGGGCGCGCAGGATTTGATTCAAAAGGTTGCTCAAACAGAACCGCTTAAAGAGATTAATCTGCTTTATGTGCGTGATAGCGGCGGCAGAATGGAACGTAAAACGACAATTGTGAAGGTCGGCGAGCGTCCGACAAAAACTATTAATATTGGCGATGAACCCGCCAGAAAACTCCCCGTCGGCGATCAAAAGAAACAGACCGAGCCGTTTGGGTTAACTTTAGGCGAAATAACGCCGCAAATTGTCGCGCTTTATAAACTTGAAGACAAAAAAGGGATAGTCGTCAAAAATATCAACCCGGCGAGTTTTATTGCGGACGTAAAAAGTTCCAACGGCACGGGCGCGGCTCTTAATGAAGGTGATTTGATTCAGCGCATCAACCGCGTTTCGGTCACTGATTTGAAAACCTTCAACGAAGTTGCTGCGAAATTAAAAAAAGGCGATGCGGTCGTTTTGCAAATTCAAAACTACGATTTTCAGACGGGCAGCCTTCAACATCGTATCGTGCAATTTACGGTACAGTAATTTAGTTTCAAGTTTCAGGTTTCAAGTTAGCTAAGCAATTACATGAAACCTGAAATTCTTATTTATGGTAAAAGCAAAAGAAGCAAAAAAATCAAATAAAAAAGCGATAGGCAAAGCCGAAACTTATCATAATTACATCGGCGGCAAATGGGTGAAATCTCTCTCGGACGAATGGTTTGAGAATTTGAATCCGGCGGATACAACCGATGTTGTCGGGCGTTTCCCGAAGTCGAACAAGGAAGATGTTGAAAGGGCGGTCGAAGCGGCAAAAAACGCGGCGACTCGCTGGCGCAGAACTCCCGCGCCGAAACGAGCTGAAATTCTGTTCAGGCTGGCAAGAATTTTAGAGCGCGATAAAGATAAATTTACGCGCGAAATGACCCGCGAGATGGGCAAAGTTTTGAAAGAAGCGGGAGGAGACGTGCAGGAAGCGATTGACTGCACATATTACACAGCGGGCGAGGGACGACGGCTACACGGCTTTACTACTCCGGCAGAGATGCCGAATAAATTTGCGATGTGTGTCCGACAACCAGTCGGAATTTGCGGATTGATTACGCCGTTTAATTTTCCGATGGCAATTCCGAGTTGGAAATTGATTCCCGCGCTGGTTTGCGGCAACACGGTCGTTATCAAATCAGGCGAAGACGTTCCGCTTTCCACAATCAATCTTGTTAAATCCTGCGAAGAAGCCGGAATTCCGAAGGGCGTGGTCAATCTCGTCAACGGATACGGGGCGGATGTCGGCGCACCGCTCGTTAATCATCGGGATATTCGCTTAATTTCGTTTACGGGCTCGACTGACACAGGCAGAATCATTGCCGAACAATGCGCTAATCAAAACAAAATTGTTTCTTTAGAAATGGGCGGCAAAAACGCGATTATCGTGATGGATGACGCCGACATTGACAACGCCGTCGAAGGCTCGCTCTGGGGAGCGTTCGGAACTTCCGGACAACGTTGCACCGCTTCTTCGCGCTTGGTTGTCCACAAAAAAGTTTACAAAAAATTCTGCGAAAAATTGGTCGAACGTGTTAAGAAATTAAAACTCGGCAACGGACTGGACGAAAAAACCGAAGTTGGACCGGTTATTAATCAAGCCGCGATGGAAAAAATTCTCGGTTACATCGAGATCGGGCAGAAAGAAGATAAAGCCACGCTTGCCTACGGCGGAAACCGTCTGACAACGAGCGATTACAAAAACGGTTATTTTATTGAACCGACTGTTTTCACCGATGTGGCGCCGAATCATCGAATCGGGCAGGAAGAAATTTTTGGACCCGTTACGAGCGTTATTCCGTTCAATGATTTAGAAGAAGCGATCGACATTGTAAATAACGTCAAATACGGGTTGTCATCCGCAATTTACACGCAAGACGTCAATAGGGCGTTTTACGCGATGCAGGAACTGTACACGGGAATTTGCTATGTTAATTCGGCGACGATCGGCGCGGAA
>Ga0136640_10001103_pt1 | contig 10703 bp, 10 predicted proteins | sample AntDrymUQ8642106_2_FD_105498 | JGI IMG/M metagenome (GOLD analysis project Ga0136640, IMG submission 105498) | Polar desert sand microbial communities from Dry Valleys, Antarctica - metaG UQ864 (21.06) | ecosystem: Environmental > Terrestrial > Soil > Desert | place: Antarctica: Dry Valley...
CTCCTGTGCCTCGTATTCGCCGTAGAAGGGGGTGCCCGCCGAGTCCGAGCCCGGGCCGGCGTGGTCGCGGCCCACGATCAGGTGCGTGGCGCCGTGGTTGCGGCGAATGATCGCGTGCCACAGCGCCTCCCTCGGCCCGGCCATGCGCATGGCAAGCGGAAGCAGAGCGAGCATCGCGGTGTCCGGCGGATAGCGCTCCAGCAGCGCGCGGCAGCAGCGGATCCGCGTGTAGTGGTCCACGTCGCCGGGCTTGGTGGCGCCCACCACGGGGTGCAGCAGCACGTGGCCGTCGACCTCGGCCGCGGCCCGCCGCGTCAGCTCCTGGTGCGCGCGGTGCATCGGGTTTCGCGTCTGGAAGGCCACCACCCGGCTCCAGCCCCGTCGCTCCAGCTCGCCCCGCACCTCCGTGGGCGTCAGGCGAAGGGCGGTGAAGTCGTGGTGCCTGGGCTGCTGCACGCCCTCCAGGGGTCCCGAGACGTAGCTCTCGTTGGTGTGAAAGAGCAGCTCGTTCACCCCGGGGTGGGCGTGGCGCGTGGTCGCGTACACCGCCTCCGCCTCGTGGCGGCGGTCTGGCTTCCACGCCTCCTCGACGCGGATCGCCGCCACCATCACGCCCTCGGGGTCGCGGAGGGCGAGTGGCTCTCCCGGCTCGAGGCAGCTGGTCAGCGTCTCGGGCAGGTCGAGCATGACCGGGATCGGCCACAGGGTTCCGTCGGCCAGCCGCACCGACTCGCAGACCGACTCGTAGTCCTCTCGCCCCAGAAAGCTCCGCAGAGGAGAGAAGGCGCCGCTGAGCAGCAGCTCGAGGTCACACAGCTGGCGGGCGGTGAGGTCCCACGAGCGCCAGTTCACCGACTCTGATCGCAGCTCGGCCACCCTGCTCTCGCTGCTTAGCAGGTCCACCAGGGGCCCGCCGTAGGGAGTCTGGACGGTGGATGCGCTCACTGCGGTGGGGCGGGCACCTCGGGATCCCCCAGCCCGAAAGTCTCATAGGCGCCGAAGCGGGAGAACATCTTGTGGTCGGGCCCGTGATAGTCCGAAGATGCCGTCATGGTCAGGCCGCGCTCGCGGCACAGATCGACCAGGAACGACACCTGCTCGCGGGTATGCGAGGGATAGAAGACCTCCACGCCCTCAAGGTCCAGCTCGTCCACCAGGTCGGCCACCGTCCGGGGGTCCTCGAGATCCCAGAACGGGTGGGCCAGCACGGCGGCGCCGCCCGCGTCGTGGATCAGCTGCGCCGCCTCCGGCGTGGTGGGCCAGCGGCGCGGCACGTAGGTGGGGGTGCCGGGGATCAGGTACTGCTCGAAGAAGGGCTTCATCTCCGTGGCTCCCGCGGCCTTGGCGATGTGCGGCCGGCCCACGGAGGCGGCGTCGCCAGCCTGCGCGATGGCGCCCGCGAGCGTCACCTCGACACCGGCCGCGTTGAGGTTGGCGATGATCTCCTCGGCGCGCTTGATCCGCTCGTCCTGGGCCCGCTCGCAGAACCGCGCGATCTGGGCGACGTCGATCCAGTAGCCGAGCAGGTGCAGCTCCTCGGCCACCGGATGTCCACACGACATCTCCGCCGCGGGGACCAGCTCGATTCCCGCGCCTGCGGCCGCCTCCGCGGCCTCCGCCAGCCCGTCGACGGCATCGTGGTCGGTGAGCGCAAGCGTGGTGACGCCCGCCGCGGCGGCGGCCTCGATCACGCCCGCGGGCTCGAGTTCACCGTCGGAGACCGTGGAGTGAGACTGAAGCTCGATCATGCGCGACACCTTAACGGCGAGCGCGCCGGATCTAGGCTCGCGGCGCAAGCCGGGGTAGGGTCGCCCGGACAGCGGCGCGTTCGGGACGCCGCGCCAGACCGGAGGTACCTCCACGTGAAGCGCAAGATGACCGGACTCGCACTGCTCGCGGTGACCGTGGTGGCCGCCGGCTGCGGGGGCGACGGCGGCGACGAGGCGCAGGCCCTGACCAAGGCCGACTACCTCAAGCAGGGCAACCAGATCTGCACGGACTTCAACAAGGACGTCGGCAAGGACGCGGAGAAGATCTTCGCCGGCCTGCAGAGCGAGAAGGACCTCACGGCGGAGATGGCGCGCGAGTTCTTCGATGTCGCCCTGCCCAAGTTCGACGCGGTCGTGGAGGATCTCGACACCCTCGGGCCGCCAAAGGGCGACGAGGACACCGTGCAGGCGATCATCGACGCGGGAAAGTCCGACAGCTTGAAGATCGAGGAAGCCAAGGACGACGACGAGGCGATCCTGGCCTTCGCGCTCAAAGACACCGCGACACCGGGGTTCGATCAGAAGGCCGATGCATACGGGCTGGGTGTCTGCGGCACGAAGAATTGACGGTGGCGGCGGGGGCGCGCCGTCCCGGTGCCGCGCCTCCGCTGCTTAGGCCGTCCCATTTGGCTCACGCTGCGGATCCGTGGTAAGAATGAAGCCGATGCACCGCAAGGCCGCGCAGACTCCTCTCACCGACGCCCCCCGGGGCGCTCGCCTGCGCGCCTGGTCGTATTGGCGATTTAGCTAGGCGTCCGGCCGCGGCAGGCCTCCTGTCGCGGACCGAGGACAGTCCCGCCGGACGCCTTCTCGAAGCCTGCACGCAGGCCACCGCAACGCCAGACATCTACCAATCTCTGCGAGGGTCCGGAAAGAAATGATGGATCGTGACGAAAGACCTCAGATGAGCTCGAGCGGATCCACGAACGTCGACCGCGTCAGCGACCGGCGCATCGCCCAGGTGGTGGCGCTGGACACCCCGGCGCTGCTGCGCGAGCGGCTGCCGCTGCTGGGAGAGCACGCCGAGGTGGTGATGCAGGGCAGGGCCGACATCGCCGAGATTCTCAACGGCACCGACGATCGGCTGCTGGTGGTGGTGGGCCCCTGCAGCGTGCACGACACCGACGCCGCCCTGGAGTACGCGCGCCGGCTGGCGGAGCCGGCGTCCGAGCTGGCGGAGGACCTGTGCGTGACGATGCGTGTCTACTTCGAGAAGCCGCGCACCACGACAGGATGGAAGGGCCTGATCAACGACCCCGGCCTCGATGGGTCCGGCGATGTGAACACAGGCCTGCGGATGGCGCGCGAGCTGCTGCTGGAGGTGCTGGCGCTCGGCCTGCCGGTGGGATGTGAGTTCCTCGACCCGATCACCCCGCAGTACATCTCCGACACCGTGGCGTGGGGAGCGATCGGCGCCCGCACCACCGAGAGCCAGATCCACCGTCAGCTGGGGTCAGGCCTGTCGATGCCAGTCGGCTTCAAGAACCGCACCGATGGCAACGTGCAGGTAGCGGTCGACGCGGTGCGTGCGGCGGCGGCCACCCATGTGTTCGCCGGGGTCGAGGTAAACGGAACGCCCGCGATCCTGCACACCCGCGGCAACCCCGACGGCCACGTGATCCTGCGCGGTGGCACGGGCAGGCCCAACCACACCACCGACTCGGTGGCCGAGGCCCTTTCCAAGCTGCGTGCCGCCGGGCTGGCCGAGCGGCTCGTGATCGACGCCTCCCACGACAACAGCGGCAAGGACGCCGCGCGCCAACCCCAGGTGGCCGCCGACGTAGGCGCCCAGATCGCCGGTGGCAACTCGGCGATCGTGGGGATGATGCTGGAGTCCTTCCTGGTCTTCGGACGCCAGGATCTGGGCACTGGGGAGCCGCTCACCTACGGGCAGTCGATCACCGACGCCTGCATGGACTGGGACATGACCGCGAAGGTGCTGGACGGGCTCGCGGACTCGGTGCGCAAGCGGCGCGCGTGAAGGTCGCCGTGCTCGGCGTAGGCCTGATCGGGGGCTCGATCGGCATGGCCACGACCGAGCACGTTCCCGGCGCCGAGGTGGTGGGCTTCGGCCGTTCCCCGGAGCGGCTCGCCCGCGCCCTGGAGGTGGGGGCCATCCACCGGGCGGCGGGGTCGCTCGAGGAGGCGCTCGAGGCAACCGGGGTGTGCTTCTGCTGCGCCCCGGTCGGCGCGCTTCCCCAACAGGTCGGCGCCGCGCTCGCGGCCGCCCCGGCGGACTGCGTGGTCACCGACGTGGGCTCGGTCAAGCAGGGCCTGGTCGAGCGCTTCGCGGACGAGCGCTTCGTGGGGGGGCACCCGATCGCGGGCGCGGAGACCGCGGGGGTGGAGCACGCCCGCGGCGATCTCCTCCAGGGGGCGGTCTGGTACCTGACCCCGTCTGCGGCTTCCTCGGGGATCCTGTACGAGCGCCTGCACCGCCTGGTGGTCGCCCTGGGGGCCCGCCCGGTGGCAATCGAAGCGGAGTCGCACGACCGCCTGCTGGCCACCGTCAGCCACCTGCCGCACGTGATGGCCAACGTGCTGGTCTCGCAGGCAGCGGGGCGCGGGGAGCTGCCGCGGGTGGGGCCGAGCTTCCGCGACGCGACGCGTGTGGCAGGGGCCAACTCGGCGATCTGGACCGACATCTACATCGCAAACCGGGAGGCCATTGCCGACGAGGCCGACGCGGCCGCCGAGCGGCTGCGCCGAGCCTCCGACATCCTGAGGGCGGGCGACGCGGAGGCGATCACGGCCTGGAACGACGCGGCCGCCGCCGACCGGTGCCGCCTGCTGGAGGCCGACTCGGCTCAGGGCGCCGTTCACGAGCTTCGCCTCACCGTGCCCAATCGCCCCGGTATCGTCGCGCAGGTGGCCCTGGCACTCGGCAAGGCGGGCGTGAACATCGTCGATCTCGCGCTCGCCCCGGCCGCGGACATGCGCACGGGGGCGATGACGCTCTGGATCGCCGGCGAAGAGCAGGCCGGGCGTGCCAGGGGCTTGATCGGCGACCTGGGGTTTCCCGTCGCCCAGCCATGAGCTCGGTCCGCTTCGATCCCGGTGGCCCTCTACGCGGTCGCTTTCGCCCTCCACCTGACAAGTCGATCTCCCACCGCGCGGCGCTCTTCGGCGCGATGTGCGACGAGCCGGTGGCGGTGCGCAACTACCTCGACTCGGCTGACACGCGGTCGACCCTCGATGCCCTCCTCGTCCTGGGCGCGGCGATCGAGGAGGAGACCCTCCCCGGCGCTCTGGTGATCCGCGGCGTGGGCCTGCACAAGGCGCTCGAGGCCACCGGCGGGCGCCTCGACGTGGGCAACTCGGGCACCCTGCTCCGGCTGCTGCCCGGGTGGCTGGCCGGCCAGTCCGGCGGCGAGTGGACCCTCGACGGCGACGAGTCGATCCACCGCCGCCCCGTGGACCGGGTGGTCGAGCCGCTCGCCATGATGGGCGCAAGGGTGGAGGCCCGCGAGGACCGGCTTCCCCCGCTGAAGGTCTACGGCACCGATCTGCGCGGGATCGACTACGAGCTGCCGGTGGCCAGCGCCCAGGTCAAGTCCTGCGTGCTGATCGCGGGACTCCTGGCGGCAGGCAGTACGTCGATCACCGAGCGCACACACAGCCGCGATCACACCGAGCGCATCCTTCGCCGCTCACGGGTGCCCTTCGAGCGCGACGGCCTGACGGTCACGGTCTCCCAGACCGACGAGCTGGAGCTGGATGAGATCACCGTGCCGGGAGATCCCTCGTCGGCCGCCTTCATGGTGGCCGCCGCGTGCCTGGTCCCCGGTTCGCGTGTGGTGATAGACAACGTGGGCCTCAACTGGACCCGGACCGGGTTCATGCGGATCGCGCAGCGGATGGGCGCGGTGATACTCGGCGACCTCGAAGAGGTGGGTACCTTCACCGACGACGAGCCGGTGGGCGAGCTCGACGTGGCCCATGCGCCGCTGGAGGGCACCACGGTCGGCGCCGAGGAGGTGCCGACGTCCATCGATGAGCTGACCCTCGTCGCCCTGCTCGGCGCCGTTGCGGAGGGCGAGACGGTAGTGACAGGCGCGCAGGAGCTGCGCCACAAGGAGTCAGACCGGATCGCAGCGGTGGTGCAAGGGCTGTCGGGAATCGGGGCCGACATCGAGGACACCGGCGACGGCTTCACCGTGCGCGGCGACGGCGGCCCGCTCGAAGGCGGCAGGATCGACGCGCGTGGCGACCACCGCCTGGCCATGCTCGGCGCCGTGGCGGGCCTGGCCTGCGAGAAGGGCGTCGAGGTGGTGGGCATGGATGCCGCCGCCGTGTCGTACCCGGAGTTCGAGCAGGATCTGGCCGCGCTGCTGCGCTGACCGCGGGCGCCGCCGCAACCCGCGCCCCCCTCTAGGGTTCTCACTCGCATGAGATGTCTTCTTCTTTCGCTCGCCGGACTGGCAGCGCTGGCTGGGGCGGCGCCGGCGGCCGAGGCCGACGGCGGGCGGATCGTGTACGCGGCAACCCGCACCGACGTCGGGCAGAGCGATTCGGAGTCCGTGGAGCAGATACTGCAGACCGTCGACGCCGATCGCAGACGCAACCGCTTCGTGCAGGGATGCCGGCGCGTCGACGGCGCCCCGACCGACGGCGAGTGCGAAGTCTCCTACCGGTCCCCGGTCTGGTCGCCGGACGGGCGAAGGCTGGCCTTCGACGCCGGTGAGTCGCTGGCCCTGATCGCTCCAAGCGGGAGGGATCTGAAGGTGCTTCCGCCGGTGAGCGAGGACGACGGTGAGCCCGCCTTCTCGCCTTCGGGCGCACAGCTGGCCTTCTCCGCCAAGACGGGGTCGCGCAGAGACATAAGGGTGGTCGCCACGGACGGCACCGGGGCCCGCCTGGTGGTCCGCAACGGCGCCTCGCCCGACTGGTCGCAACGCGGGCGGATCGCCTTCGTGCGCAGCGGCACCCTCTACAGCGTCGAGCCCGGCGGTAAGGATCTGCGCAGGCTCACGCGGGGCTCGGACCCCAACTGGTCGCGATCCGGGCGCCAGATCGCCTTCGCGCGCCGCGGGGGCATCTACGTGGCCCGCGCCGACGGCAGGCGAGTCAGGCGCGTGGTGCGCTGCTCGGGGTGCGGGGCGCCCTCGCTCTCTCCAGACGGGCGGTCCCTGGTCTACGAGCACCGCGGCCTGCGTGTGGCGCGCGTCAGCGACGGCAAGCTGTTGGAGACGCTGGTCGAGGACGTCCCCGGGTCCTTCGACGGGTCCGACCCCGACTGGCGGCCCCGCTGACACAGCGAGAGTAGCCTCAGGCGCGATGGTGGTCGCAATCGACGGTCCCGCGGGAGCGGGCAAGAGCACGGTGGCGCGCGCGGCGGCGAAGGCGCTCGGCTTCACCTACTTGGACTCTGGCGCGATGTACCGGGCGGTGGCGCTGGCCCTGCTCGAGCGGGGCGGCGCCGCTTCGGACCGGGCCCGGGAGCTGGAGATCGTGATCGGCGACCGGGTGCTGTCCTCGGGACGCGACGTGACCGAGGCCATCCGAGCGCCCGAGGTCTCCGAAGGCGCCTCCCGCGTCGCCACCAACGAGAAGGTCCGCGAGGCGCTGGTGGGCAAGCAACGGGCGCTGCTGGCCGCGGGCGACTGGGTTGCCGAGGGCCGCGACATCGGCACGGTCGTGGCGCCCGACGCGCCGGTCAAGATCTATCTGGTGGCCGACCCGGCCGAGCGCGCGCGCCGGCGCGCAGCCGAGCTGGGCACCGACACCCAGACCGTCATGCGCGACCAGGCTCTGCGCGACGCCCAGGACCAGGGCCGAGAGCACTCTCCGCTCAAGCCGGCCGAGGGCGCCATCGAGGTGGACACCACCGGCCTCACGGTGGAGCAGGTGGTCGAGCGCATCGCGGGCCTGGTGCGCGCGGCGCAGGCGCGGTAGCCGATCCCCGTGGCGCTTCAGAAGGTGGCCGTCGTCGGGTATCCCAACGTGGGCAAGTCCACGCTGGTCAACCGGCTCTCGGAGAGCCGCGAGACGGTGGTGCACCCCGAGGCGGGCGTCACGCGCGACCGCAAGGAGGTCGAGGCCGACTGGAACGGGCGCTCCTTCACGCTGATCGACACAGGAGGGGTGGACCTCGACGAGACTCACGACCTCGCCAAGGCCGTGCAGCGCCAGTCGCGCGCGGCGGTGGCGGAGGCTTCGGTGGCGGTCCTGGTGGTGGACGCCTCGGCCGGGCTTCGGTCTGGCGATGCGGAGCTCGCCTCCGAGCTGCGGGCGGGCCCCGTGCCGGTGATCGTGGCCGCGAACAAGGTCGACACCGCGCTGCAGGCCGGGGGTGCGGCCGAGTTCTATGCGCTCGGCCTCGGCGACCCCGTCGCCGTCTCTGCCGCGCACGGCCTCGGCACCGGCGATCTGCTCGACGTCGTGGTGGAGCGGCTGGCCGACACCCCTGAGGCCGAGGCCGAGCAGACCACGCGGCTGGCGGTGATCGGCCGGCCCAACGTGGGCAAGTCCTCGCTGGTTAACAAGCTGCTCGGCGAGGAGCGCGTGATCGTGGCCGACATCGCCGGGACCACGCGGGACTCGATCGACACCCGGATCGAGTTCGACGGCCGGCTGGTGACACTTATCGACACCGCCGGGTTGAGGCGCCGGACCAAGGTGGCGGGCACCGTGGACTACTACGCGCAGCTGCGCTCCGAGCACGCGGCCGAGCGGGCAGACGTGGCGATCGTGCTCTGTGACGCCACCCATGGCATCACCTCCGAGGACTTCCGGATCGCCGACCTGGCCATGACGACCAACTGCGCCACGGTGATCGCCCTCAACAAGTGGGACGAGACCGACACCGACCTCGAGGACGCGCGGGCCCGGGTCGCGAAGAAGCTGCGCCAGCGGCCGCGGCTGATGGCGGTGTCGGCCAAGTCGGGGCGCGGCCTGCGGCGGCTGGTGGCCGAGGCGCTCGCGATCGCCGACCGCGCCTCGGAGCGGATCTCCACGCCGGAGCTCAACCGGTTCCTATCCGACCTGCAGGGGATGCGCCAGCCTCCCGCCACCCGCGGGCGGCGGCTGAAGATGTACTACATGGCCCAGTTTCAGACCTCGCCTCCGCGCTTCGCGGTGCAGGTCAACGACCGCGGCCTGATCAAGCGCGACTACGCGTACTTCCTCGAGAACCAGCTGCGTGAGCGCTTCGGCCTCGACGGGGTGCCGCTGGTGATCGACTTCAAGACCAGCGGGACGGATCGGCACGCCTGATGAAGTTGATTCCGGGGCCGGTCCTTCTCGAGAAATCACTCCCAGGTCGGTCAGGATTTGAAGCAGCGAGCGTCTTCACCCTCTCTTGAGCAGTCAGCGTACTGGACCGAACTCGATGAGGCTCTCGAGTTCGCGGCCCGCGAAACGCGATACGTCTGGGTCTGGGGAGGCCGCGGCATCTGAGAGCAGTTCGCGGTGAGCGAATCGCGCGGCGTCCGCGGCGGCCCATCGGCGTACGAGCTCATTCCGGTGCTCGAGCCCGCTACGGACCTGTGCCCGGCGGCAGCTTCGGCGCCTCGCTGACAGACCGCGCGCACCTCGCCTTTCGCAGGTCTGACTCCGATGCGATCAAGGCGGCTCCGACGCGAGATCCCAAGCGCCTGGCGGCCGAGTTGCTGGAGGCGATGGGCGGAGGTTCGTCGCCCGTGCGCTCATGAGCGCCGGCGCCCGATCGAAGCAACGTGAGTGCCATCTACCGCGGCGTGTCCCCGTTCCCATCGTCGATCGTGTCGCCGGGCGGGAGATTGTCAGGTTCCTCGACGGCGATGCGCAGTCGAGTCCGGAGCGTGTCGAGGCGCGCGGAGCTCGATCTGCGGGAGTCCGCCTCGTCGATGACGGCGAGTGCCTCCCGCGGGCGGCCGCGCTCCTCGAGCAGCCCCGCCAGTACCTCGGCGTGGCCCGGGGTCTCGGGCTCTTGCTCGAACGCAGCCCGCAGGAGCTGCTCGGCGTGCTCGTCATCGCCGCGCACGATGGCGAGCTTTCCCCCGAGGTGGATCAGGTCGAACGCAAGCGGGAAGTCGCCATCAGCGCGAGCTGTCGCGTCCTTGACCCACGCGGTCGCCTGTTCGTAGCGCTCGAGCGCGAAGGCCACCGAAGCGGCCCGCGTCAGCATCGCGGGATCGCCCGGGGCGAGCGTGACGGCCCGGACCGCCAGGCGCGCAGCCTCCTCGGGCGCTTCCATGACGTGAGCGGCGGCGGCCCTGATGAGCACCTCGTCCTGATCGGGAAAGCGCCGTACCGCTTCACGCATGAGCTCGAGGTGCTCATCGTGGCGGCCCGCCCGCGTGAGCGCGTCAGAGCGCTCCAACGTCTGATCCAGCGCCCCCCCTCTCATCCGCCGGCCTCCTCCCACCAACCCCAGCGCGCGCTGTGCCGTCGCGCCCCCACTCTCAAACGCGGCGCTGATCGCCCCAAGGCCCCGCGCGGCGTCCCTGACAGCCCCCGGATCACCGTCGGGAAGCTCGATCTCAGCCACCGACTCGCCCACCCCCGGCTAACCCCCCCGAGGTGGGATCGACTGATCGGCGCGCAGATAGCTGCCAGCCGCCGCGTCGAGGTTCACAGACGCCGCCATCACAGCCTCCCCGAACGCGTTCGAGACCCGCCGCGACCTACCCGCGAAAGACCCCAACGCGCCCTCCAGCGCCGGCGAGCCGAGATCGCCGCCCGCGACCTCCTCCGAGAGCTCGACCCCGACCCCCGCCAACACATACGTCGCGGTCACCAACTCATCAGGATCGACCATGAACTCCATGCCCGGCGACGGTAGCGCACCCACAGCCAGCCGACCAGCGGCCTGGTCGCGGGCGCCTCTTGTACCCTTCCTCGCTTCATGGCGACCAACGATCTCTCAGACAACGAGTTCCTGTTCACCTCCGAATCGGTGACGGAGGGGCACCCGGACAAGATGGCCGATCAGATCTCCGACGGCGTGCTCGA
>Ga0136640_10001106_pt1 | contig 10686 bp, 9 predicted proteins | sample AntDrymUQ8642106_2_FD_105498 | JGI IMG/M metagenome (GOLD analysis project Ga0136640, IMG submission 105498) | Polar desert sand microbial communities from Dry Valleys, Antarctica - metaG UQ864 (21.06) | ecosystem: Environmental > Terrestrial > Soil > Desert | place: Antarctica: Dry Valley...
GTCGAATTCGATGCCCGCCCATTCGGTCAAATATCTTTTTGCTTCGGTTTCGGAAACGGCGGCGCGATAGGGTCGGTCGTCGGTCATCGCGCAGAAAGTATCGGCGAGGCGCAAAATTCTCGCGGCGAGCGGAATCTGCCCGCGCTCTAAAGCGTCCGGGTAGCCCGCGCCGCTCCACCATTCGTGATGCCAGCGCACAAGAAGCTGGGCGGCGCGGCTCAACCCGCGTTTCGCCGTTTCCTGCTCGCCGATAACCGTGTGCCGCTGCACGTCAACGCGCTCGTCTTCGCGCAGCATCCGGTTGGCTTTAATATATTCACGATTCATCACCGCTTCGCCGATGTCGTGCAGCAGCGCGGCTTGGCGTAGCGAATAGCGGTCGTGCGATGCCAAATTAAATTGCTGCGCGAGCGCGTCCGACAAAGCGGCGAGGCGCGTCGCGTGCGCGTTTCGATAGCCTTCAAACGCATCGGTCGCGCCGGCGATTTTGATTACGCGCTCGTCAAATTCCGCTTCTTTGGCAGAGAAATTTCGCATCATAAATAAATTCCAGATTCACAATTTAACTATTTTTTCAGCAAACTGTCGAGCAGTCTGCTGGCTTCGGCGTTGTTCGGATGAATGGCTAAAAGCCGGTTCAATTCGCCCTCGGCTCGTTTGAGAAGATTAAATTGAACGAAAAACTCCGCCAGCATAATCCGGTAATCCGTGTTTGCGCCGTCGAGTTTGACAGCCGTCTGTAATTCGGCTTCGGCTTTATGGCGTTGTTTGTCGTCCGCCGCGAGAGCTTTGCCGAAATAAGCGTGATAGCGGGCGTTGCGCGAATCGAGATGCGCGGCGCGAGCCAGCAACGGCGCGGCGGCATCGTGGTTTCCGTCCATCAAAAAACTGAAGCCCTGCTCGAAATTTTCCGCCGCCCGGTCAATTTGACTTTCCCGATCAATCGCTTCGCGCGTCGTTTCCTCCGCCTGCACCGCTTTTATTTCCGCCAGTTCTTTTCGCATCCTGAAATCATAAACCTCGCGCGAGCTGTCGGTTTTCAGCGTGTCGTAAGCGTGGGCAAGCCGGGTGAAAGCCGTTTGAATTTTTCGGAGCAGCTGCGCGTCCGCTTCTTTGTGAAACAAATCGGGGTGAAATCGTTTTGCCAGGCTGAAATAAGTTTGTTTGATGTCCGTCAGGGCAGCGTCGGGCGCGAGCGCGAAAATCTCATAAAAGCTCGCCGCCTGTTCTACGCGGTCGAGATATTCTTCGAGCGAAAGCTGTTTTACAACGGGCGCGGCTTCTTCCGCCGCTTCTTTGTTTTTCGCTTCGGTCGGCGGCGCGGCTTCCGTCGTTATTTTCTGAGGCGCGACGGTCGGCGGCGGCTCGTCTTTTTTTAGAGCAATCCGCGCCGATAAAATCGCCGCGACTTTTCTCTCGGAAAAAGCCGCGCTCCAATTTTCGCGGACGAGCAGACCGCCGAGCCACAAAGCATAAAGAATCCGGCGCGTTTCCGTCTCCGGCAAACCGCTCAAAGTCTGAATCATCTCGATCGTCATCGCCGTCGTTTCAAACCGCGAAAATACGAAAGACTCCGGCGGCGACAAATTGACACCGGCGGGCGGCGCGGATTTGACACGAAAAGTTTGCTGCGGATTGATAAGTTTGCGGGCGATTTCTCCCGCCGGCAATTCGCGCGCGTGCCGGACGAGCAAATTCGGCACGTCAACGGAAAACCGAATATCGCCTTTAATTCTAACCAGCGGGCTGAACGTCCACGCGCCCGTCCGCCACGCCAGAGCGGTTTCCAAAATCGCGGCAACCTGGCGCGGAAAAAGCGCGTTAACCGCTTCTTTTCCAAGCGTGCCGCCCGCGAGCAGATTTTCCTTCAACGCCGAATCATTGGTGAAATCGGGTATCGCGGCGAGCTGTTCTCTGGTAATCGTTTCGGTTTGCAAAAGCAGTTCGTAAAGCCGGTGCTGACGCGCGTTCGAGACGGCGAAAACCGTTTCGCCCGCGTCGAAATAAACGGCGATTTTCTGCGCCGCATTCTCCATCCGCAGCGAGCCGTTTAATTTATTTTGGGCGATTTCGGCGAACAGTTCGGCGAGTGAATTTATCTGCAAGTCGCCGTTGATGTCGAGATTGTTCTGGGATTCCATCTGGAAAGAATTCGCGCAAGTAACTTTGCAATCGGTTCGGACGCTTCATTTTTTCGTCCCTTGAAATTGTAGCAAATCAGTCGCCGAAAAGTTAAGAAATAATTTACGCCCGCCGCAATTAACAATTAACCGGCGATTATTTACCATTAAAAGAGATGCTCCACGATTTTCAGCTCGCCGGACAAAGAATGCGTTTGTGGCAGAGAAACGGCGAAAGTTACGAACACATTTTGATGAAGGCACTCGGCTACGCAATGTTCGCCCGCGAGTATCCGACGCTTGAAATCGAGATAAAAGTCGGGCTTCGTTACAAACCCGATTTGGTGGCGAGAGACGATTCGGGAAATTTTTTATTCTGGGGCGAAGCGGGCGCAAATTCGCTTCGCAAAACCACCTGGCTTTTGAAACACACGCGGACGAAAAAACTCGCGCTGTTTAAAATCGGGCAAAACGCGGGTCAACTCGTCGAGCAGCTGCGCGGGGAAATTCTCGCCAAATACCGTCCGCCGGGCAGACTCGTTTTGATAAATTTCGTTTCCGGCATCGAGAGTTTGACAGCCGCCCGACAAATTGAGAAAGTCTCAAAAGATTGGTTCACCGAAACGAAAATATAACAATGACAACGGACGAAATCCGAATCCGCGAATGCGCGAGCGTCGAAGATTTAAGCCGCTGCGTCGCGCTCCAACGCGAAGTTTTCGCTTTGCCCGAAATCGAAATCTCGCCCGTCCGCCATTTTATCGTCACGCGGCACGCGGGCGGTTTTACGCTGGGCGCGTTCGCCGGAGAAAAACTTGCCGGTTTCGTCTTGTCGGTCGCCGCGTTTTCCGGCGGCGAAAAAATTTTCTACTCGCATATGACCGCCGTGCTGAAAGATTTTCAAAGCTCCGGCATCGGCGCGCGATTGAAATGGGCGCAGCGCGAAACGGCTTTGGCAAAAGGCGTTAATTTTATCAAATGGACGTTTCAGCCCGTCCAGGCGCGCAACGCATTTTTCAATCTGGAAAAGCTCGGCGCGGTTGTCCGCCGTTATGAGCCGAATTTTTACGGCACGGATTATTCGACTTCCGAAGACCAAACAAAACGGGTCGGACTCGACAGCGACCGGCTTTTCGCCGAATGGAATTTGGAGAGCGACAAGGTGAAATGTTTGGCAAACGGCGAAGAATTTACCGACGCGGGCGAAGCTGTGCGGGAAATAAAAATTCCGGCTGATTGGAACGCGCTCGTCGAATCCGACGCGGAACGAGCCGTCGGCGAGCAAGAGCGCGTGAAGAGAGAATTTCAAGCGGCGTTCGCCGACAAATTAATTTGCCGGAGTTTTCAGCGAAGCGCGACGAGTCCGAAGTATTTGCTGTTTCAAGAAAATGATTAACCAGGAAAAAACGCGAATGAACACGAAAAATATAAATCAATCAAAGGTTTCGTGTTCATTCGCGTTTTTTCCTGGTTAAAAGCATTATGTCCATTTTCGACATCAATCCCGACATCCGACAGGCGCAAACGCTCGCGTCGGATTTCTACACGGATGAAAAATACTTCGAGCAGTCCAAAGAAAAAATCTTCGCCCGCAGTTGGCAGTTAGTCGGCACGAAGGACGAAATAAAAACTCTCACGCCGCGCACGATTTTAGAAGATTCTTTGGACGAGCCGATTTTAATCGTCCGGCGCGGCGAAAATTTTCATTGTCTCTCGAACGTCTGCACGCATCGCGGCAACATACTAATCGAAGACGCTTCCGGCGCGGACGGCGGCATTCGCTGCCGCTATCACGGCAGACGTTTTGATTTGAACGGCAAATTTCTTTCGATGCCCGAATTTGAACGGGTCGAAAATTTCCCGACCGAACGCGACGATTTGCCGAAAGTTCCGTTCGGCGTTTGGGGTAATTTTACGTTCGCTTCAATCAACCCGCTCGCGCCGCTGGAAAGTTTTATCGGGGAAATGCGGGCAAGATTAGATTGGTTTGATTTTGAAAAACTAAAATTCGCGTCGGCGAAAGATTATTTCGTGCGGGCGCACTGGGCGTTGTATTGCGAAAATTATCTGGAAGGCTTTCACGTTCCGTTCGTTCACCAATCCCTGAATCAAGCGATTGATTACGGCTCATACGCGATTGAGCTTTTCCCGCTTTCGAGTTTGCAGACGGCTTTGTCAGAACCGCCTGCGGCAGCGGGCGGTCTTAACGCGGCGGAAACACGACTATCAAAACAACCGAACCCTTTCGACCAAAACATCGCCGCCTTTTATTTTTTCGTTTTCCCGAATCTGATGTTCAACTTTTACCCGTGGGGCTTGTCGGTCAACATCGTCAAACCGCTGAATCCGCGCCGCACAAAAATTTCATTTCTGACCTTCATTGCCGACGAATCGAAAATCCGGCAAAGCGCGGGCGCGGATTTGGAACGGGTCGAACTCGAAGACGAAGCGATTGTCGAGAATGTGCAAAAGGGAATCGGCTCGCGCTTTTATTCGCGGGGCAGATACTCGCCCGACCGAGAGCAGGGAACGCATCATTTTCATCGGTTGATTGCAAAGTTTATGAACGATTGAAAAACAAAATGAAACATTTAACGACCGCCGAACTCGAAGCCGGATTGGAAGCAATTCGCCAATCACCTAAAGACGACGGCATTTTAAAATTAATCGTGCGGCGACCGCAGATAAACGTCAGAGAAGTTTTGCCGGCGGGCGAACTCGATTTAACAAACGGCTTAATCGGCGACACCTGGAAAATACGCGGCAGTTCGCGCACGGCGGACGGCTCATCGCATCCCGATATGCAGTTAAACATTATGAACTCGCGTGTTGCCGCCCTAGTTGCGCGAGAAGAAAACCGTTGGCAATTAGCGGGCGACCAACTTTATATTGATTTGGATTTGAGCGGCGAAAATCTGCCGCCGGGTGTGCGCCTGGCAATCGGCTCGGCAATAATTGAAGTTACCGCGCAGCCACACAACGGCTGCCGAAAATTTGTCGAAAGGTTTGGATTGGACGCGATGAAATTTGTTAATTCGCCCGTTGGCAAACAATTCCACCTGCGCGGCATCAACGCCAAAGTCGTTCAGGCGGGCGTAATTCGAGCAGATGATTTGGCGAAGAAAATTGATTTCAGGTAACACCGGAGTTATACTTCAGATATATGAAAACAGCAATCTCGGTTTCGGACGAAGTTTTTCAGTTGACCGAAAATCTGGCGAAAAAATTGAAAGTTTCACGCAGTAAAGTTTTTGCGATGGGCATAAGAAAACTGGCGGAAGAATACAGCGACGACGAAGTTACCGCCAAGCTCGATAAGTTTTATGAAAAGGAGCGAGCCGAGATTGACCCGGCAATTATGAAAATGGCGGCACTTTCTCTGCCAAAAGACGAATGGTAATCGAAAGAGGAGAAATCTGGTGGGCTGATTTGCCTGAGCCGACGGATTCGAGTCCCGGCTTGCCGCGCCCGGTTCTGATAATTCAATCGGACAAATTTAATCAAAGTCGCATTAACACGGTCGTCATTGCCGTTATCACAACGAGCCTCAAATTTGCCAACGCCGAAGGCAACGTGCTTTTAACTGCCCGCCAAAGCAATCTGCCGAAAGATTCCGTCGTTAATGTTTCACAACTTTTCACGATAGACGAAAGTCTTCTCCGCGATTATGTCGGAGCTTTGTCGGCGAAAAAAATTCAGCAGATTGATAACGGGTTACGGCTCGTTTTGTCTTTGCCCAAGATATGAATCTTTTTGAACACGCCGAAAACCACGTCCAAACCGAAATCGAAATTCTGCGCCGCGACATCAACCGGCACAACGAGCTTTATTATCAAAAGTCCGCGCCGGAAATTTCCGATGCGGAATTCGACGCGCTGCTTGAACGTTTAAAAATAATCGAAACGGAAAACCCGGATTTGATTACGCCCGATTCGCCGACGCAAAGAGTCGGCGGACGCGCCGAAGGTTTTAAATCGTTTATCCATCGCGTGCCGCTGATGTCGCTCGATAATTCTTATGATATTGACGAACTCAAAGCGTTTGACGAAAGGTGTCGCAAACTCGCCGACGGCAGAAATTTCGACTATGTGGCGGAACTGAAAATTGACGGTTTATCGCTGGCTTTGCATTACGAAAACGGATTTTTAACTGCGGGCGCGACACGCGGCGACGGTTTGACGGGCGACGATGTTTTCAGCAATGTCAAAACGATTCGGACGATTCCTTTGCGATTGAAAAACGATTACACCGGCAGCGTCGAAGTGCGCGGCGAAGCGTTTCTGTCGCGCTCGCAGTTCGAGCGAATTAACGAAGAACTCAAAGAAAAGGAAGAAAAAACTTTCGCCAATCCGCGCAACGCCGCGTCGGGAACTTTGCGGCAATTAGACTCGTCAATCGTCGCCGCGCGGCGGCTCGATTTGTTTCCGTATGATGTTTTGTCGGGCGCGACGAAAATGTTTCCGACGCACTGGGAGAGTTTCGAGTTTTTGGAAAAAGCCGGTTTTCACGTCAACCCGAATCGCCGTTTGTGCGCCGACATTGAAGCCGTTATCGAATTTTGCGGCGAGATGCAGCAGCGGCGCGAATCTTTCGATTACGATATTGACGGCGTAGTTGTAAAGGTAAATTCAACTAGCTTGCAGGAAGAATTCGGCACGACCAACAAAGCACCGCGCTGGGCGATTGCCTACAAATATCCGGCTTTGCAGGCGACAACGCGCTTGAATGAAATCAACGTGCAGGTCGGCAGAACCGGAGCTTTAACGCCGGTCGCTTATCTCGAACCGGTTCTGCTCGCCGGAACGACCGTTGCCCGCGCTTCCCTACACAACGAAGACGAAATCAAACGCCTGAACGTCAAACTCGGCGATTGGGTTTTGATTGAAAAATCGGGCGAGATTATTCCGCAAGTTCTGCAAGTCATCGAATCGAAACGCGACGGCAGCGAGCGCGATTACGAATTTCCTAAAACTTGTCCGGTCTGCAAAACGGCGGTTGCGCGTCCCGCAGGCGAAGCCGTTACGCGTTGTCCGAACGCGGATTGTCCGGCGAAAGTGAAAGCGAGAATTCTGCATTTCGCCTCGCGCAAGGCGATGGACATCGAAGGTTTGGGCGATGTGCTGGTTGAAAAATTGGTTGATTTGAATTTAGTCAATAATGTCGCCGACATTTATTCTCTGACACTCGAACAAGTCGCCGAACTCGAACGGATGGCGGAAAAATCGGCGACGAATCTAATAACGCAAATCGCCGCGAGCCGCGAGCGCAGTTTGCCGCGATTGATTTACGGCTTAGATATCCGGCACGTCGGCGAGCGTTACGCGAAAATTTTAGCCAGACATTTTCGCTCGATTGAAAACTTGCAGCGGGCGACGGTCGAAGAACTCGACGCGATTCACGAAATCGGTTTAGCCGTCGCCGAAAGTGTCTTTAATTGGATGAACAATCCGCGTAATCTCGATTTGATTAAACGCTTGAAATCGGCGGGCGTGAAAATGGAAACCGGCGGCGAAGCGCAGGCAAGCACCGACGAAAATTTTAACGGCAAAGTTTTTGTTTTAACCGGAAAGATGGAAAATTTCACACGCGACGACGCGGCGAAATTGATTGAGGAACGCGGCGGACGAGTTTCTTCGTCGGTCAGTAAAAAGACCGATTATGTCGTTGCAGGTTCAGATGCTGGCTCGAAGTCAACGAAAGCTGAAAGCCTTAATGTGAAAGTTTTGAGTGAAGATGAATTTAAAGACATGACTTCAACGAATTGAAATTACTTGGTTGTGTTTGCTGCTTTTTCGTGAATTGGAAACTTTTTGGGAGTTTAAATTCAATCAGACAAATTTCAGAGTTTCTTCGGACTTGGCGAAATAGAGTCGGGATTGCAAGGTTTCAAACGGGGCGAGTCGGGCATCAAATTGCTATGCGTTGGACTTTGTTAAGTAATTTGGTAAAATCTCGGTTTGTCCAATCAAATAAAATCAAATTTATAAGAAGTAGGAAAATAAAAGATGTTAAAGTTTTTCAGCCGGTTGGAGCGAACGCGCAATTTCGTTCTGTTAGCTATCGCCATCCTGATGGTGGTTTCCCTAATACTTATCGTTCCGAGTATGAATAGTGACGTGCAGTCGAATCTGACGCGCAGCGATGAAACCGCGGCGCAGGTCGGCGGCGAGCGCGTGACAGTTGGCGAACTCGCTCTGCAAAAGGAAAATATGAGGCAGATGGGACGACCGATGCCCGCCAAGACTTTGGTTGACCGGCTCGTCGGCGAGCGTCTCGTGCGCGCCGAAGCCGACCGGTTCGGATTGGAGACCGCCGACGCGGAAGTGGCGAGTTATATTCGCCGGCAATTCAAATCAATGGACGGTCAGCCGTTTGACCAGAAGCGTTACGAGCAGAATGTCACCGACCAATTTGGCAGCGTCAGAAAATATGAAGAAGCGGTGCGCGACCAGTTGAACGCCCAGAAGCTCGAAGCGTTTTTGACATCGGGCGTGACCGTCTCCGAGCAGGAAATTTTAACCGATTATCAGCGCAAAAATACGAAATTCGATTTGAGCTACGTTCCCGTCTCGAGCGCGGATTTGGCGCAGACCATCAAGCCGACCGACGAAGAATTGGCAAACTATTTCGAGCAGAACAAGAGTAATTATTATATTAAAGCTCCGCAGAAAAAGATTCGCTACGTTTTCGTGAACACGACGAAGCTCGGCGAGAAGCTCCAGATTTCCGAAGAAGAACTCGGAGCCGAATACGAAAAAATTCCCGCCGACAAAAAGCAGGCGGGCGTGCAGGGTCAGCAGATTATTCTGCGAATTCCCAAACCCGAATTGGAATCGCAGATTCAGCAGAAAGCCAACGAAATTTTCACGCAGACGAAAAAAGACGACGGCAAAATCACCGAAGAAGCGTTTGCCGAACTCGTGCGCGGCTACTCGGAAGACGCGGCGAGCAAATCGAGAGGCGGCAGCCTCGCCGGTTTGGTCAAGGAAAATAAAGAAAATCCGTCCGACCCGTATCAGCGGCTGCTCACGATGCAGCCGGGCGACGTGACCGAGCCGATTAAGTTTGAAAATCGGTATTTTATTTTGCGGCGCGGCGAAGCCGTGCCGAAAACTTTCGAGGACGCGAAAAAAGAAATCGAAGTTTCTTTGAGAAACCGTAAGGGTTATTCAGCCGCTGCCGAACTCGCGCAGAAAATCGCCGACGATTTGAAACAAACCAAAGATATTCAGGCGACGGCGCAGAAGTTCGCCGCGCAAGCGAATATGTCGGCGGCGGAAATGGTCAAAGAAACCGGCTTCGTCAAACCGGGCGACACGGTGGACAACGTCGGCAACTCGCCGCAGTTTGAAGAAGGCATCGCGCCCTTAGAAAACGCGGGCGATGTCGGCGAAAAAACTCCGATTCAAAACGGTTTCGCCATTCCGATGCTGTTGGAAAAACGCGACCCGCGCGATGCCGAATTTGCGGACGTGAAAGCGCAGGTCGCCGAAACCGTCAAGGTCGAACAGGCGCGGACGCGTGTCGAAGAAATCGCCAAACAAATCGCCGACGGCGCAACCGGCGCGGGCAATCTCGCCGCCGCCGCGACCGGCAAAGGCTTGAAAGCGCAGGACGCGAAAACCTTCGTCTTAGGCTCGCCGCTCGGTCAAGGTCCGGGCGCGGCAACGAGCGAAGCGTTGGAAAACGCGATTTTCGATTTGAAGGCGGGCGAAGTAACGAAAACGCCGATTAAAATCGGCGACAACTGGTATGTCGTCGGCGTGAACAGCCGCGAAGAAGCGAAGATGGAAGATTTCGCCAAAGAGCGCGACCGTCTCATCGAGCAAAAGCTACAGGAAGAACGCAGCCAGATTTTCACTGATTTTCTGGCATCGCGCCGCCGCGAGATGGAAGCAGGCGGCAACATCAAAATTTATCAGGAAGCATTTGCAAAACTCGACGAAGGCGACGATGCGGAAGGCGCACCGAGTTCGCAGCAGATGCAACAACAAATGCTGCAACAGCAAATTCAGCAGCAGATTCAACAGCAGCAGATTCAACAGCAAGCACCGCCGCCGCAAGGAAAATGATTCGATTTGGGATTTGGGATTGCGGATTTGGGATTGGTCGTTGATTAAACGAAATCCCAAATCCGCAATCCCAAATCCCAAATCCCTTACCACCAACCTAAAACTTTCCACCAAATCAAACCGGCGATTGACCAAATCATAATGTTGATAATCGAAGCGAGCAGCCCGATTGTCCACCAGTTTTTTTGCTTGACGTAACCCGTCCCGAAATAAATCGGCGCAGGCGTTGTGCCGTAATGCGTTAGTCCGGCGTTGAGATTTGAAAAATAAGCGAGCAGCAAGACCGTCAATCCGGCGGGCGCGCCGACGGCGATTGTCACCGTCAGAAACGGCACGAACATCGCCAAGACGTGCGCCGTTATCGAAGCAAAAAAATAGTGAGAATAAAAATAAACGAGAACGAGAACGGCAAGCGCAATCGTCCAACTCATTCCCGCCGTCATTCCCGACATTCGTTCGGCGAAAATTTTCGTGATGCCGGTTTCGCCCAAAAA
>Ga0136640_10001107_pt1 | contig 10681 bp, 7 predicted proteins | sample AntDrymUQ8642106_2_FD_105498 | JGI IMG/M metagenome (GOLD analysis project Ga0136640, IMG submission 105498) | Polar desert sand microbial communities from Dry Valleys, Antarctica - metaG UQ864 (21.06) | ecosystem: Environmental > Terrestrial > Soil > Desert | place: Antarctica: Dry Valley...
AGAGTGTAGTCACGTGGTTTAAGATAACTTTATGGAATAAACAAGCTGAAAATGCTTCAAAATATTTAACGAAAGGGAGTTCGGTATATATCGAAGGACGTTTGAGAATTGAAGAATGGACCGACCGTGACGGAAATAATCGCTACAGTTTAGAAGTTAACGCCACTGATATGCAATTTCTGAGTGGTGGTCGAAATGATGAAACCGGTGCCGACACAAATTCTGAAAATAGCTTCTCAAACCAAAACAATTCCAATAACATTGAGCCCGCAAATTCCCCAAACGATGATGATATACCGTTCTAAATTTGCTTTAAAGAATACCTCAAAAGGGTGGGCGATAAGTTAAACTTTTTTTGGATAAAAATTTTTATTATATAGTGGAGTAGTTATTCGGAAAAAATAGATTTGAGATTTAACTGAAACGAGATATTACGTTAAGGTTAAAGCTCAAATCTATCAACTCAGACAGTTTCCCATTATCCTAAACTTCTCAAATTTAAGCTTCATTCTTTCGGCAAAATCTATATGTTCTAATATTTCCAAATTTCTATTCAAAGCCTTCTTGAGCTCTTTAACCGTTTTTTTAAATTGATCTGTGGATGCAGAGTCTTCAATATTTGGATATTTCCAATCAATCAGTTCAGGTATAATTTCATCAATCAGATTGTTTTTTTTCAAATCATTCGCCGTTAACATTAAGCTTTCTGCGGCACGCTCAGCCTGTCCTGCATCTTTCCAGAGAATAGCAGCGCAGCCCTCAGGAGTAATAACCGAATACACAGCATTTTCCAACATCAAAATGCGATCAGCAACGCCAATTGCTAAAGCCCCGCCTGAGCCTCCTTCACCAAGAACAACCGCTATCACAGGAACCATAAGATTAGACATCTCGCGTAAATTAAACGCGATAGCTTCAGCTTGTCCGCGTTCTTCAGCATCAATACCCGGATATGCACCGGGTGTATCTATAAAAGTAATTATAGGTCTGCCAAACTTTTCCGCGAGTTTCATAACCCGCAGAGCCTTCCGATAACCTTCAGGCTTAGGCATACCAAAATTACGAAACCGTCTTTGATTTGTATCCCTGCCTTTTTGATGTCCAACTACGGCAACCTCTCTATAGTCAAGTGTTGCAAAACCACAAATTAATGCCGCATCATCCGCATATCTTCGATCACCGTGAATTTCAATAAAATCGGTAAATATTGTCGCTAATAAATCAGATGTATAAGGTCTTTCCGGATGCCTTGCCAATTGAACTCGTTCAAAGGCATTTTTATTTCGATTTATCATAAAAAAATTATATTTTATTAAAACGTCTTACAAGCTCCATTGGACTTGACAACCTTTCTGTCTCAAATCTCTCTCCAAACGGCTGGAACCTTGAACCCGCAACGGCTGCGAATGAATTTTGAGCAAGACTTTTTGTACAAGTTTAATACTTAAAAACACTTCGCAATTACCTCTTTGGGAGCTCAATAGACCAAATAAATCTTCGAGAAAATTTTCATCACAATTGTCTTCTGGCAAAATTATTGAAACACCCCGCGCTTTTAACGGAACAGCATCAGCAATTTTTTTAGCTTCCTCCACAATTAAGGTAATTTCTTGTCCCTCACAAGATTCCACTTTACCACTTATTATTAAAAGCTCTTCATCTTTAAGACACTCACTGGATTTAGAAAAGACATCAGACCAAGCCAAGCATTTCACCCCGACTGACTGGTCTTCAAATCTAAAAAGGCAAAACCGGTTGCCTTTTTTACTGTGTCTAATCTGAAAGCCCGAAACAATACCGGCAATTGTTATCTTATCACCCGCCTTCAATTGAATATGATCGGCTATATTGAGAATTTTCAGTTCTTTTAATATTTCTGCAAAGACATCTAAGGGATGTGTTGAAAGATAAAATCCAACTGCAGCTTTTTCCTGTTGAGAAAGCTCACTCTGAGTCCAAGGCCTGACATCAGGTAATTTTTGTTGAAGAATAGTTTCTGTACTGTCCTGAACTCTAAACAGAGCATTCTGACCTCTCATATTATCATTCCAAAGTTTTAGTCCATGTGAAAGTGCGCCTTCGATACCAGCAAAAAGTTGTGCACGCCATAGATGGATATTTGTTTCAACGGGCATCAAGGAATCAAACGCTCCCGCAGTTATCAAACTTTCCAGCCCGCGCCGCCCAATAGAGCCTTGATCGAGCCTGGATGTAAAATCATAGAGAGAGGTAAATTTATTATTTTTACGGGCATTGATGATTGCTTGCACACTTGAAGAACCAATCCCTTTAATTGCATTCAAACCAAATCGCACATTATTGTCCAGGGGGGTAAAATCAGCATCGCTTTCATTAATATCAGGGGGAAGGAGTTTTAGTCCGCCGGAGCGAAGTTCGTTTGAGTATTTATAGATTTTAGCGACGTCATCTGATTCGTTAGATAAAACAGCCGCATAAAAATAAGCAGCGAAATGCGCCTTAAGATAAGCAGTTTGATAAGCTAAATATGCATAAGCTACACTATGACTTCGGTTAAAACCGTAATCGGCAAATTGTGCCATCAAATTAAATATTTCCTTGGCTTTTTTTTGATCTATATTTTTCGCGACCGCGCCGCCTACGAATTTTTGTTCGTGCAGTGCCATCTCTTCTCGATTCTTTTTACCCATTGCCCGACGCATCATATCAGCCTCGCCCAAGCTATAGCCGCCGAGTTTTTGAGCAATCTGCATAATTTGTTCCTGATAAACGAGAATACCGTATGTATTCTGAAGAATCCCCTTCATTTCCGGCACTATATACTGAACTTTTTTCTCCCCCCGATGCCGGGCAATAAAATCGTCAACCATCCCGCCGTCAAGCGGACCCGGACGATAGAGAGCATTTAGGGCTGACAAATCTTCTAATTCTTTTGGCTTGAGCCGACGACAAATCTCCTGCATTCCCGCGGATTCAAACTGAAAAATAGCTTCGGTTCGTCCTTCACCAAACAGTCCCATCGTTTTTTCATCATCCAGTGGAATTTGACTCCAATCAATTTCAACCTTTACTTTTTGCTTAATACTTTTTAAGCAGTCGCTTATAATTGTTAAGGTGGTTAAAGCAAGAAAATCCATCTTAAGCATTCCGACTTTTTCAAGATCGTTCATCGAATATTGACTGGTTAATTCACTCTTCGCAGAGACAGCTATTGGTACTAATTCGTGAAGTGGTTTTGGTGAGATAACTACTCCTGCAGCATGCACTGAAGAGTGTCTCGAACATCCCTCCAAACGTTTTGCTAAATCAACTAATTCACGGATGTCCGGACTTGTTTCAATTGCTTTTCTTAAATCTGAGACTTGTTCTAGGGCTTGCGAGATGCTTATATTACGTCCGCGGACAGGCGGAGGGATTAATTTGCCAATCTTTTCGACATCTCCATACACCATACTTAAAGCGCGCCCGACGTCTTTGATCGCTGCTTTTGATGCCATTGTGCCGAATGTAATAATTTGACAAACCGAGTCGCGTCCATAAAATTCAGTTACGTGATTGATGACTTCCGCCCGACCTCTTACGCAAAAATCGATATCGATATCCGGCATCGAAACTCGTTCAGGATTTAAGAATCTCTCGAATAATAAATCGTACTGTAGCGGATCTACATCGGTAATCCCAAGACAAAAGGCGACGAGTGATCCAGCTGCCGAACCGCGTCCGGGTCCGACGGGAATCAAACGCTCGCGAGCGTAACGTATGAACTCCCAGACAATCAAAAAATAACCCGGAAATTTCATATCTTTTATTATCTTAATTTCCGCTTCTATACGTCTCTGATAATCCTCAAGTGGATATTTTAATTTGCCTTTAGACTGTAGGAGTGACCAGACATTTGTTCTGCGAACTTCAAAGCCTTCAAGCACAACCTTCTCAAAATACTCGTCGGTTGATTTGCAATCTGAATTTGTTGGGATCGGAAAAGTCGGCAGCGCTAGATTATTGCCTTTGGGAAAATCGACCTCGCAGATTTCCGATATTTTTAATGTGTTGGAGAGAGTTTCCGGTAACTCTCGACCAAATAAATCCCACATCTCATCCTTCGAACGGACATAAAAGTTAGGGCTGCCCAACACGGTCCGAGTTCCGTCATTAATTGTTTTTCCTTCGCCTATACACAATAAAACTTCATGCGCCCGCGCATCATCTTTTGCCAGATAATGGGCTTCATTGGTGGCAACCAAGGATATTCCTGTTTTTTTTGAAAGTTCGACCAGTTCTTTTTGAATATCTTTTTCTTCTTTTAATTCGTGATCCTGAATTTCCAAGAAAAAATTTCCCTGACCAAATATTTCTTCAAACAATTTGGCATTTTGGGCGGCTTTTTGAAAATTCCGGTGTTTGAGGAAATGCCATATGGCTCCTGTAAAACCGGAGGACAAACCGATTAAACCTTTACTTTTTTCGGCGAGCAGTTCTAAATCAATTCTGGGTTTATAATGAAAACCTTCGGTAAATGCTTTAGAGGCAAGATAAACTAAATTATAATAGCCTTCTAAATTTTGCGCTAAGAGAACTACGTTATAATATGGTCTCTCTCCAGCTTGTAAACTCGTGCCTTGCTCGAAACGGCTTCCGAAAGTAACAAAAGCTTCATAGCCGATGATAGGATGTATTTCATTGGCTTTCATACTTTTGTAAAAAGAAATTGCGCCGTACATATTGCCAAAATCCGTTATTGCACAAGCCTGCATATTTTGTGCTTTTAAATGATTAGCAAGCGGTTTGAGTTGGATTGTACTCTGCAAAAGGCTATAATCCGTATGAAGATGTAAATGCACAAAATCTTTGTTTTTATATTCTGAATTCATAACTTTTATATACTTGTCAATCCAATTATTTTAGTCAAAAATTTCTATGAAAAAAGTTTATTTAGAAACTTTCGGCTGCCAAATGAATGTTTCCGATTCCGAGAGAGTTGCAACCGTCCTCGAGTCCACAGATTTCGAGCTTACGCCCGACGAAGACTCAGCCGATATTGTTTTATTTAATACTTGTTCGGTCCGAGAAAAAGCAGAACACAAACTTTATACGAGAATCGGTCAAGTACGCAAACTTCAATCAAAAAAAAAGATTATAGGTGTTTTAGGTTGTGTCGCCCAGCTTGAGGGAGAAACTTTATTTGATAAAAGTCCGGCGATTGATTTTGTTCTCGGTACAAAGGCGGTTGGACGTGTCTCAAAGGCAATCGAAAGCGTTTTAGAGGGACAAAACAAATTTTGCGATTTAGGGGAGAGGGAACCAAATTACGATTGGTCGGTCGCTGAAACTCAAAAACATTCATCATTTATCAGCTTCGTTCCGGTAATTGAAGGATGTAATAAATTTTGCACCTACTGCATTGTTCCATTTTCCAGAGGGAGAGAGAAAAGTCTAGCCGCGCCGGAAATTATTCGGCATGTTCTCAAACTGTGTAAGCAGGGAGTGAAGGAAGTTCATTTAATTGGGCAAAATGTAAATAGTTACCGCCCCAAGACCATTGAAGGTCTCGAAAAGTTCCGTGGCGCAACGCCATTTTCTAAATTACTTCGAGCGGTTGCGGCAACCGGTATCGCTCGTATAAAATTTACTACTTCATTTCCAAGAGATTTTCATCCGGATATTATCGAGGCAATCAATGAAAATGAAAATTTATGTAACTGGGTACATTTGCCGGTTCAATCGGGAAGCAACAAAATTTTAAGGTTGATGCGGCGCGGTCATACAATTGAAAATTACTTTGAAAGAATAGACAAAATTAAATCTTCAGTTCGAAAAATCTCATTAACCACCGACATTATTATCGGTTTTCCGAATGAAACTGAAGCTGATTTCGGGGATTCTCTAAAAATGGTAGATTATTGCCAATTTGACAGTTCTTATATATTCAAGTATTCACCACGAATGGGAACGCCTTCTTATCAGCTTGAGGATAATGTTTCGGCAGAAGAGAAAAAACAAAGGTTTATTGAACTCGAAAAACGTCAGAAATTTAACCAGCATCGTATTTATGAGTCGTATCTGCACAAAAGTGTGCAGGTTTTGATTGAAAATAAATCTGGCAAAAATAATTTTGATTTGTCCGGTCGCACTTCATGTCATAAAGTTGTTCACTTTAAGGGCTCGGCGAATCTTTTAGGCAAAATTGTCAATGTCCAAATAACCGAATCAAAATCAAATACCTTATATGGTAAAATTTTGTAAGCTTTTATTTGAATTATGTTAATTGAAGTAAAAATTGGCGCGCTTATAATGGATCCGAATACGAATACCCCGATTGTAGTTCTGAAGGGGGTCGAGTCTGAAACAATTCTGCCAATATGGGTTGGTGCCTATGAAGCGAACGCCATCGCTCTCGAGATTGAAAAAATTGTTCCGCAAAGACCGATGACTCATGATTTATTAAGAAATTTTATAGTCCAAACAGGTCTTAAAATTTTACGCGTCACAATTACTGACCTCCGTGACAATACTTTTTATGCTTTAATAGACCTTAATGATGATAAAGGCAATTTGATCTCTATTGATGCTCGTCCTTCGGATGCAATTGCATTAGCCCTTCGTTTTGATTGTTCCATATATATCAAAGAAAATGTTCTGGAAAATTCAATTTCATCTAATCAGAATAATATTGATACAGAGGGTGAGCTAAATGAGTTGTCAGAAGACTGGCCTGATCTAATCGGATGATTTATTTATACAATTTTATATATTTATAATGATAATAGTAATAGCTAACCAAAAAGGTGGGGTCGGAAAAACTACAACCGCAATCAACTTGGCTGCCGCCTGCGCTTTAGAAGGGAAGAAGGTCTTATTGATAGATTTGGATCCGCAAGGTAATAGTTCGCTTTCATTCGTCGATTCACAAAATATTAATGAAAGTGCTTATGAACTTTTTACAGAACTTAATCATTCATGGTCAGATTTTATATACTCTACAAATGTTCCGAGTCTGGAGATTGTTCCATCTAAAATAAACCTTGCGAAGCTGGAGTCTAAATTAGCCGGTGATTTTGACGCAATATTTCGTCTCAAAGATAGAATTGAGCAAATCCGATTTGATTACGATATAATTATTATTGATACTCCGCCAACTTTAGGTCTTATTACAGTTAATGCTCTGGTAGCTGCCAATTATGTTTTAATACCGATCCAATCTTCCTATTTTGCTTTAGAGGGAACTGACGATCTTCTTGAAACTATCGAGAAAATTCGTTCGCGCCCGAATCCGGAGTTGAACTTGTTGGGAGTTCTTGTAACTTTGTTTGATAAACGAACGTCTCTATCCAAAGATGTTGAAGCGCATATTCGTAAGGTTTTCGGAAAAAAGGCTTTTGATACGATTATTACAAGGAGTGTTCGGCTTGAAGAATCTCCTGCCCACAAAGAAACTATTTTTTCTTATTCACCAAAATCGAGCGGAGCTATAGAGTATAGGGAGTTAGGTAAGGAGGTTCTTAAACGTGTCTAAAAGGGGACTACCCGTTGGTGTTATGATGCGCCATGATTCGCATTACGTAGAAGATTTAGCCCGTACAAATCGTTCGGTTGGAAGAATTATACCCATTAATCAAATCCAACCAAATCCTGACCAACCACGAGTTGAAATCGGCGATTTAACGGAATTAACTGCTTCGATAAAACAAAACGGCGTTTTGGAGCCAATTCTTGTTAAACCAAATCTAAAAACAGGCATTTGGATGATTATTGCCGGTGAACGCCGTTGGCGTGCTTCAAATTTAGCAGGTTTAACTGAGGTGCCGTGTATCGAGTTGGACATCGATGATAAATCAATAGCCGAAATAGCTTTAATTGAAAATTTGCAAAGAAAAGATTTAACTATCTGGGAAGAATCCGACGGTTTAGCTTATTTATCAAAGCAATTTAGCTATACTCATGAAGAGATTTCCAAAAAGATTGGGAAAAGTCGCACTACCGTCACAGAGTGTATGGCTATCGCTAGTCTCCCTGAAGATATTCGTCAGAAGTGTCGGCAAGCTGAAATAATCTCTAAATCTATTTTAGTTGAGATAGCACGACAATTCGATGAAAATGCTATGCATTCTTTTGTTGATGAACTTAAAAGTCAAAATTTGAACCGTAAAAAGATCAGGCAAATCGTCAAAGAAAGCAAAAACAATTCAGAGCCACTCCTTTCAAAAAATAACAGTGATGCAGTTTCAGATACTTTTACAAATGAATTTGTTTCGAGCAATAAAGATTTTGTCTTAAAAATTCACTTTAAAAACCCTGTTCCTTATGACAAAAATAAAGTTTTAAGAGTATTAAAGGAAGTTTTCGAAAAAACAAAAAATGATTTATAAAAATTAATAAATTATGAGTAGTATAACATAATCTTTATTATCGGACGCAACATATATTTCTGTTTTTGTTTTGAACTCATTCTCTCTTTTGACACAATACTAAATAAAAGATAAAATCGCCCTTTTGTTATCTTTGACCAAAATTATAATTTATTGCTTTAAGGAGTTACAAAATATTGAGTAACACAAATTTTTTATTTACCTCAGAATCTGTTACTGAAGGACACCCAGACAAAATCGCCGACCAAATTTCAGACGCGGTTTTGGATGCGATTTTAGAACAGGACCCAACAGCTAGAGTCGCCTGCGAAACTTTAGTGACGACCGGAACTGCGGTGATTGCGGGAGAGATCACCACCAAAGCAATCGTTAATTATAAAAAAATCATCCGCGATACAATTAACGACATTGGTTACAACAATGCCAGTTTTGGTTACGATTGTAATACATTAAGTGTTATGGACCTGGTTGGAACTCAATCACCCGATATCGCGCAAGGCGTGGACACGGGCGGCGCGGGCGACCAGGGTCTGATGTTTGGTTTTGCTTGTAATGAAACAGATGAACTGATGCCACTGCCAATCCAATTAGCGCACAATCTCACCAGAAAACTTTCCGAAGTGCGTCGGAGCGGTGAATTAGATTATCTTCGTCCAGATGGCAAATCACAGGTCTCAGTTGAATACCGTGATGGTAAACCGTTTCGTATCGAAGCCGTCGTTATTTCTACACAACACGCTGAAGAAGTCGAAACCGAAACTCTCCGCAGTGATATTTTAGAAAAAATCATTAAAACAACCATTCCCGCCAATTTACTCGATGAAAAGACCAAATATCATATCAACCCGACCGGACGTTTCGTCGTCGGCGGACCGATGGGCGATGCTGGATTGACCGGACGAAAAATTATCGTTGACACTTATGGCGGTTACGCTCCGCACGGCGGCGGTGCATTTTCCGGTAAGGATCCGACTAAGGTTGACCGCTCGGCGGCGTATATGGCTCGTTATATCGCAAAAAATATTGTTGCCGCTGGACTGGCTGAAAAATGCACTGTTCAATTAGCCTACGCTATTGGTGTTGCTGAACCGGTTTCAGTGCTTGTCGACACACACGATACGGGCAGAGTCGATGAACAAAAACTTTCTGAGGTGGTCCGCAAGAATTTTGCTTTAACTCCGACAGGTATCATAGAAGCACTTGATTTGCGTCGTCCCATTTTTAAGGAAACTGCTAAATTTGGACATTTCGGACGCACCAAAAATGAATTTTCTTGGGAAAAAACAGATAAGGCTGATGTCTTACTCCACGCTTTGAGTATTGCAACCAGCGTTTAACAAATCTACTTAAAAACAAAAATTTTTATCAAAACTTAACTTTTTACTAAACAAATTATGGCTAAAGAAGGAATCTCAATAGAATACGACATTAAAGACATTAATCTTGCACCACAAGGCAAACAAAGAATCGAATGGGCTGACCGCGAAATGCCGGTTCTACGGTTTATACGCGATCGTTTTGAAACGGAAAAGCCTCTCGCGGGCGTTAAATTAATTGCTTGTGCTCATATTACCACCGAAACTGCGAATTTGGCGCGTACGCTGCAAGCCGGAGGCGGAGAGGCAATTCTGATTGCTTCAAACCCGCTTTCAACCCAGGATGACGTTGCAGCTTCGCTGGTCGTTGATTGGGGCATTCCGGTATTTGCGATCAAAGGCGAGTCAACCGAAACCTATATGCGGCATGTTCGTATGGCTTTGGATTCAAATCCTGATATCATAATTGATGATGGCTCTGATGTAGTCGCTACGATGCTGAAGGAAAAAAAAGAGCTTTCCGAAACCATTATCGGCACTACTGAGGAAACGACTACCGGTATTGTTCGCTTGAAAGCGATGGAAAAAGCCGGAGTAATGAACTTCCCTGCCATTGCCGTCAATGACGCCCAAACAAAACATTTATTTGATAATCGTTACGGGACCGGTCAATCTACACTCGATGGAATAATCCGCGCAACAAATATTCTACTCGCTGGCAAAAATTTTGTGGTTGTCGGTTACGGCTGGTGCGGCAAAGGTTGCGCGATGCGCGCGCGGGGTCTCGGAGCTAATGTTATTATTACTGAGATTGACCCGATTAAAGCCATCGAAGCCGTGATGGATGGTTTTCGCGTTCTACCGATGAAGGAAGCTTGTCAAATCGGTGATTTCTTTGTCACTGTCACTGGCAATCGTCACGTTATCGACAAAGAACATTTTGAAACGATGAAAGACGGTGCTATTGTCGCAAATAGTGGACATTTTGATCTCGAATTAAATTTAGATGCCCTGCGCGAG
>Ga0136640_10001108_pt1 | contig 10677 bp, 10 predicted proteins | sample AntDrymUQ8642106_2_FD_105498 | JGI IMG/M metagenome (GOLD analysis project Ga0136640, IMG submission 105498) | Polar desert sand microbial communities from Dry Valleys, Antarctica - metaG UQ864 (21.06) | ecosystem: Environmental > Terrestrial > Soil > Desert | place: Antarctica: Dry Valley...
ACGCCGCGGTCGAAGTCCGCGCCGATGCGGTCCATCTTGTTGATGTAGGCGATGCGCGGCACGCCGTAGGTGTCGGCCTGGCGCCACACCGTCTCTGACTGCGGCTCGACGCCGGCGACGGAGTCGAACAGCGCGACGGCGCCGTCGAGCACGCGCAGGGAGCGCTCCACCTCGACGGTGAAGTCGACGTGCCCGGGCGTGTCGATGATGTTGATCCGGTGGTCCTTCCACTCCGCCGTCGTCGCCGCGGAGGTGATGGTGATGCCGCGCTCCTGCTCCTGCGCCATCCAGTCCATCGTGGCCGCGCCCTCGTGGACCTCGCCCATCTTGTGGGAGCGGCCCGTGTAGTAGAGGATCCGCTCGGTCGTCGTGGTCTTGCCCGCGTCGATGTGGGCCATGATCCCGATGTTGCGGGTCTTCTCGAGGGTGAAGTTGCGTGGCATGAGTAGGAAAGCGGGGGTGAAGGCGAAGAAAAAGGGCCCCGGAGGGCCCTCGCACGTCAAGACTCGGAGTGATCCCTCAGGCGGTGACTATGTCCGTCGGATCTCCATGGACGTGCGGGTCCTACCTGCGAAGAGCGCGTAGCACGCTCCCAGGCGGCATCAGAGAGTAGCAGCGGGCGGAGAGCTGCGGGCGCTGCTCGTCAGGCCAGATGCGGGGGCTTGAAGCGCTTGCGCACCGGCAGAAACGCGTCCTCGAGGCAGAAGCCCCGCGTGCCCGGCGCCACGTAGGTTGCCCGCCGCACCTCGACGAAGCTCCACGCGACGAGGTTCGGGCCGTAGGAGAAGCCCTGCTTGCGCCCGAGCTCGAACACCACGTCGTTCGGCGCGAGGTACGCGAACGGCGTCGAGCTCGCCGCCCAGCGCAGGTAGTACTCCTCCGCGCTGTTGGCGGGCTCGCCCCCCGCCCCGATCACGCGCCGGGTGCGGCCCGTGAAGCGCAGCCCGCGCCGGGTGTCCCCGACCTCGCACTCGTACTCGCAGTAGGCCTTCGAGGCCTCCGACCGGCAGTCGAAGTCATGCGACGCGGGCCCGCAGACCCACTCCTCGGGGTCGGAGGGCCTGCGGCCGTAGCCGGCGTCCGGGGCGAGGTAGCGGTCGCCCTCGACGTCCAGGGGGACCCAGCCGGACTTGTTGCCGCTCACGTCGTCGGCGGGGTAGGCCCAGACGAAGCCGTTCACTGCGCGCCGGGGCTTGGCGGGGGGGCAGCCGGGGCCCTTCGCGCGGCGCACGCTCTGGCGCGCCGCGTGCGTGCCCACGGGGATGATGGTGAGCTCGCCGTCGTTGCGCGGCGCGGGCGGGGCGCCGAAGGAGGGGCCCTTGCGCACGAGCACCCCGGTCAGGCCCATGCGCGCGACCGCGGCCTCGGTGCCCACCACGCGCATCGGCGTGTAGCAGACGTTGACCTCGCGCTGGCCGAAGGCGCGCTCGCGCCAGCTGCCGTACGGGCGGGCCTCACTGACGGCGGTGAAGGCGTCCATCACCGGCTCGATGCCGAGGCAGGCGCCTCCGAGACACAGCACGCCGCCGCGGCCGAGCACCTCGCGGCGGGTGCGCCGGCCCGCGAGCCCGCGAGCGGCGGCCTCGATCATCCGGTCGACGCGCGACTCCATCCGGCCGGGGAGGCTACTCAGGCAGGGCTGCCCGTCGCGAAGTCCCCGATGTAGGTCAGCCATGCCGGCCCGCCCTCGCACGAGTAGACGAGGTAGTTGCCGTGCGCGCTCATGCGGGGCTCGACCGCCTTCGGCAGCGTCCCGGCCGGGAGCTTGACGCCGGTGCGCTCGAGGAGCTCGACGATGTCGTTGGTGTGCTTGCCGAGCACGGAGTCCAACTGCTCGGGCATGCAGCTGCCCTTCGGGACGTTGTAGCCGTTGATGGAGAGCAGCGAGCCGACGACGTAGGCGACGAAACCGCCGCCCGCGGACATGTTCGGGGCGCTGCCGCGGGCGGTCGCGCCACCGGTCTGGGCCACGGCCCTGGGCGAGAAGCCGCCCTTCAGGTTGCCCTTCAGGTTGCCCTTGAAGATCGTCCCGCCGCGCTCGAAGGTCACGTAGCGGCCCCACTCCTCCGAGGAGGGATGCGCTCCGGGACCGAGGCGCCGGGCGCCCTTGCCCGCCACCCAGACGAAGACGTGGCCGCCGCGCTCGTAGGTGAGCGTCTCGCCGTTGGCCGACAGGACCAGCGTCCTGGCGCCGGAGCCCGACGCCCGCCTGGCCCGGCCCTTGCCGTTCGTCTGGGCGACGAAGGCCTTGCCGCGGGCGACGTAGGCGATGTCCTTGCACTGCCCGTCCAGCGCGACCTCGCTCGCGCCGCCGCTGCCGCGGAGCCGCTTGATCTTCCCGGTGGACAGGCGGCGGATGAAGACGTCGGCGGTGCGGCCGTTGGAGTCGCCCGCGACGAGGTTGGACGCCTTGGAGACGAACGCGAGGCACTTGGGCGCGTACGTGGCGTGGACGTCGTCGAAGCCGTCGAAGCTCGGGCTCCAGGAGTCGCCGTTGGCCGCGCCGCGGCGACCGCGAGTGGCGAGCCTGGTGTCCGCCTCGTGCCAGCGCGTGCCCGAGAGGCCATAGGGCTTGCGCCGCTTGACCAGGAAGACGTTTCGATTGCCGCCGGAGGAGCCGACGATGTTCGTCGCCTTCGACGTGTAGGCGGCGAAGCGCGCCTGGCGCCCGTCGCCCGACATCACGGCTTCAGCGGCGGGGGCGTTCGGGACCTGGCCGGCCGCGGTGTGCGACAGCAGGGTGGAGTTCGGGACGTTCGCCACCGCCGGCGCGGCCGCCAGCAGCACGGCGGGCAGGGCCGTGGCGAGGGCAGCGCGGAGGACGGAAGAAGCGGACATGACCACACAACGCGCGGATCCGTCCAAAGTTTGCGCCACACTCTGCGCAGTGAGCACGCGCACCCCCGAGGCCCCGCCCTCGCCCCCGCCCCTCCCCCCGGAGCCGCGGCGCCCGGGCACCGCCGCCGCGCTGGTCGCGGCCGCTCGCCCGCGCCAGTGGGTCAAGAACGTGCTCGTGCTGGCCGCCCCCGCCGCCGCCGGGGTCCTCGGCGACGGCGACGTGATCGCCAGCGCGCTGGCGACCTTCGTCGCGTTCTGCCTGGTCTCGAGTGCGACGTACATGCTCAATGACATCGGCGATCTCGAGGCCGACCGTGAGCACCCCACCAAGCGCCACCGGCCGATCGCGGCGGGCCACCTGCCGGTGCGCGTCGTCGGCGTGGCGGTCGTCGTCCTGCTCGTGGCGGGTCTCGGGATCGCCTATCTGGTCTCCTGGCGGCTCGGGGTGCTGTTGACGGGCTACAAGCTCCTGACCACCGCCTACACCTTCCGCCTCAAGGCCACGCCGACGGTGGACATCGTCGTCGTGGCGAGCGGGTTCATGGTCCGCGCGATCGCGGGCGGCGTGGCCGTCGACGTCGTCCTCTCCCAGTGGTTCCTCGCCGTGACGTCGTTCGGCTCGCTGTTCATGGTGGCCGGCAAGCGCCACGGCGAGCTGCTCAACGGCGGGGACCGGTCCACGCGGCCCGCCCTCGCCCACTACACGCTCGAGCACCTGCAGTTCGTGGTCTCCATGAGCGCGGCCGTGACGGTCGTCACCTACTGCTTGTGGGCCTTCGAGCATCCGCGCACCAGCGACATCCCGTGGTGGGGGCTGTCGATCGTCCCCTTCGTGGTCGGGATCATGCGCTACGCGCTGCTCGTCGATCGCGGCCAGGGCGGCGCCCCGGAAGAGCTGGTCCTCCGCGATCCGGGCCTGCGGCTCGTCGGCCTCGCCTGGCTCGCGCTCTTCCTCGGCTCGGTCTACATCCACTAGCGGACACGCCCACTGGTGGTTCACACACGGACTACACCGACGGGACCACCAGTACTCTGCGCGAGAATGCTCCCCATGCGCAAACCACTCATCGCCTTCGTCGTCCTCGCCAGCGGCGGCGGCGCCCTCACCACGAGCCTGGCGACGGCGGCTCCCTCGCAGAGGACCGTGAAGGTCGGAGACAACTGGTTTCTCAAGAACTCCGGCGGAACCCCGAAGATCACCGTCTCGCGCAACACGACCGTCCGGTTCGTGTTCGTCGGAGACAGCGTCCACGACGTCGTCGGCTATCGCGGCAGCGCGAAGAAGTTCGAGTCGTCGATCAAGTCCTCGGGCTCCTACCGGAAGAAGCTGACCACGTCGGGCACGTACAAGCTCGTGTGCTCCATCCATGGGGCGGCCGACCAGAGCATGAGGATCGTCGTCAGGTAGTCCGCGCTGGGCGGGAAGCCGAGACCCGTCAGGCGCTGCCAGGCGGGCGCTGCTCTAGCACGCCTCGCCGATGTGCTTGTGGTTGGTCATGCCCGGCGTGTACTCGAAGGCCGGGTTGTACCGCGTGAGCTGCTTGGCGGGCAGGCACAGCGCCCAGGCGCTCTTGAGGCTCTTGGCCATCCACACGTGCGTCATCTGACTCGGGACCTTGCCCGATTTGCTCTCATGGCCGTGGTAGATCGGGATCGGGCCTCCGAAGCGCGGTCGCTTGCCGGGCGCGACGCGGAACATCGGCCCCATGATGAGCGGCGGGCCGTCCGGACGGCGCCAGAACACGAGCGCCTCCGGGCGCCTGGCGTCGAAGATCCGCCCGTCGTTCTCGTAGCGGTGGTTGTAGACGTGGAAGAGGCCGAGCTTGGTGGGGAACTTCTTTCCCGTGCCGCGAATGAAGCCCCGGCGCGCCGCCTCCCCGACCGTGACGCCGGACCAGGTCCGCAGCACACCGCGGTGCAGCGCCGCTGCCTGCCGGCGCTGCCTGGGTGTCGCGCTGTCGAGGTCGGGATGCTTCGAGCCCACGTGGCCGTCATGACCGCCGCCGTGCCCGTGCTCGGTGTGCCCGTCGCCCGTGTCCTCGTTCGGATAGCTGAGCACGCCGGTATCGCACTTCTTGCTCGTCATGCCCATGGTGCCGACGATCTTGGTCGGCTCCTCGAACGTGGCCTCGACCCCCCACGCGCCGCCGCCTTTGAAGGTGCCGCTGGCCGTGACGGCGCCCCCATCGGAGATCGGCACGTTCTGCTTGGCGACCGTCGCACGGCACACCTGGCTGTACGCGACGAGCGTCTTGATCTTCTTGGGGTTCTTCGGGTCGATCCTGAACTCGACGTGCCAGTTCTTGCCCGCCGTCTCATGGTCGTGGAAGAGGAACCTCGCGCCCTTCTCCGGCAGCGCCGCTTGCACGGCACCCGCGATCGCGAGCAGCGCGCCGACGGCCAGCGCCAGGGGCACGAACGCCTGCCGGAGCGAGACAGGACGTGGTGGAATCGATGTCGGCGGCTTCATGGCTGCGCGGAGCGTACAGCGGCTCCGCGACGGATGACCGAGATCCGAGCGGCCGCGCGCCCTATTCCGGGCGGCAGTCGCGCAGCCGGTAGACGCGCATGGCCGGGCCGGGCCGGTCGAAGCGCAGCGGCAGGAAGGTCACCGAGAGGTCGTACTGGAAGTAGTGCTCGGCGTCGGGGCCGGCGAACGGGACGACGCGGTAGCGCAGGTCGGCCTGGCGGGCAAGCGCCCGGTAGTAGCGGACGGCGGCGGGCACCCGGTCGGGGTCGTTGAAGACGCGACCGGACTGGCCGGACCCGGAGACGATCCAGCACACGCCCCGCCGGCGCAGGAAGTCGAGCATCCCGGGAAACAGCGTGTAACCGTAGTTGGCGAAGTCGGCCGGCCGGCGCGCGCCGGGGAAGCGCTTCGCGAGCCGCCGCGCGTCGTCGCCCGTGCGCACGAAGCGCCGCCAGCGGTAGCCGCGCTGCGAGCCGGGATCCGCCAGGCGGGCGCCGTCGGCGTACCACTCCTTGGGCACCAGCGGCTCGACCGCGATGAGGGTGCCCGCGGGGATGTTGTCAACCATCCACTCGCGCGCCGCCGACCGCGTGTCCTTGCGGGAGAGCACGACATCGTTGTGGATCGTGAACGCGAGACCCTGGCCGCAGACGGCGAGCAGGCCGAGGGCGGCGAGCGCTGCCGCCAGGCGCCCGCGGGCCCGCAGCCGCGGCGCCGCCAGGCGGGCCAGCCACACCGCGCCGGCGCCGGCCAGCAGCGCGAGCAGCGGGTAGACCGGCATTCCGTAGCGGGCGAAGTAGCGCCCCTGGGCGCCGACGTAGGCGAAGAACAGCAGCGGCGCGGGAATCAGCAGCAGGGCCTGGACGCGATGGCGGGCGATCGAGCGCACGCCCCCGATCACCGCCAGCACGAGCGGCACGACCCCGAGGCCCCACACCAGCGACCACGCGTAGTAGCGATAGCCCGAGCGCTGCGTCTCGCCCAGCAGCAGGCTTCCCTTGGTGTAGTCGGAGAGGTGCTGCAGCTCGTCGAGGAAGAAGCCCGGGCGCAGCAGCGCGTAGGGATCGAGGGCCAGGAAGGCGACAGAAGCTGCCGCGCCGGCGGCGAGGAGCCCGAGCACCGCCGCGCGGACGGCGCGGGGACCAGGTTCCACGCCGCGGCCCAGCCCGTGCAGGATTCCCGCCGTCAGGAGGGGCAGGCCCATGAAGGCGGCGTTGTACTTCAACCCGACCGCGAGGCCCAGGGCCGCGCCGGCGACGGCGTAGTGCCGCAGACGGCCCCCGCCCACGATGCCCGCGATGCCGATCAGCCCCAGCGCGGTCGGGGCCAGCGACGGGGCGTCGTTGAGCGCGAGGTGTCCGTAGTGGACCGGCAGGAACGCCGTGGCGAGGATCGCGGCGGCGACGAGGCCCACCCAGCGGTCGAACAGGCGCTTGCCGGCGACGTAGAGCAGCCACACGGCTCCTGCCGACACCAGCGCCGACGCCACGCGAGCGATCAGCCACACCTGTCCCGGGTCGCGCTCGAAGGCGCGGACGGCGGCGCCCGCGCCGCCATGGGCCACCAGGAGGATCCCGGCGAGGAACTCGATCAGCCCGGACGGATTGAGCTGGTAGTCCGGGTCCAGCGAGTGGTCGCGGAGCATGGCGACGGCTCGCGGCAGGAAGTGCGAGCGCTCATCCAGGTTGTAGGCGAACGGCAGCCCCCAGCCCGTGCCCCACAGCCGCAGGACCAGGGCGCCCGCGACGACGCCCGCGACCGCGAGCCACCACCGGCGGGGCGAGGGCTCCTCGGCCATCGCGGGCACTGTAATCCTGATCGCCGCCGGTAGCCTGACCACCCGTGACCGTGGCCCTGTGTCTGCTGCTCGCCGGGACCCTCCTTGCGGCCGGGCTGGCCAAGGCGCGGGACCCGCGGCCCCTGCGCTCCACGCTGCGCGCGCTGACCGGGGAGCGGCCCGCCGCGGCGCTGGCGCTGGCCGTCCCGGCCGCCGAGATCATCCTCGCCGCGGCCCTGGTCGCCGGCGCCGGGGCCGGCGGCCGCGCCCCCGCGGCGGCTGCGGCGCTCCTGCTGATCGCCTTCACCGCCGCGCTCGCGGTGCTCCGGCGCCGCCGGGTGCCGTGCCACTGCTTCGGAGCCGCCGGAAACGGCGGCCTGGCCACGGGGCAGCTGCGCAACCTCGGGCTCGCCGCGGCGGCGCTCGTGCTCGTGGCCCAGCCCGCCGGGGCGCTGTGGTCGGCCGGCGCCAGCGAGCTGGCCGGGGCGTCCACGGTCGCGCTCGGCGCGGCGTGTGCCTGGCTGCTCGCCACCGCCCTCGCGCGCGAGCGGGCACCGGCATGAGCCCGGTGTGGATCGTCTCGAGCGTCCTGGCCTGGGTCGTCATCGCGCTGCTGGTCGTGGTCGTGCTCAGCCTGCTGCGCCAGCTCGGGGCGCTGCGCGCGGAGCTCGCGGCCGGCGGCCTACCGGAGAACGGGCCCGCGCGCCTCTACGACGACGTCCCGCCCTTCACCGCCCCGCTGGTCGGCGCCGACGGCGAGCTCGCGCTCGGCGGCGAGGACGGCCCGCCGGCGCTGCTCGTCGCCCACGAGCCGGGCTGCACGAGCTGCGCGGAGATCGAGCCCGCGCTCACCGCCCTGATCGCCGACGCGGCCCTGGAGGTCCGGCTCGTGAGCGTCCTCGCCCTCGACCCGCAGCGGGCCGCGGCGCACCGGGGCGCGCACCCGCTCGGCACCGTCGCGACGGTCACGCTCGACGCGCTGCCGGACGGGCTGCGCCCCGCCTCGGTCCCGGCCGCCGTCGGGATCGGCCGCGACGGCGTCGTCTGCGTGACCGGCCGCCCGCGGACGGCCGACGAGCTGCGCGAGGCCGTCCGCGCCACCGCCGGGGCCGTCGTGACCGGCGTGCCAGGCTCTCAGCGCGTCACGCGCTGGGGGGTGTGCGCGCCGTTCTTCGACTAGCCGCGCGAGCCGCGAGGGACGCCACGGCCGCCAGGCCGCCGACGGCGAGCAGCGGCAGCAGCGGCAGCGCGTAGCGCGGCTTGCTCACGACGATCGCGTGCAGCAGGGTCCCGTAGGCCAGTACGGCGAGCAGCGTCAGCTGCACCGCGGGCCGCAGCCACACGCACGCGACGAGCAGCGCCAGCGCCAGCGCCAGCACGACCACGAAGTGGACAGTGCGGGTCACGCTCGACTTCGTCGCCACCCCGGCGCGGCTCGAGACCAGCCACATCCGCGAGGCCTTCTGGCCCATCATGCCCGCGAAGGAGAGCGGATCGCCCCACGCGTAGCGGCGCAGGTTGGCGCGACCCTCGGCGTTGAGCGCCGCGTCGCGGTCGAGGTCCGGCCGCCTCCGGGCGACGTAATCGAGGATGTTGAGGGCCGGGATCAGCGTGGGCTCCGTGTCGCGGTACTTGCGCGAGCGGCGCTGAAGCTCCGGGCCGAGCTCGCGCTTCATCCCCGTGGTGGTGCCGTCGCCCGGGAGGAAGGTGCCCACGAACAGCGCCGAGCCGCTGCCCTCGGTGATGGGCACGAACTGCCCGGCCCGGTTGCTGGCGAAGGCGACCCAGGGCAGCACGGTCACGAACGTCGCGACGAGCAGCACGACCGGCCCGGCAAGGGCGACTCGCGCGCCCTCGCCGCGATGGACGAGCGCCGTGGCGAGCGCGAGGATGCCCGGAACGAGCACGAGGTCGGTCCGAGTCAGCAGCGTGCCGCCGAGCAGCACGCCCGCCAGCGCGTAGACCCACCAGCGCCGGTCGCGCCAGGCGTACAGCAGCGCGGCGACGCCAGCGGCGAGCAGCAGCATCCCCAGCGGCTCGGAGAGCAGCTGACCGGCGAGGGTGACGTAGGGCGGGTAGATCGCCGTCAGCCCCGCCGCGCCGAGGCCCACCAAGGGCCCCGAGGCCAGCAGGCCGAGGCCGAACACCACGCCCACCAGCAGCGTCCCGACCAGCGCCTGCATCCAGAAGGCGGCGCGCAGGTCGTCGTCCGGGAAGATCTTCTGCGCGACCGCGAACATCGCCGGCGCGCCGGGTGGCCAGTGCAGCGACTCGGCGTAGCGGCCCTGCGTGAGGCCCTTGGCGATGCTGGCGTAGGCGATCTCGTCGGTTGACGGGTTGGCGAGGTCCGGACTCGCGGCGCTCGCCGCGCGCAGCCCCGCCGCCACGAGCACGATCATTGCGAGCGCGACGAGCACGTGCCGCGAGCAGCGAAGCGAGACCGGTGACCCCACGCGGGCTGAGGCTACAGCCGCACCCGGCCGCCCGCATGCGCCATCATGGCTGCGCGATGGCTCCCCCGATGCTCCGCTACGGCCTCCTCGGCCTGGCGTCCGTGGCCTGCCTGCTGCTGATCGTCGCCGAGTTCACCGACCTGTACTCCATCCAGGTCATCACGGTCACCGTCGAGCACGGCAAGACCGGCCCCCACCACGGCTACGCGCTGGGTTTGATCGCCGTCGCAGCCCTCGTCCTCGCGGTCGGAGCGACGGTGCGCGGGTCGCGCCCGGCGGCGGTGGGGATGGTGGCCCTCGGCGCCGTCGCCCTGCTCGTGGCCCTCCTCGTCGACCTGCCGGTCGTCGACGACACGGGGGTGTACGGCCGCGACTATGAGCGGGCCACCGCCCAGTCGGAGATCGGCTTCAAGCTCGAGACCGCGGGAGCGATCCTGCTGCTCCTGGCGGGGGTGGCGACGCTTCAGTTCGGCGGCTCGCGCTCGAGCTCGGCCGCGGCCGAGCGTCAGCCTCGGGCGTCCACGGCAGGCAGGTGAGGCGCGGTCACGAGCGCGAAGGGACGGGCAGCGGTTCCCGAGCGAGCAGCACCGGCACCGTCCCGAGGTCGATCGCCTCCAATGGGGCGGGCTCGGCGATGTAGAAGCCCTGCGCATAGTCGACGCCGTAGTGGCGCAGCAACTCGAGGGTCTCGTGGTCACCGACGAACTCAGCGGCCGTTCGCTTGCCGAGGCCGCGCGCGATGGCCACGACCGACTGGACGACGAGCTGGTTGATCGTGCTCGACGTCAGCTCCTTGACGAACTCGCCGTCGATCTTGAGGTGATCGAACTCCAGGTGCTTGAGGTAGTAGAAGGAGGCAAAGCCGGCGCCGAAGTCGTCCAGCGCGATGCCGCACCCGAGCTCGTGCAGCCGCTCGGCGAACACCCTTCCGTGATCGACGTTGAGGATCGCAGCCGTCTCGGTGACCTCGAAGACCAGGCCTGCAGGGTCGGCCCCGGTGGCGGCGAGCTCCGCGGCGATCAGGTCGGGAAGCTCGGGGTCGGCGATCGACTTGGCCGACAGGTTGACGTCGAGGACCGGTCGGTGGCCGGTGCGCTGCTGCTCTGCCAGCAGGGCGATCGCCCGGCTCAGGACCCAGC
>Ga0136640_10001109_pt1 | contig 10674 bp, 8 predicted proteins | sample AntDrymUQ8642106_2_FD_105498 | JGI IMG/M metagenome (GOLD analysis project Ga0136640, IMG submission 105498) | Polar desert sand microbial communities from Dry Valleys, Antarctica - metaG UQ864 (21.06) | ecosystem: Environmental > Terrestrial > Soil > Desert | place: Antarctica: Dry Valley...
GCACACCACCACCTGGTTGGACGTCGAGATCTCCGCCTTCGCCCAGTTGAGCCCGTACAGCGTGCGCGACTTCGAGTAGATCTCGGTCTCCGGCGAGTTCTTGTACTTCGCAGGATCGCTCGAGCCGGGCAGAATCCTGCCGCCGATCGCCACCGGCTCACCCGTGTCCGAGAAGATCGGGAACAGCACGCGGGCCCGCATCGCGTCCTGCAACCGGTCGCGTCGATTCCTGAACGCCAGGCCCGTCGCCTGCAACGCATCGGCCTCGACACCCGAGCCGTTGCTCAGCGCGTCCCAGTCGTCGGGTGCCCAGCCCAGCTTGAACGCCCGCGCGACGTCACCGTCGAGCCCGCGCGAACGCAGGTAGTCGCGTGCCGGCCGCGCAGCAGGATCCCTAAGCAGCCGCTCGTGGTACCACTCGACGGCAGTGCCCATCGCCTCGACGAACCGCTTGCGACGCGCCCGCTGCTTCGACTGCCCCGTCGTCGTGTACGTCAGCGAGATCTTGGCCCGCGCGGCGAGCGACTCGACGGCGCCGACGAAGTCGACGTGCTCGGTCGCCTGCACGAAGCTGAACACGTCACCGGCGGCCTCGCAGCCGAAGCACTTGTAGCGCCCGTTGTCCTCTCGCACGTTGAAGCTCGGCGACTTCTCAGCGTGGAACGGGCACAGCCCGACCCAGTTGCGCCCCACCTTGCGCAGGTGCACCTGTTCCTGCACGACGTCGACGATCGACACCGTCGAGCGGATCCGCTCGACGTCGTCATCGGAGATCGCCACGGGCGGCCGCGCTCAGCTCACGGGTTCGTCGCGGGCGGGGTCGAACGACTTTTCAAGGTCACTGTCGCCGAACCCGTCCTCTTCGTCGTTCTCCTTCATCAGCGACGCGGTGATGGCGATGGCGAGCACGACGGCGATGACACCGAGCGAGATCGGCGTCGGGATGTGGTAGTCGAACGCCTCGGCGATGATCATCTTCACGCCGACGAACGCCAAGATCGCGGCGAGCCCCTCCTGCAGGTACTCGAAGCGGGCATGCATGTCGGCGAGCAAGAAGTACAACGCTCGCAGCCCCAAGATGGCGAAGGCGTTGGAGGCGAACACGATGAACGGCTCGTGGCTCACGGCGAGCACGGCCGGCACCGAGTCGACGGCGAAGATGACATCGGTGCCCTCGATCAGCAACAGCACGGCGAACAGCGGTGTCGCCATCCGCTTCCCGTTCTGGATCGTGAACATCTTCTGGCCATCCATGTCCTCCGTGGTGTGGATGAACCGTCGGATGACCTTGAGGAACTTCGAGTTCTCCGGGTCGACGTGGGCGTCGTCGGAGACGACGAGCCGGATCGCCGTGAAGATGAGGAAGCCGCCGAAGAAATACAGCACCCATGCGAACCTCTCGATGAGCGCCACCCCGGCGAAGATGAACACGGCACGCATCACGAGCGCCCCGAAGATGCCCCAGAAAAGCACCCTGTGCTGGTACTTCGACGGCACCTTGAAGTAGCTCATGATCAACGCCCACACGAAGACGTTGTCGATGCTCAGGCTCTTCTCGATGAGATAGCCCGACATGTACTCGCCCGTCGCCTTGGCGCCGAACCACCACAGGATGACGAGGCTGAAGGAGACACCGATCGAGATCCACACCGTCGACTCGATGCCCGCCTCGCGTGTCTTGACCTCGTGTGCCCTCCGGTGGATGACCAAGATGTCGACGAGCAGCAGAGCGAAGATCAGCCCGAGCAGCACCCCCCAGTGCCACGGCTCGACATCCAGCTCGACGAAGTTGGTGTTCTCGCCCTCAGCCGCAAGCAGGTGCATCAGTGGTCGTATCTCACTTTGTGCCGTCGCCGGCGCGACCGATGATCGCCTGCGCCGCGGCCAGGCGGGCGATCGGCACGCGGAACGGCGAGCAGCTGACGTAGTCGAGGCCGGCGTCGTAGAACAGGGCGATGCTCTCGGGGTCGCCGCCGTGCTCGCCGCAGACGCCGAGCTTGAGACTCTTCTTGACGCTGCGGCCGCGCTCGGCACCGATGTACACCAGCTCGCCGACGCCACCCTGATCGATCGTCTCGAACGGGTTGCGTTTCAACAGGCCCTGCGCCAGATAGGCGGGCATCATCCGTGACTCGATGTCGTCGCGGCTGAAGCCGAACGCCATCTGCGTCAGGTCGTTGGTGCCGAAGCTGAAGAAGTCGGACTCCTCGGCGATCTCGTCGGCACGCAGCGCAGCGCGCGGCGTCTCGATCATCGTGCCGATGCTCACCTCTGGCTTGTTGCGCAGTCCCTTGCCGGCGCGGTCGATCTCCGCCTGCACCCATCCACGTGCCAGCGCCAGCTCTTCGCGCGTGACGGTCAGTGGGATCATCACCTCGACGATGGGGTTCTTGCCGCGCTTTCGAAGGGCGGCGGCGGCCTCCATCAGCGCCCGCACCTGCATCCCGTAGAGCTCGGGCTTGATGACACCGAGGCGCACACCACGAGTGCCGAGCATCGGGTTGTGCTCCGACCACATCTCCGCTGCGGCGAGCAACTTGGCCTCGGCCCTGCTGAGCCCCTCGGTCGCCTCCTTGATGCGCAACTCCTCCACGGACGGCAAGAACTCGTGCAGCGGCGGATCGAGGAGGCGCACGGTGACGGGCAGCCCGTCCATCGCCTCGAGCACCTCGATGAAGTCGCTGCGCTGCACCTCGAGCAACTCGGCGAGGGCGGCGGTCTCCTCCTCTGGCGAATCGGCGAGGATCATCCTGCGCACGACCGGAAGGCGATCGGGGGCGAGGAACATGTGCTCGGTACGGCACAGCCCGATGCCCTCGGCGCCCTTCTCGCGCGCCACGGTGGCGTCCTCGCCCGTGTCGGCGTTGGCACGCACACCGAGCTTGCCCTTGCGCCTCGTGTCGGCCCAGCCGAGGATCACGTCGAACTCGGCCGGTGGTGACGCCGTCGTCGTCGCAAGTGCGCCAAGCATGATTTCGCCCGTCGTGCCGTCGAGGGAGATCTCGTCACCCTCTTTGACCGTGTAGCCGCCGACCGTGCACTGCTTGCCCTTGATCGCGACCGCCTCTGCTCCGACGACCGCAGGCGTTCCCCAGCCTCGGGCGACAACCGCCGCATGGCTGACGAGCCCGCCGCGTGAGGTCAGGATGCCCTCGGCCGCCATCATCCCGTGGATGTCCTCGGGGCTCGTCTCGCTGCGCACGAGGATGACCTTCTCGCCGCGCAACGCGGCAGCCGCGGCGTCGTCGGCGGTGAAGTACACCTTGCCGACAGCGGCACCCGGCGACGCAGCGAGGCCCGACGCGACTGCCTTGGACCGCTTCGCGAACCGCGGGTGGAGCACGGCGTCGAGGTGCTCGGCGGCGACGCGCATCAGCGCCTCGTCACGACTGATCTTCCAGCGCTCCTTGCCGCGCCCGGTGCCCGTCGTCATGTCGACGGCCATCTTCAGCGCTGCTGCGCCGGTGCGCTTGCCGACGCGGGTCTGCAGCATCCACAACTTGCCCTGCTCGATCGTGAACTCCGTGTCGCACATGTCCTCGTAGTGCCGTTCGAGCCTGGCAAAGATCGCGAGCAGCTCGACTTGGATCTTCGGGAAGTGCCGGGCCAGCGCGTCGAGGTCCTCGGTGTTGCGGATGCCGGCGACGACGTCTTCACCCTGGGCGTTGACGAGGAAGTCGCCGTAGGGCGTGTTCTCGCCCGTCGCTGCGTTGCGGGTGAAGCCGACGCCGGTTCCGGAGTTGTCGTCGCGGTTGCCGAACACCATGGTCTGCACGTTGACGGCGGTGCCGAGGTCGTGGCTGATCCGCTCGCGCACCCGGTAGGCGACCGCTCTCGCACCGTTCCACGAGGAGAACACCGCTTCCACCGCGCCGCGCAGCTGCTTCATCGGCTGCTGGGGGAACGCCTTGCCCGTGTGCTCCTTGACGACCTGCTTGTACTGCGCACACAGCTCCTTCAGGGCAGCGGCCGGGATCTCGGCGTCGTTCTTGACGCCGGCGTCGGCGCGAGCTTTGTCGAGGGGCTCGTCGAACGCCTCCGCCTCGACGTCGAGCACGATGCGCCCGTACATCGCGATGAACCGGCGGTACGAGTCGTACGAGAAGCGCTCGTCGTCGGTGGCCTTGGCGAGCCCCTTCACGCTGCGGTCGTTGAGCCCGAGGTTGAGGACGGTGTCCATCATCCCTGGCATCGAGAACTTGGCACCCGAGCGGACGCTGACGAGCAGCGGATCGTCGGGATCGCCGAGCGTGCGGCCCATCGCCGACTCGAGCTCGGTGACCGCCTTCGCAATCTCGTCGTCGAGCCCGGCGGGCCATCCGCCGGCCATGTACGCCCTGCACGCGTCGGTCGAGATGGTGAACCCCGGTGGCACCGGAAGCTGCAACACGCTCGTCATCTCTGCGAGGTTCGCGCCCTTGCCTCCGAGGAGGTCTTTCATCTCCATCGGTGGGCGGCGGTGGCGGTGGTCAAAGGGGTAGACGTACGGCACGGCCGTCATCCTAAGGCCCGGCCCGCTCGTAGCATGGGGCTGACCATGGCGATGCCACTGCACCGTCCGTCGTCGTCGCCGACGACTCACATCCTCGGCTTCCCGCTGCACGTGCGGCCGGGATTCTTCCTGTTCATGGCGCTGATCGTGCTCATCAACAGCAACGAGTTCGGGTTCTGGCTGGCCGGCTCGGTGGCTGTCCTGACACTGATCCACGAGCTCGGCCACGCCCTCGCCGCCCGAGCCGCCGGCGCACGAGCGGAGATCTCACTCGACTTCCTCGCCGGCTACGCCTCGTTCGTGCCGTCGCGGCCGATGTCGCGCCCGACGCGAGCGGGCATCGCCTTCGCCGGCCCTGGCATCCACATCGCCGTCAGCATCGCGGTGCTGCTCGCGATGGGAGCCAACCCGTTGGACCTGTCGAGCGTCAACGACTCCCCCGCACGATTCGCCATCTTCTGGGCTGGGCCAGTGATCGGACTGTTCAACCTGCTGCCGGTGCTGCCGCTCGACGGCGGCAACATCGTCGAGACGGGACTCTCGTGGTTCCTGCCCGACAACTCGCGGCGCGTGATGCTGTGGATCAGCCTCACGCTCACGGCCGTCGGACTCGCATGGCTCGTCATCGACGACGAGCGCCGCGGCCTGCTGCCGTTCGGCGCCATCATCCTGCTGATGCAGCTACAGCTGTTCTACGCCGGCGGCGACCAGCAACCCGACGACTTGGTGTGGAACCGCGCCACCGCTGCGCTACGTGGCGGAGATCCTGCCTCCGCCCGGCGACTCGTGCAGCGGGCGGTCGCTGCGCCAACCCGGATGACGCCGCCCACCGAGGGCGTGGACGCCGGTGCGCTCGCCCAGCTGCTCGACGGGTTCGGGCCGTCCTTGCCCGTCGGCAACCCGGTCAACGAGCACCAGGTCGGCAACGTGCTGCTGGCGCTCGGCCAGTACGAGCGGGCCGCCCACTACGGCGCCGCCTCCTACGCGCGCCACCCGAGTGGCGTCGTGGCGGCCACGACGGCAAGGGCGTGCAACGCCGCCGGCGATCCGGCGACGGCCATCGCCTGGCTGCGCACGGCCGCCACCGTTCCCGACAACCCGGCCGTCCTGGCACAGATCATCGACCACGCCCCCGAGCTCGGCTCGCTGCGGATGCGCCCCGAAGTCGTCGCCCTCCGCCGCACCCTCTGAGCCACCCCCACCACCGTCTGGGTGGGATTTCTCCCACACCACGGTCTGGGCGGGATCTCTTCCAACTGCTGGAACGGATCCCGCCCAGACCGCGTGATGGGACGAATCCCGCCCAGACGGGGGTGAGCGGGATCGCGTCGCGACGGGTCAGTTCGGGGTCACTCAGGGGCGGTGACGGGGGTGCCGAGGTCGACACCGCGCTTGACGAAGCCGAGCGCGTCGGTGCCGGCGACCGACGTCAGGGTGCCCACCTCATTGGCGTCGGCGTCGAGTACGGGATCGCCGGCTGCGGCGCCGGGTCTGACTGCAAGGCGGCACAGTCGGCGCGGCGCCTGCGCGCCACGGGAGTCCATCCGCTCGACGAGCTCTTGGCCGGGGTAACACCCCTTCGTGAAGCTGACCGCCGCCGCGGCGATGCCGAGCTCTGCCGGCAACCGCTCGCCCGGCACGATCTCCGCACCCATCGCCGGCCAGCCGGCGCCGACACGAGCGGCGAACAGATCTGCTCCCTCGCCGCTGTCGCGTTCGCCGGCCCGGGCATCCTTGCCCGCCGCGTCGCGGCCGAGCGAGAGCAGGACGCCTCCGAGTCCCCACCAACCGACGACGCTGCCGGCGGACTCGCGTGGCGGCGCGCCAACCTCAGGCGTCTCGGCGTCGGGATCGACGGGGCGCAGATCGCGGACCGGCGTGACCGCCTCGATCACGGCAGGCTCGATCGTCGCCTTCACGCGGATCATGAACCGCGCCAAGCGCTCGTGCAGCACCTCGCCGAAACCGGCCTCGGTATCGAGCACGAACTCGTCCTCGGTGCGCCGCCACAAACGGGCGAGCGCGGTGACGTGTCCGTTCGGCTCGAGCACGAGCGTCCAGCGGCTCTCCCCCACGGCGACATCGCGGACCTCCTGCGCGAGCTGGGAATGGAGGTAGGTCGCTGCGCCCTCACCGGCGACGACGAGCCCGTCGCGACGTTCGCTCAGCCAGCGCGTTGACATGGCAACAGTCTGGCGGCGATCGGGGTGCTGCGTGCAAGACTTCGGACGTGGCGCAGATGGACATCCCACAGCTCGCCGATCGTGCCGCCGCCGGTACCGAGTCGCTGGCCCTGATCGGCGCCCGCATCGCGCGCGGTGTCACAGTCGCAGGGCTGCTGGGCGCCGGACTTTGCGTGCTGCTCGCCGTCGCCGGTCTCGAAGGGGGCGGGCGAACGGCGGCACTCGTGCTGACGGCGATGGCCGCTGTGTTCGGTGTCGGCGCCCCAGCGCTCGCGTGGTGGCGTTTGCGCAGCGCCCGCGGCCGCTATCAAGCGCTTGCCGGGGAGTTCCGCCAGCTCTTCGAAACCGACGAGGTCGCTCGCCGCGAGGTCGTCGACACCGTGGTTCACGGCGAGTCAGCCGATGCCCCGTCGTCGCGCGTCACCCCCCGTGGCGCAGGACAGTTCGGCCGCGTCCGAACACTCTCGCTCGAACGGTTGCGAGGCTTCGTCGCGCTCACCGATGCCTTTACGGCGCTGGCGCGTTTCCCGGCACTCCTCGTGCTCGCCGCCCTCGGCGTGCTCGCCCTCGGCGGGCTGACATTGGTGATTGGCCTCGCAGGTTTGCTCTAAGTCGATCTGGAGGTCGGAAAACGCGCGATAACGCGTTCTGCAACCTCCAGTTCGGGGTCCGTGGCCGTCAGGCTCGGCGGGTGGCGGTCATCCGGCGGGCGGCGGGGATCGCGGCGAGGAGCGCGGCGGCCTTGTTGTGGCACTCGAGGTCTTCGTCGTCGGGCACGGAGTCGGCGACGATACCGGCACCGGCCTGCACGGACGCGCCGCCGGGACCAATGCACATCGTGCGGATGGCGATCGCGGTGTCGAGGTTCCCGCTCCAGTCCAGGTAGCCGACCACCCCTGCGTAGGGCCCGCGACGAGTCGGTTCGAGGTCGTCGATGATCTCCATCGCCCGCACTTTCGGCGCGCCGCTGACGGTGCCGGCGGGCATCGTCGCCCGCAGCACGTCGACCACGCTGTGGTCGTCGGTGACGGTTCCGGTCACCTGGGAGGTGAGGTGCATCACGTGGCTGTACCGCTCGAGGGTCATCAGCTCGTCGACATGCACCGTGCCGAACTCTGCGACCCGACCGACGTCGTTGCGCGCGAGGTCGACGAGCATCACGTGCTCGGCTCGCTCCTTCGGGTGCTCGATCAGCTCCGCAGCGAGCATGCGATCGTGCTCGTCGGTACTCCCCCGCTTGCGCGTCCCGGCGATCGGGCGTGAGACGATGGTCCGGGTCCCGCCGGCGGCGACGACCTTGACCATCGGTTCGGGTGAAGAGCCGACGATCGTCAGCTCCGGATCGCGGACGAAGTACATGTACGGACTCGGGTTCACCTGACGCAGCACCCGGTAGAGGTCGAACGGGTCGGCGTCGAGTTCGACGTCGAAGCGCTGGGCGAGCACGACCTGGAAGATGTCGCCGGCGACGATGTGCTCCTTCGCCACCTCGACGGCGCGCTGGTACGACCCGCTCGGCATCGTCGATCGCACCTCGGGCAACGCCTCACCGTTGATCGGCGGTGCAACCGGGCTGTCGCTGAGCGGCCGGGCGAGCTGCGCGACGGCGGCGTGGAGTCGCTCGATGGCCGCGTCGTAGGCACGGTCGAGCCCGTCGGCGTCGAGACCGAGCACGGGCACGCTCTCGATCAGGCTCACCCGCTGGCGCCAGTGGTCGAAGGCTGCGAGCGAGCCGATGACGCTCATCACGGCAGCCGGCACACCGAGGTCGTCTGGCGGCGCGTCGGGCAGCCGCTCGACCTCGCGGACGACGTCATAGCCGAGGTACCCGGCGATGCCACCGTGCAGCGGCGGGAGGTCGTCGATGACCGGCGCGCGCAGCTGACGGGTGAGCACGTCGAGCGCGGCGAGGATGCCGTCGTGCATCGGCAGTTCCACTGGCAGCGAGCCGCGCAGCTCGATCTCGCCGTCGCGCAGCACGAGCGTCGCCGTCGGGTTGCGCCCGACGAACGAGTACCGGCTCCAGCGCTCGCCGTGCTCGACTGACTCGAGCAGGAACCCGGGCTCGTCACCGACGAGCTTCAAGAACGCCGAGACCGGCGTCTCGAGGTCTGCGAGCACGTCGATCCACACGGGCACGACCGTGTACTCGGCGGCGAGCCGGTGGAACTCGTCGCGAGGCGGGCGGACGGTCAGCGTCACGTGGCCGGCGGGTCGTCACCGAGGCGGCGGTAGAAACACGTCCGCTCGCCGGTGTGGCACGCGCCCTTGCCGTCCTGGTGGATCTTGAACAGCAGCGTGTCGCCGTCGCAGTCGTAGAACGCCTCGCGCACGTGCTGCGCATCGCCACTCGTATCGCCCTTGCGCCACAGCTCCTGGCGGCTCCTGCTCCAGTAGACCATCCGGCCTTCGGCGAGCGTGCGCTCGAGGCTCTCGGCGTTCATCCACGCCATCATCAGCACGTCGCCCGTCTCGGCATCCTGGGCGATCGCCGGCACGAGCCCGTCGGCGTCAAACACGACGTCGTCAATCACGGGGACGCGCCCGTGATCAGTGCGAGCGACGGAGCGCCAGCGGAGGAGCGGCCAAGAACTGCGCGGGCTGCAGGTGGCGTGGCCGGGGAACGCAGCGTCATAGGTAGAGACCTGTGCTGGCCTCGATGCGCTCGGCGGCGACGGCGTGGATGTCGCGCTCGCGCAGCATGATGTAGTCGCTGCCACCCACCTCGACCTCGTAGCGGTCGTCGGGGCCGAACAGCACGAGATCGCCCACCTCTGCGGCGCGCACGTTCTGGCCGTGGGCGACGACCTCCGCCCAGATGAGCCGCTTGGCCATCTGCGCCGTCGCCGGGATCAGGATCCCGCCCGACGACCTGCGCTCACCTTCCTTGTCGGGGATGCGGACGAGCAGCCGGTCGTTGAGCATCTTGATCGGCAGCTTGTCGTCGGCGAGCACGGCGGCAAGGGTACCGGCGGCTCAATCGGCGACGGCTGCGTCGATGCGTGCCATGACGTCGTCGGTGAGCATCGGGATGACGCCGAGCGCGGCGAAGTTCTCGCTCACCTGCTCGGCCCGGCTCGCTCCCGTGATCACCGTCGAGACGTGCGGGTTCTTCGTGCACCAGGCGAGCGACAGCTGGGCGATCGTGCAGCCGAGCTCGTCGGCGATCGGGCGCAGCTGTTCAACTTTGGCGAGCTGGGCCTCGTCCGACAGCGTCGTGGCAAGCCAGCCGTAGCCCTTCAGCGCGCCGCGGGAGTCGTCGGGGATGCCGTCGCGGTACTTGCCCGTCAACAGACCGGAGGCGAGCGGGCTCCAGATGGTGGTGCCGTAGCCGTAGTCCTCGTACAGCGGCGCGTACTCCTGCTCGACCCGCTCGCGCCCGAGCAGGTTGTACTGCGGCTGCTCGGTGATCGGGGCGTGCAGGTGGTGCTCGCGCGCCAGCTCGATGGCGGTGCGGATCTCGTCCGCCGACCACTCGCTCGTGCCCCAGTAGTGCGCCTTGCCGGCGGTGATGATGTCGTGCATCGCCCACACCGTCTCGAGGATCGGTGTGTCGGGGTCGGCACGGTGGCAGTAGAGGACGTCGACGAAGTCGTGGCCGAGGCGCTCGAGCGAAGCGTCGATGCCCTGCATCAGGTACTTGCGGTTGAGCGTGTTGCTCATGTTGGGGGTGTCCTTGTGGACGCCCCAGTACAGCTTCGTGGTCAGCACGTACGACCAGCGTGGCCAGCCGAGCTCGGCGATCGCCGTGCCCATCAAGGTCTCGCTGCCGCCACCGGCGTACGCCTCCGCGTTGTCGAAGAAGTTGCAGCCGGCGTCGTAGGCGACCTTCATCGCCTCGGTGGCGGCGTCGTCGCGCAGCTGGTTGTCGAAGCTCACCCAGCTGCCGAACGAGAGCACCGACACCTTGAGCCCGCTCGACCCGAGCCTCCGGTACTCCATCTCGTTGCCGCCGTTCGTCGTGGTGCTGTCTGACATGGCGACGACCCTAGAGGTGGC
>Ga0136640_10001110_pt1 | contig 10671 bp, 8 predicted proteins | sample AntDrymUQ8642106_2_FD_105498 | JGI IMG/M metagenome (GOLD analysis project Ga0136640, IMG submission 105498) | Polar desert sand microbial communities from Dry Valleys, Antarctica - metaG UQ864 (21.06) | ecosystem: Environmental > Terrestrial > Soil > Desert | place: Antarctica: Dry Valley...
ACCACCGCCCCGCCCACCACGACCACCACCGAACCGCCCACCACCGCCCCGCCCACCACCGAACCGCCCACCACCGAACCGCCGCCTAGTACCGCCGGCGCCTGACCGTTCCTCCAGCGGATCGGCCCCACATCCACCGGTGAGGCGCTCCGCTTCACCGGGCGTCAGTGGCCGCGGGCGATCCACTCGTCGAGGTGGGGGGCCTCGTCGCCGATGGTGGTGTCGTCGCCATGGCCGGTGCGGACGACGGTGTCGGCCGGCAGGACCAGCAGCCGGTCACGGATCGACTCGATGATGGTGGCGAAGCTCGAGAACGAACGGCCCGTCGCCCCGGGCCCGCCGTTGAACAACGTGTCGCCGGAGAAGACGACCCCGGCATCGGTGTCGTGCAGGACCACCCCGCCGGGGCTGTGGCCCGGCGTGTGCCGCACCTCGAAGCGCCACCCGCCGGCCTCCACGACCTGCCCGTCTTGCAGGGACGCATCCACCGCACGGGTGGGGTGGACCTGATCCCACAACATGGTGTCGTCGGGATGCATCCAGATCGGCGCTCCCACCGCATCGGCCAGCGCCACCGCCGCGTTGATGTGGTCGTTGTGTCCGTGGGTGCAGATGACGGCTACGACCCGCCGCTCGGCCACGGCGTCGATGATGGGCTGGTGCTCGTGGGCCGCATCGACGACGAGGCACTCCTCGCCATCGCCCGGGATCCAGATGTTGTTGTCGACAGCGAAGTCCTCGCCGTCGATCGAGAAGGTCCCCGACGTGACGACCTTGTCCAGCCGACGCCCGCCGGTCGCCTTTGACGCCATCAGGAGTCGCCGCCGACGACGACCACCGACCTCAGCACCTCGCCCCGCTCCATGCGAGCGAAGGCGTCCTCCACGTCGTCGAGGGCAATCGTCTCGCTGACGAAGGCGTCGAGGTCGAGGCGGCCCTGCAGGTAGAGGTCGGCGTAGAGGGGGAAGTCCCGACTGGGCAGGCAGTCGCCGTACCACGACGGCCGCAGCTGTCCGCCCCGTCCGAAGAAGTCGATCATCGGGATGTCGATGCGCATCTCGGGGCTGGGTACGCCGACCTGCACGAGCACGCCGGCCAGGTCCCGGGCCCCGAAGGCCTGCTCGAAGACCTTGGGGTGACCGACGGCCTCGATGCACACGTCGGCCCCGAACCCGCCGGTGAGGTCCCGGATGGCCTCGACCGGGTCGACCGATGACGCGTCGACGGTGTGGGTGGCCCCGAAGCCCTTGGCCAGCTCGAGCTTGCGGGCGTCGAGGTCGACGGCGATGACCTTGACCGCGCCGGCCAGCCGAGCACCGGCGATGGCGGCATCTCCGACCCCGCCGCAGCCGAACACCGCCACTGAGTCTCCGAGGCCGACCCCCCCGGTGTTGATCGCCGCACCGAGCCCGGCCATCACGCCGCAGCCGAGCAGGCCGACGGCCTCGGGACGGGCCCGAGGATCGACCTTGGTGGCCTGGCCGGCGGCGACGAGGGTCTTCTCGGCGAAGGCACCGATGCCGAGGGCGGGGCTCAACTCGGTGCCGTCGAGTGTCATCTTCTGCGTGGCGTTGTGCGTGGCGAAGCAGTACTGCGGACGGGCGCGCCGGCACGCCCGGCACTCGCCGCACACCGCCCGCCAGTTGAGGACGACGAAGTCCCCCGGAGCCACATCGGTGACCCCGTCGCCCACCGATTCGACCAGGCCCGCCGCCTCGTGTCCGAGGAGGAACGGGAACTCGTCGTTGATGGCTCCCTCCCGGTAGTGGAGGTCGGTGTGGCACACACCGCAGGCCTGGACCGCCACCAGGGCCTCACCCGGGCCGGGGTCGGGCACCTCGATCGTCTCGACCCGGACCGGTTCGCCTCGGCCCAGGGCCACCACCGCTCGCACCTCGTGTCGCATCGTCGGTGTCCTCTCGTCCGGGCGTCGACCCGGCACCGTAGGAGACGCAGGTGGGTGTGGCGCCGAACGCGGGGTAGGGCTCTCCTCTGCGCTCCCGCACCGCTGAGGGTGGCCCCAACATCCCGCTCCGCGCACTCACCGGGGAGGCCACCCCTTTGTGCCATCAGCTTCGAGAGTCGGAGCACCGAGGATCAGTAGGTTTGACGCCCGTGGCCGACACCGGCGTCGCCCCTCGCGTCTTGTTGGACCGCTACGAGTTGCGCGAGCAGGTGGGCCTCGGGGGCATGGGCGAGGTGTGGCTGGGGTGGGACCGTCGCCTGCGGCGCGACGTCGCGGTCAAGCTGCTGCTCCCCCAGCTGTCCGAGGAGCCGTCGTTCCGCAGGCGCTTCGAGGTCGAAGCGCGGGTCGCCGCCGCGATCGACCACCCCAACATCGTCCGGGTCTACGACATCGATGACGATCGCGGCTCGCTGTTCATCGTGATGGAGCGGCTGCCGGGACCCTCCCTCGACCGGCGCCTGGCCGAGGGGGCGATGGGGCCCGATGAGGTCGTGCGCGTCGGGGTCGACCTGCTCTCGGGCCTGGCCGCAGCCCACGAGCAGGACCTGGTACACCGCGACATCAAGCCGGGGAACCTCATCCGATCCGCCGGCGGGCGCTGGAAGGTCGGCGACTTCGGCGTGGCCAAGAACCTCGCCTCCCCCGCGCAGCTGACCCTTGTCGGCGTGGCCGTCGGAACCCCCGCGTACCTAGCCCCCGAACAGCTCGACGGGCGCCCGGCCACACCGGCCACCGACCTCTGGGCTGCGGCGGTGGTCCTGCGTGAAGCCCTGACCGGGCGCCGTCCCTACGAGGGCGACGATCCCATCGCCGTCGCCCATGCCGTGGCCACCACTCCACTGGCGCCCATGGCGTCGGTGCGACCCGACATCAGCGCGGCCGTGGCCGGGACCCTCGACCGGGCCCTCCAGATCGAGCCGACGAACCGCTTCGCCCGCGCCGCAGACATGCTCGCCGCCCTGGAGGGCCGGGCCCCGGCGGCGGCCCCCGCCGGAGCCGCTCCGGCGGCCATCGCCCCCCCGGCGACAACCGCGCCACCCGGGATGGTGGCGCCCGGGCCCGGGCCGACCTCGACCGCCGGGGCGCCACCCCTCGCTGCAGTCGTCGATCAAGGCGCGCCCGTTGCCGCGATCGCAGCGCCGACCGGCGATGACGCCGGTCGCTCGCGGCTGGTCAAGGCAGCCGGGCTGGCCATCATCCTGCTCGGCGTCATCGCCCTGCTGTTCATGCTCGGGCTGGTCATCGGGCTGTTCATGAACAGCGACGACGACGGCGGCAACGATCGCAGCCCGGGCGAGACCTCACTGCCGTCCGAGGAGACGCCGACGAGCACCGCGTCGGAGAACGAGGCCGACCCAGGGCCCGGCCCGGATCCCAGCGCTCCCCCGAGGTCCTCCTCGACGTCGACGTCGCCGCCGGCCACGACCGCCCAGGAGCCCGGGTCCGATGGGGGCTTCGGCCAACCCCCTGCGACCGACAGCCCGACAGCCAACGGCTAGCGGCTGGTCGAGAGCCGGGGTCACCGCAGGTCGATCACCTCGACGTGGGGCCAGTACCGGTCAGCGTCGGAGCGCCGCTTGGCTGTGTCGACCCACGTGACGACCAGGCGAGCCTCGGTCGAGAAGGCCTCCTGCACGCGCCCTGCGTAGCAGAGCCGGCCCTCGACATCGGGTTCCAACACCGTCCGCTGCTCCCACCGATCGTCCACACGCACGGCGATCCTGAGCACGCAGGACAAACCCGGCATCGACGACACCCGCCATCGTCGCCGCCCGTCGAGTTCCACCTCAGCCACGCTCATCTCGGGTGCGGCCAGCTCGAGACTCGGTTCCGGTCGCGGGTCACCGATCTCGGTCGAGTCGGTGTCGATGGTGCGGAGACGGCAGCGATCGTCACGGCGGGTGCCCTCGCACACCAGGCCCAACAGCTCGTCGTCGCGGCTCCCGAGGGCCGTCGGCAGCGGTCGGGGTCCCTTGACGAGCAGGTCGCTGGCCGGCTCGAACTCCAGCTCGGAGGAATCAGCCACGGCCAGGCCGGTGCCCCGGACCCGCAGTTCGAGCGCCCCGTCACCGATCCGCTCCACCCAGCGGTACAGCATCCACACCTTCTCGCCGACGACCGTTACATCGACGGGCCAGAACGCGGTGCCCCGCACCTCGGGGTCAGGCAGGAGGGCGCGCACCCGGTCGTCACCGTCGGTGAGGTAGGTCAGAGACCGGCTGCAGATGTCGGCCCGCTCGGGGAGCAGCGCCCCGCTGGAGTTGACGAGCCCCGTCGAGCGCCGCACGTCTCCGTCCACCGATCCCAGGTACGTGTCGCCGAAGACGAACAGCACCCGACCATCGGGCAGCCGCGTCGAGGCGGCCAGGTCGTGGCCTGCAACCCCCTGGTCGTTCGACCGGCCCAGGTCGCAACGGCGGCGGGACTCCGGCAGCTCATCCTCATCGGAGCAGGCACCTAGGGCGACCACCAGCCACACAGAGAGGACCAACGTCCGGCCACGGCGACGACCGAGCGCCACCGGCCGACTCACCCTGGGCTTTCGGGCGGTCTCCGGCGACATCGATCCCTGCTTCCTCGGTCAGCGCCCGGACAATGATGGCTCGGGGGCCCGTCGGGGTCAGGTCAGCCGGTCGAGAGAGATGGCTCCTCCGTACCGGTGAGGTCGAGGGCCTCGACCAGCCCGTCAGCGTCGACGTCGGCGACCCAATGACGGGCCGCGGCTCGCGTCTCGGGCTCGGCGTTGCCCATGGCGATCCCGTGGCCGACCGCTCTGAGCGCCTCGGCGTCGTTGTTGCCGTCACCGACCATGGCGACGTGGGCGAGGTCGACGCCGGCCAGCCCGGCCAGCGCGATGATCCCCGACACCTTGGTCGTTCCGGCGGCTGTGAACGACACGAACGCAGCACCGGGCATGGCCGGCGATGTGGCTGAGTAGCCCATCGTCGCCGGCGGAGCGCAGGCCCGAGCCGCGGCGGCGTCAGCGATGGGCACGACGAGCTGGGCCCGCACCACCGTCCCGTCGAGCTCGTCGAGGCGCCGGCGCCGATGCGCGATACCGAGCAACGCGGCGTGGTCGACGGCGAGAGGGGCGTCGCTGTCGACGGCGAGCTCGTGGTCGGTGTAGATCTCGAGGACCCAGCCCCGCTCGGTGGCATCGGCGGCCAGTTCGGGGACGGCCGCCTCGGGCAGGGGGGTGTGGCGGATCTCCCCCGTCCCGGTGTGGATCAGGCTCATGCCGTTGTGGAACAGGTGCCACCCGTCAGGGTCCAACCGCTGGGCCCACCCCCAGGTCGGGCCCAAGGCGACGCGGGCGGTGGCCACAGCCAGGTGCTGGCCCCGGGCGCGGGCCCGGTCGGCGGCCCGCCAGGTGGCCTCGGACGGGACGCCGGCGGAGCCGACCAGGGTCCCGTCCACATCGATGAACACCAGGGGGAGCATTCCTTCGGTCCTCGTCCGGCCGTCGGGTCAGCCGGCGGCGCGGGCCCGGGCCGCGGTGACAGTGAGGGGCTCGCCGCCGAGGGCCGAGAGACCAGCCAGGACGGTGCGTGTGGCCGGCCGGACGACCGCGGCGTCGATGCCGGGCAGCCGAGGCAGGCGCATCATCCGCCGGGCCCAGGTCGGGAGTGAGCCGAGGGCGGCCTGCACCACCAGAAGGTAGGCGGCCTGCAGGGGTGCCGGTCCCTGGATCGGGCGCAGGATGAAGCGGATCGCCTCACGGGCCTGATCTCCGTAGACGAGCTCGGGGCGCACCTCGCGGAAGTACTCGGCGACCTCGCCCCGGGTGCGGGGGACATCGGTGGCCCCCAGCTCGGTGGCGATGACGGCGACCTCGTCGTAGTAGCGATCGACGGCTCGTCCCGACACCGGCCGCCAGGCGTAGTGCTGATGGGTCCGGGCGAAGGCGTGGAACTCCGACACGTGCACCCAGCGCAGCAGGTCCGGATCGCTAGCCGAGTACGGCCGTCCGTCAGGCGCGATGCCGACGACCTTGCGGTGGATGGCTCGGACGGTGCGAACCATGCGCTCGGCGACCGGGGTCGACCCGTAGGTGGTGGAGGTCACGAACGACGAGGTGCGGCCTAGGCGTTCGAGGGGGCGCTCGCGGAAGTCGGAGTGCTCGGCCACCCCGGCCATGGCCAGAGGGTGGAGCGTCTGGAGCATCAGCGCGGCCAGCCCACCGATGAGCATCGACGGATCGGCGTGGACCCGCCAGGTGACGCTGCCCGGCCCGAACCAGCCCGGATCTCCGGCCGGCGCGTCGTACTGCTCACCAGGCAGGCGATCGGCGCTGAACACCTCGCGGAGGGCGCCCCCGATCGCATCCCGCAGCGGGGCCAGCGGGTCCGGCAGCCGGGCGCCGAGCCCAGCGAGCGAGGGCAGACCGGGCGGGCTGGGCAGACCGGACAGTGACGGCATCGCAGGCCGCCGCAGATCAGGGAGGCCCAGGCCGGGTCGGTGCCGCTGTCGGGGTCGGGATCCGGCGTCATTGGTCGTCGTCGTGGTCATACCTCTCCATGCTCCGCCGAGCCTAGGGACCCGGTCCCGACCTCCTGCGGTCGCGATCACTCGTCGGATCAACCAGCGTCGGCCCATCGCGAGGGGGCCGGGGCAGGAACGCGCTGGTGCGCTCGATGTAGGCGGCGTAGGCGGGCCGACGCTCGCCGATGTCGCGCTCGAGCAGGCTCACGCCCGAGACCCGCAGCAGGAACACCGTCATCAGGATCGGCCCCGCGACCCCCCACCGGCCCGGGGCGGTCTCGGCGGCCACCAGGAAGATGCCCCACCACACGCACACGTCGCCGAAGTAGTTGGGATGGCGGGTGTAGCGCCAGAACCCCCGGTCCATCACCTTGCCCTCGTTGACCGGATCGGCCTTGAAGCGGGCCAGCTGCAGGTCACCCCCCGCCTCGAACACCAAGCCGACCAGCCACAGCCCTGCCCCGACGGCGGCCAGGGGCCCCAGTCGGCGCGGATCCTCGGCGCTGGCCGAGAGCTGCACGGGCAGGGCGACGACCACCATGAGCAGGCCCTGCAACCCGAAGACCGTGGCCAGGCTGATGAGCCAGAACCACGGTCCCCGTGCGTCACGCATCTTGCGGTAGCGCCGATCCTCGCCATGGCCGAGGTTGCGCCAGGCCAGGTAGCCGGCCAGGCGCAGGCCCCACACCCCGACGAGGACGGCGAGCAAAACGCGACGGGCGGCCGCGCCGTCGCCGACGACGAGCGAGCAGACGGCGACCACCGCGAAGCCGAGGCCCCAGACGATGTCGACCACGCTGACGTCGCGCCGGATCGTCGCCACGATCCAGGTCGAGACCATCAACAGGGCCACCGCGGCGACAGCGGTGGTGATGACCGCGCCGATCAACTGCGTCGCTCGCGACGACGGTAGGCGGGTCCGGTCACAGGGGGAGCCAACACCGTGGCAGTCTCCCTCAGTGACGCCCGCGGATGATCCCTCCTCCCCCGTCGGTGACATCGACGCCTTCCCTCACTCGATAGCCAGCTTCGACCCGACCGACGCGTCGGTGCTCCTCTGGGCCCGCACCGAGGTCGGCGACCGGGTCCGGTGGACCGTCGCTCACGACGCGGAGCTGACCGATGTCGTCGCTTCGGGCGAGGTCGCGGTGGACCTCGACCGCGACCACACCGCGGTGGTCACCGTCGACGAGCTCCAGTCGGCGACCGAGTACCACTTCGCCTTCGAGGTCGAGGGCCGGCGCTCGACGGTGGGGCGGACCCGCACCCTGCCCGCGGGGCCCACCGAGAGGGCGCGCCTCGCCGTCGTGTCGTGCGCCAACCTGGCCCGCGCTCCGCTCACCGTCTACCGGGCCATGGCCGCCATTCCGGACCTCGACGTGGTCGTCCACCTCGGCGACTACATCTACGAGGACGATGGGGCCAAGGGCGATATCCCCGTCGATCCGCCGCGGTACCTCGTCACCCTCGATGACTACCGGCGGCGCTACCGCCAGGCCCGGGCCGATGCCGACCTGCAGGCTCTCCACGAGCGCTACCCGTTCGTCACGATCTGGGACGACCACGACGTGGCCGACAACACCTGGGACGATGGGGCCAAGTCCCACGACGATGAGGAGATGGGACCCTGGCCCGACCGGCTGGCCGCGGCTACCCGGGCTCGCCAGGAGTGGCTGCCGATCCGGCTGCGCGACCCTGACGACGAGGGGCTGCTGTGGCGGTCGTTCGCCCTGGGCGACCTGGCCGAGCTGGTGATGCTCGATACCCGCCTGGGCGGGCGCGACGAGGCACTCGACAGCGCGGGTGAGGGCATCGACGATCCCAGTCGCGCCATCCTCAGCCCCGAGCAGTGGGAGTGGGCCACCGAGCGGATCGTCGACCGCAGCCGACGGTGGTCGCTGGTCGCCAGCCAGGTGCCCGTGTCGGAGATGCACCTGCCGATGCCGGACGGACTGAACCTCGACCGGTTCCTGCCCGAGGGCTACACCGTGCAGGACGGGATCGGCGTCTGCACCGACCAGTGGGACGGCTACGCCGCCGAGCAGCAGCGCCTATCGAGGGTCCTTGGCGAAAGAGGGGGCGGCGCGGTCATCTTGTCGGCCGACGTCCACTCGTCGTGGGTCTTCGACGGCCCCTTCGGTCCCGACGGCGAGCCGGTGGCCGGCGAGCTGACCGGCAGCAGCGTCTCGTCCACCACCATGGGCGGGAATCTGGGCCGGGCGGGGACAAAGCTCGGACAGCACATCGCCGAGCACATGGACCACGTGTGCTGGGTCGACCTCCACGAGCACGGCTTCCTAGTCGTCGATGTGACCGCCGAGCGGCTGCGGGGCGAGGTGTGGGCCGTCGATCCCGCCGACGGCCGGGCCCGGGCCCAGCGCCTCACCGCCTGGGACATCGGCCCCGGACCGGGTGCCCGCTGGGTCGAGACCACCGCCGAGGACGGCGGGGTCGACGCCGAGGGTGACTCCGACACGACGCAGAAGGAGCCGACCGCCGACAGCCAGGCGAGCATCGATGACGATCTCGTCCAGGGACCGCCGGCCCACGGTCCGCGCGGCGCCGATCAGCAACGTCCGGCCCGGCCCATCGCCCTGCGAGTCTTGAAGGCGGCCCTGGTGGCCGGTGCGGTGATCGGCCTGCGCCCGTTCCTGCGAGCCGCGAGGCAAGGCGCGGGCGCCGCCCGTTCGCGCCGCTGAAGGCCAGACCCGCACCTGACCCCGCCGAGTGGGTGCGTTCGCGCGACTCCCGTTGTACGAATGGCTTCACCTCGAGCTTTGGGGGGTCGCTCGGGGGATGAAGCCCCGTGCCCCTGGCGTGACCGATGTCACAGAAGGAGGGCGCACAGGACACTCCATCGACGAAGGGGCGCGCTAGTGTTCGTATCACTTCCCCTTCGGGGACCAGGGTTCCGGTCCTCCGATTCTCCAACCGACGCCCGGTTCTTGTGGAAGCCGGTGTCCGCATGTCCTCGGAGGTGAAGCCATCGCGACGGCGACAGATCATCTTGCGACCTCCTTCGACGTGGCGGCGCAACTGCGGGCCGTCGAGGAGACGCTGCTCGGATTGGCGCCGTTGCTGGTGCCCGAGCGGCTTGCCACCCACCAGCTGAGCGGGGTCCTACGGTCGCTGGGGCGCATCGAGCGGTGCGCCGGCGGGGCTCGCATCGTGTTGGCCAAGGCGGGTGCGGAAACCGACCAGTGGAAGCGTGACGGCGCTCGCTCTGCGGCGGAGTGGGCGGCCAAGCAGAACGGGAGCACCGTCGGCGAGGCCAAAGCTGACCTCGAAGCGTCAGCCCAGCTGGCCAACCTGCCCGCCGCACGCAACGCGGCCGCTTCCGGGAAGCTGTCCAAGGAGGCGACCAAGGCCGTCGCCGCCGGCGCCACCGCCGACCCGACAGCAGAGTCCAGCCTGCTCGACAAGGGCGCAGCCGGTGACCTTGCCGCCGTGCGTGAGGAGGCCCGCCGGGCCCGACAACGCCGCGACGAGCGCGACGGCCGTGCTGCGCAGCGCATGTACGAACGGCGCCAGCTCCGCACCTGGATCGAGGTCGACGGCGAAGGCCGCGGCCAATGGAACGTCCCACCCTCCTACCAAGCCGCGTTCTTCGCCGCCCTAGAGCCCTACCGCCGCGCCGCGTTCCAGCAGGCCCGCGCCGCCGGGCAGCGGCCCTCTCATGAGGCGCTCATGGCCGACGCCCTGCAGATGCTCTGCCTCGACGTCCTCGGTGATCTCGACCTCCCCATCCCCGAAGCTGCCCGCACCAACGGCCACCACGAGACCGGTTCACCGGGCGAGAGCGCGACGGCCGCCGGACCCGATCATCGCCGGGGCACGCCGCCCGCAGGGCCGTTCGACACCCAGCCCGGCAGGTCGTCGAGCGCCGCCGATGCGCCCGAGGCTGGCTCCGACGGAGGCGCCGACGAACGGCCGGCATGTGCCGGCGAGGGGTCCGGCGCGAGCCGGTCAGACCGTCCCGCACAACCCTCGAGCCTGTTCGACCAGCCCGACCCACCGAGCCGGTCGAACGGCTGCGACGACGGCAGCCACACCGGAGACCGTCCCTCGGCACACGTCGACCGTGGGACTGGCCCGACGAAACAGCCTCGCCGCCACCGCCGGGCACCGGCGCAGATCTCGTTCCACATCGACATCGCAGCCTGGCTCCGGGGCCACGCGCGGGGCGACGAGGTGTGCGAGATTCCCGGCCTCGGCTCCGTGCC
>Ga0136640_10001111_pt1 | contig 10666 bp, 9 predicted proteins | sample AntDrymUQ8642106_2_FD_105498 | JGI IMG/M metagenome (GOLD analysis project Ga0136640, IMG submission 105498) | Polar desert sand microbial communities from Dry Valleys, Antarctica - metaG UQ864 (21.06) | ecosystem: Environmental > Terrestrial > Soil > Desert | place: Antarctica: Dry Valley...
CGATGACGAAATCTCATCGATCACGGATTGTCTGGAGCGCGGCGCCGGCGCTTCTCCCCTGTCGCGTTCCCGGAGGGCCCAACCGATGAGCCAGGTCAGGATATCGCGCCACGTCTCCACGGTTAGGCCGCTGATCGTGGCGCCGGGCGGATAGGGCAACTGATGCGCCATCATCGCCAGGTACACATCGGCTACCTGGCGGTAGTGCGTCTCGCATCCGGAACCGTTGATCTCCGTGGGCGGCCGCTGGGAGCGCAAAGCGCGGAGTTCGGGTTCATGCCGCCTGGCAAGGGACGCAAGGGCCGATGCCCACCAATCGATGTCGGCGCGCTCTCGCCAGCTCGCCGGTACCCGCTTCGTCGCGATCCAGGCGCCGAAATGGCCATTGCCGTCATCGATCAACCGCATGAAGCCGGTCTGGCAATGGGTCAGGACCAGCTCGGCCTCGGCCAGCTGACCGCACTCCTCAAGAAAGCGCTCCGCCCAGCTATCCAGCGCTTCTCCCGATCCTTCCTGACGAGCCACTGCGCGATCGTCGGTGGATTCGAGGCAGAGCTGAAGCGCCTTGTTGCCACCAAGCCCGGCGCGGCGATGCCCGGTCACGGGGTCGGGCGGCGGGTCGATTCCGGGCGGGTGTGGATGTCGATCCCAGGTGCGGAGCAGGGCGAGGATGGCTGCCTGGCCGTTGGGCGGAACGCTGGCGTGGAGACGGGCTTCATGCTCCTCGATCACCTTGCGAAGTCGCTCGGGGGCGTTCATGTGCTGGAACCGTTCAACCTGGATTCCGAATGTGTCGCTAGTGATTGAGCCTATCATGACGTCGGATGCCCGAACAGACCCGTGCCGCCTTTTGGGTGTCTCCGTGCTCACGCAAACGCGGCTATCCCACCTGCGACATGTTCCTATGCGACGCCATCCGGGCGGACACACCATCGACACTATCCGCGCCAGCCAGATGACATTCGCGGTCGATGGCGGTACCGCCCTTACGATTTCCGGATCTACCGGTGGGCGGCGGCGCGGTTGGCGATGAGGGCGGCCATTGAGCCGGCGCCGATGCCGTTGTCGATGTTGACCACCGCCAGGCCGGGCGCGCACGACTGGAGCATGCTCATCAGGGCGCCCGTGCCGTCGCCGCCGTAGCCGTATCCGACGCTGACCGGGAGACCGATCACCGGGATCGGGATCAGGCCGGCGATCACCGACGGCAGGGCGCCGTCCATGCCCGCCGCGACGATCAGGGCGTCCGGCCCGAATGCGACGACCGCTTCCAGAGGGCGAATGAGCCGGTGGAGACCAGCCACTCCGACATCGGCGACCGACATGACGTCGCAGCCCATTTCGGAAGCCATGATCGCGGCTTCGCGGGCGATGGGCCGGTCCGAGGCTCCCGCCGCGATGATCGCGACCCGGCCCCCGGTCGAGGGACGGACGCTTCCATCGGTAGAAACAACGGCCGTTCGGGCGATGGCGTCGATCTCGACTGCGTAGGACTCGCCGAACAACGCCGGAAGGGCGACTGCCTGGTCCGGGCGAAGGCGGCTGGCCAGCGCCCGGCCCTGGGTACTGGAGAGACGCCTGAGGGACGCCGCCACGTCCTCGACCGTCTTGCGCTCGGCGAGTACGACTTCCGGAATTCCTGTGCGGAGTGTCCGGCCTGAATCGAGGCGAAGGGTTGGGGACGATTCCCCGGCGCTCACGACCTCATCCCGCGCTGTTGAATCGCCATCATCGAGGGCGCGGCGAATATCGGCGAACGGATCGCGGGTCATTCGGATGCTCCAATAGGGGCGGCCTGGCTCATGGCCTCGTCGATAAACGCGGGCACATCACCGCTCCTGGCCCCAAGTTTGAGATGCGCCAGGAACTCGATGTTGCCGGCTGGTCCCTGGAGCGGCGAGGCCACCAGCCCAAGCACCCCCAGTCCGTTGTCCTCCGCCAGACGCATCGTTCGCTCAAGTACGCTTCGGTGGATCCGGGACTCGCGCACGACGCCGCCCTTGCCGATTTCGTCCCGCCCGGCTTCGAATTGCGGCTTGATGAGCGGCACGCAGAGGCCGCCCGGCTTCAGGACCCGCGCCACGACCGGGAACATCAGCGACAGCGAAATGAACGAGACGTCGATCACCACGAGGTCGACCGGTTCCGGCAACGATTCGATGTAGCGGGCATTGGTTTTTTCCATGACGACTACCCGCTCGTCGTCGCGGACCCGGAGGTCGAGCTGCCCGTGCCCGACATCGACGGCGTAGACCTGTGCGACACCGCGTTGCAGGAGGCAGTCGGTGAAGCCGCCGGTGCTGGCGCCGAGATCGGCGGCGATTCCGGTGACCTCGATCCCGAACGCGTCGAGGGCATGGTCCAGCTTCTCACCGCCCCGGCTGACGAAGCGCGGTTTCTGCCGCAAGGTCACATCGTTGCCTGGCTGCACCGCGTAGCCGGCCCGCGTTTCACGCTGCCCGTCCACCAGCACGTCTCCGGCAAGGATCAGGGCCCTGGCGCGCGAGCGCGTCTCCACCAATCCAATCTCGACAAGGTGCAGATCGAGGCGTGCCCTGGGCGTCATCGGCTACGTCCACGGATCGTCGCCGCGCTGGGCGACCCGAGCCTGGAAGGGCGCGGTCTGGGCATGACAGAGGGCGATCGCGAGCGCATCGGCGGCATCGTCCGGGTGGGGAACTTCGGGCAGGTTGAGGATGAGCTTCACCATTTCCTGCATTTGTCGCTTGTCCGCCTTGCCGTAACCGACGACGGCGAACTTGACCTCGGACGGGCTGTACTCCGCGACGGCCACGCCAGCCTGGGCGGCGGCCAGCAGCACGACGCCCCGCGCCTGGCCGACCGCGATCGCCGTGGTCACGTTCCGCGCGAAGAAGAGTTGCTCGATCGCCATCACGTCCGGCTGGTAGCGTTCGATCAGGCGGGCGGTTTCGGCGTGGAGGATCACGAGCCGGTCGGGCATGGGCGACTTCGCGTCAGTTTCGATCACCCCGACATCGATCAGTCGAGGATCGGTGTCGCCCCGGATTACCCCGAAGCCGAGGATCGCCGTTCCGGGGTCGATCCCCAGCGTGACCAGGCCCTGTTCGGTCAAACGGGAATCCCTAGCTAACCTGGGCCAGCACGTCGTCGGAGATGTCGAGGTTGGAATAGACCGATTGCACGTCGTCGAGGTCTTCGAGTTTTTCGAGCAGCCGGACCGCCTTGACCGCCTGGTCCGGTTCAGGTTGCAGCATCGTTTGCGGCTTCATCACAAGCTCGGCGTTCTCGACCTCGTAGCCGGTCGTGGTGAGCGCCTCGGAAACCTTGTGCAACTCAGTGGGAGCAGTGTAAATCTCGGCGATCCCCTCCTCGACGGCAAAGTCGGAGGCCCCGGCGTCGATCGCCGCCATCGCGAGATCATCCTCATCCTTGCCGTCGAGCGGGATGGTGATCACGCCCATCTGGTCGAACATCCAGCCGACGCTGCCGTTCTCGCCGAGACTGCCGCCGGAGCGGGTCAGGGTGGCCCGCAACTCCCCAACGGTCCGGTTGCGGTTGTCGGTCATGGTCAGAATCATGATCGCGGTGCCGCCTGGCCCATAGCCCTCGTAGTAGATTTCCTCGTACTGCTCCGCGCCGTTGTCGCCAACCGCCCGCGCGATGGCGCGGTCGATGTTGTCCTTCGGCATGCTCTCCGAGCGTGCCTTCTGGACGGCGATCCGCAGCCGGGCGTTCAGGTCGGGATCGGAGAGGCCGGTGCGGGCGGCGACGGTGATTTCACGGGCGAGCTTGGTGAAGAGCTGGCCGCGTTTCGCGTCGGCCGCGCCCTTCTTGCGCTTGATCGTTGACCATTTTGAATGTCCGGACATACCGCGGGATGCTCCTGGTGACACGTATGACCGTGTTCGGATTTCTGGCTCAAAGTATAGCATTCGCCCGGAATCATGCCGTTATCTCGATAACGTGGTTCGTGTATACGCCATCTTGAAACGCGACTTGCAACCCGCTACACTGCCTGCAAGTAATGGACGCTCAGAGAGACGAGGGGGAGTATGGGCTGCCAGCGCCGTGAACAAGGTTCTCATGCGTGAACAGCCGCCCGACGCGACATGCGTTGGGTTTTTGTTTGTCTCAAAACCTGAGCCGCGCGGATTTCCATTGAAGTGAACCCGCCAGCACCACAGGCAGGGTGGCCTGTTCCGTCGGTTAAACGTTCCGTCCTTTGCGCATGGTCGCTGGCTGGCGATGTGCGTTCCCGCGAGGAGGAGAGACTTCAATGATCACGAATCTGCTTGAGAAGGGGAAAGACCAGGGGTATCTGCTCTCCGACGAGATCATCGAGATGTTCCCGAACGCCGAGGAGCAGATGGATTCGCTCGAGGAGTTCTACTCGTCGCTCGTGGCCCAGGGCATCGAGGTTCTGGATCAAAAGCCGCCGGTTGTCGTGAAGCCCGTGCCCGTCCGGGCCCGAGGGCGGGCTGCGACGGCCGCTCACGCGGCCGCCGACGATCCTTACGGCTCGGGCGCCAGCGATTCGGTGCGGATGTACCTCCAGGAAATCGGCGAGACGAACCTGCTTACGATGCAGGAGGAGGTCTGGCTCGCAACCCGCATGGAGCGCGGCAAGGCCGCCGAAGCCCGGCTCGGCGAGCGGGACCTCTCGCCAGACGAGACCTGGGCACTCGAAGCCGACCGGCAGGACGGCGACGACGCCCGCGCCCACCTGATCCAGGCCAACCTGCGGCTGGTGGTGTCGGTCGCCAAGAAGTATGGCGGCCGGGGACTGTCGTTCCTGGACTTGATCCAGGAAGGCAATATCGGCCTGATGAAGGCTACCGACAAGTTCGACTACCACCGCGGGTTCAAGTTCAGTACCTACGCGACGTGGTGGATCCGGCAGGCGATCACCCGCGCCATCTCGGACCAGAGCCGTACGATTCGGTTGCCGGTCCACGTCGGGGAAACCATCAACCGGGTGAAGAAAACCTCGCACCGGCTCCAGCAAATCCTGGAGCGGGAGCCGAGTCAGGTCGAAATCGCGCGGGCGATGGCGGTTTCCGACGAAAAGGTACGGCAGGTGCTCGACGTCGCGCGGCATCCAGTCAGTCTCGAGGCGCCGGTCGGCAGCGAAGGCGATGCCTTCCTCGGTGACTTCATCGAGGACGACACGATGCCCGCCCCGATCGAGCATGCGGCGCAGCAGTTGCTGCGGGCCCAGATCGGCGACGCGCTCGACAAGCTGACCGAGCGCGAGCGCAAGATCATCGTCCTTCGCTACGGTCTGGACGACGGGCGCTTCCGGACCCTGGAGGAAGTCGGCCGTGACTTCGGGATCACGCGTGAGCGAATCCGTCAGATCGAGGCGAAGGCGCTTCGGAAATTGCGCCAGCCAGCCACCAGCACCCAACTCCAGGGCTACCTGGATTAGATTCTGAACCGGACACGATGCGAGACGGCCGGGGAATCGCTTCCCCGGCCGTTTGTGAGTGAGCGACCGCGCGCAGCGCGTAAATAGTCATTCCGCACGGAGCGCCAGCGACGGAAGGAATCTCGCCTCGTTGCAAGGAGTATGTCGCCATTGCCGCTGCGGCGGGAGATTCCTCCACTCGCCGACGCTCGCTGCGGAATGACAATCAAGTCGCTTCGCTCCAAACCAAGCGAGAGCACCATCCCTCGTCCCGGCCAAAACGCCTAAGATTGTCCGGACTCAGGGTGTCTCGACCCGATCGTGGCGTTGCCGGGAACGATTCCTTGCGATATATGTGCGCAGCGATTGTGCGTTGTGAAGAAGGAATCGACATTGGACAGGCCGGATACGTCGCCGTCGAACGGCGCGGAACCGCAAACGTCGGTGCCGACCATCGCCTGGTGGCGTGGCGCCGCTATCGTCGGCGTCGCCTTGGCGACGGCGCTTGGCAGCCTGGTCCTGCTCTGGCTGCTGGCGCGGCCATTGACCCTGCTCCTGATCGCGATCGTGATCGCCCAGGTGCTGGCGCCGCTTGTCGGCCGGCTGGAATGCTGGTTGCCGCGCGGCATCGCGATCGTGCTCGTGTACCTCGCGCTGGTGCTGGCGGTTGGCGGCCTCGGGGTGATCGTCGTGCCACCCCTGGTCGGCGAGGGGCAGTCGCTCGTGCTGAACGCACCGGAACTGGTGGCCCGCTCGCGCGAGTGGCTCCGGGGCATCGACCCGGATAGCGCCGCCCGCGTCTCGGCCGCCGTGCAGTCCGCGATCGACCGCTTCTCCGACGTGCTGCTGTCACTGCCGTTCACGCTCTTCTCGTCGGTGATCGACGTCATCCTGGTCATCTTCATATCCATCTATTGGCTGATCGCCACGCCCGCCCTGAGCCGCTTTGCGCTTTCGCTCTTCCCGCCGCGGCACCGGAGGCGGGCCAACGACGTGCTGGACGCGATGGGCCAGACGATGGGCGGTTATGTTCGGGCCACGGCGATCAACGGCGTGATCATCGGGGTCATGACGTACGTGGGGCTTCTGGTTATCGGCCTGGAATACGCGCTGGTGATGGCCGTGCTGGCGGGGCTCGGCGAGTTCCTGCCAGTGGTGGGACCGATCCTCGCGGCGATCCCGGCGATCGCGATCTCCCTGATCGAGTCCCCGCAACAGGCGATTATCGTCACGATCTTCTTCATCGCGCTCCAGCAACTGGAGAGTAACCTGCTCGTGCCGTTCATCATGCGACAGCAGGCCGACGTGCCGCCGCTGCTTTCCCTCTTCGGGTTACTCGCCGGATCGGCCCTGGGTGGATTCCTGGGCGCGCTCATCGCAATCCCGCTGGCCGGGGCGCTCCGCGTCCTGGTCATCAAAGTCCTGGCTCCGGCGGAGCGGGAATGGTCCGGCGCCGAAAGCCAGGCGGGACGAGACAGTCCGGAATCGGTGCAGGCGGGAGAATAGGCGGTACGGGCTTATCACTGAGAACCGGGTCAATGTCCAATGAGTGAAAGCAGGCAGCATGGTCTTCCGTGAGATGCTCCGGCGCACGGTCACGTCGTTTCTCGCCGTCCCAACGGTCATCATCGTGGCCTTCGTCTTCGTCGCGATCGGCGCCTACAGCCTCGACCAGGCCGACCCCGCATCGTTGCGGTCGTTCAGCGGCTTCATGCAGGATCACGTCTTCGGCGACCCGGAGTCGACGGCCACCCTGCTGGGAACGATCGCGACCGGCGTGATCACGATCACGTCGATTACGTTTTCGTTGCTACTGCTTGCCTTGCAGCAGTCGGCCGGATCGCTCACGCACCAGGTCTTCGACCAGTTTCTCCGGCGGCGGCTCAACCAGGTCTACTTCGGCTTTTTCGTGGGCATGGCGGTCTACGCCCTGATCATCCTGGCCACGGTCGATCCACCCTTCAACCCGGTACTCGGCGCGACGCTCGCGCTTACCCTCGCCATCATCGCCCTCTACATCTTGCTGCTGCTGATCCATTCCACGATCAGCCAGATGCGACCCTCCGAGATTATCAAGGCCATTCACGACCACACCCTGAAAGGACGGCGGCGGCAACTCGTGCTGGTGCGCAAGACGCATCGCACGGCCCGGCTGGCGCACCTGCCCGCCCGGCCAGTGACGATGTCGCGGGACGGCTACATCACCGGGCTCGACCTCAACGCGCTCGGGCAGGTAATCGATGAGGCATCGACTCCGGTCGAGATCGAGTTCGTCCTCTCGCTGGGGGCGTACGCCGCCTATGGCGACACGGTGGCGATGGTGCGGACGGAGGACAGTGAAGGAGATGTAGCGGACCGGCTCGCTTCGACGGTCCAGGAGGCCGTCAAGCTGAACCGGGTGCGCCGGCTCGATAGCGATCCCGCCTACGGCATCGAGCAACTGGAGACGATCGCGTGGCGGTCGATCTCCACCTCCCAGCAGAATCCGTCGCCGGGCAAGATCGTGATCCACAACCTGAGGGACCTCCTGGCGCGGTGGGCCGCCGAAGAGGATGCGCAAACCGGGGAGGCGCCCCTCTCGATCGTCTACCCGGACGACGTGATGGCTCGCCTCATGGGCGCCTTCGAATCGCTGGCCGTGGTGGCCTCCGAGTCGATGCAGCATCAGACCTATGCCGAGATCGTGCGGGCGATCGCGATCACCTTCGACCGCTTGCCGTTGCGGGAACGGCTCCGCGTCGAAGACCTCGTACTCAGAACGCTTTCCGGCCTCGGTGACCACATGCTCACGACGGAGCTGGACGACACGCTGACCGAACTGGCGAGCACCCTCGAAAGGGCTGGCCATGCCGCCTCCGCGGCAGCGGTTCGCCGGGCCCAAACCGACCTGGCGGCAAGTATCGGTTCGCTCAACTCGCGCGCCACCCGCGTACCCAACGCAGGATAGTCGCGGTCGATCGCGTGATTTCGCGGGGCGTGATGTATCCTGAAGCCATCGGACATTTCAGTTGCGGAACCACCCTTATCGCACGACCAAACGGTCAAGCGGGGGAGGTCCACTTTCGTTCACGCCGTGGAGGTCGACATGGTTATCCTCTGGGTCATCCTGGCCGTCGTGCTCGTGGGCCTGCTGGCGGATATTGCCGGCAACCTGATCCATTTCCTGCTGCTCGTCGCCCTGGTGATCCTGGTCTACAACCTCGTCACCGGTCGCCGGTCGGTCTAGCCGCCCGATCCGGAATGCGGTTCGAGGTAGACGTTGTTGACCTCGGGCGCGGCTTCCTTGATGCGGGCCGTGACCCGGTGCAGGAGTTGCTCGATCTGGTCGGTCGTCAGGCCGTCGGCAATGGTGATTTCGCCGGTCACGAGCACGCTGTCCAGACCGAGCCGCATGGTCAGCATCTCGACCACGTCCGTAACCTCGGGGAACTCGTCGATGGCCGACCGGATCGCCTCCCGCGTGCGCGGCGTGGCCGCCGCGCCGAGCAACAGATCCCGGGTTTCGCGGCCGAGCATGATCGCAACGGCGATGAGCACGATGCCGATCAGGATCGAGGCGATGCCGTCGAAGACAGGGTTCCCCGTGATCTGCAAGAGGGCAAGGCCGATCGCCGCGAGCACCACCCCGGTCGTCGCGGCGGCATCCTCGTAGAGCGCGGTCTTGAGCGTGATGTCGCTTGTTTCGCTGAGGAAATCCCGCATCCCCACCCCCATTTCGGCGGCGCCTGCCTGGGCCGTGCGGAGGGCAAGGATCAAGACACCCATATCGAACACGAAAGCGAGCCCCAGCACCAGGTAGCCTGGCCAGAACGCTCCGTGGTGTTCGCCGCCGTCGATGAGTTTCTGAATGCCCTGGTAGACCGAGAAGAACGCGCCGGCGACGAAGATGAAGATGGCGGCGAGAAACGCCCAGAAGAAGCGTTCCTTGCCGTAGCCGTGCGGATGGTCTTCATCGGCCGGGTTGTCGCTGAGGTTGATGCTGACGAGCAGGAACCCCTGGTTCACCGTATCGGCGACCGAGTGCGCCGCTTCAGCGAGCATCGCGGCGCTGCCGGTCAGCAACCCCACCGCGAACTTGCCGGTCGCGATCGCCGCGTTGGCCCCGAGGGCCACCAGCACAACCTGTTTGCTTCCTTTAGCCAACCGCATGCCTCTTTCTGTAGTGGTGATTGATACGGACTTCGGGTAGACAGTCGTACATCCCTGGTCGTGGTCGAGGGTTTCCCGACTCGAAATCCGGGCAGAGACAAGCTCTGCCGCTATCAGGGATTCCTGCACTCTCCAACCGAAGTTCGTATGAGTCGGTAGGGGAGCACCTTGTGTGCTCCCGCGCCGTCCGGATCTTCGGGAACGTGATGCGGGGCGAACCTGGATCGACCCGTGACCGGCATCTCCGCAACCCGGATCCTGTCGATCCAGGTCCGCCCCTACGCATTCTGGACACGCCGAAATACAAGCGAAACGTTATGTCCACCGAAACCCATCGAGTTGGTCATCGCGCCCTCGATGTTCGCGGGCCGCGACTCGCCAGGAATGTAGTCGAGGTCACAGGCTGGATCCAGGGTCACGAGGTTAAGGGTGGCCGGCAGGAGCGCATCCGCCATCGCCTGGATCGCGATCACCGCTTCCAGGGCGCCAGCGGCGCCGAGCAGGTGCCCCGTGCGCGATTTCGTGGAACTGATCGGCAACCGGTGGGCGGCGTCGCCGAACGCGGTCTTGATCGCCACCGTCTCCAGCTCGTCGTTCATCGCGGTGCCGGTGCCGTGCGCGTTCAGGTATCCCACTTCGCCGGCGGCGAGGCCGGCTTCGTCGAGCGCGAGGTGCATCGCCCGCGCCAAACCCTCGCCTTCGGGCGCGATCTGGACATCGTGCCAGGCATCGGCGGTCGAGCCGTACCCCACGAACTCGGCCAGGATCGGCGCCCCGCGTCCGATCGCCCGCTCGCGTTCCTCGAGCACGAGCATCGCCGCGCCTTCACCCAAAGCGCAGCCGTCGCGATCGAGGTCGAACGGGCGGACGGCGCGCTCGGGATCGTCGTTGCGCCGCGAGAGCGATTGCAACGCGGCGAACCCGGCCAGCATGATGCCGGTGATCGGCGCTTCGGACCCACCGGCGATCATGGCGTCGGCGCGGCCCGCCTGGATCATGCGCATCGCTTCGCCGATCGCGTTCGCGGAACTGGCGAAGGCCGAGGCGTAGGCAAAGGCGGGACCGGTGGCTCCAAAGTCGATCGCGATCATGCCGGGAGCGATGTTGGGAATCGTCATCGGCACCGCG
>Ga0136640_10001113_pt1 | contig 10663 bp, 10 predicted proteins | sample AntDrymUQ8642106_2_FD_105498 | JGI IMG/M metagenome (GOLD analysis project Ga0136640, IMG submission 105498) | Polar desert sand microbial communities from Dry Valleys, Antarctica - metaG UQ864 (21.06) | ecosystem: Environmental > Terrestrial > Soil > Desert | place: Antarctica: Dry Valley...
CAAGGCGGCCATGCTCAGCCGGCGCATGGACGAGCTCGTGGCCCGTATCGCCGAGCTGGAGCAGGCCGAGGAGCTGAAGTCGATCCGCCCCGACCTCGACGGCAGTCAGGTCATGGACCACCTCGGGATCGGGCCCGGCCCCGCTGTGGGACAGGCGCTCACCTTCCTGCTAGAGCTGCGCATGGAGGAGGGCCCCCTCGGCGAAGTCGAAGCCGCTCGCCGCCTCGACGCCTGGTGGGCAGCCCAGCAGCATTGAGCTCGGCCGAGAGCCAGGTGTGGCGGGGCGTGCGATGATCGTGGTGCACGAAGCCGGCAACCCGGGACATCGAAGCCATGACCGACACCACGGTTCGCGCCGACACGGTCGAGGCGGTGTGGGCGTCGTTGGCCGAGGTGGTGGGCGAAGCGCACCTGACGACCGGCGAGGCGATCGCCGCCGACGACACCCACGACGAGGCGCTGACGGCGACGCCCGTGGTGCCCCTTGCCGTGGTGCGCCCGGGCTCCACCGACGAGGTGGCGGCGATACTGCGCTTGGCCGACGAGTCGGGCACCCCGGTCACGGCGCGGGGCTCGGGCACCGGCCTGTCGGGCGGGGCCGTGCCGGTCGCGGGCGGCATCGTCGTGGCCTTCGACCGGATGAACGCGGTCATCGAGATCGACACCGCCAACCACATGGCGGTGGTGCAGCCGGGCGTGACCCTGGCCGAGCTCGACGACGCGCTGCGCCCGCACGGGCTCGTCTACCCCGTGTTCCCCGGCGAGAACAGCGCCAGCCTCGGCGGCAACGTGGCCACCAACGCCGGCGGGATGCGGGCCGTAAAGTACGGCGTCACCCGCAACCAGGTGTTGGGCCTGGAGGTGGTGCTGCCCGGAGGCGAGGTGATCCGGACCGGCGGCAAGGTGGTGAAGGCGACCTCGGGCTACGACCTGACCCAGCTCATCGTCGGCTCCGAGGGCACCCTGGCTCTGGTCACCGAAGCCACCCTCAGGCTCCACCCCCGCCTCGAGCACTCCGCCACCGTGCTGGCCCCGTTCGCCACCCTCGACGAGGTGACGGCGGTGGTGCCCGAGATCGTCCGCTCCGGCGTCGGGCCCCTCATCGTCGAGTACATCGACCTCATCACCATGTCGGCAGCCACCGCCTACGTCGGCCTCGACCTCGGCATCCCGGCCGAGATCAAGGACGCCGCCCTCGCCTACCTGGTGATCGTGGTCGAGAGCCGAACCACCGACCGCCTCGACGAGGACGTGGCCTTGGTCGCCGACATGATGGGCTCCGCCGGCGCCCTCGATGTCTACGTCCTGCCGCCGGCCGCCGGGGCCAGCCTCATCGACGCCCGCGAGAAGGCGTTCTGGGTAGCCAAGGCCAACGGAGCCGACGACATCCTCGACGTGGTCGTGCCTCGGGCCTCGATTCCGGAGTACCTGGCCCGGGTGAGCGAGATCGCCAGCGCCACCGGGTCGTGGATCGCAGGCTGTGGTCACGCCGGCGACGGCAACGTTCATCTGTCGATCTTCCAGGCCGACGCCGACGTGCGGTCCGCGGCGCTACGCGACGTGTTCCAGGCCGGCATCGACCTCGGTGGCGCCATCTCCGGCGAGCACGGCATCGGCACCGAGAAGCGACACCTGTTCCTGGAGCTGACCGACCCGGCCAAGGTCGCCATCATGCGGCGCATCAAGGCTGCGTTCGACCCCAACGGGATCCTGAACCCGGGCACCCTCCTCGACTGACCGCCAGGTCGACACACCAACCCCATCACCGCCTCGGAGGCACCCCATGAACGGCGCCCAGGCGCTCATCCGCACCCTCGTCGCCTGCGGGGTCGACACGTGCTTCACCAACCCCGGCACCTCCGAGATGCATTTCGTGGCGGCCCTGGACGACGTGCCCGAGATGCGCGGCGTCCTCGGGCTGTTCGAAGGGGTGGCCACGGGCGCAGCCGACGGCTACGCCCGGGTGGCCGGGCGCCCCGCGGCGACGCTCCTGCACCTGGGGCCGGGACTGGCGAACGGCTGGGCCAACCTCCACAACGCCCGCCGGGCCCACACCCCGGTGGTCAACGTGGTGGGCGACCACGCTTGGCCTCACAAGCCCCTCGATGCCCCGCTGGAGAGCGACATCGAGGCCGTGGCTGGGGCGGTGTCGGGCTGGGTCCGTACCTCGGCGACCAGCGAGGCGGTGGCCACCGACGCGGCCGAGGCGGTCCGGGCGGCCATGGGTCCTCCCGGCCAGGTCGCCACCCTGGTGCTCCCCGCCGATGTGTCGTGGTCCGAGGCCAGGGGCCCCGCCGAGCCCGCCGCCTCTCGGTCCGTCGTCGCGCCCGAGGACGATCGCATCGCCGACGCGGCCTCCGCCCTGCGCAGTGGGGAGCCGGTGGCCCTGCTGGTCGGAGGCCGCGTCGTCGGATCCGAGGAGGGCCTGGTAGCGGCGGCCCGGGTGGCCGAGGCGGCCGGCGCCAAGTTGCTGTGCGAGACGTTCCCGGCCCGCCTAAGCCGCGGCGCCGGGCTGCCCGCCGTCGAGCGCCTGGCCTACCTGGCCGAGTTCGCCGAGATGCAGATGGCCGGACTGCGTCATCTGGTGATCGTGGACTCCCGCGAGCCTGTGTCGTTCTTCGCCTACCCGGACAAGGCCAGCGAGCTGGTGCCCGACGGTTGCACCGCTCACGCCCTGTGCACAGGGTCGACCGACCCGCTGGCCGCCCTCGCTTCATTGGCCGACGCCCTGGGGGTCCCCGCCGATGCAGAGGTGGCCCGAGCCGCCGCCTCGCGTCCCGCCGCGCCCTCCGGGGACCTCACCTCCCAGACCATGGCCGAGTCCCTCGCTCGCCTGCTCCCGGAGGGGGCCATCGTCGCCGACGAGGGCAACACCGCTGGGCTGTTCGTCTCGGGGGCCACCGCCGGCTGCCCACCCCACGACTGGCTCACCCTCACTGGCGGGGCGATCGGCCTGGGCATGCCCTTGGCCACCGGCGCTGCGGTCGCGGCCCCCGATCGCAAGGTCGTCAACCTCGAGGCCGACGGCTCGGCGATGTACACGGTGCAGGCGCTCTGGACCCAGGCCCGCGAGAACCTCGACGTCACCACCGTCATCCTCAACAACCGCAGCTACGCCATCCTCAACCTCGAGCTGGCCCGGGTCGGGGCCACCGATCCCGGCCCCGCCGCGCTGTCGATGCTCGACCTGTCGAACCCGGACATGGACTTCTGTGCCATCGCCCAGGGGATGGGTGTCCCCGCCGAGCGAGCCACCGACGCCGAGGGCTTCACCGCAGCCCTCGAGCGCGCCCTCGCCGTCCCCGGCCCGGCCCTCGTCGAAGCGATGCTCCCGGCGACCCTGTGATCCGCCTTCATCAATCCAAGGCGTCCGCCGAGGGGCCAGGCTGCGGTCGACTGGCTGACCCGTCGACGAGAACTCGAACCCGGCCCGTCAGGTGCCGTATTTGCGGGCCCGGATGACGAGGGTGGGCGGGACCCATGCCATGGGCTCGATCCAGGCGCCGGGCGCGGCTAGATCGTGCTGCGCCGGCGGTTCCAGGAGCTGGTCGACGCGGAAGTTGGCTCGCATCAGGGAGGTGAAGATCGACGAGATGGTGCGGGGCGTGTCGGTGACCCTGTCGCCGCCCCGGTCGACGGTGTAGGGCGCCGTCTCGTGGTACGTGCGGCTGAGGACCGGCGGTGAATCGGCCGGCGCGCCGAGCGTGCCAGGGCCGGCGACGAGCATGGTGAACGCAGGGTGCGGAAGCGAGAACACAAGCGGGGCCTCCGGCTTGAGCACCCGGTGCACCTGGCGGAACACCCGGTCGAGGTCGGGCACCTCGGCCAGGGCGTAGGCCGAGTAGGCGACGTCGATGCCGTCCGCCCGCACGAAGGCCAGCTCGGCCGGGCTGGCCTGTTCGAGCTCGATCTTCACCCCGGCGTCCTCCGCGGCGCGGCGGGCCACGTCGACCTGGTCCGGTGAAGGGTCGACGGCGATCACCTTGGCCCCGGCCCGGGCGAAGGCGACCGATGCGTTGCCGGCTCCGCAGCCCAGGTCGAGGACCCGCTTGCCCTCGATCGTCCCGAGCAGGCGCAGCTCGGTCTCGGAGGGCAGGCCCGGTCCGTAGGTGGCCGCGTCACTCGGCCGGGCCGTCCCGTCGGGGGCGGCGGCGGTGTAGCGGGACCAGGCACGGGGCGTGGCGCCGGGAGTGTCGGACATGGGCGCAAGTCTGGCGACGACGGGCCCTCCCCCCTGGGATGGCTGGTAGACGAGGGGGGTGCGGGTCGTCACGTTCAACGCCCAGCACGGGTGGGTGGGGGGCGAGCCGGCCGGTGTCGCCCAGGTGTCCGACGCCGTGGCGGCGCTGGACGCCGATCTGGTCGCCCTCCAAGAGGTCGACGTGGGTGATCCGCGCAGCGGCGGTGTCGATCAGCCCGCAGCGGTAGCGGCAGCCATCGGCGGTACCTCCACCTTCGCCGCCCAGCGCGAGGGAGGCACCACCGGGGTTGCCCTCGTCGCCCGCGGCTCGATCACCGACGTCGACGTGCTGCGGTTCGTCAGCCGGCGCGGGCCCAAGCGGGACCGCCCCGTCTCGGTGCCCCTCGTGCGCCCGGCCCGGCGGGCGATCGTCCTGGCCCGGGCGACCGTCGGCCCGCTGTCCGTGTCGGTCACCTCCGCGCACCTCGACCTCGTCCGCCCCGTCAGCCACGGCCAGCTCGAACGGGTCGTCGCCGCCCTGGCCGCTCGTCCTGGTCCCCGTCTCCTGCTCGGCGACCTCAACCGTCGGTCTGGTTGGGTGGGCCCGACCTGCGCAGCGGTCGGGCTCGACCTCCTTGCCGATGACACCCCGACCCACCCGGTGTCGTCACCGGTGCGCCGCATCGACCACCTCGCCACCTCCGGACTCGTCGTGTCGCGAGTGGAGGTGGTCCAGCTCGCGGTCAGCGACCATCGAGCCCTGGTCGTCGACCTCGATACGGCCCAGGAGCCGTGATCACGGCGTTAGCCTCGTCTCTCGTGCCCTTCCGGCCCGACGACATGCGGGGCTCGCAACCCGGCGCTCAGATCGACTACCGCCTCGCCCGTCGTCATCTCATCGCCGAGCACAAGCGCGGCCGCCTCGCTCGCGACGATGTCTGCGACGCCCATCCCGAGCTGCTGCGGGCGGCCAAGGAGGTCGGCGACAAGACCCGTGCCGACTGCCCCATCTGCGCCGATGACAAGCTCAGGCTCGTCAGCTACGTGTTCGGGCCGCGCCTCCCTGCCTTCGGACGCTGCATAACCCGCCGGTCCGAGCTCCAGAGCCTCAACCGCCGGGCCGGCTCGTTCACCTGCTACGTCGTCGAGGTGTGCCCGGCGTGCGGCTGGAACCACCTAGCCCGTACCTGGAGCCTGGGCCGAGGCGACGCCGCCCGGCGCACGGCCCCCTGACCCAGACCCGATTGCGACCCTGCTGAGCTGGCGGTGCTCAACTCAGCACCTCAACCGGTAACGTCGCGCGCTGGCGTCGATCGGACCGTGCATCGGCGCGATCTGTCTTCCCCTTCCCTCGACCATGCGCTCACGGCGACCCATCCCCGCCCACAACGTCAAGGTCGCCAGGTCCGGTCGGCTCAAGCGGCGCAACCTCCTGTGGCGATGGCGGCGGCTCTTCTACCTGGTCGCCCTGGTGATGATCACCGGTGTCGCCGGGGCCGGCTTCGTCGTGTCCAAGATCGAGCTGCCCACCGCCCCCCCGCCCGGCGATCAGACCACGTTCATCTGCGATGCCTCGGTGGGCCCGGGGCAGTGCAACGCCGACACCGCCTTGGCCGAGATGCACGGCGAGGAGGACCGGGTCAACGTCACCATCGACCAGATCCCCCAGGTCGTCATCAATGCCGTGATAGCGGCGGAGGACCGAGACTTCTTCGAGCACGACGGCGTCGATCCCGTCGGCATCACCCGGGCCGCCCTGTCCGACATCCGGGGCAACTCGGCGTCGCGCCAGGGCGGCTCGACGATCACCCAGCAGTACGTGAAGAACACCTACCTGAGCGATGAGCGGACCCTGACCCGCAAGATCCGCGAAGCGGTCATGGCCATCAAGCTCGAGCAGGAGATCTCCAAGGAACAGATCCTGGAGAACTACCTGAACACCATCTACTTCGGGCGCGGCGCCTACGGCGTACAGGCGGCCAGCCAGGCCTACTTCGACAAGAACGTGGGCGAGGTCAGCCTGCCCGAGGCGGCGCTGCTGGCCGGCCTCGTCCGGTCGCCGCAGCGAGCCGAGCCCTACAAGTTCCCCGAGGAGGCCCGTCGCCGGCGGCGCACGGTGCTCGACGCCATGCTCGAGGAAGGGATGATCACCCGAGCCGAGCGCGACCTGTCCGACGAGGTGACGTTCGACCCCGAGCACGGGCTGGCGCTGTGGGCGGCGTCGGACGGAGTGGAGGTGCGCGACGACGCCAAGCTCATCGGGGCCGAGTACTTCGTCGAGCACGTCCGCAAGCAGCTCACCGCCCGCTACGGCAACGACGCCGTGTTCGGTGGCGGCCTCCGCGTCTACACCACCCTCGATCTGGGCCGGCAGGCCGATGCTTACGCCGCGGTGACCGAGAACCTCGACCAGCCCGACGATCCCGCCGGCGCCTTGGTGGCCATCGACGACCAGGGCCAGGTCGCCGCCATGATGGGCGGCAGCGACTACGACGCCGACAAGGTCAACCTGGCCACGGGACGCTCCGGCGGCGGGTCGGGTCGTCAACCGGGCTCGACGTTCAAGGCCTTCGCCCTGGCCCAAGCCGTGCGCGAGGGCTACTCCATCGAGTCGGTGCTCCGCACCCCGTCGTCGAAGGTGTTCCCCAACGCCAACGCGGGCGAGGACTGGACGGTGGAGGGGGGGTGCTGCAACGGCAATGCGACCCTCGTCGAGGCCACCGCCCGCTCGGCCAACACCGGTTATGCCCAGCTCATGATCGACCTGGGGCCCGAGAGGGTCATCGAGATGGCCGAGGCCCTCGGGGTCAGTGCCGAGTTCGAGGTCGCGGTGCCGTCTCTCGTGCTGGGCTCAGGTGAGGTGTCGGTGCTCGACATGGCTGCCGCCTACTCGACCTTCGCTCACCGAGGCACCCGCATCGAGACTCGTGCCATCACCCGGGTGGAGCGAGCCGACGGCACGGTGATCGACGAGTTCACCTCCACGCGCACCGAGGTGCTCACCATCGACCAGGCATCGCGTGTCACCTATGCCCTACAGCAGGTGGTGGAAGCGGGCACCGGTGTCGAGGCCGCCATCGGTCGACCGGCGGCGGGCAAGACCGGTACCACCCAGAACAACAAGGACGCCTGGTTCGTGGGCTACACGCCGACCCTCACCGCATCGGTGTGGATGGGCTACCCGATTCCCCGGGAGATGGCCAGCGTCCATGGCCAGACGGTGCAGGGCGGGAACATCCCGGCCCGGATCTGGCGCCGGTTCATGGAGCTGTCCCTGGAGGGCACCGAGCCGGTGGAGTTCATGGAACCGGCCAACCTCGACGAGGGCGAGGTCCTCGACCCCGAGCTGGGTACCGGCAGCGACGAGGTCGTGCTGCCAGGAGCCGACGGCGACGCAAACGGTGACGGCGTGGACGACGACGGCATCATCGAGCCTCCGCCTGACGGCACCGACGCGCCTGAGGGCACCGAGGAGCCCGAGGGCACCGAGGCCCCGACGTTGCCGACCGATCCTGTCCCGCCCGATGTCGTGCCGACTGATCCCGTGCCGACCGATCCCGTGCCCCCTGTGCCGGACGAACTTGGCGCCGACGTCGGGCTCGAGCCCGACGGCTGACGGTCAGAGCAGGGCGCGCCCCTCGCCGTCGGGCGGGGCGGCGACGATCAGCTCGTGGGGGTAGTGGGCTCGACAGGCGCTGCACCACCGCTCGACCTCGTCGAGGCGGGTCACCGAGCTGTCCTGGTCCCAGGACTCGGGGACCACGTAGAGGCGGTGCAGCGCGACGAGGTCCTCGCCCCCGTCTCCCCCGCACGAGTCGCATGTCGCGGCGTCCACCGGGTGCAGGCTACGAGCGCTGGGTTGGGCGCGATCGCGATCGGCCGGTACGATCCTCGGCGACCGCTGGCAGCCACTCGGCGCTGGACGGAAACACAGGAGGTCGCCCGATGGGCTCGACTGGACCCGACGCTCGACGTCGTCCCCTGACCGCACCGGCGATCCGCGGCCGCAAGGTCCGCGAGGGGGCGGAGGCCCTGGTGATGGTCACCGCCTACGACGCCCCTGGCTCCCGGATCGCCGACGCTGCTGGTGTGGACATGATCCTGGTGGGCGACACGCTGGCCATGGTCGTTTTGGGCTACGACGACACCCTGCAGGTGACCATCGACGACATGGCTCACCACACGGCTGCGGTGGCGCGGGCGCAGCCGTCGGCCCTGGTGATCGGCGACCTGCCGTGGATGAGCTACCACGTCGACCGGGCCGAGACGGTGCGCAACGCCGCGGCCCTGGTACGGGCCGGGGCCGGCGCGGTCAAGCTCGAAGGCGGCCGCAAGCGGTTGCCGATGGTGGAGGCCATCGTCGATGCCGAGATCCCGGTGATGGGCCACATCGGTCTCACCCCCCAGTCGGTGCTCGCCATGGGCGGGTTCAAGGTCCAGGGGCGCACCAGCGAGGCGGCCACGCAGCTGGTCGCGGCGGCCAAGGCCCTGGCTCATGCCGGCGCCTTCGCCATCGTGCTCGAGGGCATCCCTGACGAGGTCGCCCGCATGGTCACCGACGCCGTCGACGTGCCCACCATCGGCATTGGTGCCGGCCCGCACTGCGACGGGCAGGTGCTGGTGTTCCACGATGTGCTCGGCATCGAGGAGCGCATCAGGCCCAAGTTCGTCCGCCGCTACGCGCGGCTGGGCGCCGACGCGACTGAGGCTCTGTCACGCTTCGCCGATGACGTCCGCTCCGGCGCGTTTCCGGGCCCCGACGAGAGCTACCACCTGTCGGCCGAGGTGGCTCAGACCCTTGGGGTCTGTGGGGCCTCGAGCACCTGAGGCGGTGCCGACCCGGTCCGGTGGCGAGGGTCGGGCAGGATGGAAGCGATGTCGGGGGACCCAACGTGTTCTCGTCGCAGGGTCCGCCGCGGACTGATCGTCGCGATGCTGTCGGTCATCGCGGCCTGCGGCGGCGGCGACGGTGGCGACGCCGCGTCGACGACGACCCCTCCTCCATCGTCGAGGACCGGAGCATCGGGCCCGGCCGGCACCGGAGGCGCCAGCGGGCTGGCGGAGGTCAAGGGGCCGTTCGCCCCGGGCCGCACGCAGCTCCCGGGTTTCGGAGAGGTCGAGGTCCGCATCGTCGACGGACCCAACGGTGAGCCCATCATCTTGTGCGTCCTGCTGGCCGAGACCGGGCCGCAACGCCAGCGGGGGCTGATGCAGGTGGCCGACGAAGATCTGGGGGGATACGACGGGATGCTGTTCACCTATGAGTCCGACGTCGAGGGCGGCTTCTGGATGAAGGACACCCTCCTGCCGCTGTCCATCGCCTACCTCGAAGCCGATGGGACTCCGATCCACACCACCGACATGGAGCCGTGCCCGCCCGAGACCGAGCGATGCCCGAGCTACCCGCCTCCGGCGCCGTACCGCATGGCGTTGGAGGTCACCCAGGGCGGCCTCGATGACCTCGGCCTGGTCGAGGGGGCGGGCGGGCGCCTCGAGGTCGGCGGCGCCTGCGCCCCGGGGCCGGGCGCCGACTCCTGACCCTCGCGCCCGCCCCGGCCCGGATCTGGCTGTCACACCCCCTGGGCATGATGGCGCCATGGACCTCGACCCCGACCTTCCGAGCCCTGTCGCTTCGACGGTGCCGGACCCGGTCCCCTACGCTGACCGGGTCCTATCGGCCCTGCCCCGCACCGGGGCCCCGGTCTCGCCGGGTCCAGAGGGAGGTGCTCGCCTTGCGAGCCTATGAGCTCATGGTCATCTTCGATGGTGACCTCGACGAGTCCAGCATCCAGGGTGTGATCAACCGCATCCATGCCCAGGTCGACGAGGCGGGCGGCACCACGGCCACCACCGACAAGTGGGGCCAGCGCCGCTTCGCCTATGAGATCAACCACAAGAACGTGGGCTTCTACGTCGTGTTCGAGATCCTGGCCGAGCCGGGCGCCCTCGATCGCCTCGAGACGATCCTGCGGCTTGCGGACGAAGTCGTCCGCCACAAGCTCATCCGGCTGCCGGACCACGAGGCCGCCCGCCGCGGGCTCCTCGGCGAGCAGCCTGCCTCCGCTCCGGCCGAGGCCTAGTCCGAAGGGACAACGCAACCATGGCAGCAGACAACACCGTCACCCTCGTGGGCAACATCACCCGCGATCCTGAGATCCGCTTCACCCCCAGTGGCCAGTCCGTGGCCACCTTCGGCCTCGCCGTCAACCGGCGGTGGCAGAACCGTCAGACCAACGAGTGGGAGGAGCAGGTGAGCTTCTTCGACATCAAGTGCTGGGCCCAGATGGCCGAGAACGCGTCGGAGTCGGTCGGCAAGGGCACCCGCGTGGTGGTCACTGGTCGCCTCGAGCAGCGCTCGTGGGAGACCGAGTCCGGCGACAAGCGCTCCAAGGTGGAGGTGGTGGCTGACGAGATCGCACCCAGCCTGCGCTGGGCCACCGCGACCGTCACCCGCAACGAGCGGCGCGAGGGCGACGCAAGCGG
>Ga0136640_10001114_pt1 | contig 10656 bp, 14 predicted proteins | sample AntDrymUQ8642106_2_FD_105498 | JGI IMG/M metagenome (GOLD analysis project Ga0136640, IMG submission 105498) | Polar desert sand microbial communities from Dry Valleys, Antarctica - metaG UQ864 (21.06) | ecosystem: Environmental > Terrestrial > Soil > Desert | place: Antarctica: Dry Valley...
AGGCCGCCGACCTGGACGGTGCCCGCGCGCGACTCGCGGGACTCGAAGATGAACTCGAAGGCCGAGACGAAGTCGCCGAGGATGGCCAGCTCGGTCACGCCGCGACCGCCCGGCGCCAGGGCATGAGCGCGCGCTGCAACCCCAGCACGGCGATGTCCAGCGCGGCGGCCAGCAGCACGGCGAGGCCGCCGGCCACGACCACGTTGGACTTGAAGTTGATCTGGGACTCGATCTCGGCCCCCAGGCCGCCCGCCCCGGCGAAGAAGGCCAGCGTGGCCAGGCCCACCGTGGTCGATGCGGCGATGCGCAGGCCGGCGAGGATCTCGGGCAGGGCCATGGGCACCTCGACGCGAAGCAGGGTCTGCATCGGCGTGAGGCCCATCCCACCGGCAGCGTCGACGATGTCCGACGGCACCTGGCGCAGCCCGTTGGTCACGTTGCGGAAGATGATGAGCTGGGTGTAGGCCACCAGCGCGATCAGGGCGGTGGTGTTGCCCCGGCCGGTGAGCGGCAGCAGGAGCAGGAACAGCGCGATGCTCGGGATCGTGAAGAGGATGCTGGTGATGGCGGTCAGCGGGCCGGTCAGCCAGCGCTGGCGGTGAGCCAGCAGGCCCAGCGCGAAGGCGATCGCGAAGCCGATGGCCAGCGAGACCACGGTGAGGTAGACGTGCTGGAAGAACGGGTCGACGTAGCGGTCGAAGTTCTCGAGGATCCAGTCGGGGCAGAAGCCACCCTGCGCGACGCAGTCGAGGTCCTCGGGGTCGCGCTCGGTGAAGAACCCTTCCGGGACCTGCGCGAGCGGGGGATCCGCGCTCACGACGAGGAGGGCGGAGGGGTGCCGGAGGCGACAGGTGACGTCGCCGCAGGCGGGTCCCCTGAGGTTCTCCTTGCCGCGAACTCCGCGCTGTCGGGCACGTCTTCGGGCCGGATGTTCAGCGCGCCGGCGATGGCGCGCAGGGAGAGGATGCCCTGGACGCGACCCTGGTCGTCGAGCACGGGCCCGTACAGGGTCTGGTGGGCCAGCAGGTCGGAGAGGGCGTCGCGCAGGATGTCGTCCATCTCGACGGTCGGTTCGGCGCGGGAGCGCAGGTCCGCCATCACGCGCTCGCCGGCCAGTCCGCGCTCGCTGAGCCAGCCCAGCGGGCGGCCCTCGTCGTCGACCAGCAACGGGAACTCGAGATCGGCGTCGGCCAGGCGGGCGCGCACCTCGGCGGTGCTCTCGCCCTTCTTGCACAGCACGCCCTTCCACAGGTCGATGTCGCGCACGCGCTGCAGGGCCAGGCGCTTGAGCGCGCGGTCGGCGCCGACGAAGTCCTCGACGAAGGGGTCGGCCGGGTACATGAGCAGCTCGGCGGGCGAGGCGAACTGGGCGAGCTTGCCGCCCTTGCGCAGCACGGCGATCTTGTCGCCCATCTTGATCGCCTCGTCGATGTCGTGGGTGACGAAGACGATCGTCTTGCGAAGCTCGGCCTGCAGGCGCAGGAACTCGTTCTGCAGGCGCTCGCGGTTGATGGGGTCGATGGCCCCGAAGGGCTCGTCCATGAGCATGAGCGGCGGATCGCCGGCCAGGGCGCGGGCCACGCCGACGCGCTGGCGCTGGCCGCCCGAGAGCTGAGCGGGGTAGCGCTCGCGCATCTCGGCGTCCAGGCCGATGAGCTCCAGCAGCTCGTCCACCCGGTCGCTGACACGCTGCTTGTCCCAGTCCAGCAAGCGCGGGACGGTGGCGATGTTGTCCCCGATGGTGCGGTGGGGGAACAGGCCGATCTGCTGGATGACGTAGCCGATCTCGCGGCGCAGCTCGGCGGGGCTGCGGCCGGTCACGCTGCTCCCGTCGAGCAGGATGTCGCCCTCGGTGATCTCGATCATGCGGTTGACCATCCGCATGGCCGTCGTCTTGCCGCAGCCGGAGGGGCCCACGAGCACGCAGATCTCGCCCGCCGGAACCTCCAGGGAGAGCTTGTCGACGGCGGGCTCGTCGGAGCCGGGGTAGCGCTTGACGAGCTCGCGCAGCTCGAGTGATGCGGCGTCCGAACCCACGAAGCGAGGCATCCTATATGTAACGGAAGGGTAAAGACGCGGCCTGTCCGGGTGCGGACGGCTCTAGAGGCCCGCCGCACGACGCGCCGCGGCGTGCGCGGCGTCCTCGAGACGGTCGTCCAGGGGTGCGAGCGCGCCAGGCTCCACGCCGAGGGCGGTGGCCGCCAGCCAGTCGGCGAACCACGCGTTCTTGGGCAGGAGCGGCCCGTGGAGGTAGGTGCCGATCACGCTGTGCCGGCGCACGCCCTCCGCCCCGCCGTCCCCGGTGTTGCCGTGGCCGCGCAGCACCCGACCCAGCGGCTGCTCGCTGGCCTCCAGGTGGGTGCGCCCGCCGTGGTTCTCGAAGCCGGCCAGCACGCGGGGCCCGTCCAGGCCGGGAAGCTCGACCTCGATGGCGACGTTGCCGATCAGCCGCTCGCCGTCGCCGCGCACGGTGCGCAGGTCGACGAGGCCGACGCCTGGGACCTCCTCGTCGCCCAGGCGGTAGCTGTGGCCCAGGAGCTGCAGGCCGCCGCACACGGCCAGGACGAGCGCGCCGCGCGCCGCCACCGCGTGGAGCGCCTCGCCCTTGGTGGCGACGAGGTCGTGGGCGCACAGGACCTGGTCGCGGTCCTGGCCGCCGCCGAGGTAGAAGAGGTCGTGCGCGTCGGGGTCGATCATCTCGCCGAGGCCGGCGCCGGCGAGCTCGAACCCGATGCCCCGCCAGGCGCACCGGCGCTCGAGCAGCAGCAGGTTCCCGCGGTCGGCGTAGATGCTCATGAGGTCGGGGTACAGCGCGCAGACGCGCAAGGTGGGCGGGCTCATCGGGGCGCGTCCAGGACGACGACGTCACTCCCGACGTGGTGCTCGGTGGCCCCGACCACATGGCCGGGCAGCGGGCGCAGGCCGGCATGACGGCCCGCGGCCCTCAGCGCGGCCGGGCTGACGGCGTCGAGCAGGATGCGGTCGAGCTCGACGGTGCGCGCGCCGTCGGGTGCTACGGCCTCGCGGCGGCGCTCCAGCCAGGCGCCGCCCTGCGGATCGGGACGCACCGCGACGGGCTGGCTGGCGTAGAGCCAGCCGCCGGTCTCGAGCATGTCGGGCGGCGGGAGCTCCAGCGCGACGGAACCCCCGCGGGGCCCGCCGTCGCAGCCACGTGACGGCTCCGGCACCCGCTCGGTGAAGGGCACCGCCTCGGCCAGCGCGGCGGCCAGCAGGCCGCCCGGGCGCAGGTGGGCGGCGGCGCAGCGCACGAACCCCTCGACGCCCTCGGGGCCGCCCAGGAGCTGGACGGTCTGCATGGGGGCCAGGACGAGGGCGAAGCCGCGGTCCAGGGCGAAGGCGCGCGCATCGTCCGTGACGGTCTCGACGCCGAGCCCGTGGCGTGCCGCGCGCTCGCGCAGTGCGCCCAGGAGCACCTCGTCGCGGTCCAGGGCGACGACCTCGTGGCCGGCGCGCGCCAGCTCCAGGGCGACGCGCCCCGTGCCGGCGCCCACGTCGAGGATCGGGCCGGACGGGCGGGTCGTGCTCGCGGCCAGCTCGCGCCACAGGGGCAGGTCGGCCGCGTAGGTGCCGCACTCCAGGTCGTGCCACAGCACCGTGGAGGGCGGGCCGCCGGTGGTGGCCCTCATCCGAAGGCGCTCCCGGCCAGGCCCCGCGCGACGAGCTCGCGGCGCAGCTCGAGCAGGGCTGTGTAGGTGGGCAGCACGTAGAGCGGCCCCTCGCCGCCGGCCACCGCGGCGTCCAGGCCGTCGGCGACGTCGTCGACGACCTGCAGGCGGTCGGTCGGCACGCCGGCGTACTTCAGGCGCAGCGCCAGCTCGGCCGCGCGCGTACCGCTGCACGTCGCGCGGCGCAGCCGGCCGGCCAGCAGCTCGAAGTCGGCGTCCCACACCCAGCTCACGTCGCGCCCGTCGGCGGTGCGGTCGTTGAGGACGGCGAAGAGGTCGTGGTCGCCCTCCTCCAGCGCGAGGGTGCGCAGCACCTCGTTGGCCCCGGCGGGGTTCTTGACCAGCAGCACGCTGACCGGCCGCCCGCCGACCTGCACGGTCTCGGCACGGCCGAAGGCGGGCGAGACGGCCTCCAGGCCGGCGCGGACGTCCTCCAGGCTCGCCCCCAGGGCCAGCGAGAGCGCCGCGGCGCCCAGGGCGTTGTAGACGTTGTAGAGCCCCGGGAGGGGGAGCGCGACCTCGATGGTCCCCGCCGGGGTGCGCACAGTGATGTGCGCGCTGCGCGCGCCGTTGAGCACCACGCGGGTCGCGGCGACCTGCGGCTCGGGGCGGCGGTTGTCGCCGGTGGGGCAGTGGTAGTGGCCGAGGTGGCCGAGAAAGGCGGCGTCGTAGGCGTAGGGGGTCCCGCAGCGGCGGCAGTGCTTGGAGTCCGAAGCGTGCGAGAGGCCCGGCAGCGCGACGCTGACGTCCTCGACGCCGAAGAAGATGGTCTCCCCCGCTCGTTCCCGTCCGAGGTCGGCCACCAGCGGGTCGTCGGCGTTGAGCACCAGCGTGCGGGGGCCGCCGGCGCGAACGACGTCGGCCCAGCGCTCGGCGATGGTCTCCAGCTCGCCGTAGCGGTCGAGCTGGTCGCGGAAGAGGTTGGCCAATAGCAGCGCGCGCGGGCGCAACTGCGCGGTGACCCGGTCCAGCCAGAACTCGTCGACCTCGAACAGGCCGAGGTCGCCGGCGATCCTCCCGCCCGGCCCCGCGGCGCCCAACAGCGACGTGGCCACGCCGCCGGCCATGTTGGCCCCGGCGCGGTTGTGCACCAGGCGCGCCCCGGTGCGCTCCATGATCGCGGCCACCATGGCCGCGGTGGTCGTCTTGCCGTTGGTCGCCGAGATGACCGCATTGCCCCGGGGCAGGCGGCCGGCGAGCTGCGCGATGGCCTGGGGCTCGAGGCGCAGCAGCAGCTTGCCGGGGAGGCTGGTGCCGCCGCGGCCGGCCCGGCGCGAGAGTGCCCGCGCGGCTCGCGCCGCGGCCACCTTGGCCTTCAGCGACAGAGCGGCGTTCACGCCGCCTCGGGCGGGACGAGGACGTGGACGGCGGCGGGCAGCGCGCGCAGGACGATGGGCGTCGTGCCGATCGGGTCGCCGTCGGCGTAGACGGTGAAGGGGCGGTCGGCGTCGACCTCGACCTCCCGGGCGCGCAGCACGTCGACCCCGGGCTCGTGCACATGGCTGCCGGAGAAGACCTTGGGCAGCATGCGCAGGCAGCGCAGGCGGCCCACATCGCCGACGGTCACCACGTCGAGCAGGCCGTCGTCGAGGCTCGCGTCCGGAGCGAGCATCATCCCGCCGCCGTACGCGCCCGAGTTGGCCGCCGCGACCGTGTAGCCGACCAACTCCAGGTGCTCCACGGCGTCGCCCGAGCGGACGGTGAGCGCGAAGCGCGCGTTGCGCCAGGTGGCCAGCGCGCGCAGCGCACCGTAGGCGTAGACGAGGTTGCCCAGCCGTGACGGTGCCGCGTTGGCGATCCGGTTGGCCTCGGAGTCCAGGCCCAGGCTCGCGATGCCCACGAAGGCACGCCCGCGGCCGCCGCCCGCGGCACGAGCCTCGCCGAGGTCGATGGTCCGCGAGACGCCGCGGGCCAGCAGCGCGGTGGCCGGCTCGATCTCGCGGGGGAGCCCCAGCATGCGTGCGAGGTCGTTCCCGCGGCCCCCAGGAAGCACGGCCAGCGTCCCGACCGGCGGCTCGCGCAGGACATCGGCCACGCAGGCGGCCAGTCCGTCGCCGCCCAGCGTGGCCACGACCTCACCCTCGCTGGCCGCCCGGCGCGCGAGCTCGCGGGCGTCGTCGAGGTCGCGCGTGTCGTGGGCGTGGAAGGGCACGCCCAGCTCGCGCAGCACCACTTCGGCGCGCACCCTCAGGCCTGCGGCGCGCCCGCCGCCGGCGGACGGGTTGACCAGGAGCGCGACCGGATCCACGAGGCGCCAGACCCTAGCTCCTCCCGTTCTGGACGCTCCCGGTGCCCGAGGGCCGGCGCGCCGCCCTTCTACGCTGCGGCGCAATGCGACCCACCACCGTCGCCACGCTGGTCAGCGTAGGCGCCCTGGGCCTAGCCGCCTGCGGCGGCGAGGAGGAGCCCGGCGCAGCGGCCCGCACGAACACCCAGGCCGCCGCCCCCTCCCAGGCCATGAACGGCACGGGCTGCCGCCCGGTGCAGACGCCCGCGCCCAAGGCCGTCCAGGAGCTCGAGGCTCCCAGCCTGGCCCTCGGCGGCGACGGTTACATCGCGGTGATGGAGACCAACTGCGGCACGATCGAGATCGAGCTGGCCGCCGAAGAGGCCCCCGAGACCGTGGCGTCCTTCGTCTCCCTGGCCCGCATGGACTTCTTCGACGACCTGACGTTCCACCGCATCGCCCAGGACCCCAGCGGCGGCGACTTCGTCATCCAGGGCGGCGACCCGGACGGCACCGGCCAGGGCGGGCCGGGCTACAGCGTCGTCGAGCCCCCACCCGAGGACGTCGCCTACGACCGTGGCACCGTGGCCATGGCCAAGACGGAGATCGAGGACCCCGGCACCTCGGGCAGCCAGTTCTTCATCGTCACCGCCGACAGTGCCCAGTTGCCGCCCGACTACGCGCTGCTGGGCCAGGTGATCAGCGGGGGTGACGCCGTGGGCGCGATCGCCGACGTGGACACGGACCCCACCACCGAGATGCCGCTCGCCCCGGTCGTGATCCAGGAGATCACGATCACCGAGGGCGACCGGGACCGGTAGGAGCGCCTCCTACCGCGTCGCGCGTTGCACCCGGGCCTCGGTGGCCTGGGCTTGCGCCCGCCGCTGTCGTCGTCGCCCCACGAGCGAGAGCACGGCGAGCGCGGCGATGACCACCAGCAGCCCGAGGACCAGGGCGCCCCAGAAGCCCACGCCGCCAAAGGGCAGTGCGACGAGCGAGACCAGGCCCCAGCCGACGGCCAGCAGCACGAAGACGATGAGCAGCATCAGTGCGACGGCACGCAGTCGCGTGGCCACCCCGGCGCCGGGCGACGGGGACAGCAGACCCATGAGGCGCAGCATGAAGAGCTGGCGGCCCGTGGGCGCCTGCTGTCCGAGCTTCTCCATCGCGCTCTTGAGGTCGTCGGGGCGGCGCTCGGCCATGGCCAGCGAGGCCTCGGCCATGCGACGCAACTGCATGCGCTCCTGGGGCCGCGAGGCGGCGATGGCCTTGCGGAAGTGCTCGCGGGCGCGCTGGGAGTCGTAGCGCTCGGCGGCGCGCGCGCCCAGGATGGCCTGCGCCGCCGCCCGTTGGCGCGTCTCGGCGATCAGCTCCTCGTCGGAGCGGGTCTCGAGCTGGGCCATGGCGGCCAGCGCGGAGCGCTGCTCGACCTTCATCGGACGCTGCTTGGGAGCCATTCGAACCCACAGTGTAAGGGGGGAGGGGCCCGCCTCGGGCAGCCACGCGACGGCCTCGGCACGAAACGGGGAGGGGCCCGCCTCGGGCAGCCACGTGACGGCCACTCGGCACCCTCTAGGGTTCCGCCCGATGCGTCGCCCGACCGCCATCGCCGCGCTGGTCGCGCTCCTGCTGCTGGGTCTCGCGGCGCCCGCAGCGGCCCAGCAGGGTGAGCCCTTCGGGCCCGACGACTCGCCGCTGACGCCCGAGCCCGAGCAGCCTGCGCCCGCTCCGGCGGAGCCTCTGGAGCCCGACGGCGACGGGCTGGAGGGCTGGCAGGTCGGCCTGCTGCTGGGGGCCACCGTGGTGCTGTTGGGCGGCATCGCGTTCTCGATCGTCCGCGACGCGCGCCGGTCGGCGCCCGTCGATCGCGACGAGGGGCCCGGCCCCGACGAGGAGCGTGCCGAGCGCGAGCGGCGGCGCAAGCGCAGCTCGTCGCGGCGCAAGGGCAAGGCCGCGCGCGCCGCGCGGCGGCGCAATCGTTAGAAGTCCTCCGGCAGGATCGCCCCCGCGTGCAGCGCGGCGACGAAGGCCTCGACGCGATCCAGCCCCAGCCCCACGAGGGGTTGGGCGTGACGGGCGAGGTCAGCGCACCCGCGGGCTGCCTGACCGGGCCCGAGGCGTCGACGCCCCCTGGCCACTCGTGACGCCGCCGCCACCGCGGTCGCGGCGCAGTCGGCCCTGCAGCTCGCCGAGGTCCAGCTCACCCTCGACGATGGCGCCGATCGCGCCGAACAGCGCGGCACCGACCAGGCACAACAGCGCGTAGCCGACGTTCTCGGCCACCCAGATGGCGACGAACAGGAAGCCCAGGAGGGCGGAGAACTGCTTGGTGGTCATCGAAGCTCCCTTCGGGGACCGGCCTCGAGGCCGGTCAGGGTCACGTTCACGGGCAGGACGGGAAGGTCGTGGCGCTCGAGCTGGGCGCGCACCCGGCGCCGGACGTCGGGCAGGACATCGGCCACCTCGCGCGGGCGGCTCAGCGCGACGCCCACGGCCACCGCCTCGCCTTCCAGGCGGCTCGTGACCCCGGCGACCGCGGGGTGCTCGCCGGCAGCGTGCGTGGCCAGCCGCTCGACCGCGCGGGCGCCGACGTCGGTGTGGCCATGGACCTCGTCCTCGCCGCTGGACAGGTGCATCGTCCCGCGGGCCAGGTAAGGGCGGGGCAGCGCCTTGTAGGCCACCCAGCCCAGGACGATCGCGCACAGGATCCCGGCGCCGGCGATGATCACGCGCACGGTCGAGTCGATGTCCTGCGCGGTGAGGCCGGCCAGGAAGTCGTAGATCGTGGAGTAGCCGCTGATGGTGTCGATGTCGCCTGGCGCGAACTTCAGCGCGAGCAGGACGAGCATCACGCCGTAGAAGATCAGGGCTGCGGCGAAGGCGATGACCAGCAGCCGGCAGATCCACACCGCGGGGGTCAGAGAGCGGGTGCGCACGCGCTGGCGCACGGCTACTGGACCCTCGCTCCGCGCTCGCCGCGGCGCGTGCGCACCTTGGCCCGCAGCGGCAGCTTCCCCGTCAGCGGCTCGAGCGCCGCGGTGGCGGCGCTACGAACGCTGTCGGGATCGGCCGGGCGGGTGCGGTGGGCGGTGACCCGCAGGCGCCCGCCTCTGCGCCGCCGGGGGCGCACCTTCACCCGGGCGCCCGTCACGCCACCGGCCTCCTGGACGAGCGCCTCGCCCACATACTTCAACGCGCGGCGTCGCGCGGTGATGTCGCCCTCCTCTGCGCTGTGCAGAGTGACCAGCCGTTCGCGACGGGGCACCAGCACGCCGACCAGGAGCGCCAGGCCCAGCAGGACGGCGCCTGCGCCGCACAGCGCGGCCACGACGGCCACCGGACCGTCTGCCTCCAGCGAGGCAAACCAGTCGCCGACCGCGCGTTCGAGCGAGGGCAGGCCGATCAGCTCGGCCAGCCAGGGGACGCTGAAGCCCTCGCCGCTGCCCACCGAGGCTATGGCCACCGCCAGCCCAGCCAGGGCCAGCGCCGCGGGTAGCAGGACGGCGATCACGCGGGCCAGCGCGCGCAGCAGGAGGATCACCGCTGCGCCTCCACGGCCTCGAAGCGCACGTCGACGCGGCCCAGCTCGCCGGCCAGGCCGTCGCGCCGCGAGGCGGTGGCCACCGCCTCGCGCACGGCGTCGGCCAGCGGGAGGAGGGGCACCAGGTGGGCGGCGAGGTGCAGCGTCAGGTCGTAGCGATCCCGGCCCTGCGCCACGACATCGACCCCGGCGAACAGTGGGCCCAGCGACGACAGCCCGGGCGTCGGGGCGAGCCCGGCAACCCCCTCGACGCGCAGCGCGGCGTCGAGGGCAGCCCGGGCGAGGCGGTCGCGCGGACCCTGCACCCGCGGCGGGGACGTCTCGACGCGCGCCGGTGTTCCCTCGACGCGCGCGGGGGAGGAGGGGGACGCCTGCGCGGCGTCCGGCCGGGACTGTCCGTCGGCCACCGTGGCCTCAGGCCACGCGCGACTGGGACTCGTCGTCGTCCTGGGCGTCGTCGCCGGGGAACCAGAGGTCGTTGACCGCGATGTTGACCTCGGTGACGTCCAGGCCGGTGATGCCCTCGATGCGCCGGGTCACGTTGTCACGGATGCCCTCGGCCACACGCGGGATGGACTCGCCGTACTCGACGACGACGACGAGGTCCACGGCGGTCTCACGCTCGCCCACCTCGACGCTGACGCCGGAGTCGCCACCGATGCCCACACGCTGGGTCATCGCGCCCAGGGCGCGGCCCACGCCGCCGCCCAGCGCGTGCACGCCGGCAACCTCGCGTGCGGCGATGCCGGCGACCTTGCTGACCACCGCGTCGGCGATGGACGTCAGGCCCTTCTCGCTCTGCAGGGAGGGGCTGCCCTCCCCTCCGGTGCGCCGGGCGGGGCTGTTGGACTGGCCAGTGGTCTGCGGCGTGGTGGCGGTGGACTCGGCCATGGGCTGCTCCTCCTCGGTGATCTGTGCTTGGACGGCACTCCGTCGGTACCCGCGTGCGAGCGGGGTCAACCGCCCGGCGGGCCGGGCCAGGCGGGCGCCTGTGGCAGACTGGGGCCCTTGGATCCCCGGGCCCCAGAGGATTTCGACGTCCGTGTCGAGGCGCGCGACCGCGAGGTCTGGGTGGTGCCCGTGGGCGAGCTGGACGTGGACACCGCGACGGAGCTGCAGGAGAGCCTGGGGTTGGCCCTGCGCAGCGATGCCGCGACCATCGTGCTCGACCTGCGTGAGCTGGCCTTCATGGACTCGACGGG
>Ga0136640_10001115_pt1 | contig 10653 bp, 10 predicted proteins | sample AntDrymUQ8642106_2_FD_105498 | JGI IMG/M metagenome (GOLD analysis project Ga0136640, IMG submission 105498) | Polar desert sand microbial communities from Dry Valleys, Antarctica - metaG UQ864 (21.06) | ecosystem: Environmental > Terrestrial > Soil > Desert | place: Antarctica: Dry Valley...
GCAATTGCCGAAGGTGTATTCCGCGCCGATCTTATGTATCGGATCAACAGTTTTGAGGTAAATGTCGCCCCGCTACGTGAGCGTCGCGAGGATATCGAGCCGCTGGCCCGCTATCTGCTGCACAAACTTGCCGGGGCAAACGCGCCTGAAATGTCGCCGGCGGCCATCGAAGCTCTAGTTGCTTTCGACTGGTCGGGGAACGTCCGCCAGCTCCGCAACTGTCTCGAACGGGCGATCCTGCTATGTGATAACGAAACGATTACCCCCCGCGAGCTACCGCCCGAGATCGCATTTCGCACGGAAAACCCGAGCGTATCAGTAAGTTACGGCCTCGCCCAGGCCGCCGGCGTCGGCTCATTCCAAAACTCCCCGCCCGCCAACCTACGAGACAGCGAACGCCAGCAGATAATCGGCGCCCTGGAAAAAACAGGCTGGCACCGCGGCAAAACCGCTGAGCTGTTGGGCATCTCGTCGTCGACCCTTTACCGCCGTCTGCGTGAGTACGATTTAGATGTCCGTTAGGAGAAATAATTATGTTTAGGAATTTTGTTTTAACTATTTCGGCGATACTAACGTTGGCTCTCGTCTCATATGCCCAGCTCTCGCTGCCCGGCGAGGTAGTCGAGGTAATCGACGGACGAACCGTCGTTGTCGTGACGTCGAGCGGAAAGGTTTCCGTCGAATTGCAATATATTGACGTGCCCGACCCCGCCCAGGCGCTCAACTCAACTGTCAAAGATCACCTCATCAATCTCGTGCTCGGCAAAAGAGTCGAGTATCGGCCAAGAATCCTATCCAACGGCCGCGTCATTGGACGGCTTACGGTAAACAACATCGATGTCAGCCAGCAGATGCTCCGCGACGGTGCGGCATGGCATTTACCAGCGCGGGTGTCAGGTCAGGAGAAAAACGAATACGACATTTACGCCGCGCTTGAAAATACGGCAAAGACGGAAAAACGCGGTGTCTGGTCCGTATCGACTCTGCGACCATCGTGGGAGGTCCGCGCCGGACGGTTAGAAGATGAGAAGCGTACGGCACAAAATCTGTACGCATCAAACGTTTCGCCCAGGCTGCCGGCGGCCCGCAGAGCCGGAATGTGGTCGGACAAAAATCCCCGGCTGCCAAATGTCGGAGCGCTCCTCAATGGCTACAACGCCAAGACAAAAACCGGTTATATCGGCACCTCGCTGCTCGGAATTACCGAAATGGAAGCCGACAAGCTGAAACTGCACAAGACGGCTTTCGATATAATGTATTACTACAAAGAGGATGATCGGAAGGGCCGAACCGGATATTTTGTCGTCAACTTGCTCTCCGAGGCGGGAAAATGGCGTTTTCTGGAAAAAAACGATCTTGTGCTAGTCGTTAACGACAAAATCGATCTCGTAATCGGCAAAGCAAAACGCACAACCGTGAACGATGGCCTCACGATGCGTGAACACCTCGCCTACGAGGTCGACCGAAGCGCGATAGATAAGATCGTCAATAGCGGAGAAGTCGGCTTGAAAGTCGGCGACTATCTCATCCGTCCCAGCCACGGGCTTCAGCAGCTGCTCTATAATCTGCTTCAGGCTTCTGAGTGAATGGTCTCTGTCCCTGAAAGGGACGCATTAAATATCATCGGGTGAAACCCGAACGACCTTTTCGGCAAAATGGACCGTCCCTGTAAGGGGCGCACTATCATGCTTTATTCGACACCTTCGCCGTCGGAATATCGTTCGAGATGCTCGTCGGGATTCTCCCGACGCTATTAAATCTATCCCCTTCAGGGATCAAAACGGCTTTTCAGACATCCTCTATTTATCCAAAATAAAAAGAAATCTTTGCTCAGACATCGGCATCAATCTCTGCGCAAATCGCACTCGCTGCTGTTGCAGGGCTTCCGAGAGATTCTTGCCCCCAAACAGCAGTATCCTTCGCGGCGCCGACCATCTCAACAACCTTGGCAGCTTTTCTGTAAATTTGTCGAGCGCTCGACAAGTAACCGAGTTGCAGTCCGCCGGATCGACCTCCTGAAATTGCCGCGAAACAATCGTCACCCGTTCTAAGAGACCAAGCGTCTCGACCGCAAGCTCAAGAAAATTAGATTTTTTTTCTTTGGATTCGATGAGCAAGGCCCGGAGATCGTCGCGCACGAGGAGGCATGGAATCGACGGCAATCCGGCCCCCGTTCCCACATCGGCAAACTTCGAACCTGCTGGCAGATATTCGAGCAGAGCCAGAGATTCGAGTGTATGGCGAATAGCGAAATCGTCGGGTGAGCACGGTCCGACGAGATGTAGGAATTCGTTATGCTTCTGAATCAGAATGTAGAAATTGGCGAGACGCTCAATCGCATCATCGCTAAGTTCCAATCCGAATGCCGGTTGGTGAGTCACGATGGCCCGAATAAACTCGTCGTGCATTGGGCATTCTTAGGAAATGGAAAACAGCTAAGAGCTTTAATCTAATAGCTGCCAGCTGTATTGAACATACGTTAACAAATTTTGGTGCGGACGAATGGAATCGAACCATCACGGCCTCACGGCCACGGGCTTCTGAGACCCGCGCGTCTACCAGTTCCGCCACGTCCGCACGACCGGCGAACTTCTGATAATACGTATTCAACCGCGCAAACTCAAGAAAGACGCACCGGATTTGATATATTGGCGGTGTGCAGAGCGATATAGAAGTAAATTTGGCGGACGTTCGTAGGCGGATTGAGCAGGCGGCCACGCGTGCCGGTCGAAACCCTGATGACGTAAAGCTCGTCGCTGTCAGCAAAACGCACCCATCTGAAACTGTACGTGAAGCAATTGCTGCCGGCGTCTCCGTCTTTGGCGAAAATAAGGTGCAAGAGGCCGGGGACAAGATCGCCGCCGTAACGCCGTCGTCCCGGCGGCTGTCAAGGGAGCGTCCCGCTCCCGACTCGACGGCGGGACGCCCTCGAGACAGCCGCCGGGACGGCGGCGTTACGGTCCAATGGCATCTGATCGGCCATTTGCAATCAAACAAAGCGCGGAAAGCCGGGCAGCTTTTTGATGTGATCCAGTCTCTTGATTCACTCGAACTTGCACACCGCCTAGAGCGTATCTGTGTGGAAGAGGGCCGCGAAGCCTTGTCCGTATTTGTTCAGGTCGATCTCGCTGCAGAAGAAGCCAAATCGGGTATCGCGGAGAGCGATTTGCCGGATCTGATCGACTATTTACAAACGTGTAAGTGCCTAAATTTTGACGGTTTGATGCTGCTGCCACCATTTTTTGACGATGATGAACAAGTCCGACCATACTTCAAAAGGCTAAGACAACTCCGTGACGATATTGAGTCTCAGGGCTCGTTTGCGGACGGACGCGGCGAACTCTCGATGGGCATGAGCAATGATTTTGAGATCGCCATCGAGGAAGGAGCGACTGTTGTCAGAGTCGGTACCGCAATTTTTGGCGAGCGACTAAAGCTTGAACCGGTCTCAAATTGATATGTTATCTAATCTTGTATATCCGTGGTTTAGTCTCGCCGTCTGGTGCCTTTTCGGCGTATTTCTGGCGATTTTGATCCTCCGAATGATCTTCAACTACAGCGATCCCAACCCGTTTGGCAAGGTCGGGCGGTTTGGGTTTAAGGTTAGAAAGCTAACAGAGAGATGGGTTTATCCGGCGGCGCGATTTTTTGCGATGTATAAGATCGACACGCGGCTCGCACCGCTTTTAACGATGTTTATCGGTCTCGTTATCACCTACTTTTTCACGCAGATCGTCGCCAATACATTTTTCGTTATCGACGGGCTGACCGCGGGTGTACTGACGGGAAATGCGAAGGCGTTCATCGGCTTTGTCCTTTATGGACTGCTGAGCGTTGTGATTCTGTTCATCTTTATCAGGTTTATCTCTTCCTGGTTTGTATTTACGCGGAATACTTTTCTCGGCTTTGTTATGCGCGTCACGGATCCGATATTACTGCCGGTTCAAAAGCTCATCCCGCCGATCGGAATGTTCGACATCTCGGCGATGCTCGTACTTTTGATTATCGGTTTTTTACAGTCAATCGTATTGAATATTTTTGTACGCAGCTAGGCCCATCTACTCGTCTTCGTCGTCCTCAGCCGCTTCAATCTCGTCTTCCGGCTTCATCCCCGCGGTCATCAATTCGAAGGCCGGCAGCCGTGCGATTCCGGGTATCGGGATCTCACCCTTCACAGAAAACCAGATTATCTCATTCAACTGGCGCGGGTTTGCCATATCGGCGTGATTCAAATCCTGTTGATCGGTAAGCCGCATGTATTTAAGCATCGCCGCCGTCGGTTTTGCCGGGGGATAAAGATTATCGAGCGCGACGATCGGCATTTGTGCTTTGAACGGACGTAGATCAGGCGTTGCCGTAAAAATATCGATCGGCGTCGCGTTAGCGTCGAGAAAATTCATCGGCGGCAGCCCGAGACAGAGCTCAAGTGTTCGGATCAGGCTGACCGTGTTGTGAAATTCGTGTACCAGGGCACCCGGGCGGTTATAGGCCGAGATAACGAATCCGGGCGAACGGTGTGCATCGACATGATCGGGGCCGTCCTGGGCATCGTCCTCAACGACGAAAATCGCCGTGTCCTTCCAATAGGGGCTCTTCGACACTTCCTCTACGAGCCGTCCAAGCGCATAATCGTTCTCCGCGACAAAGAACTGCGGCGTTGGCACGCCATCGTTTAGACCCGCCGTGTGATCGTTTGAGATTCTCACAATCGACAGATTGGGCAGCGAATTGCTCGCAACATAGCCGCGAAACTCTTTTTCCCATTCGCCAAATCTCGAGCTGCCTCTGAGACTCGGGTCAGCATGGTCCGGCAAGATTGCGGGGTCGAGTGCGGTCGCCGATTCGCGCGAGCGTCGGTACGAATCGACGGTCATTATATCCGACGAAAACATATCGTAGTTGCGGGCGGCGGGCGAAAAATTGCCTTCGAGCGATTTCTTGGTTGCAAAGGCTGTCAGGTTTGGCGAGATGTCGGGATATTTCTTCGGTTTGCGGGTGTTCACCTCTTTAAGGTCTTCCGCGGAGACGGTTGCAACAAATTCGCCGTAGTTTCGGTACGTCAAGCCAGCTTTCTTTGCAGCGTCCCAAAGATAGAGTGTCTCAGGTTCGCCGATGTCGCGATTGCCGCTCAGATATGGAATGTATTTCTTTAAGAATTTTGCAATATCCTGTTCATTTGCGGGAAGATCGAAAACCGACGGCAGAGCTACCGGAGGCTGATTCGACGGGGGATCGAAAGAAGGCAGGCGGTTAAATCCCTCGTAATCATACGTTCGGCCGCGGCCAGAGTAATTCCATCTGAACGCCTTGTCAACATAATCGTTGGAGAACGCGGCGGTCGACCAATTGTGGCCGTCAGGCGATGCCTCAGCATTGACGAAAAATCTGTCTAACAACCCAAAACGCAGAGCTAATGCACGTGCATTTGGAGTTATGTTCTGCTTCTCACCTTTTGGCGACTTTGCCGCGTCCCCGGCGCCAAAGATCGCTACAGACGCATCGCCGTCGGCTTTTGCGCCGTTGCCGCTCGCCGCAAGGTCGCCGAAAACCTGATCGTAGGTCCGATTTTCGCGAATGACATAGATCACATGCTTAAAGGGCGATTTGCCGCCAGCAAAAATGTTCTTTTTTTCACGGCCCAGCAGACCGTTATTCCGCATCACCGACTGGGTGTAAGCAAAAAGCCTCGGTTCGTCAGGTACGGAAACGGTGCTGATATTGCCCGATACGATTACGCCGCTGTACATTCCTCGCTTGTTATAGCGGCCGGCGGGGAACTTTTCGTTCGGCATATTCGGATATAGGCCCGAATCGTTTACGGTCGCGGACGAATTCTCCATCCCCGTTCCCTTTCCGTTTGCAATATAGAGCTGATTTCCGACCACCGCGACCGCGGATGGATAGTTGCCGGTTGGTATAAAGCCTAGCAAGCGTGACGCATTTTTTGGGGACGGCTCCTTGGCAAGACGGACGGCCGCGACCGCGTTGGCATGGGCGTTGGCAACATACAGCGTTTGCTCATCTTCGCTGAGTGCAAGTCCTTCCGGACTGACGCCAATTTTTTCGGCTTCGGCTAAGCGGACGTTTATTGTTTCGATAACCTTGTCGGCCGCAGTGTCGATGACCGAAACTGTGTCGGCGTTCGAGTTGACCACGAAAAGCCGCGACTGGCTGCGATTAAGTATCATTGCGGTCGGGTGACGCTCGACGGGGATGTGTTTCAGCCTGTTTCCGTTTGACGGTTCGACGACGGCGATCGAAGCATCACCCCATAGCGAAACATAAGCCTTCGATACGGTTTTGCCTTTCGTTTGCAACTTTATGTCGTACGGATAAAGCATCTGAGTCGAGCCGGTCCGATGTAGGACGATTCGCTCAAGTTTGCGTGTATCACGCAGATCGCTCACAACGCCCAGCGTATCGCCCAGATTGTTCGCCACAAACAGCGTCTCGCCGTCGGGGCTCAGGCCCAAACCTGTCGGATAAACGGCGGCGACATTGTTGTTGTAATTAGGCGAGGCCGCGTTCTGCGCAAAAACCGACACGTCGATAAACGGTGCGTTGAACGGAGTGTCAGGCTTGTTTGCCGGAGCAAGCGGCGCGGGCAACGCCGGATCAAAACCCATTATCCAAATCTTATTTTCATAGCCACCTGAAACGTAAAGCTGAAACGTCCCATCGGGCCGGGCATTTTCGTTAAAGACGAGACCGACATTCGCACTCTGCGGCGACGGGAAATAGACGTTCTGAATCACCTTCGGTTCCGGCTTTAGATTTAGATCGATGACCGAAAGCGTCTGGTGAGCCTTGCTTCTGGAATTAACCTGCACACCGTATCCACTGTTTATGCCGATCAGATAACGGCCCTGGCCATCCGGCCCCGTCTTATCGGGTGTACGAACAAAATTTACGGTGAGAGGAGCTACCGCCGGGAGACCCGTTTCTAAATCGATAATGAGTCGTCCCGCGGGCGTAACTTTCTCGTCCATGAGAAGTTCGGCCGGCTCCGCCACATCAGCCTTACCGGGCGATCCAAAATACAACACAGCAGCCGTCGCAGCGATCAAAACCACCGCGACAACGCCCAAAGAACGGGACTTCGCATATTTTGACATCGAAATACCTCTCATTAGAACGGATTTGTCAGTTATGATAACTCGGAAGTAGTTAAATCGGTATTAACTTGAATGGACAAGACCCCGAGTTTTTGATTCGCCTCAGGCTCACACGCCACTCAAATTAAAGTAGTTTTGAATGCCAAAACGTAGCGTGATATATTTTCAGCTTCGATAGGCACAAAGGCGGAAACACGACCGGGAGGAAGTGTGTCACTCCATACAGGGCAAAATAAATTATGTCAGGACACTCCAAGTGGCACACAATTAAGCACAAGAAAGGTGCGACGGACGCTAAACGCGGCAAGATCTTTACGAAGATGATCAAGGAGATCACTGTCGCGGCGCGTACCGGTGGCAGCGGCGATGTCGATTCGAACGCGCGGCTGCGTAAGGCGGTAACCGACGCCAAGGCGGCAAATATGCCGAACGACACCATCGACCGCGCTGTCAAACGCGGTACCGGTCAGCTCGAGGGCGTCGCGTATGACGAGATTACCTACGAGGGCTACGGGATTGGCGGAGTCGCGGTTCTGGTCGAGACAATGACCGACAATCGCAACCGCACGGTCGCCGAACTTCGGCATATTTTTTCTAAGAACGGCGGCAATCTCGGCGAGGCTGGCTCGGTCGCGTGGATGTTCGACAAAAAGGGTTATATCGTCGTCGATAAAGCGGCTAAACCGGAGGACGAACTCTTCGACATCGTCATCGAGGCCGGTGCCGACGACCTGCAGGACGAAGGCGATATTTTTGAGATTTTCACCGCACCCGAGTCTTTTGAATCCGTCACAGACGCTCTAAAATCCGCCGGTATCGAGCCCCAAGCCGCCGAAATCTCAATGATCCCCCAAAACTACATCGCCCTGACCGGCGGCGACGCCCAGTCAATGCTAAAACTCTACGAAGCCATCGACGACAACGACGACGTGCAGAAGGTTTATGCGAATTTTGATATAGATGAGAGCGAGATGGAGTGATTCAGGAGTTGCTTCGTCGATAATGCTCGGTGGCGGACGATCATTGGGGTCCCGGAATATCCAAATCCCGGATAATCTTCTTCGCCAAAAAGTCGTTTATTTCGCGATGTCTTGGGAGGGCGGTTGATTTCTGCTTGACACGATTAACGTAAACAGTGTGATTGCCGCCCTCGCGCAGTTTTTCACATCCGTGCCGCTCGAGGTGACGGATCAGATCTCGCAGTTTCATGCAGCATTCAGAAGAAACGGTTCGCGAATGACATCAGTGCCGTTAATTACTTCTTCCGCAAGCTGGCGATTTGCATCGAGAACAAGCTCGACTGCCTCGCGTAAATTCTCTCTGGTTTCTTCCAAAGTATCTCCCTGAGTATTAGCCCCGGGAAGTTCCTCGACGAACCCAATATATCCTTCGGGCACCTTCTGATATATTGCTGTCAGTGAAATATTCATAACCTTCAATTGTAATGATATCGAGATAGTCGATGGGATGAATAATAACAGAATTCTAATCGGCCGGTATGTTGATTTGCTGCCCGAAGCCAATGCGATGCCCGTCCGGTGTGACAACGTTGAACTCGCGAATTCCCCAGGGTTTGTTCCCGATCGGCGAATTAATTGACGCCCCGCGTGAGGTGAATTCCTCATAAATCTCGTCAACGTTCTCGACCAAAACGTGTGCATACCACGAATGATTCCCTGTCGCCGCGGCCGTCATCTCGTCGGAACACTCACCGAGCATGACCTTAAAGGCGCCAAACGAGAGAAACTCCCAGCCGGGGGCGGTGATCGGATCTCTTTCAAATCCAAGCTTTTCAAGATAATAGTCGGCCTCGACCTTTAGATCTTTCACGGCAAGGACGTGGCGTGTGTGGATGACTTTGCGTTCCATATTTTTAAAGATAACTTAGAGCCCAATGTTTGTTTCTTTGCTTCAGGCGACCCCACCATGCGCAAAGTGGATATAGAATCAGGAGACCGACGAGCCAAACGGCATACGTCACACCGAGCGAAAAGCCATGTCCGGGCGGTGCGGCAGGCCCCATTTCAAACAGCTTCAGGAAGAGATAGCTCGCATCTATTCCTGCCGCATAGGTGAGCAGCACGCCCGCCCCATGAGCGGTAAACCACTGCAGAATGTAATAGAACATCGGCACGCGGCCGTAGGTTATAGCGATTCGCTGCCAAATAGCTTTGCCGTCGATTCCATCGGTTGCCGCAAGGACCAACAGCCCAGGCCCGAGCGTCATCAGCAGAAACAACAGCGACGGCGGATATTTCGTGACGTTCAAATATGAGAGAAACGTAGCAATCGGATGGGCCTGTGTAGACCATGGTGCCGGGTCGCCATAAAGGTTAGTTAGACGTATCAGGATGAATAGGCCTACGGCAATCGCACCCAAGACTAGCAGGAACTTGCGACGGTTATCGGTTTCCCAGCTATAGACCGTTCCAAACGCATATCCCGCCATCATTACCCCGACCCAGGGTATAAGCGCATACGCAAAGAAGATTTGCGAGCCGCCACCGATAGGTACGATGCCGATCTGGTGAAGAATTATTGTAAGGATTTGCCCTAGATCGGGCGGCGGGGCACCTGCAAACGCGATGTTTGGCGGCACATTAAACCTGTCTAGCAGATTGTGCAGCACGATCATCAAAACGCCGATCGTACCGACGACTCGCACCGGCAGATAGATCAAGGCGGCCATCGCGGCCATCGAAACGCCGATAACCCAAATCACCTGGGCCATTCCGAAAAACGAATAATCGAAGTTAAAAACTATGCCGAACCGAATGATCGTGAATTCGAGGAAGATGAGGAACAGCCCGCGTGTCCACAGGAATCGTGAGAGCTCGGCATTTCTCTTACCGTTCAGCTTCTGCAAGTAAATGCTCGTCCCGGCGAGGAAGACAAAGATCGGTGCACAAAAATGAGTGATCCATCGTGTGAAAAATACCTCTGGCGTTGTAGTAGCCGGATTTGTAGGGTCGGAGATCAGCGCTCCGGCGTGGACAAATTCCCGCACGTGGTCGAGCAGCATGATCATCATCACGACACCGCGTACGAAGTCGACCGAGTGTATACGCCGTTTGATGACTTCTGCGTTCATCTTCAACCTGCTCCCCCGATTGGTCCCGCCCATTCGCTGACGACCCGGGCGGCCTCGGCTATAGGGTCCTCATCGCTTTCTCGCGATCGTTTGAGAATCTTAAATCCGTGATTTGCGGTATCGATCAGGTGAAGATTTGCCAGCTCGCCTAAATTTTCAACGACCGGACGCAGCAGGTCGAGATCTGCAAGTTCGTCCCTCGTGCCTGAGAGAAAAAGCATCGGAACCGTTACTCTGGCCAGATGTTCCGCTCGCTTTGTATCAGGCTTACCGGGCATGTGCAGCGGAAAGGAGAAAAAGACCAGGCATCCGACGCCTTCGAGGGGCGACTCCGAAGCGGCGGTCGATGTCATTCGGCCCGAAAATGAGTGTCCGCCGGCCAAGAGCGGCAGATCAGGCGCGGCATCTCGGGCCGCAGCCACAGCCGAACGGATCGTCGCCACGCAC
>Ga0136640_10001116_pt1 | contig 10644 bp, 6 predicted proteins | sample AntDrymUQ8642106_2_FD_105498 | JGI IMG/M metagenome (GOLD analysis project Ga0136640, IMG submission 105498) | Polar desert sand microbial communities from Dry Valleys, Antarctica - metaG UQ864 (21.06) | ecosystem: Environmental > Terrestrial > Soil > Desert | place: Antarctica: Dry Valley...
CCCCGCCGCGACAGACCTCTCCGTCGCCGCCACCGTTTCCCTCACTGCCACCGTTTCCCTCGCCACCACCGACGCCGAACGCGTCGACATCACCGCCGGATCCCAGCACCACTACCCGCTCCGAGGACGCCCCAGCGGAGACCGATACACCTCCGGCGTTATCTGGCGCCTGATGCGACACCACCGTTGGGATGCGCGACCGCGCAAGAGCACGAACAGGGGGGCCGTAGGAGCAACTACTACTAACTTTCCAACGCGAGCTACCAGTGATTCCCAAAGAAAGGAGAATGTGAGATGGACGACGACGCCAAGTATGAGGTCCTACGCAACGACGAGGATCAGTACTCGCTTTGGCTGGCGGGGCACGAAGTGCCGCAGGGCTGGCACCGCGTAGGAAAGGAGGGCAGCAGAGAGGAGTGCTCAGCCTACGTCGACGAGGTCTGGACGGACATGCGGCCGCGTAGTCTGCGGGAGCAGATGAACGCCACGACACCGTCCTGATAGGTTCGTTGATAAGGGGGGGAGTGCCTCGTCAGACGAGGGTCGCAGGACGAGGCACTCCCCCGGGTTGCAATGGCGAGCGACCTATTCATCGACAAATAGTTGTCGGCCGAATGGCGCAATCCGGCAAGTACCACAAGGGGGCAATGACGTGACCGGGTTCCCACTGGCCTTCATCGCCCCCTTCACCTTCATCGACTACTATGAGGTGGCCAACCCCACGAGTCCCAAACACTCATATAGCTGCTGTATTGGTATGACACGCATGCCAAGCCGATGGTGACTACGGCCTCAGCCAAGCTTGGATCCCCGGTGAAGCCTCATGTATACTGTATAGAGTGGGTCGGGGGATCAAATTCGACAGCTAGAGCGATTCCTGGGCGGACGAATTATCACAAAAGGAGTCGCGAGTGATGAATTGACCGGCCTCGCCGAGTAACAAGAACGATATTGCCCAGCAAGTGCGGTCATCTGGATGCCGAACTTTCGCTTCCCACTGTTCGAGTCACGAGTAATTTTTCCGGGGGAGTAGAGCCGGTCAGTTCTTTCGGGGTGGTCCAACCGAAGAACTGGCACTACGTCAAGAACTGCGTGCGGCTGCGGTTGAGGATAGCTAACAACGAGGAACGGAAAGTACCCTGATGTTGATCAACTCGACCTACGACAGGCTGATCGGCCTACTTGGCGCGAGCGGTGCTCGGTACCGGATCATCGAGCACGCGCCGGAGGGGAGGACGGATATCGCCAGTGCGCTGAGAAGCAACTCGCTTGCCCAAGCTGCCAAGTCCATGGTGGTACGTGTCAGCATGACGAAGAAAAAGGGGAAGTACCTACTCGCAGTGATTTCAGGTGATAAATACGTTGACCTGGCTAAGCTGAGCCAGTTGGTCGGCGGCACAAAAACCGCCTTTGCGACGCGTGAGGTCGCTGAACGACTGACGGCAAGCGTGAGTGGATCGATACCACCGTTTTCCTTCAATCTTGAACTGCAACTCATCGTCGACAAGAGCCTGCTTGCTCATGAGGAAATATTCTTCAACGCAGCACGATTGGATCAGTCTATCGCCCTTCATACGGCGGACTATCTGGCACTGGCCTGTCCATGGGTCGAGCCTATTGCGGCAGAATCGGCTGACCGGATGGGATCAGCGATAGTATTGCCTATTCAACGATAAAGAAAACTGTGTACGAAGAAGTCACCGACGCCGAGACGAAGGGCTCTCGGGTAACGGCCGCACGTGCGGCCCGCCCCCGGTACTTGATGTGTCCGCCTGTAGCTATTCATCCCTGAAGGAGCGGGGACTTGTCAAGCCCGGTACGCTCTAAGCGCTGTAAATTGGTTCGCTCGGTATCAGTGACGAAGGAGGATCATGCCGGTTGTCGAGGTCAATGGGATTCGGCTCAGCTATCAGGTGACGGGCTCCGGTGAGCTGGTGGTGCTGGTGATGGGGACGGGCAGCCCTGGCCGGGTGTGGCAGCTGCACCAGGTTCCGGCGCTGGTCGCGGCTGGCTACCGGGTGGTCACTGTGGACAACCGTGGCATCCTGCCCTCGGACGAGTGCGCCAGCGGGATGACCATTGATGACCTTGTGGGCGACACTGCGGCGTTGATCGAGCACCTGGGCGACGGGCCAGCGCGGGTGGTCGGTACTTCGGTGGGCGCCCGGATTGTGCAGGAGTTGGCGTTGGCGCGTCCGGATCTGGTGTCACAGGCAGTGATGATGGCTGCACACGGGCGGCCTGACCCCGTGCAGTCCACACTGTCGGCGGGGCAGCGTGCTCTGTACGACGCGGGGATCGAGCTGCCGTCGATGTACTACGCGGCGATCACTGCGTTGCTGAATCTGTCGCCGCGGACGCTGAACGATTGCCCAGCGGTGCAGGAATGGCTTGATTTGTTCGAGTTCTCGGGATCTGGCATCAGCACAGGCGTGCGGGCTCAGATGGAGGTGGAGGACTTCCCCAACCGGCTGGCCGCCTACGGCAGGATCAGGGTGCCGAGCCTGGCGATCGGTTTCGCCGACGACCTAATGGTTCCACCATATCTGGCTCGTGAGGTGGCCGAGGCGATTCCGGGGGCTCGGTATGAGGAGATCGAGGGTTGCGGGCATTTCGGCTACCTCGAACGCCCCGCCGAGATCAACAAGCTGCTCGTGAAGTTCTTCGCCTTCACGTGATCAGGTCCCTATACGTAGGAGATCTCATCCACGCCGATCCGGCGAAGCCCCCCGCCAGCCGGTCGACCACGTCGGCTTGAGCGGCCACGACGCGGGCTACGATGCCCGACACCGACCGTCACGCGATCCGCGACAGCACCCGCCAGCACGCTCCGGGTGGCACTGACGGGGGCGGTCTCAAGCGGTGAGTGCATCAGCCCGGGCAAGATCATCGACTTCTACCTCTACCTGGCCGCTGCGTTGCTCACTGTCCGTCGCCTCATCCAACGGGCCCGCACGCTCGACCGGTGGGGCACCCGCCCCACGGTCCGACGCCTGAAGTGATTCCTATTGCCGGACGCTCTAGCGCGGCGCTGCACTAGACAGGGCGTGCCTTGTTGATCACGAACTGACACCTTCGGGAACGCCAGTAACGGCTCCGAGAGGACCTTTGAAGGTTCTGGTGAGAACAGCAACGGGGTGCGGAAACGGGCGCGGCTCAATACCGAGCTCGGTCATCCGCCGCACGTAGATCCGGTACCGTCGGAGCGCTTCGCCATGGTGGTCGGCGTCGAGTTGGATCTGCATCAGGTCGAGGTGGGCCTGCTCGTCGTAGCAGTCCTGCTCCAGCAGCCGCAGCGAGTACCGCACGGCCCGCTCGACGTCGCCGGCCGCCCGCAGTCGGAACACCACTGCTCTGAGCAGCGCGATGTAGGTGGCACGTACTTCGTCGGCGACGGGCTCGGCCCATTCCTGGTACGGGTCCTCCTCGAGGAAATCACCGGTGTGCTCGCTCTCGGCCGCCAGGAGACGGTCCGTCGCATCCGCCTGCCCGCGTCGGTGCGCCTCGAGCGCAGTGCCGGCGTGGGAGAGGAACTCCTCGACGTCGATGCTCGCCCGGGTGCGGTCCAGCCACACCGTGTTCCCCTTGGTGACCAGCGGCATTGCGTCGGTGTCGCGAGGAGGTGAGGCCAGTACGTCACGCACGGTGGACAGCAGCACCGACAGGCGGTTGCCGGACCTGGCCGGTTCCACGCCCGGCCACAACAGTTCCATCAGATGGTCGCGGCTGACCGGTCGCCGCCGAGTCACCAGGATCTTCAGCAGGTCCCTGGCTTTTTTTGACTGCCACGCGTTGTTCGGGATCGGGGCGCCCTCGCGCAGCACCTGGAACGTACCCAGCGAGCGGATCGAGACCGCGGGTGTCGCGCGTGCCACCACGGCCAGCGGGCCGGCCACGCGGCGCGACTTGAGCTCCACGCCGACCGCCCGCAGCGTGCGCTCCGCGAGGTCGGTTTCGCCCTCGGTGCTGGCAGCGCCGGTCCAACCGGCCACGATCCGGCCCGCGGCCTCCTCGATGCGGCAGCCGGTCTCGGCCCAGATCTGAATCGCCTCGGCGAGTGGAGCGCAGTGCCGGGCGGGGTCGTCCGAGGAGAGCACCCCCAGCACGAGTGCCTCGGCGAGCCCGGGGTCGTCGCGCCGTACCCGGGCCGCGGCCGCCGCCCGTGCCGCGTCGGCCGCGGCCGATTTCCGATCCTCGGCCATCAACGCGACCCAGCCCCGGGTGAGCAGCGCCTTGACGTGGCGGAGCGGCTCCCGGAGGGCCACCGCCCGCTCGGCGAGCGCGTGGGCCGCCGGGAGGTCGTCGGCTGCCCGGATGCGCGCCAACCCGATCAGCGCGGCTGAGACACCGAGCACTTCGTGGCACGGTTCGGCGAGTGCGAGGGCCTCTTCGTAGGCGGCCCTGGCGCGTGCCGGCCGGCCCCGCGTCCGGTGCACGTCCCCGAGCCCGCAGAGGGGCCAGGCGAGGAACCGGGAACCGATGCGCTGGAGGAGGTCACGGGCCGCGGCGAAGTCCGCGAGTGCCGGTTCGAGCACGCCGAGGCGGTTGTTCGCCGCGCCGCGGACGGTGTGGGCGAGAGCGGTGAGGAACGGATCACCAAAGCTCTCGGCCAACCCCAACGCCGTCTCCGACTCCGCCAGGCCGTCCCGGGGCAGGCCCATCTCGACGAGATGGAAGGCACGCAACACCCGCAACCGGAGCACCTGGAGGAGATCACCGGCGGCCTCGGCGCTGCCTTGGGCGTCGGCGAAGTGGGCATCGGCGCGCAGGCGGTCGCCGTCGGTCGCAGCGAGCACCGCGAGCGCGGTGAGACCGGTAGCCAGCGCACTCGGATCGCCGCACTGCCGCGCGATGTCCACCGCGCGTGCCGTCTCGGTGCTGCAACCGGCGTAGTCGCCGACCATCCGGGATGCGACGGCGACCAGCGCCGACAGTCGCGCGTCATCGACGGTGTTCCCCCGTCCGGTGCGGTCGGACAGTGCCAGGACCTCGTCGAGCTCGCCCTGCGCGTAGGCGCTGAGGCCGGCTCGCCACGCGAGCGCCGGATGCAGCTCGCCGGATCCGTCGCCTGCCCGCTCGAAGCACTCCCGCGCGCCGGCCCATTGCCCACGCACCTGTCGGGCCTGGCCGAGCACCCGCTGGATCCGTGGATCGGCCAGGTGCTCCGGTGGCAGCCCGACAGCGTCCAGCACGACTTCGACGTGACCGCTGTTCACCATCGTGGCGCCGTGCTCGAGAAGCAGCGCAGCGCACCCGGCATGGTCGCCCGCGGCCAGCAGGTGCCGCATGGCATCGGCGTAGGCGCCGCGGCCGGTGCATTCCTCGGCAGCGAGCCGGTTCAGTCTCGCTCGATCACCCACGGGCAGCGCGGGCTCGTGGTCGAAGTAGTCGCGCAGTGGCCGGACCAACGACCATCGGTCCACACGCCCCGGCGTGCACCGGACGAGTCCCCGCCGGGCCAGGTCGGCAAGTGAATCCGCGCCGTCCGCGTCTCCTGAGGTGATCACCGAGGAGGCGGTTGCCTGGCCGAGGACGGCCAACCGGCGCAGCACCTCGCGAACCGGCTCGGGCACTTCGCCGATGACCTCCTCGGCCAGATAGGAGTGCAACCGCTCACCCGGTCGGGTCAGCCGCTCCAGGACCTCCGCGCGGTGATCCGGTTCGACCTCCCGCAGCATCTCCACCGCCTGGCACACGGCGACAGGCCAGCCACCGCTGCGCTCCCACAGTTGCGCCGCCAGTCCGAGCGGTTCCGCGCCGACAGTCGACCGCAGCAGCGCGTCGACCTCGGCTACGTCGAAGGCGAGTTCCGAAGCGTGGATCTCGGCGACCAACCCCTGCCCCCGCAGCCGCACGAGTGAGAACGGCGGCTCACTGCGTGAGATCAGTACCAGGTGCAGCCGGTCCGGTGCGTGCCGGCACAGCCCCTCCAACGCGCGCGCCGAATCGGTGTCCGGCGCTATCTCTTGCAGATCGTCGACGACGAGGGCAATGTCCTCGATGTCCTCGCTCAGGGATTTGCGGAGCCACTCGCACACGGCTTCGGCGTGGGCGCCGGCACCGCCGTCGCCGAAGGTCTCCGCCTCCGGGAACGTTTCCGAGAACGTCGGCAGATGGGGCCGCAGCGCCTCGCGCAGGCTGCGCGCAAACCGGATCGGATCGGACTGGTGGCCGTCCTGGCGGACCCAGGCCACCCTGCGCTCCTGAGCCCACGACTCGGCTATCGTGCTCTTGCCCCAGCCCGCTGCGCCGATGATCAGGCAGATCCGGTGCCGCGCCGTCCCGTTAAGTGTCTCGTGCAGGATCCGGCGATGGACGTGCGGCACGGAGCCGTTCGGTGAGGTGCAATGAACCGTTCTCCCATCAGTCATGACATCTCCGTGGACTACGACAGCACTGTTACGTCAGCGCTGTGATGACGGCGTCGCGCCCCCGGACAACCCCGCGAATCACGTCGACGAAGAAGCTGCCGACAGCCCTCGGATGTTCACGACCGCCGAGGCATACTCCCCCTTGGAGTGACAGTCGGCTAGCTCTTTTCGAGTGAGAGCGGTCTCCTTAACCCGTTCGGACCAGGGCTTCCCACCCGAACGACGCGGGCAGGAAGCAGCATCACCACCGGTTTGGAGGCCAGGGAGGTGCCGCGCCCGACGTGGATGGCCGACTGGCCCGCGAGGACGCCACCGACGACGCCGGCGATGAGACCGGACATCACCGGCGCGCCGGAGGCCACCGCGATGCCCAACGACAGCGGCACCGCGACCAGGAAGACCACCAGCGAAGCGGGCAGGTTGTGCCGTAGGTTCTCCAGCGTGCGGTGGCGGGCGCGGGGGAGCGGGACGGGTGAGGCAGGAGCGGGACGCATCAGCGCCTCCGGGATCGACGGCGGACGACCTCGCCGAGCGTGGGACGTCGCCGCGTTGCGACGCCCCCGGCGGGTCGGGGGTCGACTGCTTCAGGTGGCAGTCCATCACTGACTGCCGCGTTCGGTCGCTCCCCGTCACTGAAATCATCCTGGCGACGGCTTAAGCCACGGTGATAAGGGAGATAACAACCATCCCGGTGCTGGCAGCGCCGGGTTCACCCTGGCCACCGCCCTGCTCGGCAGGGGAGTCGATAGCATCGACGGTGCCTTGAACCTGGGTCTCGAACCTGGGTCGCGAACCTGCTCGACGAGGAGTCCACCGTGCCCCAGCAGCGTCCGACCGCCGACCCCGCCCTGTGCGTGCGGGTGCCGGCCGGGACTTCCGCCGGGCAGGCGCTGCGGGAAGCGGGGGCACCGACCAGTGGCCCCGACGCCGTGGTCGTCGCCCGGGACTGCGAGGGTCAGCTGCGCGATCTGTCCTGGGTCCCGGAGGCCGACACGGAGGTGGAGGGTGTCGCCGCCGGCAGCGCCGACGGGCGCGCGGTGATCAGGCACTCGAGCGCGCACGTGCTGGCCCAGGCCGTGCAGCAGCACTTCCCCGAGGCCAAGCTCGGGATCGGCCCTCCGATCACCGACGGCTTCTACTACGACTTCGACGTCGAGCGCCCCTTCACCCCCGAGGACATCGCGGCGCTGGAGACGTCGATGCGCAAGATTGTCAAGGCGGGGCAGCGCTTCTCCCGCCGGGCCTACGGGTCGCTGGAGGAGGCGAAGGCCGAGCTGGCGGGCGAGCCGTACAAGCTGGAGCTGGTGGACCTCAAGGGCGCCGGTGGCGACACCGTGGACACCACCGAGGTCATGGAGGTCGGGGCGGGCGCGCTGACCGCCTACGACAACGTGCACGCGCACACCGGCGAGATCGTGTGGAGCGACCTGTGTCGGGGGCCGCACGTGCCTACCACCAAGTACATCCCGGCGTTCCGACTGACGCGCACCGCCGCCGCGTACTGGCGCGGCAGCGAGCAGAACCCGCAGCTGCAGCGGATCTACGGCACCGCGTGGGAATCCCCCGACGCCCTGGACCGTCACCTCGAGCTGCTGGCCGAGGCCGAGCGGCGCGACCACCGGCGCCTCGGAGCCGAGCTCGACCTGTTCAGCTTTCCGGACGAGATCGGCTCCGGGCTGCCGGTCTTCCACCCGCGCGGCGGCGTCGTGCGGCGTGCGATGGAGGACTACTCCCGGCGCCGCCACGAGGAGGCGGGCTACGAGTTCGTCTACACCCCACACATCACCAAAGGCCAGCTCTTCGAGACCTCCGGGCACCTGCAGTGGTACGCCGACGGGATGTACCCGCCGATGCACCTGGACGCGGAGCTCACGACGAGCGACGGCGGCGAGGTCACCGTGCGCAAGCCGGGGCAGGACTACTACCTCAAGCCGATGAACTGCCCGTTCCACAACCTGATCTACCGCTCGCGTGGACGGTCCTACCGGGAGCTGCCGCTGCGGCTGTTCGAGTTCGGCTCGGTGTACCGGTACGAGAAGTCGGGGGTGGTGCACGGGCTCACCCGGGCGCGTGGCTTCACTCAGGACGACGCGCACATCTACTGCACAGCCGAGCAGGTGCCCGGCGAGGTCAAGTCGCTGCTGAGCTTCGTGCTGGACCTCCTGCGCGATTACGGGCTCGACGACTTCTACCTCGAGTTGTCTACCCGCAACGAGGACAAGTACGTCGGATCCGATGCCCTCTGGGAAGAGGCCACCGAAACACTGCGGCAGGCGGCGGAGGACTCCGGCCTGGAACTGGTGCCCGATCCCGGTGGCGCGGCCTTCTACGGCCCGAAGATCTCGGTGCAGGCGAAGGACGCGCTTGGGCGTACCTGGCAGATGTCCACCATCCAGCTGGACTACGGCATGCCGGAGCGGTTCGACCTGGAGTACACCGCGGCAGATGGCTCCAAGCAGCGGCCGGTCAAGATCCACCGGGCGCTGTTCGGCTCGATCGAGCGGTTCTTCGCGGTGCTGCTGGAGCACTACGCGGGTGCCTTCCCGGCGTGGCTCGCGCCGGTACAGGCGGTGGGCATCCCTATCGCGGATGACCACGTCGAGCACCTGCAAGGCGTGGCAAAGGCGCTGCGGGCCCGGGGCCTGCGCGTCGAGGTGGACGCCTCGGACGACCGGATGCAGAAGAAGATCCGCAACCACACCACCCAGAAGGTGCCGTTCCTGCTGCTAGCAGGCAGCAAGGATGTCGAGGCGGACGCGGTGTCGTTCCGGTTCCGGGACGGCTCGCAGATCAACGGCGTGCCCACCGACAACGCCGTCGAAGCCATCGCGGGCTGGGTGCAGCGGCGCGAGAACGGCTCACCCAGCGCGGAGGACCTCGATCTGCCCGTGCGGTAGCCGGATCGCAGGCCCGCATAGGATCGACGCCATGGGTCAGCCGGAGCTGCAGCCCCAGGACGGGGTGGGCGAGCCCGATGCGCTGCAGCGGCTGTGGACGCCGCACCGGATGGCCTACATCAGGGGTGCGGGCAAGCCGGTTGATCCCGACGCGGCCGAGGGGTGCCCGTTCTGCCGCATCGCGGGCATGGACGACGCGGCGGGGTTGGTGGTGGCCCGAGGCGCGACGGTGTACGCGGTGCTCAACCTCTACCCCTACAACCCGGGACACCTGATGGTGGTGCCCTACCGCCACGTCGCGGACTACCCGGAGCTCTCCGACTCCGAGACCGTGGAGCTGGCGACGTTCACCCAGCGCGCCATGCGGGCCGCCCGTCGGGCCGCGGCGCCGCACGGCTTCAACATCGGCATCAACCAGGGCGCGGTCGGCGGCGCGGGCATCGCCGCGCACCTGCACCAGCACGTGGTGCCCCGCTGGGGCGGGGACGCGAACTTCATGCCGGTCGTGGGCGGGACGAAGGTGCTGCCGCAACTGCTCGGGGAGACCCGGAGGTTGCTCTCGCGGGCGTGGGAGGAACTGTCCTGAGCACCCCGGTGAACACCCAGGCTTCGCGCTGGAGGCGCCCGCTGGTCATCGCCGGGCGGGTGACCTTCCTGGGCGGCGCCTTCGGCCTGCTCGGGTGGCAGCTGGCCGGAGACGCCTCCGGCGCCCGGGACGCGGTGCGCTCGATCGGGGTGCCGGCCGTGGGCGGTGCCTTCCTCGCCGCCGCCGCCGGGCTCGGTGCCGCCGGGTTGGCGTGGCGCTGCTTGCTGCGGGGGGTCGGTGCCCCGCTGGACGTGCGCAGCGCGTCGCGGATCTTCTTCATCGGCCAGATCGGCAAGTACATCCCCGGTGCCATCTGGGCCTACTTGGCGCACGCGAGGCTCGGCCGCGAGCACGGGGTGCCCGCGTCGCGGACCACGGCCGCGTCGGTGCTGTTCGTGATAGCCCACGCCGCGACGGGGGCCGTGGTCGCCGCGCTGGTGCTGCCGTTCGTGTCCGCGGTGGCGTTCGACCGGTTCGGCTGGGTGGCGGCGTCCGCCCCGTTGTTGCTCGCGCTGCTGCACCCGCGGCTGGTGCTGCCCGCGCTGCGCCGGATGCACCGGATCCTGGGCCGTGGCATCCCACCGGAGTCGGTGTCGGGCGGGGCGGTGCTCGCCGCGCTGGGCTGGCTCGCGCTCACCTGGCTCGGCTACGGCCTGAGCATGCTGCTGTTGCTGGCCCCGGTGGCGCGGGAGGACAGTGAGGCGCTGCTCGGACCGGTGGCGCTCGGCGGGTTCGCGTTGGCCTGGACGGTCGGCTTCCTCGCCGCCGGCCTGCTGGTCGTCACGCCGGC
>Ga0136640_10001118_pt1 | contig 10639 bp, 11 predicted proteins | sample AntDrymUQ8642106_2_FD_105498 | JGI IMG/M metagenome (GOLD analysis project Ga0136640, IMG submission 105498) | Polar desert sand microbial communities from Dry Valleys, Antarctica - metaG UQ864 (21.06) | ecosystem: Environmental > Terrestrial > Soil > Desert | place: Antarctica: Dry Valley...
AAGAACCAGAACAGGTGCTGCCACAAGATCGCCCCGCCATTGGCGGCGTCGAACACGTGCGAGCCGAGCGTGCGGTCGGCCTCCAGCATCAGCAGCGCGCCGGCGAAGATCGGGAACGCGATCAGCACCAGCAGGCTGGTCACCAAGATGTTCCAGGTGAAGATCGGCATCCGAAACATCGTCATTCCGGGCGCCCGCATACAGAAGATCGTGGTCACGAAGTTGACCGCGCCCAGGATCGTGCCGAGCCCGGCCAGCCACACCCCCATGATCGCCATGTCGGCGCCGACGCCGGGCGAGTTCACCGCGTCCGACAACGGCGCGTACATGTACCAGCCGAAGTCCGCCGCACCACCGGGCACGATCAGCCCACCAGCGGCGATCAGTCCGCCGAACAGGTACGTCCAGTAGCTGAACATGTTCAACCGCGGAAACGCCACATCGGGCGCCCCGATCTGCAACGGCATGATCGCGTTCGCGAATCCGGCAAACAGCGGGGTCGCGAACAACAGCAGCATGATCACGCCATGCATCGTGAACAACTGGTTGTACACCTGGTCCGACACCAGCTGACTGCCCGGCTGCGCCAACTCGGTGCGGATCATCAGCGCCATCACCCCACCGACCAGGAAGAACCCGAACGACGTGACGAAGTAGAGGTTCCCGATCACCTTGTGGTCGGTCGTGCTCAGCACCTTGGCGGCAAGTTGCCCCATGGTCGGCTTGCGGGGCTCAGGTGCCGGCGACGAACCCGGGCTGGTCTGACCCGGCGGGGTGACGGTGGTGGTCACTCTGCGCCTCCTTCCTCGCTGCTGCCGGCTTCCTCGTCCAAGCCCACAATGTCGTTGGTGACGCTCGCACGCTCCGCGACGCCGACGTTGCCAGCCTCCTGCAGGTCCTGCAGATGCGCGTCATAGGTCTCGCGATCGACGATCTTCAACGTGAACAGCATCCGGCTGTGGTGCAGCCCGCACAACTCAGAACAGCGACCCTCATACGTGCCCTCGCGGGTCGGCGTGATGGAGAAGGAGTTCTCCCGCCCGGGAACCACGTCCTGCTTGTAGTAGAAGGCAGGCACCCAGAAGGCGTGGATGACATCCTGTGAGCGCAACTCGATCTGCACTGGCTCGTCCACCGGCAGCATCAAGGTTGGCCGGTTCGCGGTGTCCCCGACGGTGAAGACCGACTCTCCGCCCACCGCGTCTTCCTCGATATAGCTGAACGCCCACGACCATTTGACCGCCAATACCTCGACGGTGTGGGTGGGTTCCGCGGTGGGTTGGATGGCCTCGTCGGTCTCGATGGTGTGGTAGAAGAACACGAGCACCACGATGATCGGCGCCACCGTGTAGAGCACCTCGATCGGCAGGTTGTAGCGCACCTGAGGTGGGATCTCGTCTTCCGAGCGGCGGCGGTAACGCAGCGGCGCCCAGATGATCAGCGCGAAGACGAAGATGCCGATGACGCCCGCAGCGATCCAAGCCCCGAGCCAGAGTTGGGCTACGGGCTCAGTGTCACTGCTGGCGCCTGTCGGGAAGCCGAGGTCGCGGCCCGAGCAACCGCTCAGCAGCAGCACGGCAATGACCGCGAGCGCGGCCACACGCGCGACCGGACGACGTCGCGGTCGGCCGTGGGAACGAGAGTCGAGCGCACCGAACTGCCGGCTCACGGGCCACCTTCCTCAACGGACATCGGACAGAAGAGAATCTACCCTTTGCTGGCTCCGCGCACTCGATCAGGTGCTCCGGAACCGGCGACGCGTCGAGGGTCGGCAGGGGTCCGGATCAGTGGAAAGAGTCACCGCAGGCGCAGGACGACGTGGCCGACGGGTTGTCGATCGTGAAGCCCTGCTTCTCGATGGTGTCAACGAAGTCGATCGTGGCACCCATCAGGTACGGAGCGCTCATCCGGTCGACGACGACATCGACACCCACGAAGTCGCGCACCTGGTCACCGTCGAGCTTCCGCTCGTCGAAGAACAGCTGGTAGCGCAAGCCGGAGCATCCGCCCGGCTGTACGGCAATGCGCAGCGCCAGATCGTCGCGGCCCTCCTGCTCGATCAGGCTGCGGACCTTCCCAGCGGCGCCGGTGGTCAGCACGACTCCGTCCGAGGTCGGCCCGTCAGTGGTCGGCTCGGCGGTGGTGGTGGCTGTCTGGTCGCTCATCGGTCACTCCTGTCGGATCACGGTCGTCGGGCGCCAAGAGGAAGCCAACGTCGGTATGGCCCCGGTCATTCCCCGTCGTGCGCTGCATCCATGGTGCCACCTTCGATGCTGCCACCCACAACCGACGCCCGCGGCGGGGCCCGATCACTGGGCCGATCACTGGGCCGATCAGCGCGACCATTGGCGCGCGACTCTCGCCGCCAGCGTCGCCAATGAGCCAGCAGGGTCGTCGCCGGCGACCCGATCACCGACCAGGCCCGCGACCCCGTACGCCTGCTCGACGCCCAGCGCGCGCATCTCCCTGCTGCCGACGTCCACTCGACCGGCCAACACCACGCAGGGGCGCAGCGCGGCGGCGGCCACCTGTGCAACGCCGTAGACCACCGTGCCCTGCCTCGAGGAGTAGTCGAACGCAGCCTCGCCGGTGAGCACCAGATCCACCTCGGCGCAGCGTCCGGCCAGGTCGCAGACGTCTGCAACGAGCTCCACCGCCGGTCGTCGGCTGCCGCCGAGCAGCTGCAGCGCGAACCCGATCCCGCCCGCCGCTCCGGTCCCCGGCCGGGCCGCCAGTGCTGGATCGGTGGCCGCAGCGAGTCGCACCACGAGCCCGTCGACGGCGGGTTTGCGTTCGTCGGAGATGCCGCGGCTGCCGCCGTCCAGGTTGGTGGTGCCGCGCAGCCCGAGCAGCGGAAGGTCCAGGTCGCTGGCGGCTGTCAGCTGCACCTCGCCCAGCCGTCGGCGGGCCCAGGTCAGATCGAGGCTCGCGCCATTGGCCAGCGCGGCGAGACCGGCGGCACCCGCGCGCAGGTCGACCTCGTCGGCGCCGCCGGTCCTGGCACCGGCGTCGGCTCCCAGTGCGTTGAGCAGCCCGGCGCCACCGTCGTTGCTGGCGATCTCACCCGGGCCGCCGAGACCGACCACGATCCGTTCGGCGCCGGCGTCGACCGCTGCGCCGATGAGCTCACCCACGCCGAACGAGGTGGCGCGCTCGGGCTCACGGTGATCCGCCGGGGTCAGGTGCAGGCCACACGCCTGGGCTGCCTCGACGTACGCGGTGCCCTCGTGCAGCAACACCGTCGCCGGTACACGGACGCCGTACGGTCCGGACACCGACACCGCGAGCAGCTCACCGCTGAGGTTGGACGCCAACGCATGGACGAAGCCGAGCCCACCGTCGGACATGGCCACCGTGTCCAGCCGGTCCGTCGGAGCATGTCGATGCCACCCTTCGACGATTGCCTCGGCCGCCTCGCTCGCGCTGAACAGGCCGGCGAACGTGTCCGGGGCCACCAGGATCCGCATGCACGCATCCTCGCCTGCCCGGTGAACGGGCGGGCAATACGGTGGCTGTGTGCTGATCCGCCGCATGCGCGTCGACGACGTCGCCGATGTGGAACGGCTGACCGCACAGGCCTTCCTGGACGTGGACGAACGCACCCGACTGCCCGGGGCGGCACCGCCGCAGTTGCGGCCGGACGACCAGGCTGCGCAGTGGCGGCGCCGCGCAGAGCACGCGCTGACCCACGACGGCGCAGGGTGTTGGGTGGCGGACTCGCCGAATGGTCTGGTGGGAGCCGCGATCTCGTTGCGCCGCGAGTCCATGTGGCTGCTGGCGACGTACGCGGTGCTGCCCGAGGCGCAGGGCCAAGGAATCGGCCGGCGCCTGCTGGGCACCGCGCTCGAGTACGGCGCGAGTTGCCTGCGCGGCATGATCGTGTCGCCGCCGGATCCGCGGGCGGCGCGGCGCTATCGGGCGGCCGGCTTCGACCTGCACCCGATGATGGACGGGGTGGGTGTGGTTCGACGCGAGACGTTGCCGGTGACCGAAAGGGTCCGCGAGGCCACCACCGCAGACATCGACCTGGCCGACTCGGTCGATCGGCGCACCCGCGGTGCCGGCCATGGTGTCGACCACACCGTGCTGGCTGCGGGGATGGCGATGCTGGTGGTCGACCGCCCAGAGGGTCAGGGCTACTGCTACTTGCGCTCGCCGGGGGCGGTGTACCTGTTGGCTGCGACGACCGAGCGGGCCGCAGCCGAGCTGCTGTGGGCGGGGTTGGCGTCCGGCACGGCCGGCGAGTCCGTGCAGGTGCCTCATGTGACTGCGGCCAACCAGTGGGCGCTCGACGTGGCGGTCGGCGCTGGCCTGGACATCCAGACGCGGGGTTACCTGGCGCTGCGGGCCATGCGCCCGCCGGCGCCGTACCTTCCGAGCGGGCACTTTCTCTGACGGGGCAGCACCCGCCGCCTCCACCGCCCGGTGCGCACGCCACGTAAACGTGGTGGAGCGACCCTTTACGGGGCGTGCGCGCAACGTGAAGCGATGGCGGGCCGCGTTAACGTGGCTTGCGGTCTGAGGCAAGGGCGGGCGGGGCAGCCGGCAGGCTCAGTCGAGCGCGGGTGTTCCCCACAGCGCCAACCAGCGGTGCAGATCGTTCTCGATCCGCAGGTCGGCACCGACGGCGCCGCGCACCTGCAGCTCGAGCGCATTGTCTCGATGCTCAGAGCCCGGCACCGGTGCGAACGGGTAGAAGGTGCCTCGCTTGTACAGGTACACCACCCCCACCTGGCGTCCGTCGGGGGCTGCGAATCCCACCACCGAGCACAGCAGTGAGGGCCCGAAGCCGTTGTCCTGCAGGGTCTGGTTGACCGCGTGCAGCTCGGTCACCAGATCGCTGAGCGCATCGGCCGGTTGCCGGCAGACCAGCCAGGTGAACCCGTACGAGTCGGTGCTGGTCTCGACCGCCGGGCCGCCGTCGGCGTCCAGCAGTTGCTGCAGGTCGGCCTGGGCGGTGGCAAACGCGGCCCCCTCGTTGGCGCGGTAGCAGACCGCACCCACCCCGGTGGGCCGCAGCCCGATGCTCGCTTCGAGCGTGAAGGCGGCCTGGGTCACGCCGAACAATGCGTCCAGGTCAGCCTTGGCCGGGCGGCTGCGCCCGAGCAGCGAGTCGAAGAGGCCCATCGACCGGCTCAGACCTGCCGGCCGAGGTCAGCCGACACCTTGGCGAGCTGTTCCAGCCGCACGTCCAGGCTGGGGTGGCTGGAGAACAGCGCGGTGAACGACTGCTTGTTCAGCGCGGGTGCGAACAGGAACGCGCTGACTGGCTCGGCCTGGCGCAGGTCGCGGGTGGGGATGCGAGCCATGTCACCGGAGATCTTGGTGAGCGCGGAAGCAAGCGACGACGGTCGGCCGGTGAGGTAGGCCGCCGACCGGTCTGCAGACAGTTCGCGGTAACGCGACAACGCCCGGGTGAGCAGGAAACTGATCAGGTAGACGGCGATGCTGGCCACCCAGACCGCCAGGAAGACCATGGCATTGTTGCGGTCTCGACCACCGCCACCGAAGTACAGCCCCCACCGCATGATCAGCCCGGCGAGCACGCCGAGCGTCGACGCCACGGTCATCACCGACACGTCGCGGTGCGCGACGTGTGCCAACTCGTGACCGAGGACGCCCTCGACCTCTTCGGCGTCGAGCCGGCGCAGCAGCCCGGTGGTCACACAGACGACCGAGTGGCTGGGCGAGCGACCGGTGGCGAACGCGTTCGGGATGTCGGTGTCGGCGACCGCCACCCGCGGCTTGGGCATGTCCGCGAGCGCACACAACCGGTCGACGACGCCGTGCAGTTCGGGCGCTTGCTCGGGGGTCACCTCGCGGGCGCGCATCGCCTTCATGGCCACCGAGTCCGAGAAGTACCACTGCCCCCAGCCGACACCGACGGCAATCAGCACAACGAACACGGTCGGCAGACCGTAGGCGATCAGCGCAGCCACAACAGCCAGGTAGAGCGCCACCAGCAGGAAGCCGACCAGCGCCATCCGGGCGGTGAGCCCTCGGTCGTTGCGGAAGCGGGTGTGGGCCATCGTGCTCGCGGTCTCCTGTCAGGCGTTGCCGGTCGTCGACATGTACGACGCTTGGAGCGGTCCCGATGTTCCACGGCCGCCCTCGCGGTGCCTCAGCCGGGGATCAGCCCGCTGTCCCCCAACATGGCGGCGACCTCGTGCAGGTCAGCATCGCCGGGCGGCAGCACCAGGTCGGAGTCGACCAGCGTGTCGTCAGCAACTGCGGTGCCATGGCTGCGTACCCGGTCGAGCAGCTGGGCGAACGCCGACCCGAAGGCGTCGGCGTCGTCGGCCAACACTGCTGACTCGACCTCAGCGTCCAGCACGTTCAGGGCCTCCAACTCGTCGTCGGCAACCTCATACTGGCCCTCGGCCATAATCCGGATGATCACCGCTCAGCCCTCCTTGGTCTGCTCGTCAGGCTGCTCGGCCGGCGCCTCACCCAGCGCCTGCCGCTCGGCACTGCCCAGCTGCTGCTTCATCGCCGCCAGCTCGCTGTCGACGTCGGACCCGGCCGACAACGCGGCCAGCTCGCGGTCGATGTCGGAGTTCGGCGACGCCGAGGCGTCGTCCAGCGCGCCGGAGGCCATCAGCTCATCGATTGCTCCGGCGCGGGCCTGCATCGAGGCTGTCTTGTCCTCCGCGCGTTGCACCGCCAGACCGACGTCGCTCATCTCCTCGGACACCCCGGAGAAGGCCTCGCCGATCTTGGTCTGCGCCTCCGCGGCGGTGTAAGTGGCCTTGATCGTCTCCTTGCGGGTGCGGAATGACTCGACCTTGGCCTGCAACCGTTGCGAGGCCAACGTCAGCTTCTCCTCTTCGCCTTGCAGCTGCGCGTGCTGGGTCTCCAGGTCCTGGGTCTGGGTCAGCAGCGCCGACCGCCGGGTGAGCGCCTCGCGAGCAAGGTCCTCGCGACCAGCAGCGAGTGCCTTCTGCGCCTGGCCCTGCAATTTGTCCCCCTGCTGCTGCAGTTGGTTCATCTGCAACTCGACCCGCTTGCGGCTGGTCGCCACATCGGCCACGCCGCGGCGTACCTTCTGCAGCAGTTCGAGCTGACGCTGATAGCTGTAGTCCAGGGTCTGCCGCGGGTCCTCGGCGCGGTCCAGCGCTGTGTTGGCCTTGGACCGGAAGATCAGGCCCAACCGCTTCATGATGCTCATGGAGGTGTGCCGCCCCTCGTCGATGTCTGGGGTTCCAGCCTACGGGTGGCGGCCCGGGCCTGGGTAGGCTGCCGCTACACCCCGCGCATCCGTCCTCGTCCCGTTAGGTCCCTGAGGTCCCCGTGTTCCGACGCCGTCCCGAGCCTGCCGCCGCCAGCGAAACGTCAGCGGAGACCCTGCAGCGGTTGGAGGCCGAAGGTAAGGGCCGGCCGACCCCGAGCCGCCGCGACGCAGAGGCAGCCCGTAAGGCCCGGCTCAAGCCGCCGCGCACCCGCAAGGAGGTCGCCAAGCGCGAACGCCAGCGGCGCAACGAGGAGCGGACAAAGGTGCGTGAGTCGATGGCCGCCGGGTCGACCCGGCACCTGCCGTCGCGGGATCAGGGGCCTGTGCGCCGCTTCGCCCGCGACTTCGTGGACTCCCGGCGCAACGTGGCGCAGTATCTGCTGCCGTTGTTGATGGTGATCTTGCTGCTCAGCTTCATCCCGCAGCTGTTGGGCGTGCAGGCTGCGGTGTGGGCGTTGACGATCGCGCTGACGACGGTGGACACGATGTGGCTGTACTGGCGTTTCCGTCGCGAGGTGCGACGCCGCTTCGAGCCGAGCCAGATCAAGGGTGCCACCGGTTATGCGTTGTTGCGCAGCAGCCAGATGCGTCGCCTGCGGTTGCCCAAGCCACAGGTGTCGTACGGCGAGAAGCTGCCCGAGCGCTACTGAGCCGGTAGCTTCCCGGGTATGGACTTCAGACACCTCGGCGCGAGCGGCCTCAAGGTCAGCGCGATCTCGTACGGCAACTGGCTGACGCACGGCTCCCAGGTCGAGGAGGAGGCGGCGCTGGCCTGCGTACGCCAAGCCCTCGACGAGGGCATCACCACCTTCGACACCGCCGACGTCTACGCCAACACCGCGGCCGAGACCGTGCTCGGCAAGGCACTGCAGGGTGAGCGGCGCGAGTCGGTCGAGATCTGCACCAAGGTCTATTGGCCGACCGGACCGGGCGGTCCCAACGACTCGGGGTTGTCGCGCAAGCACATCGCCGAGTCGATCAACGGCTCGCTGGAGCGGTTGGGCACCGACCACGTCGACCTTTACCAGGCACACCGCTTTGACCACAACACACCGCTCGAGGAGACGATGGAGGCCTTCGCCGACGTCGTGCACGCCGGGAAGGCGCACTACATCGGGGTGTCGGAGTGGAGGGCCGACGAGATCCGTGCGGGGCACGCGCTGGCCCGTGAGCTGCGCATCCCGTTCGTGTCCAACCAGCCGCAGTACAACATGCTGTGGCGGGTCATCGAGGCCGAGGTAGTGCCAACCTCGCAAGAGCTGGGGCTGTCGCAGATCGTCTGGTCGCCGATCGCCCAGGGTGTGCTGACCGGCAAGTACAAGCCGGGCGAGGGCCTGCCGGAGGGTTCCCGCGCCACCGACGAGAAGGGCGGCGCGGACATGATCGCGCGCTACCTGCGCGACGAGGTGCTGGAGCGGGTACAGCGACTGCAGCCGCTGGCCGACCAGGCCGGCTTGAGCCTCGCCCAGCTGGCGATCGCCTGGGTGCTCGCCAACAAGAACGTGGCCTCGGCGATCATCGGCGCCTCCCGCCCAGAGCAGGTCACCGAGAACGTCAAGGCGGCTGGGGTGTCCCTGGACGACGACCTGCTGGCCAAGGTCGACGAGGTGTTGGGCGACGACATTGTCGAGCGCGACCCGGCCAAGACGAAGTCGCCGGAGAGGCGCCCGGGAAGCTGAGAGCCGGAAGCCCATGTGGCGCGTGTGCCAGCCGGTGTCACAGCCGCAGGTAGACGGTGTTGGTGCGCGGGCGTTGCTCAGGGTCGAGGTGCGCCGGTGGGATGAACTCGGGTCTGCCTCGGAGGCTCATCTGAACCTGCCACTGACGGTCATGAATAACCCGGTGGTGATGCCCGCAGAGCAGAACGGAGTTGGTCAGGCTGGTCGAGCCGCCGTCCGTCCAATGCACGATGTGGTGGGCTTCGCACCAGTCGGCGGGCCGTAGACAGCGGGGGAACGCGCAGCCGCTGTCACGGGCGACCAGCGCGGCGCGCAGCTCACCGCTGATCAACCGCTGGGAGCGGCCGACGTCAAGTGGAACGCTGTCGGCGCCGAGCACCATCGAGATCAGCTGCGCGTCACAGGCGATCCGGCGGGCGGCAGTGGCGGTGACCGGGACGTTGTTGTCGAGCAGGCCGAGCCCCATCTCGTTGACGAGCCGGTCGTGGTCGATGGTGACCACGACCTGAGGCCGCTTGCCGCCCCGGACGGGCAGGTCGCCGGCGACGAGTTGGCGGCGGGCCAGCCCGACCAGCCCGTCAGCCAGCCGCTGGTCGTAGCTACGCGGATCACGGGTCGGTACCCCGCCATTGCCGGCCCCGTCGGTACCGGCGTGGTGGGCGGGTTTCGTAAACGGGCCCAACGCGGCGCCCACGACCGCCCATGACTCCGGCCCAAAATCTCCGCGAAGGCTGATGCGCCCGCGCCAGTTTGGTTGCGCGGACAGCCGGTCACCGTACTCACCGTCACGCGCCTCGTCGCGCTTCAGCTGCTCGGCCAGCTTCGCCTCGGCGACCTCAGGGGCGACCACTTCAAGCAGGTGAGCGGCCAGCCCGGCGAGCACTCCGGCATGGTGCAACCCGGCTTGTTCCACCAGATAGGTCTCGGCTTTGCCGCGCAGCTCAGAGCCAACCTCGACCGGCAGTCCACCTACCGCACTGCCGATGACCTGCGCCTGATCGCTGTCGATGGCGCCGGCGGCCAACGCTGCCGCGGTCGCTGGCACGTGGTCGAGACCGGCCGCCAGCTTGCACATCCGATGCGCTCGCTGAGGCGTGGTGCCCAGCAGACCGGACATCCACGCAACCGTCCCGGTAGCCCCAACCTGGCGCGGCAAGTCACGGCGCTGCGCCTCGGCAATCGCGGCCGCCTGCACCGCAGCTGCCCGGCGGGTCACCTGCTCAGCCGCCGCCACAATGTCGGCGACATCGCCGTCGGAAGCCGACCACAACGCCGGCTGACCCAGACCGTCAAGCGTTGCGGCGAACCCGTCGCACACCTGCGCGACCGGATGCCGATCACCGCTGTTTCCGAGCCCCTCCATACCCCTATTGTGGCCCGCACCACCGACAATCAGGGCTCAATATGTCCCCGAAACAGATGCTCCAGAAAACAATGTCTCAGAACTTTTCTGTCATTAATCAGATACGCAATGCCCAACGCGCGTGGTGCAATGCCTCACTGACCATTCGTGGGCACGGAATCGTCTGCACGCCTCGGGGACCCCCTATCCGCCGGTCATCGAATGGCCGCAGCAGGAGAGGCCGTGTCGGATTTCGACCCATCCACTTGATAGAAGTTTGGCAATCTCTACGCAGCCGAGCGTGGTGTGGGTATCGTCGGCGCTCGTGATCGAGCCGTCATCAGCGCGACTGGTCACGCCTGCGTTCGTGGCGCTGACGCTCTCTGA
>Ga0136640_10001119_pt1 | contig 10633 bp, 10 predicted proteins | sample AntDrymUQ8642106_2_FD_105498 | JGI IMG/M metagenome (GOLD analysis project Ga0136640, IMG submission 105498) | Polar desert sand microbial communities from Dry Valleys, Antarctica - metaG UQ864 (21.06) | ecosystem: Environmental > Terrestrial > Soil > Desert | place: Antarctica: Dry Valley...
GTGCGAAGTTTTAAAGTCAAAGGAATCGAAATCACTTTTTTGATTTCCTTGAGAATCATTTCAAGGCGCGGCAAATCTTTCAGAAGACCTGAACCGCCGCCGTTTTTAACAACTTTTGGAGCCGGACAACCGCAATTGACATCGAGAATATCGGCGCCGATTTCTTCCGCCATTTCCGCCCCTAACGCCATTCGCTCAAACTGTCCGCCGAAAATCTGCACGGCAAACGGGCGTTCTTCCATATCAAAACGCATCTGCCGTGTCGCTTTCGGATTGTTGCGCGTCAAGCCTTCAACCGAGATAAATTCGGAAACCGTCAAACCAATACCGCCGCGCCGTTTAATAAGGCGACGAAACGAATAATCCGTGACGCCTGCCATCGGGGAGAGAATTAAAGGCGGATTTATTTCAATATTGCGTATCTTGAAAGGTTTCATTAGTTAGAAAGATGTTTATTTACCGGATGGTGTTGCCGCATATACTTCTTTAATGCCGCGATTTAGATTAATCTGCTCAAATATTTTCATAAAATTAACGGTTTATCACAAAGCCGGAATAAAAGTTATACAATTATAAAATGAATAAAGCGAAAAATAACAGGGAAAACGAATGACTGAAAAGCAAAATTTTAAAACTCACCTGCGGCTGGCATCTGTTGTTGCATTATCAGCTGATAATGAAATTGCTGACAAATCTGATTTATCCCTTTATGCGGCTTGTGCAAGAATCAAATAAACAAACAGAGCTCTGATAAATTAAAATGAAAATTATTGTCATTGGAAGTGGCTTTGGCGGTTTAACCGCCGCTATTCGTCTTCAAGCACAGGGACACAAAGTAACGATTTTGGAAAAGCGTGACAAACTCGGCGGAAGAGCTTATGTTTATGAGCAAGACGGCTTTGTATTTGACGGCGGTCCGACGATAATCACCGCCCCTTGGCTGATTGACGAAGTTTTTGAAATCGCCGGAAAACAAACCTCCGATTACGTCAAACTCGTCAAAATTGACCCGTTTTACAACATTCGTTTTGAAGACGGAACTGTTTTTAATTACAACGATGACAAGGAAAATTTGCTCGCGCAAATCCGCAAATTTAATCCCGCAGATGTCGAAGGTTATAAACGATTCTCGAAGGATTTAGGCGAGATTTATCGCGTAGGTTTTGAACTGATTGACCAGCCATTTACAAGCGTCTGGGATATGGTCAAAGTCGTTCCCGAAATGATAAAACTGCGCTCGGACAAATCGGTCGTGAAATTTGCGAGTAAATATTTCAAAGACGAACGATTGCAGCAAGCCTTCAGCTTTCATCCGCTCCTGATCGGCGGAAATCCGTTCACGGCAACATCGATTTACGCGATGATTCACGAGCTTGAGCAAAAATTCGGTGTATGGTTTGCGATGGGCGGAACCGGCGCGCTCGTCAAAGCTTTCGGCGATTTATTTCTCGACATCGGCGGGGAAGTTTATCTCGAAGCCGAAGTCGAAGAAATTTTGATTGACAAGCAAATAGGAAAAGCAAAAGGCGTAAAAATAAAGTCCGGCAAAATTTTTAAAGCCGATGCCGTAGTTGCCAATTCGGATGTCGCGCAAACTTATCTCAGTCTTGTGCCGCAACAGTTTCGTAAAAAATACACAGATGCCAAAGTAAAATCCTTGACTTATTCAATGTCGCTGTTTGTCGTTTACTTCGGGACAAACCGCCAGTATGAAGACATCGCGCATCACGAAATTATAATGGGAGCGCGTTACAAGGAATTGCTTGAAGATATTTTTAATAAAAAGATTCTGGCAAAGGATTTTTCGCTTTATCTACATCGTCCCACGGCGACTGACCCTAGTCTTGCGCCTGTCGGCTGCGATTCGTGGTATGTGCTTTCGCCGGTGCCTCATCTTGGGGGAAACATTGATTGGAAAACGCAAGCCGAACCGTATAAACAACTTATTTATCAATATCTTGAAGAACGCTATCTGCCCGATTTGAGAAAACATATCGTTTCGGAACATTATATCGACCCGCTGCATTTCCGCGACACGCTGAACAGTTATTTGGGCAGCGCGTTTTCCGTCGAACCAACGCTTTTTCAATCTGCTTACCTGCGTCCGCACAACATCAGCGAAGACGTGCCGAATCTTTATTTTGTTGGTGCGGGAACGCATCCGGGCGCGGGTCTTCCGGGAGTAATGAGTTCAGGAAAAATTGTAGGAAATATGATCGGCAAAGCCTTTTGATTTTGGGTTTTAGATTTTAGATTTTGATTTATTACTGCAAACAAAATTTAAAGTTAGGATTTTGTATTGCCCGATAAATGGAACATAATCTTTGGAATTGCCGTAAAATTTGAAGGCAATCCAAAATTGAAATGTGGTATTGGACAAAAGTTTTATTTTTAATTTTAATCGGCGCGGTGGCGGTGTGGCTGGCTTATGAAGTTGTCACGTTTCCGAACGTCTCGAAACTTCGCACCGAAAATCCGACGACTAGTTCGATGATCGAGCATCGCCTTTCGGAAGCGAAGGCGAATGGAAATGAACTGAGAAAATATCATCTCTGGACACCGATTGAGCAAATTTCGCCTCATTTGCAGCGCGCTGTTTTAGCAGGTGAAGATTCAAACTTTTTTACGCACGATGGGTTTGACTGGAAAGCGATTGAAAAGGCTTGGGATGAAGGACGTGCGCAGGCTGAAAAAGAAGCCAGAGCCGAAGGCGAAACAACCGAAGACGATTGGATCCCGCCAATGCCGAACTTCAAACGCGGAGCTTCGACCGTTTCACAACAGCTTGCCAAAAACCTTTATTTAAGCGAAGAGCGTAATTTTTTGCGTAAAGGTCGTGAAGCCCTGATTACATATTTTCTTGAACGCGAGCTTTCAAAAAAACGCATTTTGGAAATTTACTTGAATATTATTGAATGGGGAGACGGTGTTTATGGAGCGGAAGCAGCTTCGAGGTATTACTTCAAAAAATCTGCTTCAAATCTATTGCCGCAGGAAGCCGCTTATCTTTCGGCAATGATTCCGAGCCCGCTTAACGTTTTTAATCCGAAAAAAAATCCGAAACGGATCGTGCGAAGGCAGAAAGTTATTGCGCGTGGAATGAATCACATAAAGTTAAATTATTGAGAGTTGTAGGGGCAGACATAAGACCTGCCCCTACATATGTTGCTTGATTATCCTATTCAGCCGTTGCAACCTTTGCTCTTGCCGTGCCACCGCCTTTGATTTTCATCTCATTCAAAATCCAACCGGCATTACCGAATTTTTCCACTACAAACAAAACATATCGAATATCCACGGCGATAGTGCGTCCGTAATTATCATCATAGAAAAGGTCATTACCTAAACCTTCATAATTTCCGTCAAACACTAGCCCAACTTGTTCGCCATAAGCGTTTAATACCGGACTTCCCGAATTACCGCCGATAATGTCGGTAGTAGCCAGAAAATTAACCGTAACGGAATCGCCGCTGCCGAATCTGCCAAAATCGCGTGTGCGCTGCAAGTCCTTTAGTTTTTGCGGAACATCAAAGGGTTTTTCGCCGGTATCTTTTTCAATCATTCCCTTAATGGTCGTAAACGGTGTGTAAGTCACGGCTTCGCGGGGTTTGTAACCTCGAATGTTGCCGTATGTGAAACGCAAAGTCGAATTCGCGTCCGGGTAGGGACGCGTTCCTTCCATTTCCGACATCCCCTGTAAGTAAAGCAATCTCAAACGGTCAATGCCGCTGGTAAATTTTGCCGTCCGCGCCGCGAGCGCATTTCTTTCCTGTCCTAAAGCTGTCATAAATTCCACGACATTCGGATATTTTTTCTGTAAATCACCGAGCGACATATTGTAAAGTCCGAGGACTTTTTCGGGTGTGTTAAAATTTTCCTTTTCAGCGATTGATTCAGCAAAAGTTTCTTCGGCGAGACGACGTTCTTTACCTTCAAAGCGACTAAAAAGAGTTTCCGCCGCGGCGAATTTTTGATTGGCAGGTAAATCAGCCAACATTCTTAAGAAAAACTTTATTAGTTCACGCTCGGCAATCGGTTCGCGGTCTTTGTAGGCGGTTTGAATTTCGGTGAGTTTAGCTTGTTTTTCAGCTGCCGTCAGATTTTTACCTTGCTGCACCGCTAAAACGGCGTCGAAAACTTGTTTAAAAGCGGGCGTCAGAGCCGGAGTCGGAAGTCTTTGCAAAATCACGTCACGTTGCGCTGTCGGATAAGTTTCCTCGGAAAGACGTTTGAGATTCGGTAAAACTTCACCGTATTTAGCTTGCCGCTGCGGGTTTGCATTAACCCATGCGGCAAATTTTGCTTCTTCGGCGCGCCGTTTACCAATCGCGTCGCCGCGCTTCAAAGCAATGGGACTGCCCTGGTAAACTTTTCTGTAATTGTCGAGATTAGCAATGTCGGATTGAAATTTTATACGTTTTTCATCGCTCGTTTCACCCGCTTTATGAAGGGCATCGCTCCGCGCTTGCAGATACGCGGCTTGAAAAGGGAAGTTGACGTTTTGCGCATATTCCATTGAATGGCTTTCGCGGTAGCGCGTCGTCGTGCCTGGATAGCCGAGGACAAATACAAAATCGTTTTCCTTCGCACCGCCGATGTTGATAGTTAAAAACTTTTTCGGTTTCATCGGAACGTTATTCGGCGAATATTCGGCGGAACTTCCGTCCGGCGCGGTATAAGCCCGCAGAAAAGTAAAATCTCCGGTGTGCCGCGTCCATTCAAAATTGTCCGGGTCGCCTCCGAAAATGCCAATGTTTCGCGGCGGAGCATAAACCACGCGCACATCCTTAATCTGCATCCTTTGGTCAAGATAGTGGAAAAAACCGCTGTTTAAGGATTGAATGCGAATCGTCGAACCTTTCGGGGCTTTGGCTTGTTCCTGCTGTTGAAGATCTTCGGTATTTTTCTTGATGGCTTGCGCGAGTGCGTCGCCGGTTAAGTTTTCCGTTCCCCGGTTGATTTTAGTCGTCACGTCTTCAACACGCTGCGTCATAAATATCGAGTAATTTTTGGCAGGTAATTCGTCGGCGCGGGAATTTGCTTTATATCCCATCTCGACGTAGTCCTTTTGCAGCGTAGAAGCCGAAACAAGCGCGTCGAAACCGCAGTGATGATTAGTCAAAATCAATCCTTCGGGCGAGACAAATTCTGCCGTGCAACCGATACTTAAACGCACTACGGCTTCGGATAAACCACCGCCGTTCGGATTGTAAATATCCGAGGGTTTAATTCTCAGACCTCTTTTGGCAAGCGGTAATCGGCTAATTTGGTCGGGCGTGAACATTCCTTCATCAAATTCAGCGAATGCTGGCGAGACCGTTGACATTAAAACGGCAAACATCAAAACGGATGTTGATAAAATGTTTATCTTTGTACGCATAATTTTTCTTTTTTTCCTTTTGTTTATATTCGTGACTTGCTTTGATTCAATTCTACTTAAAATAGTTGAAAAAGTCTCTTATCTTCTAAACAACAAGAAAAAGCGAGCCAAATAAACTCGCTTTTTCTTTTTTTATTTTATACGCGCCAGATTATCTTGCATTTAAGGTTCTAATTTCAGCCGGTCCGGGCGGCAGAAAACGTCTTGGATTGATTGGTCTGTCATTTAGCCGAAGTTCGTAATGCAGATGTGGTCCGGTCGAGCGTCCGGTTGAACCAACGAGAGCAAGCGGTTGTCCGCGTTGAACCTTATCACCAGCTTGGACTCCGATTCTGGAAAGATGACCGTATCGAGTGGACAAACCGTTGCCATGGTTTATTTCAACCATATTCCCGTATCCGCCCTGCCAGCTTGCTTCAACGACCACACCGCTCGCTGGAGCGGCAACCAAATCACCCGTGTCACCGCCAATGTCCATTCCTGAATGAAATTCAGTCGCACCGCCGCCGAACGGATTACTTCGGTATCCGAATTCATTGTTGATCTTACCCAAATGCGCCCAGACCGTCGGCAGAGCGGCTGGAGTGCTCGTCTTGACGATTAATCTCAGGTGCTTCTCCATTTCTGTCTCGACAGATTTTTTTTCTTCTTCAGTTAAATGAACTAAATCTTCGGGACCACCGCGACTCAGAGCTAAATCTTCGGAAGCTTCGGGTCGAGAGTAATTAAATGCTTTATACCCAGCTTTCGCGCTGTTTGGAATTACTAAAATATTTTGTTTGATTGATACTTCTTCAACCGAAACATTTGCTTCCGAACCGGCGGCATTATTTTTTATCAAAGATGAAGTTGCGAACGCAATTGCGCCGATTATTAATATTAAGCAGGCGGCGATTGTATATAAAGACTTTCTTGAAATTTTGGAAAAGTGCTTTTGAACGTTTTTCTTAAATAAATTAAATGATAGAAATTTTTCAGAACTATTGTTCTTCTTCATAATGCTCTTTAGCTCCTTCTTGATGATTTCGCGCCGAGATTAAAAAAGTTCAGCACGCGGAATCACGAAAGCACAGCCAAGCGGCGACTGACGCGAAACCTTAATAAGAACATTCGTAGATAAATTCACAAATGATCTTTTTGGGGATTAATTGCTTATCAAGTTAAATAAATTATCTTTTGATTAACTATATGAAGTTTATAAAAATATCATAAGTCGTCACCAAAGACAAATAATTCCAAACTTCTCTTTGATGACTTGAGACTGAAGAAATTAAAACTTTACTCTTTGGCGGTTCGTTTTGTGTTCCAGGAACGCAAAACTACAAAGCCAACTCCGACAAATAAAAGAATAAAGATTAAAACAACAAGGATTTTAATTGCTGTTGTTAAAAAAGCGATAAATCCGATTATTTGTTTGAGCAACGTAATAACTAAAGCTAGGATGGCGAATACGCTTCCCCATTTTCCTGCGGCTTTTAACCAAATTGACATAACTTTTAAAACCTCTCTAAAACTGATTTACCATCGAACAGCTGTATTTCCAAAAAAACGCTTAAAACTATTCCATTTCCATCATACAGGATTTGTTATCTGTTTTTCCACGTCCTAACTCTTGTTTGAGTTTCAAAATCATTTTGCGTATCGAAATTTTCATTGTTGAAATGCAAATCGCCCGTTGCGCCGGCAAATGTTGGAGCGTCCGATACACCCATATATTCATTCCTTTTGTTCTGATTTTTCTTTGGCATAAAAACATAGTCGCGCAACAGATAAACACCTAAACCAATAAGCAAAATCGGCAGAATAGCTTTTGTTAAGATGCGAAAATTAAAAAAAGATTGCAAAAAAAATGAAGCTCCGAGAACAGTGAGAACCGCGCCCCAGAGTTTCGGATTACCGGAAAACCTTTGAACAATAATATCTTCGGCATCATTGGGCGTAACGCCGGAACGAAGAAACTGTGCCGTTTGCCAGGAATCGAGCGCGGCAAAAAGCCACATTCCAATAAAGCCTAAAACAAAAATTGTCATTCCGCCCGTTAGAATCGCCATCTGAAAAAGTCCGACAAACACGGCGAAATAAATCAAAGCTTTGGAAGTTTGTCCATTGTATGCAGCGCCGAGACCCGGACAGATGAGCGAAAGAAGCGTTGCCATCAAAGGCGAGGTTTGTCTTTTGATAATCGGAACATATGCCGATTGAGTTTGATTGCGGAGCAGCTCGACGCCTGAAACGATACATTCCTGACAGAAAGGAAAACCTTTGACGCGGTGGTCGCACGCCGGACACAGAGGTTTTCCGCATCCGTTACAATTGACAACTGCCATGTTCAGTCCGTGAAATGCACAATTCATCGTTTATTTTCCCTCATTATTGACAAAAGTTGCGCTGACCGGTTCTGAACCGGATTTCGTCTCGGTTTGTGAATTGCCAAGCATTATGTCGGTGCTTTGTTGATAAGTTTGCCCGGCAAGTTCAAAACTTTTTTGATACATCCCGCTAATCGAACCATCGGCAGAAACGGTTTGATTAAAAATCAAAAACGCAAAAAGCATAATCATCGCAACAGGCGCGAGCTGCGGAATCGAAATTGGAAAACTCAAACCGCGAATCCATTCGGCAGCCTGCGAACTCCAGGACGCTTTCACGGCTTCGGCTTCGGTCGTCCCGATGGTGGCTTGCAAAATTTTCTCGTGTAAACCGACGGGAAGCGGCAATTCTTCAACTTTGTAAGTGTAACAAGCGGCAATCGAGCGTACGACTTCACCCGGTAAATCCGTGCATTTTTCGCATAAAACGGCGTGTCGCTCCCATCTGTGAAAAACCGGCGCCGTTAAAAACCCGTCTAAATAATCGGTCAAATATTCTTCAAACTTCTCGCACGCCATTGCCGTTTCGGGCGCAGTCCTTGAAAGAATTCGCGCTTCGAGTTTGGTCATTGAAGTTTTAGGCACGGAAATTTCCCGACAAAGCTGAAGCGCGCCCTTCACTTCATTAAGCAACGCGTGACACAGAGGACAGCGCAGAGCGTGAGACGCCACAGCTTTGTGTATTTCTCTCGAAAGCGCATTGTCCAAATAATCTGTCAAAAGCCCTTCAAATTCCGAGCAATTTATTATTTTTTCATCTTGATGATTCATAAAACTGCAATTTTTTTACCGCAATTACACAAATAACATAAATAAAAATCTACGTTGATATATGTTTATCTGCGGAAAATTTTTCTTTCTACATATTGACAACTCTCATCCGTCGTAAAATTTTTGCCAATTCAATTCGTCCGCGGTTGATGCGCGATTTGACCGTTCCTTCGGGAATCTTCAAAACATCGACAATCTCCTGATAACTGAGTTCTTCGATGTCGCGCAAAATAACGCACATTCTTAAATCGGGCGGCAATTTATCAATTCCTTCCTGCACCTGTGCGCGGAGTTCGCGTCGTTCCAAATCTTTCTGGGCGGAAGTCCCGACCGCGCGAAGATGAAACGTATGGTCTTCAACATCGTCGGCAAAAGAATTTTGCGGATTGCGCTGGCGATGCCGGTAATCGTCAATTATCAAATTTCGCGCTAAGCGCATTAACCAATTTGCCAAATCACCTTGTTTGGCGTCGTATTGCTCAAGCGTTTTATAAATGCGTATAAAAACTTCCTGCGTTAAATCTTCCGCCGCTTCGACGCTTGAAGTAAACCGAAAAGCAAGGTTAAAAATGCGGCGCGAAAAGCTGGAAACAATTTCTTCCCAAGCCGTTCCGTCACCCGCCCTGCAGCGCCTGACAAGTTCCGCACCGTTATTTACCGCTACTGCTTTTAATGCCTCCAACGCTAGTTTTCTCCAAAAAGCACGTGCTCGCTTCTCTAAAGCAATAAAGCTTAAAAACCTTGCTTTGTCAAAATTTTCTTACGATTGCCGGAAAGAAAAAGTTCCAATAAAGATTTTATAAGTGTTTCTGCGCGGAAAACCACAATATATATTGCAGTTTTCCGCCTGAATACTGTATCTTGAGAGTTTACTCGAATGTGCGCAATTTTTTATTTCATATTTAATAGTAAAAAGGGTTGAAAAACGGTTTGCAAAAGTCTCTGAAATTTATTCTCTTATTTTTTGTTGCCATTTTTATTTTTTGGTTTTTCGGGCGCAATCTTAATTGGCAAGAAGTCATCCAAAGTCTGCGAAAGGCAAATGCCGTTTATTTGATTTTGGCGACTTTAGTTATTTGTCTCGGTTATCTTCTGCGGGCTATTCGATGGAAAGTTTTGCTTGCGCCAATCACCGAAACTTCTCTGAAAGAACTTTTCGCGACTACTACAGTCGGTTACGCCGCAGTTTTTCTGGTCGGTCGAGCCGGTGAAATCGTTCGCCCGATGTGGCTTCCGATGCGCGACCCGAAAGTTCGCCCTTCGGCGGCGCTCGTCACTTTAGGCGTCGAGCGTGTTTTTGATCTTGCTTCATTAATCTGTTTTTTTTCTCTAAATCTATTTTGGTTTAGTGTTCCGGCGGGGCGTGAATCCGAATTCGCTTATATAAAACTAGCCGGAAATTTTATGTTAGTCGGTGTTTTTGTCGGATTTTCGATGCTCTTTATTTATCACAAATTATCTTCGCCTTTTATCGTTTGGGCAGGGAAAACAATTGATAAATCTTGGATTCCGGCGCGAATCGGACGAATCATTTTGAGCATCCTAAAGCAGCTTGCCACGGCGCTAAAGATTTTAAAAGATTGGCGCGAAATTGCTGCAATCGTATTTTGGACAGTTTTGCTCTGGGTTTCGATTGCCGTTCCAACCTGGTTCGTTCTCCTTGCGTTCGATTTGCCGCTAAGTTTTAGCGATTCGCTGTTTATAATGGGTTGGGCGGCGATCGGCTCGATTGTTCCGACGCCGGGCGGCGCGGCAGGCGCGTTTCATTTTGCTACTGCGAACGGCTTGATATTTTTGAATGTTGACGCTGAACAAGCTGCGGCAGCTTCAATTGCAATGCACCTGGTTTATTTCGCGCCGGCAGTGTTTTTCGGACTATATTACTTTTTGCACGGCGATATGAGCCTTGCGCGTTTTAAAAGTTTGCTGTCCAGCGATAACGCGGCACAGGACAGCCAACAGCTATCAGTTAACAATTAACAGTAAAAAACTGATAACTGATAACTGATAACTGATAACTGATTATGAAGTGTCCATTTTGCACTCATCTGGAAGATAAGGTTGTTGATTCGAGAGAATCAAAGGACGGAGATTCGATTCGCCGGCGGCGCGA
>Ga0136640_10001120_pt1 | contig 10632 bp, 10 predicted proteins | sample AntDrymUQ8642106_2_FD_105498 | JGI IMG/M metagenome (GOLD analysis project Ga0136640, IMG submission 105498) | Polar desert sand microbial communities from Dry Valleys, Antarctica - metaG UQ864 (21.06) | ecosystem: Environmental > Terrestrial > Soil > Desert | place: Antarctica: Dry Valley...
GAAAAGATCGCAGCTGTCCGCCTGAAGAAGGAGAGCGCGATCGACGCGCAGGACTTCGAGGTCGCGGCCTCGTTGCGCGATGAGGAGAAGAAGTTGACGCTCGCCAAGGCTGAGCGCGAAAAGCAGTGGAAGGCCGGCGACATGGATGTCGTCGCCGAGGTCGACGAGGAGCTCATCGCCGAGGTGTTGGCCACAGCGACTGGTATCCCGATCGTCAAGCTCAGCGAAGCCGAGTCCACGCGTCTGCTCAAGATGGAAGACGAGCTGCACAAGCGCGTCATCGGTCAAGACGAGGCGATCCGGGCATTGTCTCGGGCCATCCGCCGAACCCGCGCCGGCCTCAAGGACCCCAAGCGCCCTGGCGGGTCGTTCATCTTCGCCGGACCGTCGGGCGTCGGGAAGACTTGGCTGTCGAAGACCTTGGCTGAGTTCCTGTTCGGTGACGAGGATGCCCTCATTCAGCTCGACATGAGTGAGTTCTCCGAGAGGCACACGATCTCCCGCCTTTTCGGCTCCCCTCCGGGCTACGTCGGCTACGAGGAGGGCGGTCAGCTGACCGAGAAGGTGCGCCGCAAGCCGTTCTCCGTCGTGCTCTTCGACGAGGTCGAGAAGGCACACCCCGACATCTTCAACTCGCTGTTGCAGATTCTCGAGGAGGGTCGCCTGACCGACTCGCAGGGCCGGGTTATCGACTTCAAGAACACCGTCATCATCATGACCACCAACCTTGGCACGCGAGACATCGCCAAGGGCGTCAACCTCGGCTTCCAGCAGGCCAGTGATGTGGCCGGTTCCTACGACAAGATGAAGGCGAAGGTGACAGACGAGCTCAAGCAGCACTTCCGACCGGAGTTCCTCAACCGGGTCGACGAGATCATCGTGTTCCCACCGCTGACTCGCGACGAGATCATCTTGATGGTCGACTTCATGATCGACTCGGTCGAGATTCGGATGCGCGACAGAGACATGGGTCTCGAGCTCACACAAGCTGCCAAGGAGCTGCTTGCGAAGCGCGGCTTCGACCCAGTCCTTGGCGCGCGACCCCTGCGACGCACCGTCCAGCGTGACATCGAGGACATCCTGGCCGAGAAGATGCTGTACAGCGAGGTCGGCCCAGGTCAGATCGTGCTGGTCGACGTGGAGGGTGAGGGCGCCAACGCGCAGTTCACCTTCTCCGGCACCCCCAAAGCTGAGCTACCTGACGCTCCTCCTGTGGTGGAGGCTTTGCCGCCCAGCTGACTCAGGGCAGCGCCAACGCGCCCTCGTCTGCTCGGACGACCAATCCGTCGGCGAGAAGTGTGGCGAGGGCGCGTTCGCGTTGAACGACATCAGCCCATGTGGCCTCGATGACGGCGACAGTCACCGGCTCGTCGCTGTCGCGAAGCACCGACAAGATGCGCCCACGACATTGACGGTCCGTGCCGGCATAGGCCTGACCACGTCGTGGCGGACCGTCATACTCCGGATAACCGGCGAAGCGCCAAGCACACTGCGTTGAGACAGGGCACCTGCCACAGTGAGGAGCAGACGAGGTGCAGATCACCGCTCCAAGCTCCATCACGGCGGCACTCCACCTCGCGGAGACGTCGGGATCGTCAGGCAGGAGCGCGCGCGCCTGGTCCCGCTCCACCTTGATGAGACTGGCTGGTGGGTACTGATGGCCGGCGAAGAGGCGGCCCAGCACCCGGCGCACGTTGATGTCGAGCACGACGGCGCGCTGATGGTAGGCGAAGGCTGAGACCGCGGCGGCGGTGTACTCACCGACGCCGGGCAGCGCCCGGAGCTCGACCAACTCGGAGGGCACGGCTCCGTCGTGTCGCTGCTCGATGACCACCGCTGCTTGATGCAGGCGGAGCGCGCGTCGCGGATAGCCAAGGCGTCCCCACATCCGGACGGCCTGTCCCGGTCTTTCGCTGGCTAGCGACGCAGGATCGGGCCAGCGGTGAATCCAGGCATCGTAGACGGGGAGCACCCTTCGTACGGGCGTCTGCTGCAGCATGACCTCGCTGACGAGCACGGCCCACCCTCCAACGTGGGGTCGGCGCCATGGGAGGACTCTGCCGTGACCGTCGTACCAGTCGAGAATAGGCTGTTGGGCAGGGGAGCTGGGCATGTCGTGGCGATGATGCCACAGATGCGGAGGCGGCCCGGTTAGCGTTGGCCCATGAGCAGTGTCGTCCGGCCGTCAGGGCCGCTGCCGTCAGGCGTTTACTGGGTACGTCGGCTTGTTCTGGTGCTCGTGCTGGTCGCCGTCGTCGCGCTGGTGTGGTGGTACGTGCCGCGGCCTGGTAGCGACGATGGCGGCTCTCCAAGCAGCGCGGGGTCGGCACGTTCGCAGTCCCAGGACACCGAACCCACACAGACTGTCTCAGCGTCCCCTGACACTCCCCCGGAGTCAGACAGGAAAGGCAGGTCACAGCCTGCACGCGACGTCCCCGAACGGCCTAAGCCGGACAAGAAACGCCTCGCCCAGCCGACCGGCGAGTGCGAGCCCGCAGAAGTGGGCATCGAAGTTGTCGTGGGCAACGCAGAAGCGGGTGAGGGGACGTCGGCTCGTCTGCGGTTGATCAGTGAAGTCGAGCCGGCATGCACGTTGGCCATCACCCCCGACTCGCTGGCACTAAGGGTGACGTCAGGCTCTGACACCGTGTGGACGAGCCAGGAGTGTCCCGACTCCGTCCTGTCACGGCAGCTGGTCGTCCGCGAAGGTCGGTCGACTGCGTATACGTTCGACTGGGACGGCAAGCGGTCGGTGGTCAGCTGCCAAGGCCCGGGCGAGGTCGCCGCAGCGGGTGGGTACTGGTTTGAGGCAGCGCTGGTCGGCGCTGACGTCGAGAAGGCCTACTTCGAAGTCGCCTGATGGCCAATGCGCAGACGCTGCATGCCTGGTGTCAGACGTAACGCTCGAGGATGCTCGACTCCGCCAGTCGAGAGAGCCCCTCCCTGACCGACCGGGCACGCATCTCGCCGACGCCTTCGACAGCCTGGAGATCGTCGATGCTGGCGGCCAACAGCTTCTGCAGGGTGCCGAAATGCTCGACGAGGCGTTCGACCACTGAAGCCGGGAGCCGTGGCACCTTCGCAAGCAGACGATAGCCGCGTGGACTCACCGCACTGTCAAGATTGTCACTGCCGCCCAGTCCCAGCGGCTTTGCAACGGAGGCAACGTCAAGCAGGTCGCCCGCAGACAAGACGTCGATTTCGGCGAGGACCGACTCAGCGGTGCGTGACCGTCGACCGGTCGGTAGATAATCGCGCACCACGAGCTCGCGTTCATAGTCGACGCCTGCCACCAGCTCGTCGAGCTGGAGGGCCAGCAGCCGACCGTCGATGCCGAGCACGAGCACGTAGTCTTCTATCTCTTTGGCGATGCGCAACACCATCTCGAGGCGCTGAGCCACCGCCGCGACGTCGCGGACTGTGACGAGGTCCTCGATCTCGAGCGCGGACAGCGTGCCGGACACCTCGTCCAGTCGCATCTTGTAACGCTCGAGCGTGGCGAGTGCCTGGTTGGCGTGGGACAAGATCGCGCCGGTGTTCTCCAGCACGTAGCGGGTCTCTCCGACGTACAGCGCGATGATGTGCATGGACTGTGAAACGGAGACGACGGGGAAGCCGGTCTGTCGTGCGACCCGGTCGGCGGTGCGGTGCCGAGTGCCGGTCTCCTGGGTGATGATGGAGTAGTCGGGCATCAGGTGCACTCCGGCGCGGATGATCCGCGTGACCGCCTCGTCGCAGACGATGGCGCCATCCATCTTCGCCAGCTCACGCATCCCCGCGGCGCTGAACTCGACGTCCAGCTCGAAGCCGCCGGTGGAGATGGCGTCGACGACCTTGTCGTTGCCGAGCACGATGAGTGCTCCGGTGCGGCCGCGCAGGATGCGCTCAAGTCCCTCACGCAGGTCAGTGCCAGGGGCCACTGCCGCCAAAGTCGCGCGCAAGCTCTCATCTGCAGACTGCTTGTCGCCGCTCGCCACTTGTGCCTCTCGGTTGGCCCTGAATTCGCCTGCTCAGTCTAGAGCCAGATCGCAGCCAAGTCCGCCATCGGCGCAGGTCACGGCCGCCAGCTCAACCCACGACGTGCAGCTCTGGGGCCATCGGAAGGGGCGGGCGGTCGACCAGCTCGAGCACACGGAGGGCGGAGTAGAGATCGCGGCACTCGATCACGGTGAGGCCATCGACCGCAGGAAGTGGAGCGGACGAACATCCATGAGATGCGGGTACGACGGCGTTCGTGAAACCAAGCCGGGCGGCTTCGGTGAGCCGTTGGGCAAGACTCGGGACGGCGCGGAGCTCGCCGGCCAGTCCCACCTCGGCAATCGCCACCATGCCCAGCGGGAGTGCGACGTTGACTGCCGCACTGGCCACCGAGATGGCGATGGCGAGGTCGGCTGCCGGACCACGCAGCGATGCGCCACCGACCGTGGCGGCGTAGACGTCGGTCGGCCCCCGCATGATGCCAACTCGACTCTGCAGGACAGCGAGGAGCATGGCCAGGCGCGAGGAGTCGAGCCCGCTGACCGCGCGGCGTGGTTGTGACGTCGAGGACGGCGTCACCAGTGACTGCACCTCCGCCAACAAGGGCCGGCGCCCCTCCAGCGTGACCGTGACGCAGGTGCCGGAGATGGGCGCCGTGTGTTGCGAGACGAAGAGGCCGGTGGGGTCGCTGACCTCGACTATGCCGTCATCGCCGAGATCGAAGCACCCGATCTCGTCGACGGGGCCGAATCGATTCTTGACGGCTCGTAGCACGCGAAGGCGCGAGTTACGCTCACCTTCGAACTGGAGCACGACGTCGACTATGTGCTCGAGTGCCCGCGGTCCAGCGATCGTGCCGTCCTTGGTGACGTGGCCGACGAGGAGAGTGGGGAGGTGCCGCTCTTTGGCCACGCGGACCAACGCGGCCGTCACCGCTCGCACCTGGGTGACGCCACCGGCTGGACCGTCGATGTCGGGATTGGCGAGCGTCTGGATGGAGTCGATGATGAGCAAGCCGGGCTCCACCGCCTGGATGTGGGACAACACCGCAGACAGCTCCGTCTCGGCGGCAAGATAAAGCCTGTCCTCGAGCGCTCCGGTGCGCTCTGCGCGAAGCCTGACCTGCGAGGCTGACTCCTCACCCGAGACGTAGAGCGTCGTCGACCCTCGGCGAGCCGCCTGAGCGGCGACCTCGAGCAAGAGTGTTGACTTGCCGACGCCCGGCTCGCCCGCGAGCAGCAGCACCGATCCCGGCACAAGTCCGCCACCGAGCACCCGATCCAGCTCAGGCACACCACTTGTGGAGCAAAGAACCGCCCGCGCCTGAACCTGCGGGATCGGGATGGCTGGGCCGCTCACCGGCCCCGGTTTCGCCAGGGGGACCCGCGCGGGTCCGACGTCCTCGATCGTGCCCCACGTCTGGCACTCACCGCACCTGCCTCTCCACTTCACCGAAGCCCACCCACACTCCCCGCAGCGGTAGGACGTCGAGATGCGTTTGGCAGCGGTCTTGGTCATGGACGGGACGCTATGACACGCCACCGACAGTTAAGCGTTGGTCGTGGCTCGCGCACCCTCTCAGCCGACTTGTCAGACGCTGGGCCCGCTATAGCCGTCTCAGTTTCTGACAAGTCGACATGGAGTCATTGGGTTAGTAGTGCTTGACTCGGATGCTGATGGCGTAGTCCACCTCGAGACCTGGGTGCTCACAGAGGATCCGCTCAGCATGGTCGGGCGCGAACTCGATCCGAACCACCGCCTCCAGATCGGCTCGTGTCTCAAACTTCCAGCGCATGTCCCGGCGTAACACGTTCCATCCATGCCGCGAGAAGAACTCATCGACAGCTCGAGCGTCATACGAGGGGAAGGCGGAGATGAACCAGCGACCGAACGTGCTGCGCGTGGCGTCGACGTCGATGACGACGGCCACCCCACCTCGCCTCACGACGCGCTCCAGCTCTTGCATGCCCGGCTCGCAGCCGGGACCGAAGAAGTAAGCCCACCGCGCATGGGCGACATCGACAGAGGCTGTCCCCAACGGGATGCGTTGGGCGGAGCCGTGCAAAACCTTGACATTGGACAGTCTGCGGGTGCGCAGCCGAGCCCAGGTTACGAGGTCGCCGTGCGGCTCGACACCGATGACCGAGGCTCCCTCGGTGGCCAAGAGGGGCAGGTGATAGCCGGTGCCGCAACCGAGGTCGAGCACGGTGGCGTCTTGCCATGCTCGGATCGACCGCATCGTGCATTCGATGACCCCGTCAGGGTCGACAGCGCGGTTCTCGAGCTCGTAGATATGCGGATGCTCCCAGATGTTGGGGCTGGCTATGGCCCCGAGACGATCCGGCTCATCTGCACTCAACGAGGTGATGCATGGCTCCGTCAGATGCTTACGACTCCGGCGGAGGTTTTGAACGAAGCGCTCAAGATGCCAGGCGTTCCGTTGGGGGCCACCCACTCCACGTCAAGGCCCTGCATCGGTTGGTGAGCAGGCACACCCAGCCAGTTGGAGACGCGCCGAGGATCCCCCGCGATCTGAAGGCTGCACAGCTCGATGTTGCCGCTGGCCTGAGCCGACGGATGGTCGTGGCTATCGCCTTTCCACTGCACGAAGAACGGCAGCTGAGGGTCGGACTGCAACCCGCGTACGCCGATCTGGCGCCATCGCAGCTCCACCCCGTCAGGTCGATGACGGTTGCCCAGGACTGACTTCCGCTGCAAGCGGCTCTCGACGATGGATATGTCGTCGACCGCGACGACCCATCCCAGCCATCCACCTCCGGCCTCGGACCGTGACCGCACGGCTTGCCCGAAGGGCGCCTTGTCGGAGGCGGGGTGATCGAGCACCTCGACGACCTCGAGGAACTGCCCTCCGGCCAAGGGCAACAGCATGTTCCGGGTGCCGAATCGCGGATGGATCCCCCCGTCGACGAATCGCTCACCCAGCTGCTGTGACAGGCGGGCCGTGGTGCCCACCAACCCGTCTGGACCTGCTGCAAAAGAGAGATGGTCGAGTTGCATTTCGTCATTGTGGCCGCAGCATGGACGGTGCCTTGCGGCGGGGTCCGAAATGACGCACTGGCTGCGATGTCAACCGACGATGCGGTTCGAGCGCGCTCCGGTAGGTCGGCTGGCCGGCGTTTGCGCGTTCGCCGTCGCCGGGTGCAGGGTCAGCGGTTGCCTGGCGGCCAGGAATGCCGTGCAGTGGGCGGCCAAGACGTCATACGCCGATTGGCCCATCAGCTCGACCAGCTCGGGGGCATAGGACACGAAGACCGGCTGCTTGCCGACATGTGCCTCGGTGTTGCTCGAGCAGTACCAGTCGAGGTCCTGGCCACCTGGGCCCCAACCGCGGCGGTCATACTCGGTGATCGTGACCTCCGTGTACGACGTCTGGTCGGACCTCTCGACCTCGCGATACAGCCTTCGCACCGGCAGTTGCCAGCACACGTCTGGTTTGGTCTCGAGGGGGTGATGCCCGTTGCGCAGCGCCCAGCCGTGTAGAGCGCAACCCTCGCCACCTGCGAAGCCGGCACGATTCAAGAAGACGCATGCGCCATCGAACACAGCGGTTCGGCGCTCGCCGTCATCGTCCACGTCGGCCCAAGGGCTATTGCTGCTCCCGACGCCGTGAAGTTGCCAATCGGCTGGGGTCAGCAGCTTGACGAAGGACCGAACCCGCTCCTCGTCGGCCCTGTCGCTGAAGTGGGCGCCCAGGGTGCAACAGCCGTCATCAGGGCGTCCCGCATAGATGCCCTGGCAGCCGGTCCCGAAGATGCAGGCCCAACTCGAGGTCAGCCATGTGAGGTCGCACTTGAAGCGCTGCGAATCGTCGCCGGGGTCGTCGAACTCCACCCACGCTCGGGGGAAGTCCAGCGACACCTCGGGCACGATGGCCAGCGTAGTGGGCAACCGAGAGGCAGCGGGCAGGCGTTAGCCTCCCTCCATGAGAGAAGCCGTCCTCGACATCGGGTCCAACACCGGACACTTGCTGGTCGTTGATGCCCATCGAGGTGCGGCGCCGTTGCCGGCGTTCTCGAAGAAGGCACCGCTGCGGCTCGCTGAACATCTCACCGATGCCGGTGCCTTGAGGGAGTCCGGGGTCGACGAGCTGATCACCTTCATCCAGGAGGCCCTGTCGGTTGCCGACGAGCAGGGCTGTGAGACCGTCACGGCCTTTGCGACCTCCGCTATCAGAGAAGCCAGCAACACCGACAAGGTGCTCAAGACCGTGCAGCAGAAGACGGGCGTCCCATTGACGGTCCTCTCCGGCGAAGATGAGGCCCGCCTCACTTTCCTGGCTGTCCGTCGCTGGTTCGGCTGGTCGTCTGGCCGGTTGGCCGTCTTCGACATCGGAGGTGGGTCGCTCGAGATCGCGGCAGGTACTGACGAGCTGCCGGACGTGGCGCAGTCGCTCGAGCTGGGCGCGGGTCGCCTCACCCGAGACTGGCTGCCCGATGACAGGCCGTCTGAGTCGTCATACAAGGCACTGCGCAAGTACATCCGTACCGAGATCGCACGTGAGGCCGGGTCACTGCTGCGAGCTGGGGTCGGCGATCACAGTGTGGCGACGTCGAAGACCTTCCGGTCGCTTGCCCGCGTGTGCGGTGCTGCACCTTCCGCAGAGGGCACTCACGTACGTCGAATCCTGCGTCGTGGCGAACTCAAGATCCGGTTGCCCAAGATCGCTGCCATGACCCGCACGCAGGTCGCACATCTGCCAGGAGTGTCGAATGCGCGGGCTCATCAGCTGCTGGCAGGTGGCCTGGTCGCCGAAGCAGTCATGGATCTGTATGACATCGAGGGACTCGAGATCTGCCCCTGGGCGCTGCGTGAGGGCGTCATCTTGCAGAAGTTAGACACCCTTTAGCTGCGACGTGCGCGCATAGGCTGGGGACGTGGGCGCAGATCGCTATGGTGCGGAACACCACCCGGTGCGGGTACCCTCGGCGCGGGTGGCCCTGTCGTCTGCGTCGGTGTACCCGGAGTCCACGGCGTTCGCCTTCGAGATAGCGGCTCGCCTTGGCTATGACGCGATCGAGGTCATGGTGGGCATCGATCCGATCAGCCAAGACGTCGAAGCCATCAAACACCTCGTTGACTATCACGGCATCCCCGTGTGCGCCGTACACGCGCCCTGTCTGTTGATCACCCAACGTGTCTGGGGTTCTGATCCGTGGCACAAGCTGCAACGCAGTGCCGAGATGGCGCGGGTGCTCGGCGGCGATGTCGTGGTGGTGCACCCACCGTTCTTCTGGCAGCGCGACTACGCCCAGAGATTCGTGGTGGGTATCGCCCAGCTCGAGGCTGACACGGGAGTGGCCTTCGCTGTGGAGAACATGTACCCGTGGCGGGCCTCGCGACGCGAGATGCAGGTCTATGTGCCGACCTGGAATCCGGTTGACCATGACTATGCCAACGTGACTCTCGACCTCTCTCACACCTCGACCGCCGGTGACGACCCGATTTCGATGGTGCACGAACTAGGAGCGCGGCTGCGCCATGTGCACATGACCGATGGCTCGGGTTCCGCCAAGGACGAGCACCTGGTGCCGGGGCGCGGGAATCAACCCTGTGCAGAGTTGCTCGAGCTCCTTGCCACGCAGGGGTTCGACGGCAACGTGGTCCTGGAGATCAACACGCGTAAGGCGCCCTCAAGGACCGCCCGGCAGACCGACCTTGCGGAATCGTTGGCATTCACTCGTCTTCACTTCGCGGCCGCAAGCATCCGATGAGTCCGCCTCTCTTGGCGGACCCCCAGCCACATCAATGACAACCTGCTACGAAGCAGCCCGAGCCACGGACGTCTCGCGTGCCGAAGTCCGGCCAGCGCGCTGTCAGGTCTCTGTGATCTGTGCGATCAGGTCGCCCTCGGTGACGACATCGCCCTCGTTGACGGCGACCTCCGCGACGGTGCCCGAGACCTCCGCCGGGACGGGGATCTCCATCTTCATGGATTCCAACAACACGAGAGTGTCACCTTCTGCGACGGTGTCTCCGGCTTCGACGAGGACGTGTAGAACGTTGGCGACGAGTTCAGCGTGGACCTCGTAGGCCATGAGTACTCCTTTGTCCGCTACATCAGGGCCGTCGCTCAGCTGCGTGGGTGGGGCCTCTTCGCGATCCTAGTTGTCAGATCGATGCCGAGGAGGGCCATCACCGATGGGGCCCCCGACCGTGGACGGGAGGCAGGAGGCCCACCTGCCAACGGCGTACCCTGTGATCCGCACCCATCGCACCTGTCAACAGGCTCGCTCAAGGAGGATCTGTGCTTCGTCGTTCTCTGCTGATGTTGTCGCGCAGCGACAACATCAAGCACCTGGTGAGCTCCATGCCGGTCTCGAATGGCGTGGTCTCTCGGTTCGTCGCTGGCGAGACGGTCAGTCAGGCCGTCGACGCAACGGAGAGGCTTGTCGCTGCTGGGCTCCTGGTCTCGCTCGATCATCTGGGCGAGGACATCCTCGAACGGAGTCAGGCACAAGCCACCGTCGATGCCTATCTCACTGTGCTCACGAAGCTCACCGATCGGGGACTCGCACCCGGTGCTGAGATCTCCGTCAAGCTATCTGCCGTCGGCCAGGCGCTGCCCGGTGATGGTCAGCGCATCGCCCTCGACAACGCCCGCCAGATCTGTCAGGCGGCGAGCAACGCCGGCAC
>Ga0136640_10001121_pt1 | contig 10627 bp, 12 predicted proteins | sample AntDrymUQ8642106_2_FD_105498 | JGI IMG/M metagenome (GOLD analysis project Ga0136640, IMG submission 105498) | Polar desert sand microbial communities from Dry Valleys, Antarctica - metaG UQ864 (21.06) | ecosystem: Environmental > Terrestrial > Soil > Desert | place: Antarctica: Dry Valley...
CAGGAGCTCGCCGACACCCTGAATGCGCGCACGTTCGCCCAGGCCCAGCAGGTCGCCGGCGCGGAGATGATGATGAACATCTGCTCGACCTGCCAGGGCGCGCAGAACGAGTGCCAGCAGCGCCTGGACGCCAACGCCGAGTACCGCGGCATGGTCAACGCGACGCTCGAGCCGGAGAACCTGCACTACGAGAAGGGCATCACCAACAAGCACCTGCTGTGGCTGATGGTCGAGGAGATCGGCCTCAAGGCCATCGCCAAGAAGGTCAAGAAGCCGCTCGAGGGTCTGCGGATCGGGCCGTTCTACGGCTGCTACATCGTCCGCCCGTCAGACCGCGTCGGCATCAGCGACGAGCAGCCCCGAGACACCTACCTCGCGCAGCTCATCGAGACGCTGGGCGGCAGCGTGGTCGACTACGCCGGCTCGCACAAGTGCTGCGGCTTTCCCATCATCACCATGAACAAGGAGGCGTCGCTCAAGCAGGCCGCGCGCCACCTGGGCGACGCAATCGACGCCGACGCCGACTGCCTGGTTACGCCCTGCCCGCTGTGCCACCTCAACCTCGACCTCCAGCAGCCGCTGGCCGAGCGCTACGGGGGCCGCGACCTCGGCCTGCCCGTGCTGCACCTGCCGCAGATGATCGGCCTGGCCTTCGGCCTGGAGCCCAAGGAGCTCGGGCTCAACAAGCATGTCGTCAAAGCGACCTCGGTAATCGACTGGTCGACGGCCGTCGTCGCGAGCGTCGACGAGGGCGGCGGGTAGATCATCACCCCCGGCTGATGGTCGCATAGCCCTGTCTCGCGGTTGGCGGTCACCACGATGACACCGGCGGATTCCTCCTCCTGAGCAGCGGGGAAGCGGTCTGTATGCCACCGCAGGAATGGACCACGAAGCCGCGCCCCGAGGACGTGACGCGGCTGCGTCACGCCGTCTTGGACTACTCCACGCAGCTCGGCCTCGGGCCGCCGCAGCTCGACGATGTCGCGCTGGCGATCACCGAGATCGTCAGCAACGCCGTCGTTCATGCCCTCCGCGACGGCAGCGACGGCACGATCACCGTGGGGGCCAGCGTCGACGGCGACGAGCTCACCATCCGCGTCGCCGACGACGGCATCGGCCTCACTCCCCGCGTCGACTCGCCGGGGGCCGGCCTCGGCCTCACGATCGCCTGCCAGGTCGCGGACCGCTTCCAGATCGAGCGGCTGCACCCCGGAACCGCGATCAGCTTGACGTTCGCCGCCGCGGCCTGAACCACCCTGTCGATCGAAACCCGCCTGCTGGTCGGCGGCGAGCTCCCTTAACGAGATCGAGCGCCCCGCCAGGCGCTCGATCGGTTTCCGGTGCTACGTACCCCAGTCCGTCCCGGAAGTGCGTTCAAGTTCGTATCCCAATGATCGGCTACGTTCGTCGATCGCACCTCCTCCCCCAAGGACGATCTTCGGGGGAGAAACGCGGGTGAGCTGCAGGGGATGCGAGGGTGAGCACAAGGGGGAGCTTGCGCTCACCCGCTCAGCCGCTTTCGCTCCGCGCGGCGCTCGGACCAGGACCGCTTGCGCCCGCGCTTGACGGTGCTGCCACCCATGATCGCCGTCAGGTGCAGGCGCAGCGTCGGCCCACCCGGGTCCGGCCGCGCCTCGCCGACCCTGACGTCGTTACCGCCCATCAGGTTGAACTCGGAGACCTCGATGTTCAGACCCTCCGGAACGTGGATGTCAGCCCCGCCCCAGAGGCAGAACACGCGCATCTCGACGACATCGGCGGCGAACTCGGCGTCGTTGAGGTCGAGATCAGAGCCGCCCATGACGTTGACCACCCGCACCCTGCGCGCGAGCTTCCAGTGCCCGCTGCGCTCGCTGCCGCCCATGATGGCGATCAGCCGCTCGGTCCCGTCGTCGCCCGGCCGCACCGGTAGTCGCGAGTCCGCCGGCGCCGGGCTGCCCGCCTCGGCGGGCACGACCACGTCGGTGGTGAGTCGCTCGAGCTCCCCGCGTGTCGTCGCCGCGTGGGCAGCGGAGAGCCGCTCCTCGAGCTCGTCGACCGTCAGCCGCCCCTCCGCCGCGGCGTGGCGAAGCGAGTCCGTGGTTTGTTCGCGTTCGGAGTCCGATGCCCGCAGGTCCATGGCTTCAGCCTAATCGAAGCCAACCCACAGGGGTGAGTGATAGGGTGAATTCGTGATCACCCTCGTGCTCGGCGAGTTTTCCGATCTGCTCGCGTACGGGCTGCGGGCGCTGCTGGGTGACGACGAGCGGATCCAGGTCCTGGCCCACGACGTGCCCATGGACGGGCTCGAAGCGACGATCGCGGAGACCGAGCCCGACCTCGTGCTCATGGACTTCGCGGCGTTGCGCTCCCCCATCCAGGTGCACCAGCTCCACGAGGCCCAGCCCGAGACGCACGTGGTGCTGCTGGTGGACCGCGCCACGAGGGCGGAGTGCAATCAGCTGCTGGCCTTCGGCGCGACCGCGGTCCTCGCGCGCGACACGCAGAAGCGCGACATCCTGACCGCCATCCACCTGGCCAGCCGCGGGATGCACGTCCTCCCGGGGGCCGGCGGCGCGGTCTCCCAGGAGCCCTACGGCCCGGACCTGCTCACCCAGCGCGAGGCCGAGGTGCTCGCGCTGCTCCAGCAGGGCGCCTCCAACGCGGAGATCGCGGCCAACCTCACGGTCGGCGTCGAGACCGTCCGCACCCACGCCCGCAACATCTACCGCAAGCTCGGCGTCTCGAGCCGGCGCGATCTCTCCGCCGCGCCGGTCAGCGGTGGGCGAGGACGCTGACGACCGCGCCGGTCGGGTCGCGCACGAAGAAGCGGTAGATGCCCCACGGTTCGTCGGCGGGGCCGTAGACGACCTCCAGGCCGCGGCGCACCGCCTCGGCGTGCGCCGCGTCGACCGCGCCTGCGTCTCCCACGTCGACGCCCATGTCCGCCCGCGGGCGCCCGCGACCCGGGCGCCCCACCACGAGCTGCGCGGCGGGGACCTGGGCCGACCCGAGGCCCAGGAACTCCTCGCCCTCCATCGTGACCTCGAGGCCCAGCGTCTCGCAGTAGAAGGCCTTCAGCGCCTCGAAGTCGTCGCCCTCGAGGTAGGGCATGATCCGCCGGACGTCGGTCATGCCCGCGTGGCCGGGCGCACGAGGCCGCGCGCGTGCAGCAGCTCGGCGAGCTGGACCGCGTTGGTGGCGGCGCCCTTGAGCAGGTTGTCCGAGACCACCCACAGGTTCAGCGCCCGCTCGTGCGACGGGTCGCGCCGGATCCGGCCGACGAAGACCTCGTCGCGGCCGGCGCCGTTGCGCGCGGTGGGATAGCCGTGGTTGGCCGGGTCGTCGACGACCTCGATGCCGGGCATCGCCTCGAGCAGCGCGCGCGCCTCCTGCACCGACAGCGGGTCGCGGGTCTGGACGTTGACCGACTCCGAGTGCGAATGGATGACCGGCACGCGCGCGCAGGTGACCGAGATGCCCATGCTGTCGTCCCCGAGGATCTTGCGCGTCTCGAACATCATCTTGCGCTCCTCGTCGGTGTTGTCGTCACCGGGGGGGAAGTTGCCGGCGCCGCCGAGGACGTTGAAGGCGATGGGGTGCGGATAGACCTCGGGCGCCGGGGGCTCCATCCCGTGCAACAGGGCGTGCGTCTGGGCTTCGAGCTCCTCGACCGCCTTCTGGCCGGTGCCCGACACGCACTGGTAGGTGGAGACGATCAGCCGCTCGATGCCGGCGTGGTCGAGGATCGGCTTCAGCGCCACCACCAGCTGCATGGTCGAGCAGTTCGGGTTGGCGACGATGCCCGCGTGTCCGTCCAGCGCCTCCGGGTTGACCTCGGCGACGACGAGCGGGATGTCGTCTCGCTGGCGGAACTTCGACGAGTTGTCCACGACCACCGCCCCCGCGTCGACGAAGCGCGGCGCCCACTCCCCGGACGTGGTCGCGCCCGCGGAGAAGATCGCGATGTCGAACCCGGCGAGGGTCTCCTCAGTGAGCGGCTGGACCGTCCCGAAGCCCTCCAGCTCGCGACCGGCCGAGCGCGCGGAGGCGAACGGGACGATCTCCCGCGCAGGGAAGTCGCGCTCGGTCAGCTTGCGCAGCATGACCGTGCCGACGGCGCCCGTGGCGCCGACCACGGCGACGCGGTAGCCGGTCATGCGGCCTCCTCGCCGAAGGGGTGCTCCGGCCCGACGTCCTCCGCACCGAGCTCGAAGGCCCGGTGCAGGGAGCGCACGGCGTCGGGCAGATGGTCGGCGCGCACGACGCAGGAGATCTTGATCGGCGAGGTGGAGATCATCTCGATGTTGATGCCCCGGTCGCCGAGGGTCGAGAAGACCCTCGCGGCGACGCCGGGGTGGGAACGCATGCCGGCGCCCACGACGGACACCTTCCCCATCTCGGGATCGCTCTGGGAGCGGATGCCGAGCTCTGCGACGATCGGGTCCAGCGCGCCGTGCGCCGCGCGCAGGTCCGAGCGCGGGACGGTGAAGCTCATGTCGGCCTCGGCGCCCTCGCTGACGGGCTCGTTCTGGATGATCATGTCCACGTTGACGTTGTGATCGGCGAGGGCGGTGAAGATCCGGCCGGCCACGCCCGGGGTGTCCGGGACGCCGAGCAGCGTGATGCGCGCCTCGTCGGTGGAGTGGGTGACGGCGGTGATGAGGGGGTGCTCCATGGTTTCCTCTTCGCTCAAGACGAAGGTACCGGTCTCGTCGGAGAAGCTGGAGCGGCAATGGATGCGCACGCCGTGGTTGCGCGCGTACTCGACCGCGCGCAGTTGCAGGACCCCGGCGCCCGAGGCGGCCATCTCGAGCATCTCCTCGAACGAGACGACGGGCAGCTTGCGTGCGTCGGGCACGACCCGCGGATCGGCGCTGTAGACGCCGGAGACGTCCGTGTAGATCTCGCACACGTCGGCCTGGACCGCGGCCGCGAGAGCCACCGCGGTGGTGTCGGAGCCGCCGCGGCCGAGCGTCGTGACGTCCTTCGCGGTGGAGACGCCCTGGAAGCCCGCGACGAGTACGATCAAATCCTGCTCGAGCGCTTCACGGATCCGATCCGCGCGAACGTCCAGGATGCGTGCCTTCGTATGCGAGGTGTCCGTGACGATTCCGGCCTGAGAGCCGGTCAGGGAGATGGCCCGGCTGCCGAGGTCGTTGATGGCCATGGCGCACAGCGCGCAGGACATTCGCTCGCCGGTGGACAGAAGCATGTCCATCTCGCGGGGGTCGGGCGCCGGCGAGACCTCCTCGGCCATCGCGATCAGCTCGTCGGTCGTCTTGCCGCGCGCCGAGAGCACCCCGACGACGCGCTGCCCCTGTCGCCGCGCGTCGACCATCCGCGCGGCGGCCCGCTTGATGCGCCCCGCGTCGGCGACGGAGGAGCCGCCGAACTTCATGACCACGGTGCCGGACATCGGCGGGCGATTCTAGATGGGTGAGTCCACGAGACCCGTCGGCGCAATCACCCGTCCGGTCTTCGCCCTGCTGGTGGTCACGGTGCTGGCGGCAGGGTGCGGGGGTGCGACCAAGCCGGCGTCCGAGCTCGGTCGGGCGGCGGGCTCGCCCGGCGCCGGCGAGACGGAATCGGCCCCGGCGCCGGCGAGCAGGGGCGGCCGAGCCAAGGGGCTGCGCCCGCTGCCCGCCGATGCGCGCCGCCGCTCAGCGCGGCTGCCCTTGGCCGAGCGGGTCGGCCAGCTGTTCGTGGTGGGGTTCGAGGGGAGAAACCTGCAGAGCCGCGTCTTCACCGAGCTGCGCGGCCATGGCTGGGGCGGGATCGTCATCGGCCCGCAGAACACACGGGGCGTGTCGGGCTTCAGCCAATTCGCCGGCGAGGCGGAAGTGGCCGCGCGCGGAGCGCGGCGCGTGCCGCCGCTGGTGTCCGCGGTGGCCGACGGCCGGCCGCCGCGACTGGGTTCGAGCCCGGCCCAGGCGCGCTCGCGCGCGCGTATCGCCGGGAAGGCGCTGGCGGCGGCGGGCGTGACGCTGACCACCGCGCCGTTCATCGACGTCGGCATCGGCGCCGACGCGGGGCTGATTGCCCGGATCGCTCCCGCGGCCGTACAGGGGTGGCTGAAGGCCGGCGTCATGCCCGCGCCCGGCCACTTTCCCGGCCAGGGCTCGGCCTCGCAGGACCCCCTGGCGGGCCCGTCGACGGTTGCCCTCCCCCGCCGGGACCTCGCCGCCCGCGACCTGCCGGCGTTCCGCCGCGCCCTGGGGCGCGCGCCCGCGGTCACGGTGTCCAGCGCGGCGTTCGCGGCGTACGACCCCGTGACGCCGGCGGCCCTCGTGCCGACCATCGTGCGTGACCTGCTCCGCGACAAGCTGCGCTTCGGCGGAGTGGCGATGACCGACGACCTCTCGGCAATCGTCACCGCGACGGGCGGCACCCCGGAGGAGGCGGCCGTCGCCGCCCTGAAGGCCGGCATCGACCTCGTCTACGTTCCCGATCCAGCCCTGCGGGAGCGCGTGTACAACGCGGTGCTGGCCGCCGCCCGCTCGGGCCGGCTGCCCGCCTCCCGCGTGCGCGACGCGGTCGCGCACGTGCTCGAGCTCAAGCGCCGGGCGAAGGTGCTGTGAAGCCGCGAGACCGGATCGCGATCCTGGCCGGGATCGTGTTCGTGATCGGTGGGGTTCCGAAGTTCGTCGCCTTCAACTGGGAGCTCGACGCCTTCATCCGCTTCGGGCTGCCCGTTCCCGAGGCGTGGGTGATCGCCGCAGGCGTGATCGAGATCGGTGGCGGCGCCCTGCTGATCGCTCGTCGCCTCATCACGCCGGCCGCTCTGCTGCTGGCCGTGACGATGGCGGTCGCGATCGGCGTGTCCGGGGTGAAGGAGGGCGACGTGATCCCGAGCCTCACGCTCGCGCCGGTGCTGCTCGCGGCGTGTGTCTACCTGCTGGTCAAGGAGAACTCGCGGCAGCTGGTCACAGCGCGCGACGCCCGGCCAGGGCCTTCCCCAGGGTGACCTCGTCGGCGTACTCGAGGTCCGAACCGACGGGCAGGCCGGAGGCGAGGCGGGTCACGACGACCTCGGGGGCGCGGGTGCGCAGGGCGTCCGCGATGTGCAGCGCCGTGGCTTCTCCCGTGGTTGTGGGATTCGTGGCCAGGACGACCTCCTGGACCGGTTCCTCGGCACCGGCGACGCGATCGAGCAGCTCGGCGATCTTGAGGTCCTCGGGCTCGACGCCGTCGATGGGGGAAAGCGCGCCGCCGAGCACGTGGTAGCGGCCGTGGTACTCGCTGGTGCGCTCGACGGGGATCACATCGCCCGGCTCCTCGACCACGCAGATCAGCGACGTGTCGCGCCGCGCGTCGGCGCAGATCGTGCAACGCGGCCCTTCGGCGAGGTTGAAGCAGACCTCGCACAGGCCGATGCGCTCCTTGACCTCGCGGATCGCGTCGGCGAGTCCGAAGGCGTCCTCCGTTGACGCGCGCAACAGATGAAAGGCGAGGCGCTGGGCCGTGCGCCCGCCGATGCCCGGCAGCTTGGAGAGCTCCGTGACCAGGCGCTGGACGGGCGGTGCGAACACTCAGCGCTTCTTCTGGCGACGCGCGGCACGGTTGCCGCCGCCGGGCGGCATACCGGGTGGGCGGGCCGGATTCCCTGCTCCGCCGCCCCCGCCGCCCAGGCCCAGCGAGCCCAGCGCCTCCATCGGATCGAAGCCGGCGGTCCGGTTCATCGCCTTCTCGCGCAGCTCGTCCGTCTGGCGCAGCGCCTCGTTGACGGCGGCCAGGACCATGTCCTGCAGCAGCTCGACGTCCTCGGGATCGACGGCGTCCGGCTCGATCGTCAGCGACTCGATCCGCCCCTCCCCCGTCGCGACCACCTTGACCATGCCGCCCCCGCTGGAGGCCTCGACCTTCTCCTCCTTGAGCTTGTCCTGCGCGGCGGCCATGTCCTCCTGCATCTTCTGGGCCTGCTCGAGCATCTTGTTGAGGTCGGGTGGCATGTTCATGTGCGGGTCTCCTCCGGGGGATCGTCGAGCTCGGTGGCGTCGAACTCCTGGACGAAGCGGTCGATCAGCTCGTGCTCCGAGATGGCGGGAACCTCCAACTCGGCCAGCTCGAGCTCGTCGTCGGTCCAGCGCTCGTACTTGACGTGCAGCGCCTGCCCGGTGACCGCCCGGACCGCCTCCGCCACGGCGTCGCGGTTGGCGGGCTTGTCGGCGTGCTTGAAGAACACGGCGCCGGAGTCCGAGACGGCGACCGTGACCTTCCGGTCCTCGAGGCCCACCGGCACGGTCCCGCCCAGAAACGAGGAGAGGCCGCTCGGGAGCTGCTCGAGCACCCCGGGCCACAGGTCGCGCAGGGTCTCGAGGTCGAGCACGCCGTCGCCGATGGGCTCCGCCACCACGACGGCCGGAGCCGGCGCGGGCGCGAGCTCCGGAGCCGGCGCGGGCGCGGGCGGTGGCTCCGGAGCCGGTGGTGGCGCAGCGGCGGCCGGACGCTGCAGGATCTGCCCCGCCGGGGTCGCGGGCTTATCCGGGGCGCGCACGGGGGCAGGCGCCGAGGGCGCCCCGCGCTCCAGGCGCTCGAGGCGGGCGAGCAGCGCCTTGGCGGACGGGTCGCGCGCCGGGTCGGCCGCCTTGACCAGCGCGAGCTCGAGCTGGGTCCGCGCGTCAGCGCCGTCCTTCATAGCGCGCAGGCCGTCGGCGAGGAGGTCGAGCAGCTGGGTCACCACGGCCGGCGCGACGCGGCGCGCCTGGTCGAGCAGGCGCCGGTCGGCTTCCGCGGTCAACGCGAGCTCGGTGGGGATCTCCTCGAGCGTCTGGACGATCATCAGCCCCCGCAGGTGGGCCTCGAGGTCGGCGAAGAAGCGCTCGACGTCACGGCCGGACTCGGAGAGGCGCGCGGCGGCGAGCAGCGCGTCGCGCGCGCTGGCGGCGGCGACGGCGTCGATCGTCCCGAACAGCAGCTCGGCGTCGGCGGCCCCGAGCACGGCGAGAACATCCTCGAGCGTGATCTCGGCGCCCGAGTAGGCGGCGAGCTGCTCGAGCGTGCCGAGCCCGTCGCGGAAGGAGCCGGTGGCCGAGCGGGCCATCAGCGCGAGCGCCTCGTCCCCGACGGTGATGCGCTCCTGCTCGGCGACGCGGCGCAGCACGCCGGCGATCTGCGCGATCGTCGGCCGGCTGAAGTCGAAGCGGTGACAGCGGTCGACGACCGTCGGCAGCACCTTTGAGATCTCCGTCGTGGCGAGCACGAAGATCGTGTGCGGCGGCGGCTCCTCGAGCGTCTTGAGGAACGCGTTCCACGCCGGCGTGGAGAGCATGTGCGCCTCGTCGAGGATGTAGACCTTGTACTTGCCGGCCACGGGCGCGTAGGCGACGCGCTCGCGCAGGTCGCGGATGTCGTCCACCGAGTTGTTGGAGGCCGCGTCCATCTCGATCACGTCCAGCGACGTGGCGCCGGCGATGCTCACGCAGGACTCGCAGGTGCCGTCGGGGGTGGTCGTCGGGCCCTGGACGCAGTTCAGCGAGGCGGCCAGGATCTTGGCCATCGAGGTCTTGCCCGTCCCGCGCGGGCCCACGAACAGGTAGGCGTGGTGGACCTTGTCCTGCGCGATGGCGTTGCTCAGCGTGCGCACGACGTGCTCCTGTCCGACCACGTCGGCGAAGGTCCGCGGGCGGTGGCGGCGATACAGCGAGGCCATGCTCGCCGAACGGTAGTGGACCGTGCACCCTCCGTCGTGGTGAGTCCCCCGGCGCGTTCGCAGCACATCGGCTCCAGCCGGGCAACCCCGCTGCGCCTGTCGGTGACCGCTTAAGGCTGCTTCCTTCCGGACCTGACCTGGTTCACGGGCCGACACCGCGCGGGACCCGGCCTTCGACACCGCGTGCGGCGCGCTGACCCGGAGAACTCCACCCCTAAGGAGGGGATTCAGCCCCGCTAGAGCGGATTGCGGGTACAGGGCTCCGCTACATCCCCGCCTAGCACGGTCCACCCGTGATCGTAGAGGATGCGGGCATGGACGTCGCCCTGCCGGACGGATTCGCCTGCGGACACGTCACCGATCGGCGACGTGCTTGCAGGCGACGGCTCCGTGCTGGCCGGGGCCTGTCGCGACAACGCCTACGTCCGCTCCGTCGATCTCATCGCCGCCCGCGGCGTCCGCTCCCCGATCGCCGCTGACCGCGCGAACACGACCCTCGTGTGCCTGTGCACCGACGCCCGCCTGACCAAGCTCGAGGCCTGGCTGGTCGCCCGCGCCGCCTCTGCCGGCGTCGCCCGCGCCGTCTCCCCGAGCGCCACAGCCTCCGACGGCAACATGACCTTCTGCCTCGCCTCGGGCGCCGTGGACGCCGACACTCTCGTCGTCTCGGTCATGCCGCCGAGGCGACCGCGCTGGCCATCCGTGACGCCGTCCTCCAGGCCACCGGCGCCCCCGGACTGCCCCGCGGCCGCAGACCGCCTCTAGACTTCCCTCCCGATCAGGGCGCGTAGCTCAGTGGGAGAGCGCTCGCTTCACACGCGAGAGGTCGCTGGTTCGAAACCAGCCGTGCCCATCACAGGAAGTCCCTGCAAACCGAGCTATTCGCATCATCGCATCACAACAAACGCTGTAGCCGGACCGACCTTCTGGAAGCGCTATGGAAGCGCCGGCGATCAGGGGTAGCCTCTTGTCATGGCCACTGACGGCCACCGTCAC
>Ga0136640_10001122_pt1 | contig 10610 bp, 11 predicted proteins | sample AntDrymUQ8642106_2_FD_105498 | JGI IMG/M metagenome (GOLD analysis project Ga0136640, IMG submission 105498) | Polar desert sand microbial communities from Dry Valleys, Antarctica - metaG UQ864 (21.06) | ecosystem: Environmental > Terrestrial > Soil > Desert | place: Antarctica: Dry Valley...
AGATCCAGGTCCAGCGCTCGGGGCGCTACCAGGACCCGGACGACTTCACCCTCGACTGACGGCCGGTCGTGAGGCGGCCCGAGCAGGGCGGCGCCGCCCGAACTGAACCGCCCCGGTTTGTCGGACCGCCGCGTTCGTCAACCTGAGATCACTGACCTTCACGTCAACGTCAAGGTTAGGCTATCCTTTCGAGGATGTCGAAGAGCGCCCTTCACCCGATCGCCGAGAAGGCTTCCGCCCGCCTCCTGCGGATCCAGGAGGTCGCGGCCGAGACCGGCTTGACGACGCGGGCCATCCGCTACTACGAGGAGATGGGCCTGCTCGAGCCGGCCGCGCGGTCGGACGGGGCGTATCGGCTGTTCGATGCCAGTGATCTCGAGCGGCTTCGGTTCATCCGAAGCCTGCGCGACGACGCCGGGTTCTCGCTGGCCCAGATCGGCCAGCTGCTCGAGGACGATGTCGCGCGCGAACGCAACCGTGAGCGCTTCCGCTCGACGACGGATCTCGATGAGCGCCGGACGCTCATCGTCGACGCGCAGGCGCGGGTCGATCGCCAGGTCGCGACGCTCGAAGAGAAGGCCGCTCGGCTGGCCGAGATGATCGATGCCGCCCGTGGTCGTCGGCAGCACCTCGACGCCCACATGGCCGAACTGGACGGTGGCCCGGACCCGCATCCGGGCGCCGGCGCGCACCCGCATCCGGCCGACGGTGCGCACCCGGATCCCGGCGGCGAGGGCACGGACCCCAGCCGATGACCGATCCCACCGCGTCGGCTCGACGGCGCGTGATGTCCACCCGCGGCATGAACGCCTTCCGCCATCGCAACTATCGACTGTTCTTCAGCGGACAGGCCGTCTCGCTCGTCGGCACCTGGATGCAGCAGGTGTCGCAATCCTGGCTCGTCCTCCAGATCAGCGGCGGCGACCCGCTCTGGCTCGGGGTGGTCACGGCGGCCCAGTTCCTGCCGGTCATGATCCTCGGCCTGTTCGCCGGGATCCTTGCCGATGTCCTGCCCAAGCGGCAGACCCTGATGATCGTCGAGGCCGTGATGATGATCCTTGCACTCGTCCTCGCCATCCTGACCGTGACCGGGCTGGTCCAGATCTGGATGGTCCTCGTGCTGGCCGTCCTGCTCGGTTGCGCCAATGCGATCGAGATGCCGGTTCGGCAGGCGTTCGCGATCGAGATGGTCGGGTCGCGGGACGTCGGCAACGCGGTCGCGCTCAACTCGGCGATGCTCAATGGCGCGCGGGTCGTGGGTCCGGCGGTGGCGGGTCTCACGATCGGCGCGTTCGGGATCGCGGCCGCGTTCGCGATCAATGGCCTGAGTTTCCTGGCCGTCCTGATCGGCCTGTCCCGGATGCGAGACGACGAACTGCACCTGCCGGCACGTATCCCGCGCCCTCGATCCGTGGCGGAGGTCGGGTCGAATTTGGCCGAAGGACTGCGCTTCGTCCGCGAAACGCCGATCGTCCTCATGTCCATCGTGGTCGTGGGCCTGGTGTCCACGCTCGGCATGAACTTCAGCGTCCTGGTGCCGCCTCTCACCGCAGGCATCCTCAAGAGTGACGCGGCAGGCTATGGGTTCCTGATGACCGCGACCGGGGTCGGTGCCCTGGCGGCGGCCGTCGCCCTCGTCGCCGGGGGCCGGCCGCGACCGGTCTGGATCGGCGCCGGGGCGGTCGTTCTCGGGGTCGCATCGGTCGCGCTTGCCGCATCGACCTCATTCCCACTGTCCATGCTCCTGCTCGTGCCGGTCGGCGCGGGTGGCATCGCGATGGCCGCGACCGCGAACGCGGCGATCCAGGTCGCGGTACCGGACGGGTTGCGCGGTCGGGTCATGAGCGTCTACACGACGGTCTTCAGCGCGTCCATGCCCGTCGGCGGGATCGCCATGGGTGCCCTCGCATCCGTGGTCGGGATCCCGATCACCCTGGCCACCGGTGGGGTGCTGTCGCTGGTGGTCGGCGGGCTGGCGCTGGTCTGGTATGGGCGGATCCGCAGCGCTCGCCGGCGCCCGATCGCCGTCGCTCAGTCGACTGCGCCGAAGACGAGTGCCGCGTTCAGGCCACCGAAGCCGAACGAGGTGCTGAGCACCCGTCGGTAGGTTCCGCTGCGGCCCGACCGCAGGAGCCCCGGCAGCAGTGCCGCCACCTCGGGATCCGACTCCATGAGGTTGGCCGACAGGGGCGCCCAGCCGTCCGTGATGGTCAGGGCACAGATGGCGGCCTCGATCGCGCCGGAAGCCCCGAGCGGGTGGCCGTACAGGGCCTTCGTGCCGCTGACCGGGACCGTGGCCGCTCGCTCGCCGAGCGCCGTCGCGATCGCGCGCGCTTCCGCGAGATCGCCGATCGGGGTCGAGGACGCGTGGGCGTTGACGTACTCGATCTCGTCGGCGTCCGTGGCGCCGTCCGCCAGTGCGATCGTCGCCGCACGGGCCGCCTCGCGACCGTCGGCCCGCGGCTGGACCATGTGATGGGCATCGGAGGTCGCGCCGTACCCCAGCAACTCGGCATAGGGCGTGGCCCCGCGGCGAGCGGCGGCTTCCGCTTCTTCGAGGACCAGGAGCGCGGCACCCTCGCCCAGGACGAAGCCGTCGCGCCCCGCGTCGAACGGCCGGGCGGCCAGGCTCGGATCGTCATTCCGTCCCGACGAGAGCGCGCGGATGATGTCGAACGCGCCGAACGCAAGAGGCGACAGCGGGATCTCGCAGCCGCCCGCGATCGCCGCATCGACCCTGCCTTCGCGCAGGTCGCCTAGCGCCTCACCGAGCGCGACGGCGCCCGAGGCACACGAGTTGGCGGTCGACAGGATCGGTCCGCGCACGTCCAGGGAGATGCCGAGGTTGGCCGGCGCGGCGCCGCCGAATACCGCCAGGGCAAGGTTCGGTGCGACCTGCCGGATGCCCTTGGCGAGATAGCGCTCGTGCTGCTCCTCGGCGTAGGCGATGCCCCCGAGCGCGCTGCCGAGGTAGATCCCGATCCGCTCGGGATGGGCGCCGCCGTCCACACCCGGCACGAGTCGCGCGTCATCGAGGGCGAGCCGTCCCGCGACGAGGCCGAACTGGCTGAAGCGGTCGAGCTGGCGCGCGGTCTTGGGCGACATCCAGGCGAGCGGATCGAACTCGTCCACTTGCGCAGCGACCTGGGAACGGAACTGGGCGGGGTCGAAGCGGTCGAGCCGCTTGATCGGGGAGTGGCCCGCCCGGAGCCCCGCCCGGAACGCCTCCACGCCCGTGCCGATGGCCGTGACGATGCCGATCCCCGTGATCCAGACGCGCCGACGTTCGCTCACGGGGTGCCGTGGACCGTTTCGGCCAGGGCCCTGAAGGTGGCCAGCGTCCGACCGGCGATCGGTCGGGTGAACCAGCGGTCCACGATGGCGGCGAGGAACGGCAGACGTGGGGCGAAGTCATGGTCGATCACGACATGGCAGGACGCCGGACCAGTCGGCTCGATCCGCCAGGTGACGTCCATGCCGCGGGTCACGCCCGCGGTGTGCTGGAACCGCAGTCGGCGGGTGGCTGCGTCGTGCCAGGTTCGCGAACGCCAGGCCACCGGCAGGTCCAGGCCCAGCCACCGGATGAGCGGTCTTCGCGCCACGAACTCGACCACGCGGGCTTCGAGCTGCTCGTCGGACCGCCGGGCGTCGCCCAGGGATCCGTCGATCGATCGCGAGCGGACGTAATGCGGGAGGAGCGACGACCAGCGCCGGACATCGTGCGCAAGCGCGAAGACGAGGTCGGCGGGTGCATCGATGTCGATCGCGATCTCGCTATGCATCGGTGCTCGTCAGACGGAGGGCACGCCGGGCGAACTCTCCCAAAGGCATCCGGCTCGCCTCTTCGCGAGTGACCCAGCGGCACGTGTCGGTCGTGCCATCGCGCTCGCTCGTCAGTGGGCCCTGGAGATCGTCAACGTCGTACACGATCCGGATCGCGTGCAGTCGATCGCCGGTCGCGTCGGCTCCGAACAGCCGGTCGCCGACATCGAGCAGCCGGCCCAGCCGCCCGGTCAGGCCCGTCTCCTCCGTTAGCTCGCGAAGGACCGCGTCGCCCGGCGCTTCTCCGAAGTCGATGCCGCCGCCCGGCAGGGTCCACAGGTCGCCGACCCCGACCGCCGGCGCGAGGTGGCACAGCAGGACCCGGCCGGCCTCGTCCCGGCACAGCGCGTAGGCGGCGACGCGGGTGCGATCGACGCCGCTCACGGGGCGAGGACCGCGGCGAGGAACCGCGGATCGAGGGCACGCGATGCCGGGATCAGGTCGCCCATCACGAGACCCATCGTCGCACGCACGTCGCCCCGCGTTGCGAGTCGACGGGCGACGTATTCGAACAGGACGGGCCGGGCCAGGAAGGCCTGCACGAGCCACGTCACGGCATCCTTCGTCGCGAAACGTCGGCGCATGGCTCGGTCATAGACACCGGCGGCGGCGGTCGCGGTGGATCGTCCGGTGAGCGTCGCCCGGATGGCGGCCGCGGCCAGCTCGGTCGAGACCAGCGCCCGATGGATCCCCTCACCGGTGAACGGATCGAGGAAGCCGGCCGCATCGCCGACGAGGAACCAGCCGGGTCCGGCCCGGCGGGTCACGCGCCCGCCCAACGGGGAGGCGCCCGCGATCGAGTCGCAGGTGGCGGCACCGCGCCACGGGGCAACGTCGTGCGGCGTCGCGAGGACGGCGCCCTCGATCGAGGCGGCTAGGCGGGTCGCCCCTTCGCGGGCCAGCCGTGGCCGCCAGGAACGTCCGAGCACGATCCCGATGTTGACCCGTGCCCCGGGCACCGGCGCGATCCCGATGTAGCCGTCAGGCAGGATCCGCATCCGCCCCTCCACGGGTTCGTCGTCGACGCGTGGGTCGGCGAGATGGTGGGTGAGGCCGACCCGGCTTGCGAGCCGGGCCGGGCGCGCGACGCCGGCTTCGAGAGCCACGATGGACTGCGGGCCGTCTGCCCCGACCACGACCCTGGCATGAAGCATAGTCGTGCTTGTCCTGGCTCGCAGCGTGAGCATGGCCGGGGTGTGGCCGTCTCCCAGCTGCACCGCTGAAACGGCCGTGCCCGTGCGGACGTCCGTGCCGGCGGCCCGGGCGAGTTCGAGGAGCGCCGGGTCCAGGGCCGAGCGATCGAAGCCGACGGCCGGCGGGCCGCCTCGCTCCTGGCCGTAGGTCAGGCGAACCGTCGCCCCGCCGGGTGTTTCCAGGCGAAGGGCCGGGATCGGGCGGGCGACCCGGGTCAGGAGCTGCTCGGAGACACCGACTCGACGCAGGGCGCCCATCGCGGCGGGTGAGGAGAACACGCCCGCCGCATGCCAGCGCCAGCTGGGCGAGCGCTCGACCAGGACCACCTCGATGCCGTGGCGGGCGAGGCGGGCGGCGAGGCAGGCACCGGCCGGGCCTCCGCCGATGACCGCGACATCGACTCGCTCCGCGCCGGTCACGACGGTCCGCGCTCTGGGAGCTGTCCTGCCGTGGCGTGGTCCGCCGCGATCGCCCAGCGGTGACCCAGGAAGCCACGCTCCGTCGCCACCACGTTCAGGCCGGCGCGCTGCACCATCGTGACCGCCTCGACCAGGGTGTACGCGCGACGCACGGACATCGGCGCATCGTGCCGGGTGAAGCGATTGGTCGTCAGCAGGTGCCCAAGCAGCCAGGCGCCAACCCACGAAAGGCGACTGCGGGCCAGGTCGTTGACGACGATCCCTCGGCGGGCGACCCGGCGCATCTCGCGCAACAGGAGATCGATCTCCGCCGGAGCCAGATGGTGGAGCACGAGCGAGGTATGCGCGATGTCGAACGAAGCATCGGGGTAGGGGAGCGACCGACCGTCACCCAGCTCCAGCGTCAGGCCCGGCGCGGTACCCGCTCGGGGATCCGCGACGATCGCCGCCGCGAGGATCTCGGGCCGGCTGTCCAGGCCGACGATGCGCGTCGAACGGCCCCGCGCACGGTCGCGTGCGAGCAGCGCGAGCGGGATGTCCGCGCCGCCGGTCCCGACGTCGAGGATGGCGACCGTCGGCCCGTCGGCCGCCCTCCGCGCCGCCCCTCGATCGGTCGCCAGGAGTGCGTCGATCGCACGAGCGGAAAGGTCCCTGCCGCCAAGCCATCGATTGATCCGGGCGAGATCGCGAAGATTGCCGACCAGGGCGTCCCGGTCGTCCAGTGACCCGTCCAGCCGCTCCATCGCGGCCACCGCTCGTTCCATCGAGTCAGGCTACCGCAGGACTTCCGGGCGGGTGCGATCTCCATCTGCTCCGGTACGCTGCCTCACGATGATCCGATCGATCCGCCGCTCTTTGGTCTGCCTGGTCGTCGCGCTTGTGATCCTGTCGAGCGCAAGCGTCGCGAACGCCAGCACGCTGACGGACAGCTACCCGGTCCAGAGCCTCGGTAACCGAGGCTCGAACGTGCGGGCGATCCAGGGCCTGCTTCGGGCGCACGGGTCGGCGATCGCGGTCGATGGCGTCTACGCCGACTTGACCAGGGCGGCCGTCCAGGTCTTCCAACGCGGTCGCGGGCTCTCCGCCGACGGCGTCGTTCGCGCGACGACCTGGGAGGCGCTCCACGTCTCGACGCGTACAGGTTCCACGGGCGAGGCGGTCAAGGCGCTCCAGCGGATGCTCAACGAGAAGCGACGCGCCGGACTGCCGGTGACGGGCTACTACGGTGGCGCGACCCGCACCGCCGTCGAGGCGTTCCAGCGGCACTACGGGATGACCGTCTCGGGGAGCGTCGGGCCCGTCACCTGGCGCCGGCTCGTCGCCCATTTCGACTATCCGTCCTGGTCCGATCGGCTGTGCGACTACAGCGTCGGCAACGGCACGGCGAACTGGGGAACCGGTGCGGCCATCGCCCAGCTGGAGGCGGCCGCGAGCCGGTTCGTCACGCTGGGGCATGGCCGCGTGGCGCTCGGTGACATCTCGTTCGAGCACGGTGGCGACATCCCCGGCCACCAGACCCACGAACAGGGCCTGGACGTCGATGTCCGGTTGATCCGCAAGGCCGAGAACCAGTGCTCGTACGGCACGACCTGGAGATCGTCGTCCTACGATCGCGCTGCGACGCGCGACCTGATCAAGGCGATCCGAGCCACCGCGCCCGGGCACGTGAAGCGGATCTATTTCAATGATCCGCTCCTCGTCGACGAAGGCCTGACGACCACGTTCCCGGGTCACGACGATCACCTGCACATCGGCTACTGCGAGGGGGCCCACCCGCTCACCGCGTACGCCTGCTGATGGCATCCTGTCGGGACCGGCAGCGCCCGGTGCCATAATGGCCGCCATGGTCAGCAGCACGGACAAGCGCGTCGTCCCGGCCGCCACGAACGGCGTGAACAGCTGGGGTCTGGGCGACGGCCAGGCCATCCCGTGGGAGTACGCCCCGGCGCCCGAGGCACGTGACCTCGTCACGCTCAAGGAACGCTACGGGCTGTTCATCAACGGCCGCTCGGTGGCGGCCACCGGGGGCGGGACGTTCACCACGGTCGACCCGGCCACGGAACAGCCGCTGGCCAGGGTCGCCCGCGCGACGACGGCCGATGTCGACAAGGCGGTCCGGGCCGCCCGCCGGGCGCAATCGCGATCCTGGGGCCAATTGCCCGGCAAGGAACGAGCCAAGTACCTGTTCCGGATCAGTCGGATCCTCCAGGAGCGGAGTCGCGAATTCGCGGTCCTCGAGTCGATGGATTCGGGCAAGCCGATCAAGGAGAGCCGCGACGTCGACGTGCCGCTCGCGGCGAGCCACTTCTGGTATTACGCGGGCTGGGCGGACAAGCTGGACTACGCCTTCCCGGGTCGGGTAGCCCGGCCGCTCGGCGTAGCCGCCCAGATCATCCCCTGGAACTTCCCGCTCCTGATGCTGGCCTGGAAGATCGCCCCGGCCCTCGCCGCCGGCAACACCGTCGTCCTCAAGCCCGCCTCCACGACGCCGCTCTCGGCGCTCCTGTTCGCGGACGTCTGCGTCCAGGCGGACCTGCCGCCCGGCACGGTCAACATCGTCACGGGCCCGGGCGAGATCGGGATGGACCTCGTCACCCACAAGCTCGTGGACAAGGTCGCCTTCACGGGATCCACGGAGATCGGTCGCAGGATCGCCCGGGGGGTCGCCGGCACGGACAAGGCGCTGACCCTGGAGCTCGGGGGCAAGGCCGCCAACATCGTGTTCGACGACGCACCGCTGGACCAGGCCATCGAGGGCATCGTCAACGGCATCTACTTCAACCAGGGCGAGGTGTGCTGCGCGGGGTCGCGCCTGCTCGTCCAGGAGTCGATCGCCGAACCGCTCATCGACAAGCTCAAGGACCGACTGGCGACGATCCGCGTCGGCGACCCGCTGGACAAGAACACCGATGTCGGCGCGATCAACTCGAAGAGCCAGCTGGACAAGATCACGGAGCTCGTCCAGAGCGGCATCGACGAGGGTGCCGACATCTACCAGCCGGCGTGCGACCTGCCGGATCGGGGCTACTTCTTCCGGCCGACGCTGTTCACCAACGTCGCCCAGAGTCATCGGATCGCCCGCGAGGAGATCTTCGGGCCGGTCCTGTCCGTGCTGACGTTCCGCACGCCGGAGGAGGCGATCGAGAAGGCCAACAACACGGTCTACGGCCTGTCCGCCGGCGTCTGGACGGACAAGGGCTCGCGCATCCTCGAGATGGTCTCGCGACTCAAGGCCGGCGTCGTGTGGGCCAACACGTTCAATCGATTCGACCCGACGTCGCCGTTCGGTGGCTACAAGGACTCGGGCTTCGGGCGCGAGGGCGGGATGCACGGCCTGCACGCCTACGTCCGCCTGGAGGACCGCTAGATGGCCGCCCCGACCGACACCCGGATCGAGGTCCGCAAGACGTACAAGCTGTATATCGGCGGCGCGTTCCCGCGCACGGAGAGCGGCCGCTCATACCTCGTTTCGGCGGCCGATGGCGCGCCCCTCGCGAATGCCTGCCGGGCATCGCGCAAGGACCTGCGCGAGGCGGTCCGCGCGGCGCGCAAGGCGCATGTGGATTGGGCCGCCAGGACGGCCATGAACCGCGGCCAGGTGCTGTATCGCGTGGCGGAGCTGATGGAGGGCCGGCGCGACCAGTTCGCCGGCGAAGTCGCGCTCGCCGAAGGGTTGCGCGATGGTCGTGCCCGGGAGGTCGTGGATCGGGCCATCGACCGCTGGGTCTGGTACGCCGGCTGGGCCGACAAGATCAGCCAGGTGCTGGGCTCCGCGAACCCGGTCGCGGCACCGTACTTCAACTTCACCATCCCCGAGGCGACCGGGGTCGTGGGGCTGGTCGCACCGGAGACCTCCTCCCTGCTGGGCCTGGTGTCGCGCCTTGCGCCGCCGCTCGTGAGTGGCAATGCCGTGGTCCTCATCGCCTCTGAGACGCGCCCCTTGCCGGCGGTCACCCTGAGCGAGGTCCTCGCGACGTCCGACGTGCCCGGCGGGGTGGTCAACGTCCTGACCGGTCTCAAGGCGGAACTCGTGCCGGTCCTCGCGGCCCACGGCGATGTCGATGCGCTCGACACGTGGGGCGTGCCCGAAGCCATGCGCCTGGCCACGGAGCAGGCAGCCGCCGATGACATCAAGCGCCTGTCACGCCGGCCGACGACGGTCGATGAGGCCCGGTTCGATTGGCTGGACGATCGGGCCACGGAACGCCCGGAGTGGATCGCCGCCTTCCTCGAGATGAAGACGGTCTGGCACCCGATCGGGATGTAGGGATGGCCGTGCGCCCCGACCCCGAGGTCGGCTTTCGACGTCCGGGCGACCACCTGCGGGCCAGTCGCATGGTCGAGCGGCGCGTCTTCGTGCAGGCCCTGCCGAGGACCGTCTGGCGGACCCTTCACGATCCGGCCTGCGCCGCCCTGATCTACCCGGAACTCCGCCTCGGGCCGGCCGCTCCGTCGTGGCCGGCCGCGAGCACCACCCGCACGGCTTGGGCGCAGGTCGGCCTGCTTCGTGAGCGGGCACGGGTAGAGAGCCTGGAAGCCAGGCCCGAGTCCACGTTCCGGCTACGGGCCACGGGATCCGGGTTCGAAAGCGAGTGGCTCTGGCGCCTCGAGCCCGTGGCCGGTGGCACGCGGGTCGTCCATGTCGGTTCGTTCGAGCCGGTCGATCGTTGGTCGTCCATCCTCGTGCGGCTTGGCCGGTCCTCGCTCGCGTCGCGGGTGGAGTCCCACCTGCGGGTCCTCAAGGAGCGTGCCGAGGCAGCCGAGCGTTCGCCGCTCGACTGACGGGGCCGGGCTGGCCTGACGCGGCCGGGGTCGGACCGCTAACGTCCGCTGGATGGACCCATTCGTCATCGGACTCGTCGCCCTGTCGGCCGTCCTGCATGTGGCCTGGAACGTTCGACTCAAGATGGCCGGTGACCCGCTCCGCGCGGCGACGGTCGGGATGCTGGCGGCGTCGGTCGCGATCGTGCCGATCGGGATCGGGGCGTGGCTCGTGGCCGGACGGCCGACCCTGCCGGGAGAGGGGATCGCGCTCGGGATCGTTTCGGGAGTGGTCGAGGCGGGCTACTTCATCCTGCTGGCCGCCGCCTATCGCCGAGGTGACCTGTCCGTCGTCTACCCGATCGCGCGAGGGACCGCGCCACTCCTCGCCGTGTTCTTCGGCGTCGTCCTGCT